>Ga0070675_100000828_pt1 | contig 21859 bp, 16 predicted proteins | sample KBSM43metaG_FD_65343 | JGI IMG/M metagenome (GOLD analysis project Ga0070675, IMG submission 65343) | Miscanthus rhizosphere microbial communities from Kellogg Biological Station, Michigan, USA - KBS M4-3 metaG | ecosystem: Host-associated > Plants > Roots > Rhizosphere > Soil ... | reverse complement strand
CGGTACGGGATGTGGGCGATGTGATCGCGCAGCTCGTCGTGCACCGCGTCCTCGTCCACCTCGTAGTGGGCGTGGAAGCGCGAGGCGGGCACGAGCTGCAGGCCGGCCACACCGGTCAGCGCCGAAGCAATCGCGTCTTCGGTCTGTCGGACGAGGATGCTCTCGGCCGACGAAGCGGCGCCGTAGGACGGGCAGAAGACGAGCACCGTCTCGACGCCCGCCTGGCCGCGATGGGCGCGGACCGCGGCCTCGAAGTCGTGCGCCGTCTGCTGAAGGTACTGCCGGACGCGCTCGATGTCGGCGACGTGATCCGCGGGCAGCTCGCGGAGCCAGTCGAGCACCCGGAGCAGCAGCACGTTGGCGCCGCGGCCGCGCCCGTTGATCAGGCTGGACGGATCGAGCAGCGACTGCAGCAACTGCCCGTACGGCGCCACATCCACCGCGGCGTCGAGCGCCAGCTCCTTCACCCAGAACCGCAGCGCCGGCAGGAGCGGATCGGTCGTGAAGCTGGCGGCGACACGGATGGAGAGCTCGGGCACCCGCGCCGGCGTCGGGTCGCGGCGCGCCTCGAACGGCGTGAACTCCGACAGGAGGTGGACCGCGCCGGCCGTCCAGCGCGCGGCCGTGTGGTTGACGATGTGCGCCGCTGCCCAGTCGGCCGGAATCGAGCCGAGCACCCCCGACGGGGTGTCATTCCATCGCGTCTGCAGCACGGGCGGCCGGGCGATCACCCCGGCCAGCTGCGGGCGCTCCCGCACGATCGTGCGCAGCAGGCTTTCGCCGGCCTGCTTGACCGACACGTAGTGGCTGAATCCCGCCGGAGTGTCCTGCACGAACGACGACGACACGAACACCACCGCGCCGTCGTCTGTCGCCAAGGCGGGCGCGAACACCTCGAGGGGCGTCTCGATCAGGCGCAGGTTGTCGCGCACGTACTGCTCGCGCCGCATCGCCGACTCGCGGCCGATCCGCTCGGCCGCAGGCGGAGCGCACGCATTGAGCACGAGCAGATCGAGGCGTCCGGCATACGCACGGATCGCGTCGAGCGTGGCGGCGCACCATTCCGCATCGCCGGCGTCGCCGGCGATGAACTCCACCTGCGCGCCGCGCGCCGCGAGCTCCGCGTGCAGCGACCGGCGAGGTTCGTCATCCTGCCGCGCGCTGACGTACACGCGGCAACCGCTCAGCGCCAGCGCGGCGCACACGTCAGCCCCGAGGCCGCGGCTCCCGCCGAGCACGAGCGCCGTCTTTCCGGCCAGCGCCCGGGTCGCCGGCTCGAGCCTGGCGGCGAGCTCGGAGAGGTCGGCCTGCGCCGGACTGAACGGCACATAGGCCCGGAGCAGGGCTGTCGCGACGAAGGTGCCGTCGGTGGTGGCCACCACGAGCTCCGTATCGAGCAGCCGGAACTGCCGGTCGAAGCGGACCGCCCGGGCCTTGAAGCGCAGCGGCACGCCGGCTGGCGCGTCCGCATGGAGCGTCAGCGTGATCCGCGTGAACAGCGACTTCAGCCCGGGCAGTTCCATGCCGGTGACATAGCTGCACAGCGCGAGGACCCGGGCACCAGTGGCGGAGATGGCGGCGCCATACTCGGGCGCGCTGCCGGCGGCGGCGGAGTACTCTCCGGTCACGGCGGCGTCCCGGAGGGTGTCGAGCACGCGCGCGGCCGGAACCTCGCGGACGCCGGCCGTGGCCGTGGACACCCAAGAGAGGTCGAGTCCCGCAGGCGCGGGCGCCGGCTCGAGGCCGGCGCGCACGTCGAGCACCAGCTGGTCGCCCTGCTTCAACGAGACGCCGAACCCGCCCGGAACGGACGTAGCGTGGACCCGATACAGCGGCCCGATGAGTACGGCGTTCCTGAACTCGATGTCGAGCGTACGCGCGGACGCGTCCGGCCGGCCGCCGGCTCCGAGCGAGCGGAGAACCGTCAGTACCCCGTGGACGACCGGCCGGCCGAAGTGAGTCTGCCGGGCGAACAGCGGATCGACGTGGAGCGGGTTGCGGTCAGCGGACCACGCCGCAAACCCGGACACGTCGTCGGGTGAAAAGGTGATCTCCGGGTCGGCGTTCACAGGATTCAAATGCGGTTGGCCTGATCGTCGCACGAACCTGAGGAGATGCCCGCCAAGGCACGCCGTGAACCTCTAGATCGCTGAGAACGCTAGGCTTGTACCCAGGCCAGGATTGCAAGATATTCGCCAGGGTTGGCGGCGGGCTCTGCCTGCAAGTGCCGGTGTTGAGCCGGTGGACTAAAGAAGCGTGGAGAAAAGTCGGCCCATTGAAGGATTTCTGCTCTGAAGTCTCAGGAAACAGTCGCGTCTCTACCTTCCTCGTAGCGGAGCCTGGCAGCTGGGGCGGGCACATGGTTTGCGAGCGATCGACGATTACCAATGGACGCCCGCACCGTCACATCCAGCTCACTCACCCATTTGCAGCGCCTCGAAGCCGAAAGCATTCATGTCATGCGGGAGGTGGTCGCAGAGTGCGAGCGCCCGGTGATGCTCTATTCGATCGGCAAGGACAGCGCCGTCATGATGCATCTCGCCATGAAGGCGTTCTACCCGTCTACGCCCCCCTTCCCGTTCATGCACGTAGATACCACTTGGAAGTTCCGCGAGATGGTCGCGTTCCGGGACGAGTCGGCGCGCCGCCTCGGCATCGACCTGATCGTCCACATCAACGAAGAGGGCGTGAAAGCGGGCATCAACCCCTTCGATCACGGCTCCGCGGTGCACACCGACGTGATGAAAACACAAGCGCTCAAACAGGCGCTCGACAAGCACCAGTTCGACGCCGCCTTCGGCGGCGCACGGCGCGACGAGGAGAAGTCACGCGCCAAGGAGCGCGTCTTCTCGATTCGCTCGGCGCAGCACCGCTGGGACCCGAAGCAGCAACGGCCCGAGCTCTGGCGCCTGTACAACGCCCGGATGCGCAAAGGCGAGAGCATCCGTGTCTTCCCGCTGTCGAACTGGACCGAGCTGGACATCTGGCAGTACATCCACGCCGAGAACATCCCCATCGTCCCGCTCTACTTCGCCGCGGATCGGCCGGTGGTCTCGCGCGATGGCCAGCTGATCATGGTGGACGACGAACGCATGCCACTGCTGCCGGGTGAAACGCCGGAGATGAAGCGCGTGCGGTTCCGCACGCTGGGCTGCTACCCGCTGACCGGCGCGATCGAAAGCGACGCCGCCACGTTGCCGGCGATCATCCAGGAAATGCTCCTGACGCGCGTGTCCGAGCGTCAAGGCCGCGTCATCGACATGGATCAATCGGCGTCGATGGAAAAGAAGAAGGTCGAGGGATACTTCTGATGTCCGGCATGCCCTCGATGGTCGACGCCGAAGTCGAAGCGTATCTCGGCCGCCAGGAGCGGAAGGGGCTGCTGCGGTTCATCACCTGCGGCAGCGTCGACGACGGCAAGTCCACGCTCATCGGCCGGCTGCTGTTCGAGAGCAAGACGCTCTTCGAGGACCAGCTGGCGGCGCTGGCGGTCGACTCGAAGAAATCGGGCACGCGCGGCGGCGAGATCGACTTCGCCCTGCTGGTCGACGGTCTCTCGGCGGAACGGGAGCAGGGCATCACGATCGACGTCGCCTACCGGTTCTTCTCGACCGACCGCCGCAAGTACATCGTCGCCGATACGCCCGGGCACGAGCAGTACACGCGCAACATGGTCACCGGCGGGTCAACCGCCGATCTGGCCATCATTCTCATCGACGCGCGCAAGGGCGTGCTCACCCAGACGCGGCGTCACAGCTACCTCGTCTCGCTGCTCGGCATCCGGCACGTCGTGCTCGCCATCAACAAGATGGACCTCATGGACTACTCGCAGGAGGTCTGTCAGCGGATCGAGGCCGACTATCGCGCCTTTGCGACCCAGATCGGCATCGACGACGTGCTGTGCATCCCCATGTCGGCGGTGTACGGCGACAACGTCTTCGCGCACAGCGAGCGCATGCCGTGGTACCGGGGCCCGTCGCTGATGGAGCACCTCGAGACGGTGCCGGTCGAGCAGGAGCCGGCCGCGGGGCCGTTCCGCCTGCCGGTCCAGTGGGTGAACCGGCCGAACCAGGACTTCCGCGGCTTTGCCGGCGTGATCTCGAGCGGCTCGATCCAGGTGGGCGATCCGGTGGTGGTGCTCCCGTCGGCGCGCGTCAGCCGCGTCAAGACGATCGTCAACGGCTTCGCCGAGATCGATCGCGCGGTCGCCGGGCAGGCGGTCACCGTCATGCTCGCCGACGAAGTGGACGCCAGCCGCGGCGACGTCATTGCGGCGACCGACGATCGCCCGGCCGTGGCCGACCAGTTCGAGGCCACGCTGATCTGGATGAGCGAGCAGCCGATGCTGCCAGGCCGCTCGTACCTGCTCAAGACGAATACGCAGACCGTCGCCGCCACCGTCGCGCCGCTGAAGTACAAGGTCAACGTCAACACGCTGGAGCACACGGCGGCCACGCGCCTGGAATTGAACGACATCGGGGTGTGCGGCCTCGAGCTGAGCAAGGCCATCGTGTTCGAGCCGTACAAGCAGAATCGCGAACTGGGCGGCTTCATCCTGATCGATCGGCTGACGAACGCGACCGTCGGCGCCGGGCTGCTCCACTTCGCGCTGCGCCGTTCGCACAACGTCCACTGGCAGGCGCTCGACATCGAGCGCAACGTGCGCGCGAGCCAGAAGGGCCAGAAGCCCTGCGTGCTGTGGTTCACGGGCCTCTCGGGCGCGGGCAAGTCCACGATTGCGAACCTGCTCGAGCGCCGGCTGGTCGGACTGGGACGTCACACCTACCTGCTCGACGGCGACAACGTGCGCCACGGCCTCAACAGGGACCTCGGCTTCACGGAAGCGGACCGGGTCGAGAACATCCGCCGGGTCGCCGAAGTGGCGCGCCTCATGTCGGACGCCGGCCTGATCGTGCTGGTGTCGTTCATCTCGCCGTTCCGCGCCGAGCGGCGCATGGCCCGCGGGCTGATGGGCGAAGGCGAGTTCATCGAGGTGTTCGTTGACACGCCGCTGGCCGTCGCCGAGACCCGCGACCCGAAGGGTCTCTACAAGAAGGCGCGGCGCGGGGAGCTGAAGAACTTCACCGGCGTGGACTCGCCGTACGAACCACCGGAACGACCGGAAGTCCGCGTGGACACGACGACGCTGCCGCCGGCCGCCGCCGCCGAGCACATCTTCGACTACCTCATTACCGCCGGGCTTCTCGAAAGCCTCTAAGGAGACGCGTGCCCGCTTTCGCTGAGCCCGAACGCCTGCAGTCTGCCGCCGCGCGGGAGCGGCTGCTCGAGTCCCTCGTTGGCCTGGTGCGCGAGGCGCACGGGGAAATCATGCGGATCTACGCGCGCCCGGTCGAGGCGGCGTTGAAGGCCGACCAGTCTCCGCTCACGGAGGCCGACCTCGCGTCGCACCGTGTGCTGACGGCGGGCCTCGCGCGCCTGCTGCCGCCGCTACCGGTCGTGTCCGAAGAAGGCGGGCTCCCGACGGCCTCCGAACGCGCGTCGTGGCCGGCCTACTGGCTCATCGATCCGCTCGACGGCACGAAGGAGTTCCTCGCCAAGAACGGCGAGTTCACGGTGAACGTGGCGCTCATCGAGGGGTCGCGGGCCACGCTCGGCGTCGTGGGCGTGCCGGCGCGCGATCAGGTGTTCGTCGGCGATGTCGCGCACGGCATCGCCCGCCGTCTCGATTCGAGCGGAGTGCGCGATCTGCGTGCGCGGCGCTACCAGGGCGCACCCGCCACGGTCGTCGCCAGCCGCCGGCACGGGGGGGCGCAGCTCGAGGGCGCGCTCAAGGCCCTCGAGCTCGAGCATGGCCCGATTGAGCTGCGGAACGTCGGGAGCGCGCTCAAGTTGTGCCTGCTGGCAGAGGGAGAAGCCGACGTCTACCCGCGTCTCGCGCCGACGTCGGAGTGGGACACCGCCGCGGCGCAGGCCATCCTGGAATCGGCTGGAGGCGCCGTGCTGCAACTGAGCGGCAACGCCCTCGTCTACAGTAAGCTGGAGATTCTGAACCCTGAGTTCGTCGCGGTCGCGGATCCGTCGGTGAACTGGCTTCGCTTCTTCCACTGAGCCGGGTACCACCCTCCGGCTCTCGTTTTCTTCCGTCGGGCATCGATTCGATCACGACAGCTTCGATGAGCAAAGGCGCCAGGCGGACGCTCGCAGACGAATGGGTCGCCGCATTCGAGGCCGCGCGGCAGGTGCGCCGCCGGGTGGACAAGTCGATCGTGGCGCAGTTCGCCGAGATGGCGCGGCTGTGGCGACTGCCGAACCGAATCACTCCGGACGAGTACTACGCGCTGTGCCTCTACGACGACAAACGGTTCGACCGGGCGACCAAGGCCACGTTCCTGGGCCACCGCGCGAAGCCGTACGTGTATCGCGTCAATTCGCGGTCATGGCAGGCACTGGCCGATGACAAGCTGACGAGCCTGGCGCAGCTCACGGCCTACGGGTTCCCGATCGCCCGGACCTACGCCACCTACGCGCCAGGGCGAATCTTCCCGGGTGCGCTGACATTGGCAACGCTGGGCGATGTTGGCGCTTTTCTGCGAAGTGCCGAGGCTCCCTACCCGCTCTTCTCGAAGCCCGTGGCCGGCGCGCTCGGGAGAGGGGGACAGGCGCTCACCGGCTACGATTCCCGGCGCGACGAGCTGAGCCTCGGAAATGGCACGACCATGCCGGTCGCGTCGTATCTCGACGAAGCCAAACGGGTGAACGCGGGCGGCACGCTGTTTCAGGAGCTCGTCAAGCCGCATCCGGCGCTACGCCCGATCAGCGGCGATCGCCTGTCGACCGTGCGGGTCCTCGTGTTCAACGGCCGGGACGGCGCGAGCACGATTCATCGCGTCGTCTGGCGAGTTCCCGTGGGCGCCAACATGGTCGACAACTTCCGCCACGGCCGGCTGGGGAACATGCTGGCCAGCGTCTCGATTTCGGACGGCACGGTCCGTCGGGTGGTCAGCGGCATGGGCCTCGAGATGCGGGATGTCGAGCGGCATCCCGACACGGGGCAGGCGCTGATCGGCGTGAAGCTGCCCGACTGGGCGCGATTGATCGACGTGTGCCTCGCCGCGAGCCGCGTCTGGAATGGCCTTCGCGTGCAGGGCTGGGACGTCGCTCTCAGCGATCGTGGCCCGCTGCTGATGGAGGTGAATTTCCGCGCCGATTTCGACCTGCTGCAGTTCGCGGAAGGGGCAGGCGTGCTGGACGACGCATGGCGGCGTTTCATGAACGCCCACCGCCCCCGCCAGGAACGCGCCGATTCCTAGACTAGGGTTCCGCCCTCGGCTGGCGTGGCGGCGCCGGAAACGAGATCGCTCTCGCCCACGCTCTCAAGTGCGTCTGCTCGAAGAACTGAGCCTGCGGAGGGTAGAGATAGGACACGAGCCACGGGAGGAGCAGCTTCGCGAACTTGGACGATCGCCCCCTTGGAATTCGTCTCGTCACCCCCAGCCTCTTCACCTCTTCTCGATACAAGCGCACGACCCGCGGAATCATGCCCCAATCCCGTGACAGCTGAAGCATCTGGACCGTGTGGATGAGGAAGATGTTGCAGAACTTGTCTTCGATTCTCGCTCGTTCTTCGGGCGTGGACGGAAACTCCTTCGCTACTTCGACGCTGAGCGACGCCGTCAGCAACCGGTCGTAGAACCGGTAGGGTTGCCGGCCGGCCGTTCGCGTGACCGATTCGACATCCTGATGATGGTAGTAGCCGACCAGATCGGACTTGTAGAACCGATCCACGACCAGCGGCAGCCAGAACAGCCACAGCGTGTCTTCGTAAATGCAGTGTTCCGGAAAGCACAGCCGGTGGCGAAGGAGAAACGCGCGGTTGAACACCTTCGTCCACAACCAGCCGACCGAGTGAAGGAGAAAGAGTCGCGTCACCTCCGCTGCGCGGTACTCACCTGGCGGAAGGGCGAGAGCACCGGCGCGCGCGCCGATCGAGGGCCGGACACGGCCTGCCGTTTCGGCAAAGTGCTCGACCCCGAAATCGATGAAGTCATAGTCCAAGTGGTGCAGTTCCCGAAGGGCCGCGATTGCCTGCGGGTTGATGTCATCGTCCGAGTCGACGAACCAGACGTATTTCCCGTTGGCGCGCGCCAAGCCGTGGTTCTTGGCCCCGCCAGGCCCCTTGTTCTCTTGCGTGCCGACGATACAGGGGCAGCGAATGCTCTCCCGGAGCGCTTCCAGATATTTGACAGTGTCGTCGGTCGATCCATCATCAATCAGGACGCACTCGACGTCGGGGTCCGACAAGCCTCGAAGGGTCGTGCCAAGGCGTTCCATCTTGAGCATCGAGTTGTGGCACGGCACGATGATCGACAGGAGCGGGCCCGGCGATGAGTGATTCGTCATCGAGGTGTACAGCCGCCTTCGATAGCGGCGCGCCGGCCTGCGTTCCATTTCGGGCCGGCGCTCGCGAGCCAGTGTAGACTGACCCCGTCTTTCGCCGGTCCGTCAGGCGGTGCCGGCCGGACACAGCATGCATCAGTTCGCCAAGAAGCTCGCCGCGAGATCGTTTCATCGACTCGGATACACCATCCTCCCGAATCGACTGGTCGACAGATTCCCTCAAACGCAGTTCCTCGCGAGATTTCTGTCGCTTCTGTCGATCGACTGTGTGTTCGATGTCGGCGCCAACAAGGGCCAGTACGGGCGATTTCTGCGGGATGAAGTGGGCTTCGAAGGGACGATCGTGTCATTTGAACCCGTGCCGGCGTCGCTCGATAAGCTTCATGACACGGCCAAGGGAGACGCCAGGTGGCTCGTCGAACCTTATGCGTTAGGACCCCACGCTGGCAAAGCCGTGTTCAATGTCATGGCGAAGACAGTATTCAGCTCGTTTCTCCGGCCCGACCACAGCCGCGTCGGCCGCTTCGAGTCGACCAATCGCGTTCTCGATCAGGTCGAGGTGGATGTCGCCACTCTCGACGAGGTGTATCCGCGGATCGTCGCCAGCACGTCCTGTTCGGCGCCTTACCTCAAGCTCGACACACAGGGCTCGGATCTGGCGGTGGCCGCCGGCGGTCAGAACGTGCTGCGTCTGTTTCGCGGCCTCCAAACCGAGGCGTCCGTCACGCCCATCTACGAAGACATGCCGGATTTCATGAAGTCCCTCAACACGTTTCGTCGAATGGGCTTCGAGATCAGCGCGATGTTCCCCCTCAATCCGAGCCGTCACTTCCCGAGGATGATCGAACTCGATTGCCACCTGATCAACAACGCCTTTCTCCCACCTGACACCGGCAAGACAGCCCACACTGGCGGGACTGGATAGCGTCCCGAGCGCGTGGCGGATTACGCCGGAACCGCGCCAGGGTGCCAGCACGCCGTACAATATTCTGAATTGTCTCGGTTGATACAAAGCTCGAGTCCCCTTGGGTCGACGGCAGCGCCATCGTGGGGCAGCGCTCCGAGCGTCGGAGGAGACCGTGTCTAAAGTCCTGGGCCTTCACAGGGACCACATACGCCATGCAAACGGCGAGGAGCAGTCGTTCTCCGCACGCTGGTGCGAACTGGCCCTGGCGAAGGGATTCGATGTCAAGGCGCTCGACGCACGTTCGCGGAGCTTCTTCCAGGATGTCGCGTCGTGCGACGCGTTCATGTGGCGGTTCGGCTACACCCCCCTCGAGCTCCAGCTCGGCAAGCGCGTGGTGGAGACCATCGAACAGGCGCTGAAGATTCCCGTGTACCCGTCGTCGCACACGGCCTGGCACTTCGAAGACAAGATCTCGCAACAGTATCTGCTGGCGTCTACCGGCGTTCCGATCCCCACGGGAAATGTGTTTTGGTCACGAAAAGAGGCGCTGAAGTACGCAGAAGGCGCCTCCTACCCTTTCGTCGCCAAGCTTGCGACCGGGATGCGATCGCGCAATGTGGTACTGGTGAGAACCGAGCGCGAAGCAAAGGCTCTCATCGATCGACTGTTCGGGCCGGGAATGGATTCAATCCGGCCCAGCTCGTCGCGACTGGGACGGCTCGCGGGTCGGAAGCGCCTGGCCCTGAAGCTCCTCTTGGGGAGACCGCTGCCAAGAGGCCATCAGATGGGTTACTTCTTCGCTCAGGAATTCCTTCCAGGGAATGCCCACGACACGAGAGTGACCGTGATCGGCAACAGGGCGTTCGGGTTTCGGCGATTCAACCGGCCGGGCGATTTTCGAGCCAGCGGAAGCGGGCGCATCGACTGGGATCCCGCCAAGATCGACCTCAGAACGGTGAAGATGGCGTTCGACGTTGCAGCGCGGCTCGGCACCCAGTCGATCGCCATCGACTTCCTCAGCAAGGACGGGGCGCCAGTCATCCTCGAGATCAGTTACACCTTTGGCAGCTGGGCCGTGCGCGATTGCCCGGGGCATTGGCTTGGTCCGTCCTCACCCGAACAACCGTCGCTGGAGTGGGTGGACGGCTCCATGCGCCCCGAGGACGCGATCTTCGAAGACTTCACGAACGGCTGGTAGGGTCGGGCGCGCCGACACGCCGGTCCCTCATCGGCTGAAGAACCCAACACGCGTCAGCCGGGTCCCATCGCGTCCAGGGCCGGCCCACGCGCGGAGAGACAGCGACGCGTCGCGGGCACGAAGTCCAAGCTTGTACCAGTTGTCCGCCCAATATTGCGCGCTGACGACGCGCCGCCAGATCGCCTGCGCCTGCCAGAAACACGATTCGAGGACGCTGCGGGTCTTCGTCGTCCGTGGCCGGAATTCCAAGGCGTATCCGCACGCGTGGAGTTCGTCGCCAGCGAATGCTTCGAAGCACTCGATCTCGCGCCAGGTGAGCTGCCGCCGCCACTTGCTGGCGTTGTTCCCGCGCACGTAGGCACGCAACCGGGGCGCCGCCGCAACAATGACGTCCGTGTGGTTCACGATGCCCAGGCCGTCGGCGACGCGACCCATCGTGCCCACGGGATCGGCCAGCAGGTCTTCGTATCGGATTTCGAGGAAGGCTCCCGGAGCCACCTGCGCGCCGAATGCCCGGATGTCGCTGATCGTCCGCTTCCAGTCGAGCGCGGCCTCGTAGGCGTTCTTCGGGCCGAAACCGGTCTTGAAAATCGACTGCGCCACATCACGGCCGTCGCGAACGACGTGAAGGAAATGCGCGTCGGGAAACAGCTCGCGAATGACCGGCAGGTGACGACAGTACTCGGGCGTCTTGTCTCCCCAACGCGTATGCCCCTGGCTCGCTGCGAACTGTTCGAAAATGCTCCTCAGCGCTCCGCTGTACGTCCGATCCGACACCGCGCGCGCGGCGCGATCGACGTCGAGCACGAAGCCGAAGTTCTGCCGGGTGCGCGCGAAGAACCGCTCGCGGCTGATGTCGCCGATCATCTGGCGCAGCCGGTTGTCGTCTCGCAGATCACCGTACTGGGCGAGCTTCCGGTGGTACCGAACGATGAACTGGCTCTCGGTGCCGAAGTTCACGCCCAGGTTGTCGAGCAACAGGCGGCACACCAGGCTGGTGCCGGAGCGCGAATGCCCGAGCACGAATACAGGGCTGAACCGCGTGTGGACGGGATTGACGCCGGAACGTGCACTCACGGGATTCCTCCTTGCCAACCTGACTGCGGCAAGGGCCTGCGGCACCCCGACGCCCGCCAGTGCCTCCACACTAGCGGCCGGGCGTTACGGCTCCGCGAAGTCCGTGTCACGGCGCGGGCTCCGGGCATTTACACCGTGCGCTACGATCTGAAGTCGGAGCCCGACACCAGAGCTGATGAAGGATCGCCTGAGACTGGCCTTGTTATGGTGCCTGCGTGCAGTAGGCGGGTTCGCGCTGGCGCGTACGCTGACCCGTCGCGCGGTCATGATCATCGGATGGCATGGGGTGAGCCTCGGCCGCGAGCACGATCGTTTCGCCAGCCTGTTCATTTCAAAGCACTCCCTGCGGCAGCGCCTGCGCTTTCTGGCTCGTCACTACACGGTGATCGATCTGGATGAGCTGGCGCGGCAGCACGCGGCTGGAGTGTTCGAGCCCCGGCAGGTGGTACTCACGTTCGACGACGGGTTCGAGAATTTCGCCGAGGCCGCCGTGCCTCTGTTGCGTGAATACACAATGCCGGCCACGAACTACCTGGTGTCCGAATACCTCGAGACGCGCGGGCCCAACTACCGCATGATGGTCAGGGACGCAGTGCGTCTGGCGCGGCCGCGCGACTCGAACGTGACGCTGCCACAGGGCACGATCGTACGTCCCTCGGCGGAGCTCCTGGACCTCGAAGCGGCTGCATTGGCCGAATTCGACCAGTTGCGCCGCGATCCCTCGCCGCGCGCCGCGTATGTCGCGGCGCTCGGTCGCGTACTCGGCGTCGACGTCCAGAGCCTGCTCGACGCCAGGATCTGGCATTGCATGGCGCCGGACACCGTGCGTGCCCTCGCCCGCGAGGGCTTCGCGATGCAGCTCCACACTCATTCGCACTTCAACGTCGTGGACCACGCCGAGATCGCCGGCGAGCAGGTGCGCCTGTGCCGCGCCGCGGTCGAGCAGGCCACGGGACTGCCCGCTCCGCACTTCTGCTATCCAAGCGGCCGCTGGACCAAGGCGATCTGGCCGACACTCCAACGCGAGGGGGTCACCACGGCCACGACCACGCGGAGCGGGCCGAATTTCCCCTCGACCCCTCTGCTCGCGCTGCGGCGGCTGATGAACGGCGAAGATCGCACGCAGCTGGAGTTCGAGTTCGAGTTGAGCAACGTCCGGTGGCTGCTCGCGCGGCTGTCAGGGCGCGCCGACCACTCGACGCCCACCGAAAAAAGCCGGGCCTACCGGGACACGGGGAGCAACCTGTGATCCCGCATGCGGAGGGCCAGCGCCGGGCCCCCGGCCTGCCGACGCTGGCGGCGCACGTAGACGCATGGCGAACCGCCGCGGCCGCCGCGGCCGCCACGCGGGACCGGGAATTCTCCGCCTCGCGGTTTGCAGCGGAGGTGGCCCGGGTCGAGCAGACTGAGGGCCCGGCCCGCCGCGCGGAATTCCTCCGCGCGATGCTCGCAGCACTTCTCGAACTGCATCGGCCGCACATTGCCACGCTGCGATTGCCGGACACCGTCAAGGCCCTGATCGGCAAAGAGTACGCGCGCATCGAAAGGCTGATCGCGTCGGCGCCGGATCGGCGATTCGACCTGGGGCTGCACAGCCTGCGCTGCGACTTCCGCATCGTCGCGTTCAACCGGATCCCGGCTGGCGTCGAGCACTTCGAGGTAGGCGGCGTGCCGCGGAGCCTGCTGTGGAAAGGCGGCGGCGCGCAGGCCGCGCCGCTGCTCGCGCTGTTCGCGCGCGCGGGTGGCGTCAAGCCGTTCTATGTCGGCCACCTCGCGCACGGCATTCCGCCGCGCGCGTTCCTGCTCGTCTACAACGAGCGGGCACAGGCCGAGTGGCAGCGCAACGTCGCCGCGAGCCTGCAGATGAACCCGCACATCCGCGGGTTCATCGCCTCGGGCTGGTTTTACGACCCGCAGCTTGCCTCGGTGAGCCCGCACCTCGCCTTTCTCGGGGAGGGATCCGTGGCACACGGTGCCGTGCTCGCGCGGGTGGGACCGACGGAGGGAGCGATCAAATACGCGTTGACGCGATCGCCGGAGCGCCAGCGGCTCTACGACGGCGGAAAGTATCTGCCGACGAGCCATGCGGTGATCTGGACGCGGGAGGCCATGCTGAAATGGGCCGGGCTGGCCTGAGATGCCGGCCACGGTGGCCGGCTCCAGGTGCACCGGCAGGGCGTGGCGCCAGACTCCTCGCCGCGCGCCTGGGTCGGACGCTAATCCAGGCCGAAGACATCCTTGGTGGGGATGCCGACGTGCACGGCACCGCTCCGATCCGCCTCGACATTGGCTTCGATGACCACCGGGCCCGCCGGCGCCATTGCCACGTCGATTCCCGCGAAATTCATGTAGGGAAAGACGCCGAGGGCCTGTTCGGCCAGCGTTTTCGCCTCGGCCCACATCGGCAGCGCGACGCCCTCGATCTGCACACCGGTGTCAGGATGCGCGGCGTACTCGCGGCGCGACGGCATGCCGTCGAGCGCCGCCGCCATGCGGCCCGTCTTCACATCCACCGGCGCAACGACCCCGCCGGCAGATCGGTTGTCCACCAGCGATCCCTGACGGCCGATGCGGAGGAACGCGAGGCGCGTGCGGGCAACACCGTCGCGCCGCAGCACCCAGATGCGGATCGTGTTGACGCTCGACGAGTTGAAGGCGGCATAGGCCGGGTGCTGGTCGAGGTACACCTCGATGACGCGGGCGCCCGCGCCGAGCAGCTCGATCAACTCGCGCGCACTGACGTCGCGACCGTCGCCCGAGGTGCGCAGGCGGAATCGGAGCTGCGGCGATCGGACGATGTCCGCGGCCACGAACCCGCGGCCGCCATGTCCCTCGACCTCTTTGAAACATATCGTCGCGGCGCTATCTGCGGCGATCAGCCGCTCGAGGTCGGCGGCATCGCGCAGGGGAGCGCCCGACACCGAGCGGCCGGAGTCAGCCTCGAGCAGGCCGATGAAGCGGGGCGTGGGGATCCCCATCAACGTCAGGATGGCCTTCTCGGAGATCTTGTTCTGCGACAGCTTCCGGTAATCCCGCGGGTTCAGTGCGTCGACGTGCGCCTTGTACTGACGGAACGACAGATGCCGAACCATGTCGGCCCAGCGGTATCCGGTCCGCCAGAAGCCCCCCATCTGGTAGAACCCGGGGCCGTTGCCGCGTACCGCATACAGGGCGATCATCTCGGCCCATTGGCGCACGGGACTCTTGCCGTGCGCCCGGCTGGTCACGAGATTGTGCAGCCGGCCGAGCCCGGAGCGCGGGCCGTTCGTCGATCGCATCGTCATTCGCGCATTGCTCGCCCGCCGTTGTCCCTCTGGCTGCTCATGGGTACGCCATACCTCATCCAGTAGTACAGCACGGCAGCCCATTCGTAGCGCACGTAGGCGCGATCGTAAGGGTCCGCCCACCAGGAATCCGGCCGGGCGGGCGATGTCGCGCTCGCCGGCACGACCCCGACCGCCACACCCGTCGCATCGAACGCCGTGCGAAACGTCGCGAGCGATCGCCGGGTGTGGTACGGCGACGTGACGATCAGGACCGACCGCAGGTGTTGCCCGGTCACGAGCGCGCGCGTCGCAACGGCCTCACCGTAGGTGCCCGGAGCGGTCAGCGGCACGACCCGGATCCGTCGCGCCTCGACGCCGGCCCTGGCCAGCCGCTCGGCGCGGTGAACACAATCGTGACAGTTGAACTCGGTGATCGGCTGCGGAAGCGTCAGCACGACGAGCGCCTCAGGGTACTGCCGAGCCAGGGCCGCCGCTGCGGGCAACCGCTCCCATTCGTGGCTCGCGAGCGACACGATAGCGTCGGGCGAGGCCAGCGGCTCCGAGACGACGAGCGCGCTGCCCGCATGCGAGCCCAGGACGATCATGGCGACGCTGGCGAGGCCGAATGCGAGCGGGACGCGCAGGCGGGAACGGTCAGCGCCCCGCGATGGCTGGTTCGGCAAAGTGGCGAACTGCATCTACGAGCAGCTGGGCGGCCGGCAGCTTCAGCGGCCCGGCGCCAGACGGCACCGAATCGTCCCGCACGAACAGCAGCGTCATCGCCTTGCGACCCGTGAAGAGCAGTTCGCCCGCGGTACGGATCTGAAACCGGATGGGGTCGGTGATGAAGCGGCCATCGTAGTGCAGCACGTACAGGCCCACCGGCCCGGTTTCGTCGCTCGTCAGGAGGTGGACCGGCATGTCCGGCCGCCCGTCGATCGTGCCGACATCGCCCCCGCTGAAATTGGCATGGTGATACGCGACCGCGAGCTCCGGGTGGTGGTAGAGCGCCTTCAGGTCGTAGGAGCGCACGACCGTCAGCACCACCGTGTCCCGAGGCGAGGTGTATTGCCGCTCGAACCAGTCGAAGCTTCCGAACCGCCGCTCGCCCCACTCGGCCGACCGCTTGGTGGGAGTCGACCCGTACTCGCCCAGCTGCTCGGGTATCGATCGCGTCGACAGGGTGTCGGGGACAACCATCCCGGCGTAGCTGTGGATGATCGTGGGCACGAGCGCCAGCAGCAGCACGGCGCAGATAGCCGGCGCGTAGCGGGTGGATAGCATCACTGGGTCGGGCCTCCAGCCGGCGCAGGTACCGCGCTCTCCGATCGCACGTCCCCGCCCAGCCAGAAGATGAGCGGCAACGACATGGCAAACGTCATGATGCCCGACAGCGGGTGGAGGTAGGTGTCGAGAATCGGGGTGCCATACCAGGCCACGAGCGCGACGAGCAGCAGCACGCGCAATATGTTCGAGACGATCGCGATGGGCGCCGCCGCCACGAGCACGAGCGCGCGTCTCGAGTTGGATGTCGACTGGTAGGCGGTGAGCAGCGCCACCGCCACGGCCGCGTAGAGCGTCGAGAATCCGCTGCAGGCATCGGCCACCTCGATCGGCCCTCGGGCGATGTGCAAGGTGGTGCCCTCCGTGAAAACGGGAACGCCTACCAACGGGAGAACGGCGGCGGTACCCGCCGTCGCCAGGTGGCGCAGTTGCAGGTGGATCGACTCGGTGAAGGAGAGCGGAATCGGCAGCGCGAGTCCGAGGAAGAGCAATGGGATGACGATCGCGCGCGTGCGCGCCACGCCAAGGAGCAGCAGCGACAGGCCCGGCATCGCCAGCACGATCGCGGCCGCACTCAGCAGCTCGGTGTGCATCCCCGCGTCGAAGGCCCGCAGCAGAAGCGCCGGCACCAGGATGGCAAACCCCCAGGCACTCGACGACGTTGGCAGATGACGCGTTGCACGCAGCTCCTCCCGCACGAAATAGGCGGCGACCGGGATGATCATGAGGCCGTGCGCGTTGTGCCAGACGCTGAGCGTCCAGCGGCCCCAGAGCCAGACCATGGTGGGCGCGAAGACGGCAATCAGCCCCGCGAGGACCAGCCAGAGCCACCGGCGCGAGCCTGTCTTGCTCGCCGGCGTGGTCTCGGTGCTGTGCGTATGTGAACCCGGGTCGTCGCGCGGCGGCGTCATGGCCATGCCTCTACTGATCCAGAGCCTTCAGTCCCCGCTGAGCATCCGGGAAGTTGGGCTGCAGCGTCAACGCGGTCTGCAGCGCCTCACGGCTCTTGTCCTCGTCTCCGGCGCCCGCGAGGGCCATGCCCAGGTGATAGTGGAAGGTCGCATTGGAGGGCTCCTTCTCGACCGCCTTTTCGAACGGTAGGATCGCCAGCAGCGGCAGCTGCTTCCGGACGAACACCCATCCGAGAGTGTCCCACGCTTCGGCATACTCCGGAATCTGTTCGGTGGCGCGCTGTGCCAGATCGAGGGCTTCGTCGAGGTTCTGCTTCTCGTCGGCGTACATCCACGCGAGGTTGTTCGCGGCGACGGCGATGCGCGGGTCGTAGCCGAGCACTTCGGTATAGCGGCGCTTCGCCTCGGCAAGCTTCCCGTCGGCGTGGACGAGCACTGCCGCCAGGCTGCGTGCGCCGATATTGGCGGCGTCACGCTGCACCTGCGCGTCGAGGTCGGCGCGGGCGCTGTCGAGTCGGTGTTGCGAGCGATAAATATCGGCGAGGAGCATGTAGGGCTCGGGCACGGCCGGCGCGAGCTCGAGCGCTTCGCGGAGCACGATCTCGGCCTTGACCAGATCGCCATCGGCCGCGAATACTCGTCCCGCCAGGAGCAGCAGTTGCACGCGCCCGGGCTCGGCCGGCAGGCGGCGTTCGACGCGCGCCCGGGCGTCCTTGGTGCGGCCCTGCTGCACGTCGAGCATCGTGAGGCCGCTCAACGCCGCGATCGACCGGGGATCGAGATCGAACGCAGTTTGAAAGGCGGTTCGCGCCGCAGCCCGATTGCCGCGAAGCAGCTCCAGGGTGCCCTTTATCGCATGGGCCGACGGTGCCTTGGGATGGCGCGCCAGCACGCGGCCGATTTCGGCGTCGGCGCTGGTGAAATCGCGCTGGGCCACGAATGCGCGGGCCAGGACGATGCGGGCCTCGGGCGATCGGGGATCGTTGGTCACGGCGTCTCGCCCGAGCCCGACGGCGGCGTCGGCTTCGCCCTCGGAAAGGCTCAACTGCGCGAGTTGCACCTGCGCCGCCGCGGCCCGCGGATTGAGACGCAGGACATCCCAAAATGATTTGACGGCGGCGGCCCGCTGGCCCGCCAGCGCCTGAAGCGTGCCGCGCAGGTAAATCGCGGCCACGTCGCGCGGCGCGGCGCTCACGGCCTGGGTCACCCGCTCGAGGGCCTGCTGCGGATATCCGTCGACGAGCAGCCAGCGTGCCCTGAGCTGCAACCCCGGCGAGTGCCCCGGATTCTGCGACAGGACCGTGGCGAGCATCTTCTTGGCGCCGGCGTGGTCGCCCGACTGATAGGTGAGATGCGCGAGGCGCATCTGCGCGTCGGCAAACGTTTGAGAATCCTTCAGCATCGGTGCGAGCACGCTCGTCGCATCGGCCGGCCGTTTCGCCCGGATGTAATAGTCCGCGAGCGCGAATTTGGCTCGTGCGCTCTTCGTGACCTCGACTACCAGTCGCAACGGCTTTTCCGCCAGCGCGGCGCGGCCGGTGCCGAGGTAGAGGAGGGCCAATGTGCGATTGGCGAGCGGGTCGCGCGGGTCGAGCTGCAGAGCCGCGTTCAGCGCCTGCTCAGCACTCGGACCGTCGCCGGTTGCGAGGTGGAAGTAGCTCAGCGCGAGGCGCGCCTTGAGGGACGCCGGATCGAGGCCGACCGCCTTCTCGAACGCCGCCTTCGCGTCCTCGCGGTGGCCCCGCGCCAGTTGCAACAACGCAAGATTCGTATAGGACGGCCCATGTGACGGATCGAGCGCAATCGCCTGCTCGATCTGCTCGAGGGCAGCGTCGGGATCGTTCAGCCCGACGAGCGCGTTGGCGTAAAGCAGCTGCGCCTCGACGTCGTTCGGCTGCGTCTTCAGCAGCTCCAGCGCTCGCGCCCGGACGTCCTCGAACTGCCCCGCCATGAACAGCAACGTGGCTGCGCGCTTCTGGACGGCCGCGTCGTTCGGCAGCAGGTCCGCCGCACGCTGGTACTCGCGATACGCGCCTTCGGGGTTGCCGTTCGCCGCCAGCGTCTCGGCCAGCTGGACACGGGCTTCGCCGAACTTGTCGTCGATTTGTAAGGCGTTGCGGAACGCCACGATGGCCGCGCCGTAGTTCTTCCCGGCCGCAAGCTGCTTGCCGGACTCCAGGTAGCGGTGTTTCGCCTCGTCGGAGCTGGTGCAGGCCGCAAGAACAGCGGCCAGCGCCGCGACGGCGATGGGACGTACAAGGCGCGTCACGAAATCGTTTCGCCCGTTATCCCTTGGTCTGCGCCAGAAGCTTCTGGGCTTCAGGGTAGTCGGGCCTGAGCTTGATGGCCTGCTGGGCAGCCTGCCGGGCGCCTGAGGCGTTGCCGGCCCTCGATTGCGCAAGCGCCAGGTGGTAGTGATACAGCGGATTTTCCGGCGCCTGCTCGATGCTGCGCTGAAACGCGGAGACCGCCAGGGCCGGCAGTTCCTTCTTGTAGTAGATCCACCCGATCGTGTCCTGGATTTCAGCGTTGTTGGGCAGGCGCGCCGCCGCATTCTGCGCCAGCCTCAGCGCGTCGTCGAGCCGCTCGCCTTCCTCCGCATAGAGCCAGGCGAGATTGTTGGCCGCCACGGCGGCGCTCGAATCCGCCGCCACGATCGCCTCGTAGCGTTTCTTCGCGTCGGCGGTCTTGTTCTGGGAATGAACGATCATCGCCGCCATGGTCTGGGCCGCAATGTTCTTCGGATCCCGCTGAGCCATCTGATCGAACTCGGTGCGGGCGGCATCGAGTTTGCCGCTCACGAGCAGCACCTCCGCCAGCATGCCGTAGGCGCTCGATAACCCGGGCTCGGCCTGAATCGCCTTGCGCAGAGTGGCCTCCGCCTTCGGAAAATCGCGCTGCCGTCGATAGACATCGGCGGCCAGAACCTGAAGTCCCGTGTCGTTCGGATCGGCGGCCAGGCGCGCGTCGATGCGGGTGCGCGCCTGGGCGATCTTGTTTTCCGCCAGATCCAGGCGGGTCAATCCCACGAGTGCCTCGAACAGGGTCGGTGACAGCGATTGCGCTTTCTCGTATGCCGCGCGGGCCGCCGCCAGCTCCTTCCGCTGCACGTGAAGTGCGCCCTTCATGGCGTGGACGTAGCCCTCGTTGGGAAATTGCTTGAGGAGCGATGCCAGTTCCTGCTCGGCGCGCGCCGTATCGCCCTTGGCGAGCAGGCCCTGGACGAGCGACAACCGCGCTGCAGGATTGCGCGGCGCACTGACGAGCGCAGCCTCCGCGAACGAGACGGCTCGATCGGGCGCGCCTTCGAACAGGCTCAACCGGGAGAGGTTCACCTGCGCGGCGGCCGCCCGCGGATTGAGACGTATGACCTCCGTGAAGGCCGCAATGGCTTCCTTTCGGTTGCGGAGGCGCTCCTGCAGCTGACCCAGTGCGAACTGCGCCGGCGCGCTTTGCGGATCGCTCTTCACCGCGGCCTGCACGCGTGTGAGCGCGTCCTGAGGCTTTCCTTCACGCGCCAGCCATTCGGCCTTGGCGAGCAGCGCCTGCACGTTGTTTGGCTCGCGCTTGAGGACCGTGTCGATCAGCCCGTGAGCCCTGGCCGTGTCCTTCGCGCCGTAAGCCATGGCGGCAAGCCTGATTTCGGCCTCGCTTTGTGCCTGCGGGTTGCTCGTCAGGGGCTGCAGAATCGCCGCCGCCTCGCTGCTCCGCCCCAGGGATCTGTAGTAATCGGCGAGCCCGAGAGCCGGCTGCACCGCGCCCCCCGACGCGAGTTGCTTCAAGTACGGCTCGGCCTGCGCGGCTCGATTCGACGACACATAGAACGCGCTGATCATCCGGTTGGCCAACGTGTCCTTCGGATCGATCGCGATCGCTCCCTTGAAGGTTTCCTCGGCCCCGACCATGTCGCCGGTCATCCAACGGAAGTACGCCAGGGCCAGGCGCGCTTGCATCGAGCGCGGATCGACCTCGACGGCCTTTTCGAACGAAGCCTTGGCCCGAACCCGATCACCCTGCGCGTACTGGACCGCTGCCAGCGTGCTATACGTCGTCGCGCGGTTCGGGTCGAGCTTGATCGCTTCCTCGATCTCGCGCACGGCGCCTTCGAGATCCTTGAGGCCGACCAGCGCGCGGCCCATGATCATCTGAGCGTCGACATTCGTGGGGTCGCGATCGATGACGAGCTGAATTCTGGTCCGGGCGTCCTCGAACTGGCCGGCTGCCACCAGATATCTGGATGCCTGGACCTGGGCGACGGTGTTCTGCGGCATCAGGTCGGCGGCCCGAATGAACTCCCGCCTCGCCTGGTTGAAGTTGCCAGCAGTCTGGTACGCCTGGGCAAGCCGCAAACGCGCCTCCCCGTACCGCGGATCCTCCTGGAGGGCGTTGCGGTACTCCAGGATGGCTTCCTGAGTCTTGCCGGCCTCCATGAAGCGGTTGGCGTTGTCGAAGTGTTCCCTCTTGGCTTGCTCTGGATTGGAACACGCGGCCGCCATCGAGACAGCAAACCCGACAGCCATGAGCCAAACACGATGTTTCATTTTGAGATGCCCTTACGCCTTCCGCAACGAGGTCTAGGTCCTTATCAGCAAGCCTTCAGCCAGTCAGCGCGATACCTGGATCGCTGTATTTTGCACAACTTCTTACGGGACGGCAGCTTCGGCTACGGGCCAAAGCGCTACCGCCACCCGAATGTCTGCCCGGGACAGGACTAACGTCGTTCGACCGTCGGTCTTCCTTTGAAGCTCGTTTGTTTTCAACTAATTCCGTCGTCGCATCCGATCGCAACCCAGGTCGCCGGACCGGCGACCAAACTCGCCCCTCTGGTTGACTATCGCCGAGGAGTTGACAGGAAGAG
>Ga0070675_100000825_pt1 | contig 21874 bp, 19 predicted proteins | sample KBSM43metaG_FD_65343 | JGI IMG/M metagenome (GOLD analysis project Ga0070675, IMG submission 65343) | Miscanthus rhizosphere microbial communities from Kellogg Biological Station, Michigan, USA - KBS M4-3 metaG | ecosystem: Host-associated > Plants > Roots > Rhizosphere > Soil ... | reverse complement strand
CGCCCGGAGTTGTAGATGATGATGAGATCGACGCCGCCGAACTCGGCGGCCTTCGCGGACAGCCCGGTGCCGGCGCCGGCGCCGATGACGGGCCGGCCGGCGTCGACGGTGGCCCGCAGGCGGCCAAGCGCGGTGGCGCGGTCCATCACTGTCCCCTCCGGGTCTCGATCAGATCGTGCAACAGATCCGCCGCGCGTACCGCCAGATCCGGGTCGTTGATGTGCGCGTCCGCGTCGACGACCGTCACCGGGCTGCCGCCGACGGCGTCGAGTGCGGCGTCGACAAGCGCGGCGTCGGCGGCCGCGTCGTGGAACGGCATGCCGTCGGCGTCGAGCGCCGAGACGCCCCTGCGCGGGACGACGAGCGCGGTCGGACCCGCTGCGGCGGCGAGCTTTTCGCCCAACCGCCGGCCGAGTTCGGCGTTCTCTTCGACCGTGGTGCGCATGAGCGTCACCGTCGGGTTGTGGACGAAGAAGGTGCGGTCGGCGAAGCGATCGGGCACCGTGTCGCGCGGTCCGAAATTCACCATGTCGAGGGCGCCGAGGCTCACCACCTGCGGTATCCCGGCCGCACCGGCGGCGGTGAGCCGGTCGGGGCCGGCGGTGAGCACGCCGCCGACGAGGTCGTCGGCGAGTTCGGTGGTGGTGAGGTCCAGGACCCCGGCGAGCATCCCGGACCGGGCGAGCGCCTCCAGGGCCCGGCCGCCGGCGCCGGTGGCGTGGAACACGAGCACCTCGTAGCCGAGTTCCGTGAGACGGGCGCGAGCGGCGTCGACCGCTGGCGTCGTCACCCCGAACATGGACGCGGCGACGAGCGGGCGCTCCTCGCCCTCGGCGCCCGCTTCGCGGCGGGCGGCGTGCGCGGCGGCCATCGCGGCCGCGGCGGCGGCCGCGTTGCCGAGCACGGCGCGCGACACCTGGTTGATGCCGGCGATGTCGACGACGCTGTACATCATCGTCACGTCGCTGGCACCGACGTAGGGCGACACGTCGCCGGCGGCCATCGTGGAGACGAGAAGCTTCGGCAGCCCGACCGGCAGGTCCCGCACGGCGCGGGCGGCGATGGAGGAACCGCCGCTGCCGCCGAGCGCGAGGACGCCGTCGATGCGGCCGGCGGCATGCAGGCGACCCAGCACCGCGGCCGCGCCCTCGCCCATCGCGGCGACGGCGGCGCCCCGGTCGTCGTCGGACCGCAGGCGCTCGATCGACGCGCCCCCGGCCGTGGCGACCGCCTCGGCGGTGACGGTGACAAGGGAAGTGAACGACCCGCCGGTCCCCACGCCGGTGTCGACGACGACAACGTCGACGCCGTGTTCGTGCAGCCGGTCGGCCACCCACTGGTACTCGGCGCCCTTCGTGTCGAGGGTGCCGACGAGAGCCACGGTGGGTTTTGCGGACGCGGTCACCGGATCATCCTCGGCGCGGAGGGCGAGGCGCGTCAAACGTTCGGCCGACGGTGGGTGGCCTACGTAGAAGTGCGTATGTCGCCTCCACGGAAGCGCTGCTCCACTTTGGGCCATGAAACGAGCCATACGACGGGCGATGCTCGTGTTCGCGAGTGCCGCCGGTCTGGTCGCGGTGACCGCCGGCACGGCCGCTGCGGGTGTGAGCCTGAACCATGCCGAGCCGGTCCCGAACGGGACGCAACGATGAGGCGGGTCGTCGTGCGTGTGCTGGTCGCGCTTGCCGGTGCCCTGGGGGTGGTCGCGGTTGCGACAGGCACCGCCGCAGCGGGGACCAGCTTCAACCACGCGGAGCCGCTCCTGGATCCGCGGCGAGCGGAACGATGAGGCGGGCGGTCCGGCGTTCGCTGCTCGTGTTGGCGGGCGTGGTCGGCCTGATCGCGGTGACTGCCGGCACGGCTGCGGCGGGCGCAAGCCTGAACCACGCCGAGCCAGCCCTGGATCGGCGTGGGGAGCCACGATGAAGCGGGTCGTCGAGCGTGTGCTGGTCGCGCTTGCCGGTGCCGCCGGTCTCGTCGCGGTGAGCGCGGGCGCGGCCGCGGCGGGCGCGAACCTCAACCACGCGGAGCCGATCGTCAGATGACCTCGAGTCGCGCGTGGAGCCTGGTCAGGGCGCGGCAGCGCCACCACCGCGCGTTGCGGCTGTGGCGGGCAGGGCGGCTGGCCGACGCCCAGCGGTGCATCGTCCGCGCGATCGCCGGTTACGCCGGCGCCGAGCCCGCGGGCGTTGAACGCGCCGGTACCGAGCCCGCGGGCGTTGAACGCGCCGGCACCGGGCGCGCCGAGCGCGCCGGCGCCCTGCTCACCCTCGCCGACTTCCAGTTCCAACTCGCGCGCTTCGGCGACGCCGAGACGACCCTGCGCGAAGCCGTCCGCCTGCTCGACGGCGCACCGCCCCGGCAGCGCGTCGACGCGTTGGTGCGGCTCGCGAACAGCCAGCGCCGGCAGGGCCGGCTGGATGCCGCCGAGGCGACGGCGCGGGCCGCACTCTCGCACGCCGCCGCAATCCCCGTGCTGCTGGCCGAGGCCAACAACGCTGTCGGCGTCGTCCTCAAGGATGCCGGCCGGTACGCCGAGGCCGCCGGCCACTACACCGCCGCGCTGACACCAGCGACCGACCCCGATCTGGCCGCGAGCGTCCACCACAACCTGGCCGGCCTGGCGCACGCCGAGGGCCGCTTCGCCGACGCCGTCGCGCCGGCCGGCCTTGCGCTCGCGCTGCACCGGCGCGAGCACGGTCCACAGTCGACGGAGGTCGCGGCGGATTGCGCCGTCCTCGGCGCGGTACTGCTCGAACTCGGGCGCCTGGACGAGGCCGAGGCCCATCTGCACCAGGCGTACCGGATCTGGGCCGATCGCTTCGGGCCCGACCACTACGAGGTAGGGGTGTGCCTGCACGGCCTGGGTGTCGCGCGGTTGCGCCGCGGCGACCTGCCCGGGGCCCGGCGCTCGCTGGACGAGGCGCTGCGGATCAAGACCGCGGTGCTGGGCCCCGACAATGCGGGGATCGCGGCCCTGCGACGGAATGTCGCCGCGCTCGCGTCGTCACGTTGACGCCGGAGTATCGGTAACCGTGAATGGGTAGCTTTGCGCGCATGGCGGGACTTCGGATCGGCCACACCTTCGCGCGTCCGGGCGTGCACCCCTACGACGAGGTGGGTTGGCGGCGAGCCCGGCAGGGCGTGGAGTTTCCCGACTTCTGGACCGACAACGCGGTCACCATCGCGGCGACCCGCTACTTCCGGCAGGAGACGAGCCTGCGCCAGGCGATCGACCGCGTGGTCGGCGCCTACCGGGCGGCGGGCGAGCAGTTCGGGTACCTCGACGGCGCCGGGTCGGCGGAGGCGTTCGCGACCGACCTGACGTGGCTGCTGCTGCACCAGGCGTTCAGCTTCAACTCGCCGGTGTGGTTCAACGTCGGCACCGGCGCGCCGGCACAGGTCAGCGGGGCGTTCATCCTGTCCGTCGACGACTCGCTCGACTCGGTCCTCGACTGGTACCGCGACGAGGCGACGGTGTTCAACCGCGGCTCCGGCAGCGGCGTCAACCTGTCCCGGCTGCGCTCGTCGCGCGAGACGCTCTCGGCCGGCGGGAGGGCGGGCGGCCCGGTGGTGTTCATGCGCGGCGCCGATTCGGTCGCCGGCGCGGTCAAGGCCGGCGGGACGACGCGCCGCGCGGCCAAGATGGTGGTCCTCGACGTGGACCACCCGGACGTCGTCGCGTTCATCCGCAGCAAGGCGCGGGAGGAGGAGAAGATCCGGTCGTTGCGCGCAGCCGGCTTCGACATGGAGGTCGGCGGGGCCGACGTCGCCAGCGTCCAGTACCAGAACGCCAACAACTCCGTGCGGGTCTCCGACGCGTTCATGCGCGCGGCCCAGGAGGGCGCGCCGTTCCCGCTGCGGGCCCGGACCACCGGCGAGGTCGTCGAGACGGTCGACGCGCGCGGGCTGCTGCGTGACATGGCGCGGGCCGCCTGGGCGTGCGGCGACCCGGGAATCCAGTACGACGACACCATCAACGACTGGCACACGAGCCCGGCCGCCGGGCGCATCGCCGCGTCGAACTCATGCTCCGAGTACATGCACCTGGACGCGTCGGCGTGCACGCTCGCGTCGCTGAACCTGATGCGCTTCCTCGGCCCCGACGGGCGGTTCGATGCGACCCGGTTCGTGGCGGCCGTCGAACTCGTCGTCACGGCGATGGACATCTCGCTCTGCTTCGCCGAGTACCCGACCGCTCGCATCGCCGCCACCACAGGCGAGTTCCGCCAACTCGGCCTCGGCTACGCGAATCTCGGCGCGCTGCTGATGGCGACCGGCCGACCGTACGACTCGCCCGGCGCCCGCGCGCTCGCCGCGGCGATCACCTCGCTGATGACGGCCACGGCGTACCGCCGCTCGGCCGAGTTGGCCGCGATCCTCGGGCCGTATCCGGGTCATGAGGAGAACGCGGACGCGCATGCGCGCGTCGTCGGGAAGCATGCGGCCGCGAACGCCGCGCTCGACCGCGGCCCCGACCACGACGCCGACCGCATCCGGAGCGCCGCAGACGAGCAGTGGCGGCGGTGCCTCGATGTCGCGTCGCGGCACGGCTTCCGCAATGCTCAGGTGACTCTCCTCGCTCCGACCGGGACGACGGGCATCGTCATGGACTGCGACACCACCGGCGTCGAGCCCGATTTCGCCCTGGCGAAGACCAACAATCTCGCCGACGGAAGTGTGCTGCGGGTCGCCAACCGGAGCGTCGGCCGGGCGCTGGCGGCACTGGGCTACACCGGTGCGCGGGCCGCCGCCGTGGAGGACCACATCGCCTCGCACGGCCATGCCGTCGGAGCGCCGACGCTGCGGCCCGAGGACCTGCCGGTGTTCGACTGCGCCACCGGCGTGCGCGCCATCGCGCCGCTCGGGCACCTGCGGATGATGGCCGCGATCCAGCCGTTCCTGTCCGGCGCCATCTCGAAGACGGTGAACCTGCCGCACCCGGCGACGGTCGACGACGTCGAGCGGATCTTCGTCGAGGGTTGGCGGCTCGGACTCAAGGCGCTGGCCGTCTACCGCGACGGCTGCAAGGCCGCCCAACCCATCACGGCGAATTCCGGTTGACCGGCGCGTGCCGCTCTGGTTTGGTCGAGCCGTCCGAACACGACCGGCGGAGAGGAGGCGACAGATGTCCTTCCAGTTCGTACCTTCCACTCTGAGAGGTCACCAGACGTGCCTTTTCTCCGTTCGTTCCAGTGTGGACACTGCGGCGTAGACGTCTCGCTCGACGCGCCCGGTACCAGCCACCGCAACCACTGTCCCCGCTGCCTGTGGTCCAGGCATCTCGACCGCAACGTCCCCGGCGACCGGAAGTCCGGCTGCCCGGGCGGCATGGAGCCGATCGCGGTCACCGTCCGCGGCGAGCGCCGCTGGGTGCTGATCCACCGATGTACGCACTGCGGCCGGCTGCGCCTGAACAAGACCGCCGCCGACGACAACGTGCTTGCGCTGATGCAGTTGGCGGCGCTGCCCCTGGCGACGCCGCCCATGCCCGTGCTACCGCTGGCGGACACCGCATGATCACGTGATGTCGTTGCCAACGTGTGACGCCCTAGCGTTGTCAAAACGGCCGGGTGACAACGCTAAGGCGGCAGACGTCGCGGCGAGGGGCGGAACGTGACCGTCACGTCGAGGCCGCCGCCGGGCGCGGGGTGCGCGGTCAGCGCCGCGCCGTGCGCCACCGCGATGGCGCGGACGATCGCCAGGCCGAGCCCGTGCCCGTCGCGGTGCCGCAGGCGCTGAGCGCCGAGGCGCTGGAACGGTTGGAACAGCCGGTCGAGGTCGGCTTCGGGCACGACCGGTCCGGTGTTGGTGACGCGGATGCTCGTTCCGCTCGTCTCGATCGTCACGTGGCCACCGGGGACGTTGTGGCGAACCGCGTTGTCGACGAGGTTGGCGACCAGGCTCTCCACGAGCCGTGGATCGCCCGTGGCGGGCGCCGGCGCGAGAGCGGTGTCGATCTTCACGTCGCGGCGGCCCGCTTCGTCCGCGACGGCCCGGGCCGCGGCGGCGGCCAGGTCGGCGAGGTCGAACGGCTCCCGCCGCTCGACGCCCTGCTCGCCGCTCGCGAGCGCGAGCAGCCCGTCGATGAGCCGCTCCTGGGCCTGGCCGAGGGCGATCACCTCGCCGCAGGCGGCGCGCAGCGAGTCGACGGTGAGGTCCGGATCGGCCAGGGCCACCTGCAGCAGCGTCCGCTCCGCCGTGAGCGGGGTGCGCAGTTCGTGTGCGGCGTTGGCAACGAAGTGCCGCTGCGACGCGAACGCGTCCTCCAGCCGGCCGAACAGGTCGTCCAGCGTGCGGGCGAGTTCGGTGAACTCGTCGCCCCGGCCGGTGCGGCCGAGCCGCCGGTGCAGGTTGGTGGCCGAGATGTCGCGGGCGGTCGCGGTGATCGTGCGCAGCGGCCGCAGGAACCGGCCCGCCACGAACCAGCCGACGGCGATCGAGACCACCACCATCGCGGCGAGAGCGAGCACCGACGCGGTCACGATCGGGCTGAGGTCGGTGCGGACGGCGCCCGTCCCGTCTCCGCCCGGCCCGGGACCGGTGCCCGCCGGTACGGTCCGGCTGGCGCCGACCAGCGGGACGGTGAGCAGGGCCGCGCCGGTCACCAGGAACGGGCCGGCGTAGAGCACCGTGAGCTGGGTGCGCAGGGTGAGCCGCGGGACGAAGCGCGGCATCAGGCCGACCCGATCCGGTAGCCGCCCTCGCGCACGGTGTGGACGATCGGCGGGTCGCCGAGTTTGGTGCGCAACCGGCGCACTGTCGTCTTCACCGTTGTGGTGAACGGGTCGGCCGCCTCGTCCCAGACCCGCTCGAGCAGTTCCTCGGCGGACACCAGCCGCCCCCCGGCGGCGAGCAGGCACTCCAGCAGGGCGAACTCCTTCGGGCTGAGGTCGAGCCGCCGCCCGGCCCGGGTCGCGACGCGGCGGCTCGGGTCGACGGTCAGATCGTCGAACTCCAGCACCGGTGGCAGCGCGTTGGCCGGCCGGCGGCCGAGGGCGCGCACGCGGGCCACCAGTTCGGCGAAGTCGAACGGCTTGGGCAGGTAGTCGTCGGCGCCGAGGTCGAGGCCGTCGACCCGGTCCTTCACCGTGCTGGCCGCGGTGAGCATGAGCACCCGGCTGGTCGCGTGCCGCGCCACGATGTGCCGGCACACGTCGTCGCCGGGCACGCCGGGCACGTCACGGTCGAGCACCACGACGTCGTAGCGGGTCAGGTCCAGATGGGCCAGCGCGTCGTCGCCGTCGAGCACCACGTCGACGGCCATGCCCTCGCGGCGCAGCCCGGTCGCGATGGTCCGGGCCAGGATCTCGAAATCCTCCACCACCAGCACGCGCATGATCCCCACGATGCCAGGTCGCGGGTGCCGGCATGGTGTCGGCCGCTGGCACCGTGCTGTCACCGGCGGGTCCGTAGAACTGCCAACCATGACAGACGACGCGACCGTCGAGGTGAACGGTCTTCGGAAGCGCTTCGGTTCGACCGTCGCCCTCGACGGGATGACCTTCACGGTCCGGCCGGGCCAGGTGACGGGGTTCGTGGGCCCGAACGGGGCCGGCAAGTCCACCACGATGCGGATGATCCTGGGGCTCGACGCCGCCGATTCCGGCACGGCGCTGATCGGCGGCCGGCCGTACCGCGATCTGCACCGCCCGCTGTGCCGGGTGGGTTCGCTGCTCGACGCCGGTGCCCTGCAGCCCAGCCGCACCGCCCGCAACCACCTGCTGTGGCTGGCCCACTCGCAGGGCCTGCCGGCGCGGCGGGTCGACGAGGTGCTCGACCAGGCCGGGTTGGGCGCGGTGGCGCGCCGGCGGGCCGGCGGCTTCTCGCTCGGTATGCGCCAGCGGCTCGGGATCGCGGCCGCCATGCTGGGCGATCCGCGCGTGGTGATGCTCGACGAGCCGTTCAACGGCATGGACCCGGAGGGCATCGTGTGGATGCGCGGGTTCCTGCGCGCCCTGGCCGCCGAGGGCCGGGCGGTGCTGGTGTCCAGCCACCTGATGAGCGAACTCCAAGGCGTCGCCGACCACGTGGTGGTGGTCGGGCGCGGCCGGGTGATCGCCGACGCCCTGGTGGCCGACCTGCTGGCCGCCGCGTCGGCGGACCGGGTCACCGTCACCGCGCCGCCGTCGGTCGCGGCCGCGGCGGCCGCGGTGCTGCGGACGGCAGGCGCGACGGTCAGCCTCGACGGCCCGGACACGCTGACGGTGGCAGGGCTGCCGGCGTCGGCGGTCGTGGCCCGGCTCACCGCAGCCGGAGTGCAGTTCTCCGAGGTGTCCACGCACCGGGCGACGCTGGAGGAGGCGTACTTCGACCTGACCCGCGACGCGGTGGAGTTCCGGGCGGAGGTGCGGTCATGACCGAGCGGAGCGAGGGCATCATCGAGCAGAGCCCGCCCGGTCAGGGCGGGTCACCACGGAGTGGGGACCCGTCATGACGGCGTTCCGGTATCTGCTGCGTGCGGAGTGGACGAAGCTGCGCACCGTCCCGGGCTGGGTCGCCGGCATCGCCGTGGCGGCGTTCCTCATCGTCGGGGTCGGGTTGATGCCGGGCATGAGGGGCTCCTGCGGGCGGTCCGCGTGCTCGCTGCCCGTCGGGCCGGAGGGCCAGGAGGTGACGGACAGCTTCACGTTCCTCCACCGGACACTCACCGGCGACGGCAGCGTCACCGTGCGGGTCGCGTCGCTGACCGGGCTGATGGCCGTGCCCGAGCCCGGACAGAGCAAACCCGGGTTGGAACCGTGGGCCAAGGCCGGGCTCATCGTCAAGGACGGCGTCCGGCCGGGCTCCACCTACGCGGCGGTGCTGCTCACCGGCGGGCACGGCACGCGGATGCAGTACGACTACGTCCACGACCGGGCCGGCACGTCCGGCACAGCGGCGCCGCATTGGTTGCGGCTCACCCGCACCGGCGCGACGGTGACGGGGGAGGAGTCCGTCGACGGCGTCGCGTGGACCCGCGTCGGCACCGCCCGGCTGCCCGAGCTTCCGTCCACAGTGGAGGTCGGCCTGTTCACCACCTCGCCCCAGCACTCCGAGACGAGCAGCGAGACCCTCGGCCTGCAGGGCGCGTTCGGCGGGCCGACCCAGGCCACCGCGGTGTTCGACCACCTCTCCTCGAGTGGCAACCTCACCGCCGACGACTGGACCGGCACCACGATCGGCGCCCTCGGCAACGCGTCCGGGCTCGAGGTCGGCGGGTCCGAGCGGACCGGCGACGGATTCACCGTGAGCGGCTCCGGCGACATCGCGCCGGCGGTGTCCGGCGCGGCTGGCCTGGGCGTGACGATCACCCAGACGCTCGTCGGCACGTTCCTCGGGCTCGTCCTCGTGGTCGTCGTCGGGGTGTCGTACGTGACGGCGGAGTACCGGCGTGGCCTGATCCGCACGACGCTCGCCGCGAACCCGCGCCGGGGACCGGTCCTCGCCGCCAAGGCGCTGGTGGTCGGCGCCGTCACGTTCGTCGTCGGACTGGTGGCCGCGGCGACAGTCGTGGCGCTCGGCACGCGCGTGCTGCGCGCCAACGGTGTCTACGTGCACGCGGTGACGACCGCGACGGAGGTGCGCGTGGTCGCCGGGACGGCGGCGCTGCTCGCGATGGCGGCCGCGTTCGCCGTCGGGCTCGGCGCGCTGATCCGGCGCGGCAGCGTCGCCGTGACCACCGCGATCGTGGTCGTGGTGCTGCCGTACCTGCTCGCGGTGACGGTCCTGCCGACCGGCGCCGCGCGCTGGTTGCTCACCTGGACGCCCGCCGCGGCGTTCGCCCTGCAGCAGAGCACGCCCGAGTACCACCAGGTCGCGAACCTCTACGCGCCGGTGGCCGGCTACTTCCCGCTCGCACCGCTGGCCGGGTTCGCGGTGCTCGTCGGGTGGGCCACCGTCATGCTCGGCCTGGCCACGCTCCGCCTGCGCCGGAGCGCGGCGTGACCGCGGCGGCGGACCGCGGGGTCCGCGCGGCGCCGGTGGCGGGCCGGCGGACCGCCGCGGCCCTTCGAACGGCGACGCACGCCGAGTGGACGAAGCTGCGGACGACGGCCGGACCGGCGTGGCTCCTGCTCGCCACCGTCGCCGTCACCGTGGGGCTCGGCGTTCTCGCCGCCGCGACCGTCACCTGCCACACCGCCGAGGCGTGCCTGGTGGACCCGGCTCGGACCAGCCTCACCGGCGCCCAGCTCGGCCAGGCCGTCGTCGCGGTTCTCGGCGTCGCGATGGTGGGTGGGGAGTACGGCACCGGAATGATCCACGTGACGCTGGCCGCGGTTCCGCGGCGGCCGGTGCTACTGGCGGCCAAGGCGGCGGTGCTCACCGCGCCGGTGATCGCGGTCGCCGTCGTCGCCGTGGCCGGGTCCCTCGTCGCGGGCCGGCACTACCTGCCGGCCCTCGATCTCGGCGACGGTGCTGTGCGGCGGGCCGCGACCGGCGCGGTGCTGTACCTGACGCTGATGGCCCTGCTCAGCCTCGGCATCGCCACCGCCGTGCGCAGTTCGGCCGGCGCGACGGGCATCGTGCTCGCGCTGTGCTACGCGTATCCGCTCGTCGTGAAGGCCGTCCCGGACCGGGACTGGCAGCGCCACCTCGAGCAGGCCGGCCCGACCACGGCGGGGCTGTCGGTCCTGGCGACGACGGGTCTGCGGGAGCTGCCCATCGACCCGTGGCGGGGGCTGGCCGTGCTCGCCGCCTGGTCGGCGGCCGCGATGCTGGCCGGCGGCCTGGTGCTGCGCTACCGCGACGGTTAAACCGGTGGTCGGTGCGGGGGCGCCGTGCCAGGATCGGAGATCGACCCACGAGGAGAGGACAGGACCATGCGAGCAGCTTCCACGCTCCGGACCCCTGACCGTCCCATCGTGGAGTTGCGTGTTGTCCTTCCTGAACCTCGGCGTCGTCGCCCATGTTGACGCCGGCAAGACCAGCCTGACCGAACGCCTGCTCTTCGAGGCCGGCGTCCTCGCCGAGCTCGGCAGCGTCGACGCGGGCACCACCCGCACCGACTCGATGGAGCTCGAGCGCCGGCGGGGCATCACCATCCGCTCGGCGGTGACCTCGTTCGCCCTCGACGGCCTGACCGTCAACCTGCTGGACACACCCGGCCACCCCGACTTCATCGCGGAGGTCGAGCGGTCGCTGGCCGTGCTGGACGCCGCGGTGCTCGTCGTGTCGAGCGTGGAAGGTGTCCAGCCGCAGACCGTGGTGATCTGGCGTGCGCTGCGTCGCATCGGCGTGCCGACGGTGCTGTTCCTCAACAAGGTCGACAGGGCCGGCGCCGACGTCGCCGCGACGCTGGCACAGGCCCGGCGCCGGCTCACCCCGCACGTGGTGATGCTCACGGCCGTCGACGGTGCCGGGCGGCGGGACGCGGCGGTGCGTGCCCTGGGTCTGGACGCCGAGCCGGTGGTCGAGGCGGTCGCCGACGTGGACGAGGCGGTGCTGGGCGCGTGGCTCGCCGGCCGCCGGCCGAAGCCGCGGACGATCCGGCGGGCGATCCGGCACGCGGTGTACCGGGGCGCGATCACGCCGGCCGTGTGCGGTTCGGCGATGACGGGTGCCGGCGTCGAGGAACTGCGCCGGGTGCTGGTCACCCTGCTGCCGCGGGCCTTCGGCGCCGTCGCTTCCAACGGTTCGGCGGCCGGCACCGTGTTCGCCGTCGACCGCGACGAGCGGGGCCGGCGCGCGTGGGTCCGGCTGTGGTCCGGGCAGGTGCGCGTGCGGGACCGGGTCACGTTCGGCGGATCCCGACCGGAGCGGATCACCGACGTCGCCGTCAGCGAGCCGGGCGGCGTCGCGAGCCGGCCGGCGGCCGGTGCGGGGCAGATCGCGGTGCTGCGGGGCGTCTCGGCCCGGATCGGCGAGCCGCTCGGGCAGCCGCCGGCGCGGCGGGCCTACAGCTTCCCGCCGGCCACCGTGCGGGCCCTCGTCGAACCCGTAGACCCCGCACAGCGCGTGGCGATGTTCGCCGGCCTGACCGAACTCGCCGACGAGGACCCGCTGATCGAACTGCGGATCGACGAGAGCGTCGGCGAGGCGGTGATCAACCTGCACGGCGAGGTGCAGAAGGAGGTCCTCGGATCGCTGCTGGAGGAGCGGTTCGGCGTCCGGACCGCGTTCTCCCGCACGTCGACCGCCTGCATCGAGCGGGTCGTCGGCTGCGGGGCGGCCACGGACCGGATCGGTGAGCGGGGCAACCCGTACCTGGCCGGCATCGGGCTCACCGTCGAGGCCATGCCCGTCGGGCACGGGGTCGAGTTCAGCTCCGGAATCGAGCGCGGCCGGTTGCCGGCGTCGTTCATCACCGCGACCGAGGAGGGGGTCCGGGCCGCCCTGCGCCAGGGCCTGCGCGGCTGGCCGGTCGACGACTGCCGGGTGGCGATGACCTCGTCGCAGTACTACCCGCGGCAGAGCAGGCCGCACCAGAAGTTCGACAAGTCGATCTCCAGCGTGGCCGCCGACTTCCGCAACCTCGCCCAGGTCGTGGTCACGGCGGCGCTGCGCCGGGCCGGTACCCGCGTGTGCCAGCCGATCGAGCGGTTCGAGCTCGACCTGCCCCAGCACGCCCACGGCCCGGTGGCGGCGCTGCTCGGCCCGCTGACCGCGCTGGTTCTCGACGCGTCGATCGCCGACGGCACCGCCCGGCTGGCCGGGCACGTGCCGTCGGCCCGGATCCCGGAGCTGGCCGGAGCGCTGCCCGACCTCACCGGCGGCGAGGGCATCCTGGTGACCAGGTTCGACCACTACGCACCGGTCCCCGGCGACCGGCCGCCCACGCTGCGCCGGCGCGGACCCGACCCCGGCGACCGCGCGGCCTGGTTCCGCGCCGTTCCGCGGTGACCGGATCAGGACGGCCCGGCGAATTCCGTGGGCGGCACGGGTTCGGCGTTCACCGTCGTCGTCCCGGGCCTGCGCGCGTCGGTGCGGCCGTCTGCGCGGCGGCGGGCGGCGCGGCAGGCGACGCAGCGGGCCGGCCCGGAGTAGAGCGACCCACCGGCCACCTCGAACCACCATTTCTGGTCGGCCGCCGTCCAGACCTGTTCGGAACCGCAGTCGCAGCAGGTGAACTGGATGTCCTCGAAGAAGTCCCGGTAGGTGCCGTCGGCCTCGCGCAGCACCTCGGGATAGGGCGGGATCCTGCCGGGGTCGACGCGAGCGCCCCTGGCCCGGCGGGCCGCCAGCCGCTCGGCCGCCTCCCGGACCTCCGTCTCGCGCACGTACCTGGCCGTGCGGCGGTTCTTCTTGGCCATGCGCCCACTCTGTCGAGCCGCGTCAAGGCGAGCGGCGGCGGCGTGCGTCAACGGGGAACATTGTCCATGCTCCAGCAGGCAGGAATTTCCCCGTTGACGCAGGCATGCCCGTCCCTGCCTCGACGCGTCGTGTAGCCGGCGTCCGGGTCAACGACCCTCCTGCTGCCCGACCACTCGCCGGGCAGCAGGCCCCCGATGCGTACCGCGTCAACGACTACGGTGGTGGATGGAGGCGACGGTGCCCAGGGCTTTCACCGGTACTTGGTCGGCACTTTTGGCGTCCGATTGGAGGGCCGGTGTTCGGTGACCTGGTTCGGGTGAGGCGGCGGCAGCTGGGCTTGTCGCAGGAGGAACTCGCCGAACGGTCAGGCATCGGCGTGCGCAGCATCGGCAAGATCGAGGCAGGGAAGATCGTAAATCCGCGGCCGGCCACGGTGCGGCGGTTGGCGGAGGCCTTCGGGCTCACCGGGAGCGACCGCGACCGCTTCTACGAGGCGGCGTCGGGTGCCGACGGCGCCGCGGCGGTACGGGCCGCGGCGGCGCCCGCGCAGCTCCCGGCCGACGTCGCCGCGTTCACCGGTCGCAAGGCGCACCTCGACAGTTTGACCGCGGTCCTGGACCGCGACGACGCACTCGACGACGCCAAGCGGCCGGCCGCCGTGGTGATCAGCGCGATCGCCGGCACGGCAGGCATCGGCAAGACCGCGCTCGCGGTCCACTGGGCGCACCGGGTGCGGCACCGGTTCCCCGACGGCCAGCTGTACGTGAACCTGCGGGGCTTCCATCCCAGCGGGTCGGTGACGCACCCGGCCCAGGCGATGCGGGGCCTGCTCGAGGCGCTCGACGTGCCACGGCAACGGATCCCCGGCGACCTCGACGCGCAGGCCGCCCTCTACCGCAGCGAGCTCGCCGACCGTCGGATGTTGATCGTGATCGACAACGCGCGGGACGCGGAACAGGTGCGCCCGCTGCTGCCCGGCACCCCGGGCTGCTTCGTGCTGGTGACCAGCCGCAGCCAGCTCACCAGCCTGGTCGCCGTCGAGGGCGCCCACCCGTTGACCCTCGACCTGCTCACGCAGGACGAGGCGTGGCAGCTGCTCGCGCGTCGGCTCGGCCGGGACCGGCTGACCGCGGAGCCGGAGGCGACCGAGGAGCTCATCACGCGGTGCGCCCGGCTGCCGCTCGCGCTGGCGATCGTCGCGGCGCGGGCCGCCACCAACCCCGACTTCCCGCTGCACGTGATCGCCACCGAGCTGCGCGACAGCGACAATCGGCTGGACGCCTTGTCCGACGAGGACCCGTCCGGTGACATCCGGGCGGTGTTCTCCTGGTCGGTGGCCACCCTCGGCCCTGCCTCGGCGCGGATGTTCCGGCTCCTCGGGCTGCACCCCGGGCCCGAGGTGTCGGTTCCGGCGGCGGCCAGCCTCGCCGGCGAGCCGGTGTCCGAGGTGCGGCCGATGCTGGCCGAGCTGACGAGGGCCCACCTGATCGTCGCGGCGAGCCCGGGCCGCTACACGCTCCACGACCTGCTCCGCGTGTACGCGGGTGAACTGGCCGAGAGCACCGAACCCGACGACGAACGCCGGGCCGCCCAGCACCGGATGCTCGACCACTACCTGCACACCGCGCACGCGGCCGACCGGTTGGTGGATCCGCACCGGGACACGTTCGCGCTCTCCGAGCCGCTCGCCGGCGTCACGCCGGAGCCGCTGGCGAACTACCAGCAGGCGATGGCGTGGCTGACCACGGAGCACCCGGTGCTCACCGCGGCCGTCGGGTACGCGGCGTCGCACGGCTTCGACGTCCACGCCTGGCAGCTCGCCCGGGCGATCGCCGAGTCCCTGGACCGGCGCGGTCACTGGCGCGACTGGATCGACACCCAGTACACGGCGCTGGCCGCGGCCCGCCGGCTCGGCGATCCGTCGATGCAGGCCGACGCCCACCGGACGCTCGCCCGGGCCGCCACCCGCCTGGGGCACTACGACGACGCGCACACCCACTACCAGCACGCGCTGAATATCTACGTCGAGGCCGATGACGCGGCCGGTCGGGCGCACACACACAACAGCATCGCCGAGGTGTGGGAGCGGCAGGGCCGGTACCAGGACGCGCTCGACCACGCACAGTTGGCCCTCGACCTGCACAGCGGCGCGGGTCACCTGCGGGGCAAGGCGGCGGCGCTCAACGCCGTCGGCTGGTACCACGCCCAACTCGGGTCCTACCACGCCGCGCTCGCCGCGTGCGAGCAGGCGCTCCGCCTGCTGGAGGAACTCGGCGACCGCTACGGGGTGGCCGCGACGTCCGACAGTCTCGGCTACGCCCACCACCGTCTCGGCGACTACAACCGTGCGCTCGCCTGCTACGGCTATTCGCTCGACCTGTTCCGCGACCTCGGCGACCGCTACTGGGAGGCCACGCTGCTGACCCGCATCGGCGAGACACGGTGGGCCAGGGGCGAAGCGGGCGGTGCCCGCGACGACTGGCAGCAGGCGCTCACCATCCTCGACGAACTCGCCCATCCCGACGCCGACCAGGTCCGCCGCCTCCTCGCCGGGTAGCGTCCCGTCGTCCTCATCCACCGGGACGACTTTCGTCCGCCCCTCGGACCGGCCGATGCGTGCGCAATGACTACTGGATGACCGTCGTCCTGCAGAGCGTCTGACCCTGATCGCTGCGACACAATCCAGTCGTACGTCGGACGTACGTCCGGCGCCGAACCTTGCACGATCGCAGGTCAGGTGGTCAGGCTGCGGACCAACGCGTCGAGTTCGCGCATCAGGCGCTCGGTGCGCTGCGTGCCGTACGCCCGCTCGACCGCGGTGTGGTGCTCCGCGGCCCGCCTGTCGAGCCGGGCGATCAGGTCGCGGCCGAGGTCGGAGAGGTACACCGCGACCCGGCGCCTGTCGATCACGTCCTGCCGGCGGTAGACCAGCGCCGCGTCAACCAGCCGGTCGACCGCCTTGGTGAGGGTCGGATGCGGCATCAGCACGGCCTCGGCGAGGTCGCTCATCGAGTGGCCGCGGCCGTCGGACAGCGCCCGCAGGATCCGCCAGTGCTCGACGCTGACCCCCTCGGCGGCCAGCGCGTCGGCGAGCCCCCGGTTGACCTCGCGTTCGGCCTCCGTGAGCAGGTACGCCAGGTGCGCCCGGAGGCCGGTCTCCGCCAGTCCCATGGCCACCTCCGTACCGACGCGGCGGCGAGCCCGGGGATCTATGCGGCACGCCTGGAAGAGAAGATACTCGGCCGGTGGCCGACGACGTCACGATGATCACCGACCCGATGGAGGCCCGGCTGCTGGCGCCGGAGGCGCACCGGGTGGTCCGGGTCGGTCTGATCGTGCCCACGTCCGGCACCCTCGGGATGATCGCCCCGGCGGCGCTGAACTGCGCGGCGCTCGCGGCGGCGGAGGTCAACCGGGCCGGCGGGATCCTGGGCCGCCGGGTGGAGCTGGTCGTGATCGACGGCGGCGGGCCGCCGTCCGCGGTGGCGGCCGGCGTCGCCGGCCTCGTGCGCGACGCCGCGGTGACGGCACTGGTCGGGACGCATGCCAGCGACGTCCGGGTGGCCACGACGCGGGCCGTCGGCGGGGTGGTGCCGTACGTCTACACGCCGCCGTACGAGGGTGGCGAGCGCACGCCGGGGGTGTTCCTGCTCGGCGAGACCCCGGACCGGCAGCTGCGCCCGGTGCTCGACTGGCTGGTGACCCGCCGCCGGGCCCGTCGCTGGTTCCTGCTCGGCAACGACTACGTGTGGCCGCGCCGGGTGCACGCCGCCGCCCGCCGGTACCTGCGCCGCGCCGGCGCCGACGTGGTCGCCGACCGGTACGTACCGCGCGGCACCGTCGACGCCGGGCCCCTGGTCGAGGCCGTCGGTGCCGCCCGGGTCGACGCGGTGCTGCTCAGCCTGGTCGGCAGCGACCTGGTGGAGTTCAACCGGACGTTCGCGGCGAGCCGGTGGAGCGGGCAGGTGCTGCGGCTGTGCGGCGCCCTGGAGGAGAACGGGCTGCTGGGCGCCGGCGGCGACGACAGCGGCGAGCTGTACGCGGCCATGGGCTACTTCGCGGCGGTGGCGACCGAGGCCAGCCTCGACTTCGCCGCCCGCTACACCGACCGGTTCGGGCTGCACGCTCCGCCTCTCAACGGTCACGGCGAGGGCTGCTACGACGGGGTCCGCCTGCTCGCCGCGCTCGCCGAGCGAGCCGGGTCGTTGGCCGTGCGCGCGGTCGACGCGGTCGGCGACGGCACGACCCTGACCGGTGGTCGGGGCCAGTTCACGCTGCGCGACAGGCACGCGGTTCAGCCGGTGTATCTGGCCCGCGCGGACGGCCTCGACTTCGACGTGCTGAAGGCCTTCTAAACCTTGCCAATGAAATCTTTTCTATTTCAAGCTTTTTGGTTATGGTGCGCTCATCGGTGATCTCCCGGGAGGAGTGGCGCCATGGCGCAGCCACCAGAGGTAGAACGCACGGCCGCTGACGATCCGCAGCTGCGGCAGTTCGGTTACCAGCAGGAGCTGAGCCGCTCGCTCAGCTTCAGCGACCTGCTGATCTACGGCCTGATCTTCATGGTGCCGATCGCGCCGTTCGGCATCTTCGGCAGTGTGTTCCAGGGCTCCGGCGGGATGGTCGCCCTGGCGTACGCCATCGGCATGGTCGCGATGATGTTCACCGCCCTGTCGTACGCCCAGATGGTGCGCGCCTTCCCGATGGCCGGCTCGGTGTACAGCTACGCCGGACGGGGCATCGCGCCACCCGTCGGGTTCCTCGCCGGCTGGGTGATCCTGCTCGACTACGTGCTCGTGCCCGGGCTGCTGTACCTCGTCGCCGCCGTGGCGATGCACTCGCTGTGGTCGGCGCTGCCGGTGTGGCTGTACCTGGCCATGTTCGTCGTGCTGAACACGGTGGTGAACTACTTCGGCATCAAGATGACGGTCCGGGTCACCCAGGTGATGATCGTCGCCGAGCTGATCGTACTCGCCATCTTCCTGGTGATCGGCCTCGTCGCCCTCGGCCAGGGCAAGGGGAACGGCGGCGGGTGGGACGCGCTGTACAACAGCGACACGTTCTCCTGGTCGCTGATCTTCGGCGCGGTGTCGATCGCGGTGCTCTCGTTCCTCGGCTTCGACGGGATCTCCATGCTCGCCGAGGAGAGCCGGGTCGACGCCCGCCGGATCGGCCGCGCGATGGTCGTGGCGCTGCTGCTGGCCGGCGTGCTGTTCATCGTGCAGACCTGGGTGGCGGGCCTTCTGGTGCCCGATCCCCAGGGCCTGATCGCCAACGGCGACCCGGAAGGCACCGCCTTCTACGACGCCGCCGAGGTGGCCGGCGGCGCCTGGCTGTCCAAGCTGACCGCGCTGGCGACCGCGATCGCATGGGGGTTCGCCAACTCGCTCGTCGCCCAGGCGGCCACCTCGCGGCTGCTGTACGCGATGGCACGCGACCGGCAACTGCCGAGCTTCCTCGCCCGGATCGACCCGAAGCACAAGGTGCCGGCGAACGCGACATTCCTCGTCGCGGCCGTGTCCCTCGCTCTCGGCCTCTGGATGGCCGCGCGCGACGACGGGATCACCCTGCTCTCCTCGCTCGTCAACTTCGGTGCGATGACGGCGTTCCTGGCGCTGCACGTGTCGGTGTTCGTGCACTACGTGATGCGCGGCGGCAGCCGCGACTGGCTGCGCCATCTCGTCTATCCGGCGATCGGGTTCCTGATCCTGGCCTACGTTGTCATCAACGCGAAGGTGGCCGCGCAGGCGCTCGGCTTCGTGTGGCTCGGCATCGGCGTCGTGATCCTCGTGGTGCTGTACGCCTCCGGGCGCCGGCCGCACCTCGCCGGCCTCACCGAACAGGCGGAGGAGCCGACGCGATGACCGACGTGCTGCGCTACCGTCCCGAACCCGACGAGCTGGCGTACACGTTCGGCGGGCGGGAACCGGTGCGCCGCGTGAAGCCGGGAACGGTGCTGGAACTGTACACAGAGGACTGTTTCGGCGGCCGCGTCCGTGGCGTCGACGACCTCGCCTCGGTGGTGTGCGAGTTCCCGTACCTCAACCCGGTGACCGGACCGTTCCATGTGGACGGTGCCGAGCCCGGCGACACTCTCGCCGTGCACTTCGTCGCGATCGAACCGGCCCGCGACTGGGCGGTGTCGACCACCTTCCCGCACTTCGGCGCGCTCACCGGCACCCACAACACGGCGACGCTGCACCCGCCCCTCGACGAGGTCGTGTGGCTGTACGAGGTGGACAGTGCGGCGGGCGTGGTGCGCTACCGCGCCCGGCGCGGGGAGTACACAGTGGACCTTCCGCTGGATCCCATGCACGGCACGGCCGGCGTGGCACCGGCCGCGTTCGAGGCCCGGATGACCATCACGCCCGACGCGCACGGCGGAAACATGGACACGCCGGAACTGCGGGCCGGCGTCACCGCGTATTTCGGCGTCAACGTCCCGGGCGCCCTGTTCGCGCTCGGCGACGGGCACTGCCGGCAGGGGCACGGCGAGGTCTGCGGCACCGGCGTCGAGGCGGCGATGAACACCACTGTCGTCGTCGACGTCGTGAAGGGCGCGGCCACGCCGTGGCCGCGCATCGAGTCCGACGCCGCGTTGATGTCGACGGGGTCCGCGCGCCCGCTCGAGGACGCGTACCGCATCAGCCAGCACGACCTCGTCACCTGGACCGCCGACCTGGTCGGGCTCGACCTGCTCGACGCGTACCAATTGGTGAGCCAGGCCGGGGAGGCCCCGGTCGGCAACGTCTGCGACCCGAACTACACGATGGTGGCCCGGGTCGACAAGCGGTACCTGGGCGGGACGACGGCGTACGACGGCGTCCACGACAGGCTGCGCGCGGTGGCGGAGGAGCACCTCCGCCACCGCTAGAGCCTCAGAAACTCCCGCCCGCGGCGCGCACCGCCCGGGCGAGATCGTTGACCTTGGCGTCCCGGTGGAACCGGGTGTCCAGCGGCGCCAGGCCGTACCGTCCCTCGATCATGCGCAGGATCGACGTGGTGTCGTACGAGGTGTGGTCGACCGTCGAGCGGCGCAGCGACTTGCCGATGAGCAGCGCCGGGATCCGGGTGCTGGGCCCGTACTCGTCGGACGGTCCGGAGGTGGCGTGCCGGCCCTGGCCGGGTGGCACGACGTGGTCCCACTGGCCGCCGAACTCGTCGTAGGTCACCACGATCAGGGTGCGGGCGGCCTGCGGTCCGGACTGGACGGCGCGCACGAGGTCGACCAGGTGCTGTTCGCCGTTCTCGGTACTGGCGTAGCCGGGATGCTCGTTCTCGGCGCCGTACGGCTTGACGAAGCTCACGGCCGGCAGGGTGCCGGCGCGGGCGGCGGCGAAGAACTCGGTCTCGTCGCGCAGGTGATCGCGCGGCCGTTCGCCGGTGCGCGGGTCGACATAGCCCGGCGCGTACCGGGCGAAGTAGTTCAACGGCTGGTGGTGATACTGGAACAGCGGCCCGGGGTGGCCGGCCGCGGCGTCGTTCCAGCCGCCCGCGAACCAGTTCCACGACACGCCCCGCGCGGACAACTCGTCGCCGATCGTGCGCCGGTAGTTCGGTGCCGCCGGGTCGACGTTGTTCACCAGCGGCAGGGTGTTCGCCCCGCCCGCGCTGGGCGGGTTGGTCGGCTGGACCGTGTTGACCGCGTAGTCGCCGCAGGCGAATCCGGGTTGACCCGGGCACGCCTGGGTGAGTGGTCCGTCGTTGAGCGCCGGGTTGGTGCTGTGCAGCGGATAGGGCCGTACCCCGGTGCCGGCGGCTGGCAGGTTGGGGTTCGGGAAGCCCTGCGCGTCGATGACGGAGTGCCGGTCGGCCGGCGCGTCCGCCCACGGCGGCGCCTGCGCCGCCACCAGGTACTGGTGGTTGAGGAACGAGCCGCCGAAGGCGGCCTGGAAGAACCGGTCGGCCACGACGTAGTTCGGCGCACCGGAACTGTGCAGGTACTCGTAGATCGGCAACTCTCGGGTGTCGTAGTAGCCCTGGGTCAGCCCGACGGCGTCGCTGCCCGTGCTGTACCGGTCCATGCGGCCACCGTCGAGTTGGTACTGCTCCTGGTAGAAGCGGTGGACGAGGTCGCGGGTGCAGCCGCCGGGCGCGCCGCCGGGAACGCCGTTGGGACAGGTCAGGCTCTCCGGCGTCACGTAGTCGTTGATCGCGAACGGACGGTTGGGGAAGTGGCTGCTGAACGTGAAGCCGTTGGTGGCCGAGTCGGTCCCGCACGCGGCGTCCAGCGGCGGCGTCGACAGGCTCGGGTCGTTCTGGAACAGGCAGCGGTACCGGCTGCCGTCCTCGCGTACCTGCGCGCTGCGCAGCAGGTAACCGGGGCTGCCGCGACCGTCGACCCACTGGCCGCCGACGCGGCCCCAGCCGCCGTACAGGTTGTCGAAGCTGTGGTTCTCCTGGTAGATCACCACCAGATTCGTGAACATCGGGTGGCCGTGGCCGTGGCCGTCCGGGCCCGCGGCGGCCGGCGCTCCCGCGCCCGCCGGTGTGCCGGCCAGAACCACTGCCAACGCGGCGAAGCCCACGATCGTGCTGAGACGTCTCATGACACGCTCCCGTCCGTAAGCGACGGAGGTCGATTGGACCAACCGACTATCCCACGGATCGTCGGGCGTGACACTTCGTCCGTCAGCGGGGG
>Ga0070675_100000824_pt1 | contig 21875 bp, 20 predicted proteins | sample KBSM43metaG_FD_65343 | JGI IMG/M metagenome (GOLD analysis project Ga0070675, IMG submission 65343) | Miscanthus rhizosphere microbial communities from Kellogg Biological Station, Michigan, USA - KBS M4-3 metaG | ecosystem: Host-associated > Plants > Roots > Rhizosphere > Soil ... | reverse complement strand
ACGTTCGCCTTGACCGCGTCCACCAGCTTCTTGTTGGTCGGACCGAGCTGGCTGCCTGCCGAATTCGCCGCGTCGTAGCCCATCCCGGCGGCCGACGGCCGCGAGCGGAAGTAACCCGGCGACCAGAACCCCTGGCCGATGAGCCGCGAGCCGACCACCTTCCCGTTCTGCTCGATCAGCTGACCGTTGGCCTGGTCGGGGAAGGCGACTTGCGCGATGCCGGTGATGGCCAGCGGGTAGATGACGCCGAGCAGGACCGTCGTGACGATGGTCATCAGCACGGCGACGATGAGATTGCGCGCGATGTTCATGATGAATCTCCTCAGGCCAGCCGCAAGGTTGTGATCACGACGTCGACGATCTTGATGCCGATGAAGGGCACGATCACTCCGCCCACACCGTAGATCAGCAGGTTGCGCCGGAGCAGCGCGGCGGCGCCCTCGGGCCGGTACTTGATGCCCTTGAGCGCCAGCGGCACCAGCGCCACGATGATCAGGGCGTTGAAGATGACCGCCGACAGGATCGCCGACTCGGGCGTCTCCAACCCCATGATGTTGAGCGCGCCGAGCATCGGGAACGTCGCCAGGAACATCGCCGGGATGATCGCGAAATACTTGGCGACGTCGTTGGCGATCGAGAACGTGGTCAGCGCGCCGCGCGTGATGAGCAGCTGCTTGCCGATCTCCACGACCTCGATCAGCTTGGTGGGGTTGGAGTCGAGGTCCACCATGTTGCCGGCTTCCTTGGCCGCCTGAGTGCCGGTGTTCATTGCCACACCCACGTCGGCTTGCGCCAGCGCGGGCGCGTCGTTGGTGCCGTCGCCGGTCATGGCCACGAGCTTGCCGTCGGCCTGCTCGCGCTTGATCAGCGCCATCTTGTCCTCGGGGGTGGCCTGGGCCAGGAAATCGTCCACCCCGGCTTCGGCGGCGATCGCGGCCGCGGTGAGCGGGTTGTCGCCGGTGATCATCACCGTCTTGATGCCCATGGCACGAAGATGCGCGAATCGTTCACGCATGCCGCCCTTGACGATGTCCTTCAGGTGGATGACGCCGAGCACGTGCCGGCCCTCGGCGACGACGAGCGGCGTACCGCCCGCCCTGGCAATGCGCTGCACGGTGCCGGCCATCGCGTCCGGGACGGTACCGCCCTTCGCCACCACCCACTTCTCGATCGCGTCGGCCGCGCCCTTGCGAATCTCGCGGACGTCGTCGAGCGCCAGCCCGCCCCCGGACGCCGTCACGGCGGCCGGCCGCGGCACGCGCAGGTCGACGCCCGACATGCGCGTCTGGGCCGTGAACGGCACGAACATCGCCTGCTGCGGCGCGAGATCGCGCCCGCGCAGGCCGTACTTTTCCTTGGCGAGCACGACGATCGAGCGGCCTTCGGGCGTCTCGTCGGGCAGCGACGCCAGCTGCGCGGCGTCCGCCAGCGCGCTTTCGCTGATGCCGCCCAGGGGAATGAACTCGGCAGCCTGGCGGTTGCCCAGCGTGATCGTGCCGGTCTTGTCCAGGAGCAGCGTGTGCACGTCGCCGGCGGCCTCGACCGCGCGGCCCGACATCGCCAGCACGTTGTGCTGCACCAGGCGGTCCATTCCTGCAATACCGATGGCCGAGAGCAGGCCGCCGATCGTCGTCGGGATGAGACAGACGAGCAGCGACACCAGTACGAACAGCGACTGCGGCGCGTTGGAGTAGATGGCAAACGGCTGCAGCGTGACGACCGCGATGAGGAACACGATCGTCAGGCCGGCGAGCAGAATGTTGAGGGCAATCTCGTTCGGAGTCTTCTGCCGCTCGGCGCCCTCGACCAGCGCGATCATGCGATCGAGGAACGTCTCGCCTGGGTTCACGGTCACCCGCACGCGGATCCAGTCGGACAGCACCTTGGTGCCGCCGGTCACCGCCGAGCGGTCGCCGCCCGACTCGCGGATGACCGGCGCCGATTCGCCGGTGATCGCGCTCTCGTCCACCGAGGCGACGCCTTCGATGATGTCGCCGTCGGCTGGGATCACCTCGCCCGCGGCCACTCTGACGATGTCGCCCTTGCGGAGCGACGGCGCCGGCACGACCTCCGCGGTGCGATCGGCCCGCTCGCGGTTGGCCACGGTTTCGGTCTTGGCCTTGCGGAGCGTGTCGGCCTGCGCCTTGCCGCGCCCTTCGGCCATGGCTTCGGCGAAGTTGGCAAACAGCACCGTGAGCCAGAGCCAGAACGTGATCTGGAACTCGAAGCCGAGGCTGCCGCTGCCGGTGACGCCATGCTGAACGAGTTGCAAGGTCGTCAGGACGCTACCCACCTCGACCACGAACATCACCGGGTTGCGCGCCATCGTTCGCGGGTGCAGCTTGCGGACCGAGTCCCAAAGCGCCCGCCGCACGATCTGCGGATTCCAGAGCGACTGTGTGTGGGTGGCCATCAGAACTCCTGCCCCGCGTTCATCATGAAGTGCTCGACGATCGGCCCGAGGCTCAACGCGGGAAAGAACGTGAGCGCGCCGACGATGAGAATGACGCCGACCAGCAGTCCGGTGAAGAGCGGCGTGGTGACGGGGAACGTGCCGAGCGACGGAGGAATGAGCTTCTTGCGGCTCAGGCTGCCGGCAATCGCGAGCGGCGGAATGATCATGAAGAAGCGCCCGAAGAGCATCGTCAGGCCGAGCGTCGTGTTGTACCACTTGGTGTTGACGCTGATGCCGCCGAAGGCCGACCCGTTATTGGCCCCGGCCGACGAGTACGCGTACAGCATCTCGGACAGCCCGTGCGGCCCGGGATTGTAGATGCTCGAGGTGCCGAAGTCCGGCGACACCGACGAGATGGCGGTGAAGCTCAGAATCAGGAGCGAGAAAATCAGCACGGTGAGCATCGCCATCTGCACTTCGAAAGCCTGAATCTTCTTGCCGAGGTACTCCGGCGTGCGTCCGACCATCAGGCCGGCGATGAACACCGCCAGGATGATGTAGACGAGCACGCCGTACATGCCCGCGCCGACGCCGCCGAACACCACCTCGCTCAACTGGATATTGGCCAGCGGCACCAAGCCACCGAGCGGCGTGAACGAATCGTGCCATCCGTTTACCGCGCCGCAACTTGCGTCGGTGGTCACGGTCGCAAACAGCGCGGTATTGGCGATGCCGAAGCGGACCTCCTTGCCTTCCATGTTGCCGCCGGGTGAAGTGGCCGTGACCGTCTGATCCGCCCCGGCCGCGGTCAGCATCGGGTTGCCGCGCGCCTCCGCCCAGTAGGCGGTGGTGACGCCGGCCAGGAAGAGGAATGCCATCGCGGCCCAGACCGCCCAGCCGTGCGTCGGCGAGCCGGTCATCCTGCCCAGCGTGTAGGTGAGGCCGGATGAGATCGCGAAGATGCCGAACATCGCCAGGAAGTTCGTGAGCGGCGTCGGGTTCTCGAACGGATGCGCGCTGTTGGCGTTGAAGAAGCCGCCGCCGTTGGTGCCGAACTGCTTGATGATCTCCTGCGACGCCGCCGGCCCCTGGGCGATCGTCTGCTTGGCCCCTTCGACAGTGGTCACGGCGTCGTACGGCTTGAGGTTCTGCACGACGCCTTGCGAGGCCAGGAAGAGCGAGCCGACGATCGAGATCGGCAGGAGTACCCAAAGCGACGCGCGCACCATGTCCACCCAGAAGTTGCCGATCGTGTCCTTTTCCTTCTGGGCAATGCCGCGGATGAACGCGATCGCCACCGAGATGCCGACCGCCGCCGACACGAAGTTGTGGTACGCGAGGCCCGCCATCTGCGTGAAGTAGCTCATGGTGGACTCGCCGCTGTAGGCCTGCCAGTTGGTGTTGGTCGTGAACGACACCGCGGTGTTGAAGGCGAGGTCGGGTGGCACGCCGGCAACGCCCTGCGGGTTGAGCGGCAGCACGCCCTGGAGCCGCTGCATCGCGTAGAGGACCAGCAGCGACACCACGCTGAACAAGAGCAGCGACACCGCGTACTCCGTCCAGCGCATCTCGCGCGTCTCGTCCACACCGGTCAGCTTGTAGATCAGTTGTTCGACGGGGCGCACCACGGGGTCGAGCCACGTACGCTGGCGCGTGAACACGCGCGCCATGAAGCCGCCGAGCGCGGGCGTCACCAGAAAGATGGCAAGCAGGAAGAACAGGATCTGCAGCCAGCCATTGATCGTCATGTCAGAACTTCTCCGGCCTCAACATCGCGAGCACCAGGTAGCCGAGCATTCCGACGCTCACGAGGAGCCCAATCACGTAATCCAGACCCATGGGTCACCTCACTTCATCAGTCGATCGCATGCGGCCACGTAGCCGATGCCGACGACGAAGAAGCCGATCGAAAGCGCAACGAAGATGATGTCCAGCACTGTGCCTGCCTGCCTTTCGAGTCAGAGCCCGATGCGCGATCGTTCACGCGCCCCCTTCACCGTACGGGCGGATCGGCTAAAGGGTCGGGCAAAAAACCATAAAGAGTTCGTAAAGCCGCAAAGGCCAGCCCGGGCTGCACGTTACGATCGGGCAGTGCCGGAGCAGACCAGGCCGACAGGCGATCAGGTGCTCGCAAAGCTGCAGACGGGGCAGCGCGCCCGCCTGCGCATCTACATCGGCGCCGCGCCGGGCGTCGGCAAGACCTACTCGATGATCGAGGACACCCACGCGTTCCGCCGCGAGGGCGTGGACGTGGTGATCGGGTTCGTGGAAACACACGGGCGCGCCGAGACCGAGGCCAAGCTGGCCGACCTCGAGATCGTGCCGCGGCGGCGCGTTGACTATCGCGGCGTGGTACTCGAGGAAATGGACGTCGCGGCAATTCTCGCGCGCAAGCCGCAGCTCTGTGTCGTGGACGAGCTCGCGCACACCAACGCGCCCGGCAGCCGGCACGAGAAGCGCTATCAGGATGTACTCGAGATCCTCGACGCCGGCATCGGCGTGCTGACCGCAGTCAACATCCAGCACCTCGAAACGCTCAACGACGCCGTCGGCCGGGTGACCGGCGTGCGCGTCCGCGAGACGGTCCCCGACACCGTTCTCGACCGCGCCGACGAGGTCGTCAACGTCGACGTCACGGTCGAGGAACTGCGCACGCGGCTGCGGCAGGGCAAGGTCTACAAGCCCGAGAAGGTGGAGCAGGCGCTCTCGAACTTCTTCCGCGAGACCAACCTGGCAACCCTGCGCGAGCTGGCGCTGCGCGCCGTCGCCGACGAGGTCGGCGAGAAGGCGGCCTCACGCCGGCAGCGCGAGGGGCTGGAACCAGCGCTCATCCCCGAACGCGTGATGGTGTGTATGAGCTCGAGCGCGGACGCGCCGCGCGTGCTGCGCATCGGGGCCCGGATTGCCGGACGGCTGGGCGCGCGCTGGTACGCGGTGTACGTCGAGACGCCGCGCGAGGCGCCGGGCCAGATCAAGGCTCGCGACCAGGCGGCGCTGCGGGAGAACATCGCACTGGCCGAGGAGCTTGGGGCCACCGTGGTCCGGGTGCGTGCCGACCGGCCCGCCGACGGGCTCGTTGCCTTCGCCAAGCGGGAAGGCATCACCCACGTCGTGTTCGGGCAGAGTGCCCGGACAAGATGGGAAATTCTCCTCAAGGGGTCCACCCTCAACCGGTTCCTCGAGGAAGTGCGCGACGCCACCATCCAGGTCGTACCGCTCGGAAACGCCGACACGCACGCGTAGGACCAGAGGTGGCGTTGGCGGCTGGTGTCAGAATGAAGCTCCGTGCCTGACGCCTTCCGCCGCGACGCCGTCGTCCTGCTCGGCGGGCTGGCCGGTGTCGCGATCGCCGTCGAGCTCCTGCGCGGTATTCCCGGTGTCAGCACCACGACGGTCGCTCTGCTGCTCCTGCTGTTCGTCCTGGCCACCGCCACGTTCGCCCGCCTGCGCATCGCGGTGGTGACGTCCGTCGTGTCGATGCTGGCCTTCAACTTCTTCTTCATCCAGCCGGTGGGTTCGTTCTTCGTTGCTGATCCCCAGAACTGGGTGGTGCTGGCGGTCTTTCTGGCCGTGGCGGTCGTCGCGAGCCAGTTGTCGGCGTCGGCGCAAGAACGGGCGCGGGCCAGGCTCGCGGAAACGCTTCTGGCGTCGATGAGCCACGACATGCGCACGCCGCTCACCGCGGTTCGAATAGCGGTCGAGAATCTCGGCGGTCGGCTGAGCGAGGACGAGCGTGGGACCCAGAGCCGCGCCGCCCGGATCGAGCTCGAACGGCTGTCGCTGCTGGTCGAAAACCTCCTCGACATGGCCCACATCGACGCCGGCGCCGTCAAGGTCGACCGGCAATGGGTCACGGCGTCCGAGGTGATCGACGCCGCGACTGCGCACGTTCGCACGACGCTCGACGGCTACCTTCTGCGGGTGGAGGGCGATGATGAACGCGAGACGCACGTCGATCCGCGGCTGATTTCGGCGGCGCTGTCACACATGCTCGAAAACGCCGCGCGCTACTCGCCGGCGGGCAGTGCGATCGCCGTGGCCGGACGGGTCGGACCAGACGGGCTGCACCTGTCTGTCACCGATCAGGGACCAGGACTGGATCCGGCGGAAGTAGAACGTCTGTTCGACCGGTCCTATCGCGGCAGCGCAGCGAGGGCGACCACCCACGGCACCGGCATGGGACTCACCATCGCGCGCGGACTGCTGCACGCGGCCGGTGGGACGGCGTGGGCCGAGAACCTTGCTGAAGGCGGTGCGCGATTCTCGCTGGCGGTGCCGGGGCCCACGCGGCCGACCAGTGCGACGAACCCGTAAAGCCGGCGCACCAGCTGGCGCATTCCGGTATCGGGCGCTTGCAGGAATCGCCCGCCGCGGAACACTCTAGAGGCGCTCCGGCTCCGATCATGCCGCTCACCCCGCGCCTTCGCACGCCGCTTCCGGTCCGTGTGGTGCTGTCCACGCCGGCCGTGCTGTCGTTCGTGTCGGTGTGGAAAGCGGCGGCGCTTTCCATCGCGCAGCTCGGGGCCGGCCTTTTCTTCGTGGCCGGCGTGGCCGCGCCCGTGCTCGGCCCGTACACGGTGTGGGCCGTTCTCGCCACCGCCGTCATCGGCTGGTTCGCGCGGGCGATCGACATCGAGAGCTGGGCGCTGCTCATCCCGGGCGGCACGGCGTCGCGGGTGCAGCAGGCGTTTGGCCCGCGGGCCGGCCGCGTGGCGGCCGCCGTCGCCGTCGTCGATCGCACCGTCTTCGCCGCGCTCGCTGCCGTGGTCACCGGGCAGTACGTGGCCCTCGTACTCGCGCCGCGGCTGCGGGGCACGGTCGCAGGCGCCGTGGCCGGCCAGGAACTGGCGACGGTGATTGGCGTGGCGATCATCGGCCTGCTGTGGATGCGAGCGCGCATCGGCCTGTCGTGGCCACGCGACGCGGTCGCGCGCGGCGTGTGGGCGGCGGTCGTGGTGCTCGTCACGCTCACCGCCTGGGCGGTCGCCAGCCTCAGCCGCCCGGCACTGCCGTTCACCGCGCTGCTGCAGCCGCCGGCCCTGCCGCCGCGGAGCCTGTTCGGCGTCCTGCAGGCCATCGTCGTCGGCTGGTCTGCACTCCTGCTGACGCTCCCGGCCATCGGCGGCGGCGACGCGCTCTCGCGCGTCGCGCACGAGTTCGCACCGCCGCGGCTCGTGTCGCTCCGTCGCATGCGCATACTCGTGGGGCTGGTGACGGCCAGCCTCGGCATCGGCGGGACCCTCTGCTACGTGCTGCTCATGCCGCCTGCGGAGCTCGCGGCATGGGCCAGCACGCCGTTGGCCGGCCTCGCCTATCACCTGACGGCGCCGGGGTGGGTACAGAACGTCTTCACCATCGCGCTGGCCGTGGCAGCCGTGCTGTTGCTGGTCCCTGGCGTCTTCCTCTCGATGGGCGACGCCGAGGCCCTGCTGCAGCGCCTCTCGATCGAGGGCGCGCTGCCAGGCGGCCTGGTGGAGCTCCACCGGCGCCTGGGGACGCCCGTGCGCCTCATCGACACTACGGCCGCGGGCACGGTCTTCGTGATCGTTCTGGCCGGCGGACGCGTCGAGTGGCTGGCCCGGGCGTTTGCGGTGACGATCGCAGCCTACCTGCTGATCAAGATCGCCGCACTCGTCCGCCTCCGCGGCACCCACCGGGACGCGCCGTATCGAGTGCCGTTCAGCTTTCGTGTCCGCGGCCGCGAGGTTCCGCTCGGCCTCGCCGCCACCGGGGTGGCGCTCGGCGGTGCGGCGCTGGCGGCGCTGATTCGAGGCGACGCACCAGCCGTCGCCGCGGCCGCGCTTCTCGTCTCGATCGCGCTGGTGCTGCTCACCACCGGGCGCACCGTCGAGCCCGAAACGCCCGGCGAGCCAGAACCGGCGTTCGACGTCCTCAGCGACGCGCAGGTCTCGCCGGCACAGCTGGGCACGCGGCCGGGGTGCGTACTCGCGCCGGTGCGGAACCCGCACGCGCTCGATCATGTGGCCGCCGCGCTGAAATCGGCCGGCGATCGCGACGTCGTCATCATGACGGTCCGGTTGCTCGAGCCCGAGATGGAGTCGCCGGCCGCCGATGCGCAACGCGGGCCCACGCCGCAGGAACGTCAGGTGTTCGAGGCCGCCGCCACCCTGGCGGAGCGGCTCGGCCATCCGGTGCGCCCGATCGTCGTCGTCGCGCGCAACGTCGTCGACGCCATCGTCACCACGATGCTGCAGCTGCAGGTGTCGGAGGTGTTCGTCGGCGAATCGGCCACGCTGTCGAGCGCCGATCAGGCGCGCCTGCTTGGCGAGGCGTGGGAGCACGCCGACAAGGCCGACGCGCGCACGGCCCGGCTCGTCATCACCCATCGCAGCGGTCGCACCGACACCTACCACATCGGCGCGCACCCGCCCTCGCTCACGCCTGTCGATCTCGATCTGATCCACCGCGTATGGCTCGACGCCGTCAAGGCCGTCGGGCCGCACGTCCACCACCACGACGTCGTTCGCGCGGCGCTCACACAAATGGAACAACAACTCACCGGCCCATCCCGGGACGAGGCGCTTGCGGCCATCCGCAACGTGGCCCGCCCCGCCGACGAGCTCGCCGCGATCCTGCAGGCCAAGGAGTACGGCCGGCTGCGCGACCTGCTCCGCAACCGGCACGCGGGCGACGTCGCGGAGCTCCTCACCGCGCTCAGCCTCGAAGACCAGGTCGTGGTGTTCCGGGTGCTCCCGCGCAAGGACGCCGCCGCGGTGTTCGAGTACCTCTCGCAGGACGCCATGGAAAGCCTGCTCAAGGCGATGGCGCAGGAAGACATCGCGGCGCTGCTCAACAACATGGCGCCGGACGACCGCACCCAGTTCCTCGACGAACTGCCCGCGACCGCGACGCGGCAGCTGCTCTCGCTGCTCACGCCGGCCGAGCGCTCAGTGGCGCTCACCCTGCTCGGCTACCCGGAACGCTCGGTCGGGCGTCTGATGACGCCGCACTACGTGGCCGTGCGCGAGCACTGGAGCGTGCAGGAAGTGCTCGACTACGTGCGCAATCACGGCCAGGACAGCGAAACGCTCAACGTCATCTACGTCGTGGACGAGCAGGGCCTCCTGATCGACGACATCCGCATCCGCGAGCTGCTGCTGGCCCCGCTCGACAAGCGCATCGTCGGGCTGATGGACCGCCGGTTCGTCACCCTCACCGCCACCGACGACCAGGACGCGGCGGTGGGCGTGTTCCGCCAGTACGACCGCACCGCCCTGCCGGTCACCGACACCGCCGGCATGCTCATCGGCATCGTCACGATCGACGACGTGCTCGACGTGGCCGAAGCCACGGCCACGCGCGAAATCCAGCGGATCGGCGGCTCCGAAGCGCTCGACGAGCCGTACATGCGCACCTCGTTCTGGCAGATGGTGCAGAAGCGCGCCGGCTGGCTCACGGTGCTGTTCATCGGCGAGATGCTCACCGCCACCGCCATGGGCGCGTTCGAGGCCGAGATCTCCCGCGCAGTGATCCTGGCGATGTTCGTGCCGCTCATCATCTCGAGCGGCGGCAACTCCGGGTCGCAGGCCTCCACGCTGGTGATCCGCGCGCTGGCGCTCGGCGAAGTGGAGGTGGGCGACTGGTGGCGCGTGATGCGCCGCGAGCTCATGGCCGGACTCGTGCTCGGCGCGATCCTCGGCAGCATCGGCTTCGTGCGCATTGCCGTATGGTCGGCTTTCTCCACCGTGTACGGCCCGCACTGGATGCTCGTCGGCATCACCGTGTCGGTGTCGCTCGTCGGCGTGGTGCTGTGGGGCACGTTGAGCGGGTCGCTGCTGCCGTTCCTGATGCGCCGGCTCGGCTTCGACCCGGCGACGTCGTCGGCGCCGTTCGTCGCGACACTCGTGGACGTCACCGGGCTCGTGCTCTATTTCTCCGTCGCGATGGTCGTGTTGCGAGGAACGTTGTTGTAGGTCGACGTGGGGGCCGGCTTTAGCCGGCCCCTGGGCCGCCTGAAGGCGGCCCCTACGAGGACATCGGCATGGCAAAACCACTTGAAGGACGTGTGGCGGTGGTCGCGGGGGCCACGCGGGGCGCGGGGCGCGGCATTGCGCGCATGCTGGGCGAGGCCGGCGCCACGGTGTACTGCTCGGGCCGGAGCGTTGCCGGGCGGCCTGCCACCGGCACGAGGCCCGAGACGATCGACCAGACGGCCGAGATGGTCACCGCCGCCGGCGGGCACGGCATCGCGGTACAGACCGATCACCTGCAGGTGGATCAGGTGGAGCGCCTCTTTGCGCGCGTGAAGCAGGAGTCGGGGCGGCTCGACATCCTCGTGAACGACATCTGGGGCGGCGATGACCTCACCGAGTGGGGCACGAAGTTCTGGGCGCTCGATCCGGCCAAGGGCTTCGCGATTCTCGACAGCGCCGTGCGCACCCACATCCTGACCAGCCGCTTCGGCGTGCCGCTGATGATCGAGCAGCGTGCGGGGCTGGTGGTCGAAATCACCGACGGCGACCACCCGGGCTATCGCGGCGCGCTCTACTACGACCTGGCCAAGACGGGCGCCATCCGGCTCGCTCTCAGCATGGCCGAGGAGTTGATCGGCACGGGCGTGACGGCGCTGGCGGTGACACCGGGCTTCCTGCGATCGGAAGCGATGCTCGAGCGCTTCGGCGTGACCGAGGCGAACTGGCGCGACGCCAAGGTGCAGGGCTTCGAAGCGTCGGAAACGCCATGCTTCGTCGGGCGAGCGGTCGCCGCGCTTGCCGCCGACCCGAAGGTGCACACGAAAGCGGGCGGCGCCTACGCGAGCTGGACGCTGTCGGACGAATATGGCTTCATCGACATCGACGGCGGGCGCCCGCACTGGGGGCGGTACATGCTGGGCTACACCAACGGGATCCTCGATCGCGGCGGACCGACGACGCCCGACGAGAAGTTCTGGATGGTGGCCGTGTACTGGCAGTTCAAGCACGACCCGCGCTTCAAGGACATGAAGGAGCGCATCCACGCGATCGTGGGGACGCCGGCGAGCGACTACGACCCCCGCGCCGGCGAGGAGTGACGCCCGGCCACGCGCCGAGCGGCCCGGCGGGCCGGGTCTACGGCGCCTTGATGACGACGAACTCGAACGGCATGCCCATGAAATCGCCGGAGAACTGGATCTTGTCCGGCGCGACCACGCCGCTGTAGCCGATCACCACGGCCATGCCGCCGAAATCGAGGGCGACGGTGAACGAGATCTTGTTGCCGTCGACCTTGCCGTCCTTGATCGCGACCTCGCCGCCGTCGGGGCCGAGCGACGTGCCGGTGAGGGTGGCGCCGTCGGCCTTGAAGGTGAAGCCCACCGGCACCGCCCCCATCGGCGTTTCGATCGAGCCGGTCCATTTGCCGTCGACGTCGGCCGCGAAGGCCGGAACGGCCAGCAGCACGAGGCCAAACACCAGCGCCAGAATCTGCTTCATACGCCTTCTCCTGTCATGAGCCCGCCACCGATGGACGGGGCGTCCTTCAACACTGCTCGCCGACGGGTGTCGCCAGCACCCGCGCGAGCACCGCCATCGCGTCGACGAGGTCGCGGCGCTCGGCCGCGGTGAGCCCGGCGAGACTGCGGCCCACGAGCTGCTCGGTCCGCTTCTTGATGCCCGCGAGCACGCGCCGCCCTTCCGGCGTGAGACGCACGATGGTCTGACGCCGATCCTTCTTGTCCACCCACCGTTCAAGCCATCCCCGCCGCACCAGCATGCCGACCGACTTCGAAACCGTCGGCAGGCTCACGGCCTGGTGGCGGGCCAGGTCGCTCATCGTGCACGGCCCCGCGGCGACGTGCATCAGGCTCCCCATCTGCGCCGGCGCCACCGCTCCCGGCGACCGCCGCATGTCGGCCGCCACCGTCCGCATCACCAGCATGACTACGTGCAGCAGCTCCCGGGCGGCGGTTTCCCCGTCGACTTGACTCCGCTTCCCGGCATCCTTCTGCACTGGCGCGGGGAGTCTAGCATAGGTTCGCCGTGCTAACTATTTGCAGGTCTAACAGCACGCGCGTTACACAGGGGCGGTCTTCGGACCGCCCCGGGTGGGACGATGATCGGCCCGCAACCTCAGCCGTCGAGCACGCGTCGCCCGAAGAGGAGTAGAGTGCCGCGCAGGAGGAGGCTCTATGCGCTGGCTGTCCGTCATCGCTCTCTCGTTGGTCTTCGCCGCCACGGCCTCGGCTGCCACGGTCGACGGCCTGAACATCCATTCGACGACGACCGGGACCGGCCCGGCCACGCTGGTGCTGGTGCACGGGTGGACGTGCGACGAATCGTCGTGGGCGGGACAGGTGCCGGTACTCGCCAAGAAGTACCGGGTGATTACGGTCGATCTGCCCGGACACGGGCGGAGTGGTGCCCCGGCCAACGGCCAGTTCTCGATGGATCTCTTCGCGCGCGCCGTCGAAGCCGTGCGGGTCGAGAAAGGCGCCGGCAAGATCGTGCTCGTCGGCCACAGCATGGGGGCTCCGGTGATCCGGCAGTACGCCCGGCTGTATCCCGATCGCGTGGCCGGGCTGATTGCCGTGGACGGGCCGCTCGACATGCGGCAGTTCCCGGCCGACTTCAAGCCGCCCGCTCTCACTGGCGCCGAAGGGCTCAAGGCCCGTGAAGGCATGATTCGCGGCATGTTCACGCCGCAGACACCGCCGGAGCTGCAGCAGAAGATCCTGACGATGATGCTCAAGGCGCCCGAGGCAACCGCGATTGGCGCGATGGGATCGATGATGGACCCCGCGCTGCGCAAGGACGACGTGACGCCGATGCCGGCGCTCGCGATCTGGGCCGGCACGAACCAGCAGCTGCCCAGCCTCGACGCCACGCGGAAAGTGCTGCCCAAGTACGAGCAGACGCAGGTGGCCGGCACCGGTCACTTCCTGATGATGGAAAAGCCGGAAGAGTTCAACCGCCTGGTCGTGGCGTTCGTCGACAAACTGCAGTTCTGACCCGGGCGCGGGCGATGGTCCGCGGCGGATTATGGCTGGACCTGCACCTTCACGAGCGCCGTGGACCAGCAGCAGAGCTCGCCGGAGCCGCCTTCGCCGGAGAAGTCGTTGGCGGTGACGTGCAGCACATAGTCGCCCGGCTCGCTGAAGCGGGCCGTGGCAGTGGCCTTGCCGCGGAACGGGACGTTGAGGGCGCCGCCCGCGAGGATGTCCATCGCCGGAGTCGTCTTGTCGAACGTCACCGTGCCGGGGCCGCGATACTTCGACCAGATCAGCTCCACCGGGGCGGGCAGCGTCCGCGGCGGCGCCATCGTCCCGCTGGCGAACTTCCCGTCGTCGGCGGCCCACAGCGGAAGCAGCAGCGGGGAGCCCTTCGCGGTCGTGCGCACTGGCGCAGTGCCGAGCCAGGCGAGCGGCCCTTTGATGTCGGGCCCGGTTTCGGCCAGACGGATGGCTGGCGGCGTGTTCTTCACCGCCACGTCGCTGAACGGGTTGATGTTGTAGTCGGGGTGGAGGCGCAGCGGGATGCTCATGGCCTGGCCGTTGGCCACGATCGTCCACGTGAGCCGCTGCTCGGCGTTCGTGAACTCCTTCGGCACCGTTACCGTGAACATGCCCCACTGGCGGCCGGGCAGGAAATGCGTGGGCTGCCCCTGGTCGGGCCCGCCCGGCTCGATGCGGTTGTCGGGGCCGATGGGAACGTCGATCTCCCGTGTGCTGTTGCGATTGAGATACCCGACGAGGAACGTGCGGCTGCCGTCGGCGTTCTCGAACCAGCCTTCGAACGCGCCCGTGACACTGGTGCCGAACTGCCGGCGCGGCTCGCTCGGCAACTGCTGCGCCGACGGCAGAGCGCACACTGCCGCAAGAGCGCTGAGCACCCACACCAGCCGACGGCGGACGCTCCGCATCGCGACTAGGGACGCGATGCGGCCGCGGCCGCGGCCGCGGCCACGGGCACGACGCCCACGCCCTTCCGCTTCGCTACCAGATCTTTGTATTCGGCGTCGTCGAGATACACCACGTTCATCCACGCGTGGGCCATCTCGTCCACGGTGCGATCGCCGTAACCCACCCACTGGTCGGGATCGGGATTGAACTTGTTGGCTTTGGTGTTGTCGTACCACGCGCTCACGTGGATGACCGTCCCTTTGGGAAAGACCGGGGCCGCGTCGTCGGCGTAGATGTAGTTGGTCATCCAGTTGAAATTGAACTTCCCGACGTAGCTCACGATCTGGTTGGTGCCGTCGGGGAGGATGGCCTCGACCTGCATCGCCTTGCCGCGCAGGTGGAAATGCGGCTGGAAGTTGGTGATGAGCGTGTTCTCCTTCAACACCGTGAAGCCTTCGGTGTGGACCACCGAGTTGGGCGGAATGTCCACGAACTCGCGCTGCCGCAGGCCGGTGAACCCCACCAGGTAGCTGCGCTTCTTCGGCTCCTGCCCTTTCGGATACAGCCAGATGCCGATCTCGGAGCCCGACGTAATCTCCTCGCCGACGGCGTGCAGGTGCTGATCCCACGAGATCTTCTCGCCGGGCAGCAGCAGCCTGCCCGTGCCCTCGCTGAACAGGTCGTAGCCCTTCCCGATCGCCCACTCCATCAGCTGCGGCCGGCGGTTGACGACATCGGCGAAGTCGCGGACGCCGCCGTTGGCCGTGCCGGTGTTCACGGCGTCGGGATCGTTGTTGAGCACCAGGTAGGCGATCGAGTGGTGCACGATGCGGCGGCCCTTGAGCGTGGTGGGCCGGATCTCGACCATCTTCGCCCAGCGCGGCTCGGTGAGCGGGATGTCGGTGGTCGGCCGGTACCACACGTCCTGGTGCTTGGCCGGCATGGTGTATTCCGACGAGCGGATCACGAGATCCGGCGGACCGAAGCCATCCTTCACACCCTGCCATTCGTTGTCGGTGACGAGCGGCTTCGGCGGCGGCAGGTCTTTCGGGTCGCCCTGCAGCGCCCCACCGTCCACCCACTTCACGACGGTGTCGATCTGCGCGTCGCTGAGCGACATGTCGTTCTTGAAGTGCTGCACGCCGACGCTCTGGTCGATGTGCCACGGCGGCATCTGGCGCGCGGCCACGCGTTCCTTGATGGAGCGCGCCCACGGCCGCGCGTCCTGGAACGTGATGAGCGACATCGGCGCGATCGAGTTCGGCTGATGACACTCCTGGCACTTGGCCTGGAAGATCGGGGCGACGTCCTTCGAGAACGTCACCTGTGCGGGAGCGGTGGACTCGGCCGACAGACGCGGCGTGAGTACGACACCTGCGACGAAGACCCCAGCAAGAACACCGGTAAGCGACAACCGGTACGTGGCCATGCAGTGCCTCCCTGCCGTCGACGTGGTCGGCCCCTGGGATGAACGGCTGGCCAATCCTAGCGCGGAACCGGTGGCTGGACAGCGTCGAATGTGCCCGACGTCACCTGAATTCCTGGCTATTCCGTCCCGGCCGGCCGCGTGCCTTCACATCGCTGCACCGGCCCGAGGTCGATCGATATGGCTGAGGTATCCTCGACCGTCGGCCCTTTCCACGAGCGTCGTGGCTCCCAGGGGCGGACCCGCTCAGGAGATGACATGCCTCTTTCGATTCCCATGACCCGTTCACTCTGTCTTGTTGTCGCCGCGACCGCTCTGCTGCTGCCAGCCGAGAGCTTCGCGCAGCGCACCAGCGTCGCCCGCGACTTCCCCATCTACGACAACGGCGGCAAACCCGACCTCGCGGTGGATCCGCAGCGCTTCGTGGCCCAGATGGAGATCGTCGATCGCAGCTTCGCACCTGACGACTGCGCCATTGCCGAAGGCGTCGTCGGCGCACCCGGCTATCGCCGGCTGCTGCGCTTCGACACCGTGCTCATGAACCGAGGCGACGGCGACCTCGTGGTGGGCGATCGGAGCGACCCGGACAACCCCTACGCGCCGTACTTCGTCTTCCATCAGTGCCACGGGCACTATCACATCCGGTACTTCTCGATTTACGAGCTGTTGACGCTCGACGGCACGGTCGTCGTGGCTGGCACCAAGCAGGGCTTCTGCTTCGAGGACTCGTTCAAGTACGAGGACGGCGGCAAGAGCAAGGGCTACGAGTGCCACGACCAGGGCATCACGTCGGGCTGGGGCGACTGGTATTACAAGCAGCTCGTGGGGCAGTGGATCGACATCACCGGCGTCCCCGAAGGCGAGTACATCGTCCGGGTGTCGATCAACACCGGCGAGTTCTCGCCGATCTTCGACGAGGGGCAGAACCGCTACGCGAACGTGACCGAGGTGCGGGTGAAGATCCCGAGCCCGAGGAAGAAGGTCGCGTCGATTCCGTAAGACGGCATCGAACACGTTGATGGGAGCAGGCCCGGGCCTGCTCCCGTCACTCGTCGCGCACTAGGCCGGCCGCGCGATGTACCACAGGTTGCCCATCGGGTCCGACACGCTCGCGACCCGATCGCCGTACCACTGGTCGGCCGGCGGCGTCAGGGGCGTGGCGCCCGCGGCGACCGCGCGCGCGTAGAGCCCGTCGGCGTCGTCCACGTAGAGATAGAAGGTCGTCGGCATCGGCACCGGCGGATCGGGCTCCCCGAGCTCGAGCGCCGCGTTGCCGAGGCGTACCTGCGCGTGCATCACCCGGCCATCGGGGGCCAGGTGCCGCGCTTCCTCGACGGCGCCGAAGGCCTGCTTCAGGAAGTCGATATACGCCGGCGCACCCGTCGGGTGCAGGTACGGCGTGATCGTGCGCAATCCTTCGGGCACCGCCGGCCCACTCAGGCGCCGGGCGATATACCAGTAATTGCCGGCGCGGTCCTGGACGTATCCGGACCGCTCGCCGTACGGCCGATCGGCCGGCTCGCCCATCGACGTGCCCCCGGCGGCCAGCGCCCGCGCGAACGTCGCGTCCGGGTCCTCGACGTAGACGTGATAGGCAGCGGGACGCACCGGCACCACGCCTTCCGGCCCGCCCTCGCCGATCATGATCATCGAGTCACCCACGCGCAGTTCGCGGTGCACGGAGCCGTTGGGCCGCGACGTGGTCTCGGTTTCCACCGCGCCGAACACCTGCTTCAGGAAGCTGGAGATCCCCTCATCCGTGGCCCGGATATAGGGAGTGATGGTCGTGAACCCCTCGCGGGCCAGAGTTGTCGTTGGGGTCGTTGCCGCAACTGCTGTCGACATCGTCGTCCTCCCTCTCAGCCGGGCCTTGAGGCCGCCCGTGAACTCCGGGTTCGGGTAGTGCCGCAGCTCCACCACGAGCCCGGCCCACGGCCCGAGCTCCGGATCCTGCAGCGCCGCCGTGGCGTCGCCGCGCGCCAGGATGGTGTCCACCATCCGATTGAGACGGCCGCTGAGCGCGCGTTCAGCCATGGCGCATCTCCTTCCGCAGGTTCTCCAGCGCGCGGAGCTGCAGCTGCTTGACGGCGCCCTCGGAGCGGCCAAGCGCGGCGGCGATGTCGCGGATGCTCTTCTCCTCGCCGAACCGCAGCTCGATCACGCGCCGCTGCAGGTCCGGCAGCCGTTCGACGAGCTGGAAGAGCATCGCGCGCCGCTCGATCGCCGCCATCTCGGCGACGTCGGGCACCTCGGGCGCCGGGTCGCCGGCTTCCCGCGCCGCGCGCCGCCAGTGATCCGCGAGCGCGTTGGCCGCAATCCGGATCAGCCAGGCCGCGAAGGGCACCCCCCGCCACTCGAACCGCGGCAGGCTGGCGAGCGCCTGCTCGAACACCGCCGACGTGATGTCCTCGGCTTCGGCACGGTTGCCGACGCGCCGGCTGACGAAGCCGTAGACGCGATGGACGTAGCGGTCGTAGAGGTCGCCGAAGCGCGCCGGGTCGTCCTGCGCCGCCGCGATGAGCGCCCGCTCGTCGTCCTGATCGATGGTGGCCGTCACGCTGCTTCCGGACCCGTCTATCCGATTACAGGAACGGGTGGAGGGGGCGGAAAGTTATGGGCACGCAACCCTCGACGTATCAACGGGTTCGCGCGTGACCTGGTTTGTCATTGACCGGATCAACAGTAGATCCATGGATCTTGGAGCCGTGGCCCAGTATGGGTTGCCGGGTGCCGCGCTGGCAGTGGTCGCCTGGCTCGTCTACACGCTGATCAGGCGCGGGTTTCGCGTTTCGTTTCGCGCCGAGGTGCCGCGCAAGCGGACGTAGTAGCCGGCGGCATCGACTGGACTACTTGTGTGCGGCGACCTCGTTGACGACGGTCCAGACGTACTGGACGAACGGATAGAGCGACGATTCGGCCAGACGCTCGACGTCGCCGTGCGCGGGATAGTTGAGGGCATCGGCCTCGGTGGAGGCGGGACCGATGCCGTAGGACTGCATGCCTTTCGCGCGCAGCTGCGCCTGATCGCTGGCGCCGGTGGACATGCCAGGCATCACCGTAGCTCTGGGATACATCCGCTGCGCCACCTGCTCAAGCACGCGGTACATCTCCGTATCGATGCGCGACGCCGGCGACGGCGGGCGTGAGGGAGGAATCGGGACGACCTTGACGGCAGGATCGGCGATGACCTCGGCCATCTGCGTGTAGAACCGTTCGATGTTCTCGCCGGGGAGGGCGCGGATGTCGAGCGTGGCTTCCGCTTCCGACGGGATCACGTTGGCGCCGACACCGGCTTTCAGGATCGTCGGCACGATCGAGGTGCGAAGCATGGAGAAGGACGCCGGATCGTGTTCCTGCAGGTAGCGCTGCGCGTTGGCCAGCGCGGCCGGCGTGGCGTTCGGGTCCACGAGCGTGCGATACACCGCCGCGCGCTCGGGCGGTGCGTTCGTGGCCAGCCGGCCGAAGTAGGTGCGCGTGGTGTCGTTGAGGCGCATCGGCGTCTGCCACCGACCGAGCTTGTCCAGCGCCGCGGCGAGGTGCAGCAGCGGGTTGTCGAGACGCGGCACCGATCCGTGCCCCGCGGTACCCGTTGCGACCAGCCGCGCGCGCACCGGCAGCTTCTCGGCCGTTCCGATGCTCACCCGCGTCACTGCCGCTCCGTCCTGGGTGGCGCTGCCACCCTCGGTGAGGGCGAACTCCGCGTCGATGGTGTCGAAGTGTTCTCGCACCATGAAGTTGATCCCTGCGCCCGTCGTGTCGGCCTCTTCGGCCGATTCGGCGAGGAAGATCACGTCGCGATCGAGCTCGACGCCGCGCCGCTTGAGCAGCAGCATGGTCATCAGGTTCGCCGCCAGCACCGGCTTGTCGTCCTTCGTCCCGCGACCCCAGATGTAGCCGTCCTTGACCACCGCACCGAACGGATCCACCGGCCACTTCTCGCGCTGCACCGGCACCACGTCCGTGTGCGCCAGGATCAACAGCGGCCGCTTCGATCCGTTGCCCTTGAGCCGGGCCACGAGATTGGCGCGGTCGGGATCCTGCGCGAACGTCTGCGTTTGGATCCCTTCGGCTTCGAGCGCCTGTTTCAGGTAGTTGACGACCAGCGTTTCCCGGCCCGGCGTGCTGTCGATTTTGACGAGATCCCGATAGCGCTCGAGTATCTCGGGGCGGAGGCGGTCCCAATCGAGCGGCTGGGTGGGAGCGGGCGCCTGCGCGCCTAGCGAGACCACAGCCGCGAAGGCTACGAAGAGTCGTCTGGCCATGAGTGATTATCTGTGTGTTCCGGCAGCCTGGACCAGGGCACGCCGGTCGCGCACGTGCTGGAGCAGTTGGGAAAAGTCGGCGCGCCGGCGAAGCGGCTCGAGCAGGGGATCGCGTTCGAAGAACGGCAAACACGGAAACCCCGTGTCCGCGGCAGTTCGCAGCCACCGGTGGGCGGCGGCGGGATCGCCGAGCTGAGCATAGGCCGCGCCCAGGCTATACGCGACGTGGTGATCACGATAGCCGCGCGTCAGCACGCGCTCGATGAAGCGGCGGGCCTCGCCGTCCGCGCTGGCCAACCCGTCGGACGAGAGGGTCGATCGTCCCGGCTGGCCGCGCGTGACCGGCGTGGGGCTGGAGTTGCCGGGCGCGCCTACCGGGTTTGCGCTGCTCAGCCCGCTCGACGGCAATTGGGAGCTGTCGGAAGGTGTGACGGTATCGATGCCAGGCCACGACCCGGTGACGCTGGACTTCGCCATTCACGCGCGGGTCAACCCGACAGGACGCACGCCCGGTCGGCCGCACCAACCGCGCGGAGTGCCACCCGGTCAGCCGGATCTCACGCGCGGCACCGGGACGCGCTTCTGCGTCAGCGGCCGTTCCCGGATGTCTTGCCCAACCTGACCACTCCAGACAACGAGAGCGACACCATTCCCGCCACTGTCGAGGCACTGCTCAACGGCGTGGTCGTCGGGTTCCATGGGGTTGACGACGGCGATGATGGGATCGATGCCGGCGTATGGACGCCGACGCCACCGCTGACGCGGCCCATCCCGATGTACCGGTAGAGACACCTATGGTGCCGCGACTCCCAAGGAATAGGTCGCTGACGATGACAGCCGCGCGGGCACGGCGCCCGCGCGGCTCCAAGTGCCTGGGCCGAGCTCGGCGCGGCCATGGGTCAGGGGATATGCGGTGGGATCTCGATCGGCACGCGCCTGAGCCGCGAGATCGCGACCCAGGTGAACGAGCGGCTCTCCGTCGCGGGCGTCACCGTCACCGCAGATGCGCTCAGTGGCGTGTTATAGCATGTTCATATGATATCGTATGTTCATGCCAAAGCGGCCCGTCTCGGTCACGCTGGACGAAGACAACCTTCTGTGGCTTCGAGGGCGCATGGCCCGCCGCAAACGGCGAAGCCTCAGCGACGCGCTCGACGAGATCATCACGGCCGCGCGCGCCAGCGGCGGGCTCGAAGCGCCTCGTTCCGTATCCGGAACCATCGACATTTCTTCGAACGATCCGGGCTTGGAGAAGGCCGACCGCTACGTCCGCTCGTTCTTCGAGAAATCGCTCAGTCGCCCGTTAGCAGCTGCCGAGAAGCCGGCGGCCTACAAAACATCGCGTCGAAGCGCAGCGAACAGGGTGTCTGGCGGGCGCCGGGCCCGAACCCGTGGCTGAATCGGCGGCGGTCACCGACACGCATGCGCTGCTCTTCCATGCATCTGGCGGCCGGCGGCTCGGCGCGGTTGGACGTGTGCTGTTCGCCGACGCGGAAGCACGGCGCGCCCTGATTTACGTGCCGGCTGCGGTCGTCTGGGAGGTCACGGTGCTCGCGCATCGGGGCCGCGTGAACCTTCGCCGCCCGGCACGCGAGTTCTTCGGCGACCTGTTCAGCAACCCCTCTTACCAGCCACATTCGCTCGAAGTCGCCCAGGTGCTCGACGCAGGTGAACTGACGCTCCTGCACGATCCATTCGACGCCCTGATCTGCGCGGCTGCTCTCGACTTGTCGCTGCCGCTGATTACCCGTGACGAGGCCATCGTCGGGGCGAAGCGCGTCAAGACCGTATGGTGAGCCCGGTCGAGTCATACGTTACGAGCTAGACTGTGACGCAGCGGACCCAATGGACGAAGAGAGCCATTTCGTCGGGGCGAGACCACTATTCGCTCTCGTAGGCCACCGGATCGTGGGCGTAGCGCACGGACGCCGGTCAGTTAACGCAAGGATGAACGCC
>Ga0070675_100000823_pt1 | contig 21898 bp, 24 predicted proteins | sample KBSM43metaG_FD_65343 | JGI IMG/M metagenome (GOLD analysis project Ga0070675, IMG submission 65343) | Miscanthus rhizosphere microbial communities from Kellogg Biological Station, Michigan, USA - KBS M4-3 metaG | ecosystem: Host-associated > Plants > Roots > Rhizosphere > Soil ... | reverse complement strand
CGAATGAAACGCTGAAGCAGTTCTTCCTCGCGCAGATTCAGGAGCGAAAGCGCTGAGCGAGCGCACGCGGACGAGTGTGACACCACCTTACCGGCGCCGTCTGAGTTCGTCGAGATAGGTCAGCCCGACACCGCTGTCGACGAGGCCGCGTTGCACGAACTGCTTCCACAGGTCCTCCTCCCGCTCCTGTGCGTGCCGTTCGTCAAGACCTTCGGCGTCCGCCAGCTCGTGCCAGATGATGACCGCCAGCATCAGCACGTACGGCCCGCCTGAGTACTCGGCGGCGAGCATCGTCGGGCTCTGGCGGCGCAGGTAGATGGCGCGGGGTGCGATCGGCACGCGCATCAGCTCACCGACAAACTCGCCGACCCTACCGAGCAGGGCCGTAGTCCATTGCGGCGAGCTGCACGCGGACGAACTGGTTGTCGGGATGCGTCTGATTCCAGCCCTCCCAGATGGCGCGCCGCTTCGCTGCGAATGCGTCGGCATCGGCTGAAGCGCCGGCGGCACGGTAGACGCGCGCGGCATCTTCATACAGCAGCGACAAGCTGTTCGCATCGCGCAGGTCGTTGTCGACGTCGGGCGCCGCGGCCATCACCAGGCCGACAAGATCACCGTACTGCTCGATCGCCTCGCGCAGCCGACCCTCGTCGGCGAGCTGATCGGCACGCGCCTGCAGAACGCTATACGTCTCGCTATCCAAAGCGATTCGTTTGGCCGGATAGTCTTTCGTTTCCTGCAGGATCGCCAGCGCTTCGTCCACGCGCCTCCGTGCATCGGCATGCCGCTTGAGGCGCCGTAACGCGTACGACGAGTTGGCGAGAACGAGCGCGCGATCGCGCCGCGCTTTCAGGCTGTTACGAATCTCGGACAGGCGTGTGAGAGCCACGTCGTAGACCACAAGAGCTTCCTGCGGCTGCTGTCTGCGAAGAATGTCGCCAAGCTCGCGTCCGGTCGTGCCGATGCGCTCGCGGCTGGTGGTGTCGTTCGGATCGCGGCTGGCGGCGGCTGCATGCATCTCGAACGCTTCGCGAAGCAGCGCTGCGGCCTCGTCCGGTCGATTGAGACTGATGCCGCGATCTTCACCAAGGATGAACGCCTCGCGCAGCAGCAGCGGATAACGATAGGTCATTCGCCGGTTGTCGTCCGGAACCGAGCTGTCGGACGAGATGTCGCGGGCCTCGCGAATCGCCTTCAGGGCGCCGTCGAGGTCGCCCTGCGATCGCCGCGCGTTGGCGAGAATCGTCAAGGCGTATCGCGCGGCACGGAGTTCGGGACCGTTCGATCGCGCCAACTCGAGCAGGCGGTTTGCGTGCCGGACGCCGTCGTCGTAGCGGTGCAGGTTGACGGAAGCATTCGCGACGTTGGCGTAAAGTTCGAAAGCGCTGTTCAATTCGGCCTCGGTCGGCTGCGCAGCCCCCAGCAGCAGTTCGATCTGCAAGATCGCCTTTCGCGCATGCCCGAGTGCGTCGGTCTTTCGCCGTTCGGAGTCGGCGACGATCATGCGGTCGTGGGCCACCATCGCCGAGCGCTGCAGCGCGCGTCGATCGCGAGGGCGTGACGCGAGGACAGTTTCGAGCAGGCCATCGGCTTTCTTCAGGCTCTCTTCGGCTTTCGCGTAGTTGCCAAGCGAGAGCCCGACCGGCACGCCCTGAATGCGCGCCACACGCCAGTAGCCGTCGCCGACTTCCTGCAACAGCGCAAGGTCTCCTTGCGCATCGCGCGCCAGTCCTTCGAGGTATTCGAGCGACGCAGCGATCAGTGCTTCGCGCGCCTGCGTCGCTCCGGAGAGATGCCGGATGCGATCGTCGAGCCCGAAGACCTGCTGCGACAGTTGCCGCAATTGCCCGAACCGGCGTTCGGCGACCAGTCGTTGCCGGTTTGCGATCAGGAGACCGCCGGACAGCGCTGCGAAGATCAAGGTCGCTGCGGCAACCGGCCAACGATGCCGACGAATGAACTTCGCACTGCGATACGTCCAGCCGTGACCGCGCACGCTCAGCGGCTCGTGGTTGAGGAAGCGGCGGACATCATCGGTGAACGCAGTCACCGATGCGTACCGCCGGACAGGTTGTTTCTCGAGTGCTTTCGTGAGCAGGTTGTCGACGTCGCCGCGATACTGGCGACGCAGCCGTGCGGGCGCCGCGTCGCTGGCGCGCACCGGATCCCGTTCCAGCAACGCCCGTAACTGTTCGGCCGGCGTGCCGCAGCCGTCACCCGTCGGGTGACGGCCGGTCAGCAGCACGTACAGCAGCACGCCGAGCGCGTAGATGTCGGTCGCGGTGCTTACCGCTTCGCCGCGCGCCTGCTCGGGCGCGGCGTACTCGGGCGTGAGCGCATGCGCGACCGGGCCGGTCAGCGTCGGCTGATCCGAATCGTTCCGTTCGATCAGTTTGGCGATGCCGAAATCGAGCAGCTTGATCTGGCCGTCGGCGCCAACCAGGATGTTCGACGGCTTCAGATCGCGGTGGATGACGAGGTTCGCGTGCGCGTAAGCGACGGCGTCGGCCACCTGCAGGAAGAGCTCGAGCCGCTTCGTTGGATCGAGCCGTTGATCGTCGGCGAACCGATCGATGCGCGTGCCGGCAACGTATTCGAGGACGAGGTACGGTTGGCCGGTCGGCATGACACCGGCATCAAGCAGTCGGGCGATGTTCGCATGCGCCAGGCGGGCGAGCAGCGTGCCTTCGCGCTTGAACCGCTCGTCGCCGCGTGCGTCGAGTAAAGCGAGATTGAGCAGCTTGACGGCGACGTCGCCTTCGAAGCGGCCGTCGCTGCGGCGCGCCCGCCACACCGTGCCCATGCCACCAACGCCGAGTGGCGCTTCGAGCGTATACGGACCGACTTCGTGACCGGCCAGGGTTGCGTTCGGTGTTTCACCAAGCGGCGCCAGCGACTCGAGGAAATCGGAGCCGAGCAACCGGTCGTGTTCCCGCAGGAGGCGCGCGAGGATTCGCGCGAGGGCGGGCTGTTCGCGCTCGATCGCCGCGACCAGAGCATCGCGGCCGGGACCGTCCAGCTCCAGCGCCTGGTCGAGCAACGGGCTCAGCGCCTGCCACGTCTCTTTATCGAGCGGCCGCATGTCTTGGATCTCTAATCGCAATTAGAGGCCGGAACCCGACAGGTCGCAAGGCCTCGTCACGCCCCGTTGTCGGCTTTTGTCCTCGCTTTCCGATTAGTTCGACATCAGGCGGGTGTGATCCGCGCCGCCGATTCGAACCAAGGAGGAGTCGATGAGCTCAGCCATCGGCAGGCAGACAAAAGTCGCGTGGTTTGCGGCACTCGTTCTCGCGCTCGCCGGCACGCACGATGCGAGAGCTGCACTCATACCGGTCACGACGCTCCAACAGAAAACCAACGGCATCGGCGGGTGTTCGCTGCAGGAGGCTATCTATGCGGCGAACTTCGACGCCGGCCTTGCGATCAATGGATATTCCGGTTCGACGCCCAGAGTCGTCACCACGCAATGCGTACCGGGCAGCGGAGAGGACACGATCGTGCTGCCGGCGGGCGCATTCATGTATTTCAGCAAGATCGTCGACGACGCGGACAACCTTGCCGGTCCAACCGCGAATCCAGTCATCACGTCGCCCATCACGATTCTCGCCTACGGTGCAACCCTGCAGAAATCAGGGACGGCGAATTTTCGATTGTTCACGGTCGGAGACACTGGCCATTTGACGATCCGACGGGCTCGGATCAGAGGATTCCATGCAAAGGGCGGCGATGGTGCGCATGGTGGCGGCGGCGGCCTCGGCGCCGGCGGCGCGATCTTCCTGTTTCACGGAGCGCTGGCAATCGACGGGAGCACCTTCGAAGGCAACAGCGCGCTCGGCGGCCAGGGGTCATCGGGCGGGGTCGGCGGCGGCGGCGGCGGCGGTGGCATGGGTGGGAACGGCGGTGAGAGTTACCCGGCTGGCGGTGGCGGTGGCGGTGGCGCTCGCGGCAACGGAGGCTACGGATTAGTTTCCGGCAGTGGCGGCGGCGGAACGATCGCGAATGGATCAGACGAGTCCGCGCCACGAGCCAGGGCCGGTGGTTTCGACTGCGGTGGCGACGGAGGATCGGCGAGCGACGGGCACGACGCCCGATGCGCCGGCGGTGGCGGGGGTGGTGGCGGTGACGACTTTACGTACGAGCCATTGTATGCCGCCAAGAATGGTGGCGACGGACTGTACGGCGGCGGCGGTGGCGGCGGAGCGAACCATGGGAACGGCAGCGGTGGGCGCGGCGGATTCGGCGGCGGCGGCGGCGGCGCACACGCCGACGCAGCCGCTTTTGACGCCGGCAACGGCGGCGACGGCGGGTTCGGGGGAGGTGGTGGAGCCGGCGGCGTCGCGGTCTTTTATTACAACGGTGACGGGGGTGACGGTGGCTTCCTGGCCGGCGAAGGCAACGACGGCGACGGTGGCGGTGGCGGCGCCGGACTCGGCGGCGCGATCTTCAACGACAGCGGTGACGTCGACATCAGGAACAGCACCTTCGCCGGCAACTGGGTTTACGGCGGCTTCTCCAGCAAAGCCCAGGATGGCGTCAGCGGCGGCGGCGCGATCCTGTCGCGCCGTGGCCGGCTGACCGTCCTCAATTCGACGATCAGCGGAAACGAGGCCAGAATCGGCGGCGGTATTCTCGTCGTCCAGGATTCCGAGAACGCGCCGACGACGATCGTCCTCGAGAACACGATGGTTGCGAACAACGGCGCGAACGAATGTGCGATCAGCGCCAAGGGCGCAATTGCCGGAGCGTTCGTCGGCAACCTGATCACCAGCAATACTCCGCAAGGCCTCAAATACCAACGCGAAACGTTCGACGGCTGCCAGGGCGTCGTGACGAGTGAGGATCCGCTGCTCGGGCCGCTGCAGTACAACCAGGGCGCCACGCCGACGATGGCGATCGGTCGGGCGAGCCCGGCGTTCAACGCGGCCGATCCCGCAACCTCGCTGCCGGTCGATCAACGCAACTCGCCGCGGCCGGGCAACGGCGGCGTCGACATCGGCGCGTTCGAGTTGTGCGAGACGCAGTTTGGCAACTTCGTCAGCGCGTGCTTCGTCCTGACACCGGTGTACGACTTTACGCCGACCGTGGATCTGACCGTCCAGGTGACGCCGCCGGGAGGTGGCACGACCACGCCCGTGCCGGGCGTCTATCAGGTCGGTCTCGAATCGGTCGTCGCGCTGAACGCGATTCCCAACCCGGGATTCCGCTTCAGGTCGTGGAGCGAAAACGTGACGCCGACCCCCTACCTCGCCTCGACGACGATGTTCGTGCAGGCGCCGCAGACAGTGACCGCGACCTTTGAAGCGTGCAGCTGCCCGCAAGACGTCACCAGCCGCGTCGGTGTTGTGCTTGGCGGCGTGACCGTCAACCCGATCACTCGACGCTACGTGCAGACGGTCACGCTCACCAACATCTCGGCAACGTCGATCGCGGGACCGATTTCGCTCGCCCTCGACAACCTGACGGCGAACGTCGTGCTGGTTGGCGCGAGCGGCACCACCATTCTGATGCTGCCCGCCGGCAGCAGCTACATCAATGCGGCGACGACATCTCTCGCGCCCGGGCAGAGCATCGCGCTGCAACTGCAATTCACCAATTCAGGCAACGTCGCGTTCAGCTACGACCCTCGCGTCCTTGCCGGTCCCGGCGCGAGATAGGAGGCCCCCGTGAAATTCGTCAAATTCGTCAAATTCGTGAAATTCGGGAATTTCGTGACGTTCGTGACCTGTTTCTTGCTCATCTCAGCGAGTGCCAGCGCCACTTCCGTCCAGCTGACGCTGGACACGTCGCCGCTGACCGGCACTCAGACGTTCGGCTTCGGCCTGACGAACTTTGATTCCGCGGTCAATGACCTGTCGCTCTCGTCGTTCGACTTCGGTGGCGGTTCCGCCGTCACCGGCTCCGACGACTGCACGCTTGGCGGCCTGTTCAGCGGCACCGGGTGCAGCGGCGATCTGAACGCCGGTGTGACGCTCCAGGATCTCGATTCGGTTGCGTTCTTCACACAGCAGTTCGACGCCGGTTCGTCGTTGTCGTTCGTGCTCAATACGTCGAACAGCTTTTCCGGAGGCGGCATTCCGGATCAGCTCGCGATGTACGTTTGCGACGGGCCGTTCGCGACCTGTTATTCCGACGACGCGAGCGGGGCGATGCTGTTGCTGGACTTGTCCGGTGGCGCGCTCGCGATGTCCCAGTTTGTGACGTTCGGTGCATCCGCGCAGGGCCTGAATGCCCCGGTCGTAACCGAAATAACGCAGACCCCGGACCCGACGGCAGTTCCGGAACCCGGTACCATGCTGCTGCTCGGCAGTGCTTTGCTTGGGCTGATCCGTCGTGCGCGATCGAGGCGTTAACCCGACGCGTCCGGTCCGAAGGCCGAGAGCGCGTCGTGCAGGAGCACGCGCGCTTTGGCCCAGTCCCTCTGGATGGTCCGCTCGGAGACGCCCCTCATCGCGGCAATCTCAGAAAAAGAGAAGCCGCAGAAGAACTTCAAATCGACGAGTTCGGCGAGCGCCGGGTCGAGCTGCCCAAGTTCATCAAGCGCGTGACCCAGAGATTCGATCGACTGGACGGCGGCGGCGCCCAGCTGGTCGTTCGATAGAACGACAAACGTGATTTCGCCACCACGTTTCAGCGCGCGCTTCGTGCGGATGTAGTCGATGACCAGACCGCGCATGGCGCGCGAAGCGTATTTCAGGAAACGAAGCCGATCCGGAAACGCCACATGGCCGCGGCCGTTGAGATCGAGGTAGGCCTCGTGCAGCAGCGTCGTCGCGCCCATGGTCAATTGCCCACCGCTGCGCTGAAGATGACTCTGCGCGAGGTTATGAAGCTCGCTGTACAACGAAACGAACAGCGCGTCGCGCGCTGCGGAATCGCCGGCCTCCGCGCGCTCCACCATCGCCGCAATCGTGTCGTGATTCCCGGCGGGTTCGCGGTCGTCCATCAGCGGTATCACTTCTCCCGATTCGCTTTCACGGTATCGTCAATCCACGTCTGAATCGCGCGTGTGTCCAGGCGATTGTTGTTGTTATGGCGCCGGCAGTCCGGGCCGCCATCGCTGACGTTGGCGACGAGTCGCTGATCCGCGCGGTTCGATGGCCCGGTGAGGAAAATGCCACCGCCTGAGTCCCCGGAACAGACGTAGCTCGGTATTGACCACAGTCCCCAGGTTTCATCGACGATCCTGCGCACCACCGAGGACCTGACACGCCGCTTACCATCCCACGGCGACGCGTCTCCCGGTGAAGCCAATGCTCTTCGGGGTGATGTGAGGCCGTATCCGACGATCGTCGTGCGAGCACCTTCGGATCTTCCGAGCGTGCCCGGCGCAGCGAGCACGGCTGGTTGAATGTTCGCCGGCGCCCGTTCCAGAAACACCAGTCCGGCGTCGGCGATGCCGGGTTCGAGTGGAGCCACCAGGACTTCGTCGGTCGGATCGCATTGCGGCGGCGGCGGGCAGTGCGGCATCGATGGGTGAGTGGCCGCAGCGATCACCGGAATCCAGGTGGCGGGATCCCGGGCATCGGTGGGACTGAAGCTCGCGAATATTCGAAGCGTGGGTGGTATCCCACCCAGCGCCTTCACTGGCGCGGTGAAGTGACCAGCCGTGATCATGACGTTCGGGCGAATCAAGGTGCCGCTGGCGAATCCCCTCAGCTCGACCGGCTTTCCAGAATCATCGACGCGCCAAACCATGACTGCGCCAACATTCGGGTATCTGTTCTCGGCGTCGACCGTAGCCTGAGCTGACAATGCGATCGATCCACCGAGAACTGCAGCGGCACTGGACATGACCGCCGCGACTGATCTGATGGTACGGTTCACGGGATGTGCTCAAGCAATCGCATTGTGCGAAGTGTCGTCACGACGAATCACGTCCTCGCGATGCCCGTTCAGCGCGATGTTCGGCCATCGCGTGCAAGTGCTCCGGAGACGACGTCGAGAGCCGTTGATACTCGAAGTAGGTGTCGACGAATTCGCTGAAAGACATCTCGAACGACATGTTGGTCAACTTCTTCGTCAACCGCGTGGAGGTCCAGCCCATCGACACGATTCGATCAACAAGTTCGGTAACCTTGGCCTCGAACGAGTCCGGCTCGACGACGTAGTCTACGAGGCCCCACTGCTCCGCCTCGGCTGCATCAATGATGTCGGCGGCCAGCGCCAGTCGTTTGGCGCGGCCGACGCCAGCGTGCCGCGCCACTCGCCACATGCCGATGCCCGGAATGATCCCTTCTCTCACAGCAGTGATCCCGAACCTGGCGTCGTCGCGCGCCACGCGCAGGTCGCAGGCAAGGGCAACCTGGAGGCCGCCGCCGATGCAGTGCGAGTGGATCGCCGCGATCACGACGGCGTCGAGCATTTCGAGCTTGCGAAGCGCCGCTTCCCAGTTTCGGAAGAACGTCATGCCGGTCTCGCCTTGCGACAGCGCGGTGATGTCGATGCCACTACAGAAAGCGCGGCCCGCGCCGCGGACGACGACGACTCGTACGCCTTCCTGGCTTGCAAGGTCGTCGATCAGCATGACCAGATCGCGTGCCCACTGCTCGTTTGCGCAGTTCAGGACGTGCGGGCGGTTGAGCGTCAGGGTCGCGACCCGGTCGGCGACGGTGGAATACATGGTTTCAAGCTGCACGCACTCTCCTTTTTGCCTTCAGTCTTCAACGCGCGGCCGGTTGAAGATCGGGCCGGCTGCGGGACCACCGTTCTGACAGGAGCGAAACGCGCGACTACGCGTCAACCGCGATCTTGAACCCGCCGTACGCCATCCGCTTCATGTCGAATGGCATCGACTTCGGGTCCATCATCGCCGCGAGGCGCTTGTCCTTCATCACCTTCTTGTTCACGTTGTCGCGGTGCGCGCGTGACTTGTAAACGATCCACGAGAAGACCACCGTCTCTCCAGCCCTGGCGCGAATCGCTTTGGGGAACGGCATGCCCCACTTGACCTTGAGATCGTCGCCGAGCGCTTCGCGATACTCGAGCGCGCCGTGGTCCTTAAAGACTTTTCCGGCCTTCCTCGCGATCTGCACGTAGGCCTTCCCTTTCCTCTTCGGCAGTGCCAAAACAAAACCGTCAACGTATGCCATCGGTACCCTCCAGCTATTCTTTCGGCGCAGCGCTCTCGTCGGCGATGAACCGTGCCATGCGTTCCTCCAGCACCGGCAGCGGCACCGAACCGATCGCCAGGATGGCATCGTGAAAGCGCCGCTGATCAAATCGTGCGCCAAGCTTCTCTTCGGCCTCACGGCGATGACGACGGATCTGCAGCTCTCCCAGCTTGTAGGCGAGTGCTTGCCCCGGCCAGGCGATGTAGCGATCGATTTCAGTTGTGATCTCGTGCTCGGCCAGCGGGGCGCGATCGCGCAAGTAACTCATCGCCTGCTCGCGCGTCCAGCCGAACTGATGAATGCCGGTGTCGATGACCAGCCGGCACGCGCGCCACATCTCGTACGTCAGCCGACCCATGTCTTCGTACGGCGTTTCGTAGATCCCCATCACGGTACCGAGCCATTCCGTGTACAGCCCCCAGCCTTCGCCGTATCCAGAGAACGACGTGCCTCTACGGAAGGCCGGTCGTTCCGGTCCTTCGAGCGCCAACGCCGCCTGGAAGCTGTGCCCCGGCGTGCACTCGTGCAGGGTGAGCGCGGCGATCGTGTACAACGGGCGCGCCGGGAGGTTATAGGTGTTCATCAAGCACGCCTCGAGGCCGCCGCGTCCTCCGGTATAGATCGGCGCGATTGCATCGGGCACGGGCCGGATGCCGTGCCGCCGCCGCGGCAGGAAACCGAACGTTTCGGCGAGCTTGTCGTCGGCCTTCTTGGCTACGTAGGCTGAATAGGAGAGCAGTTCGCGCGGTGTCTTTGCGTAGAACTGCGGGTCGGTCCTCAGAAACGTGAAGAACTCAGCCATCGTCCCGTTGAAGTTCGCCTTGTCCTTGGTCGCACGCATCTCAGCCTCGATGCGGGCCACTTCCTTCAGACCGATGTCGTGAACCTGCTGCGGCGTCAGCGTCAGGGTGGTGTGTTTTTCGATCTGCGCCTGATAGAACGCCTCCCCGTCGGGCATCGCTCTGGCGGCCAGGGTCGTACGTGTCTTCACCAGATACTCATCCCGAATCATGGTCAGCAGCCGCGTGTAGGCGGGAGCGACGATATCGCGAACGACGGTGGCGGCTTCGGCGCGTAGCGCGTCCTGGTCGGCTGGTGTTACGCCGGCCGGAAATTGGGTGAACGGCGCGTATAACGGATTGCTGGCGCCGCCGTTGACGTATGGCTCGATGGTCCGCTCGCGTCCGAGCACCGACACGCGCGGCACGGAGTAGCCACGCGCCAGGCCGGCGCGCATGTTGGCGATCTGCTCGTCGAAGTAGCGCGGAACATCGCGCAGCCGAGCGAGGTACGAACGATACGCGGCCGCAGTGGCGAAGCCCTGGCGCGGCGTGAAGTCATTCCAGAAGAACGTGTCGCTGTTGAACGGCGCTTCGTAGGTGCGGTACTGCACGTCGCTGGCGAGCGCGCGTAGAGACGTACGGAAGATCTGCGCGTTGATCTGCTCTTCGGGTGAAAGCTGGTCAAACGGAATCGTGTCGAGTGTGGCGAGCGTTCGCGTCCAATACGAGAGTCTCGCCTGTTGCGACGCGGCATCAACGCGCGGAAAGCGATCGCCGGCCGCTCCGCGTCCGAGCTCCTGCTGCCGCCAGTTCCATTCTTCGGTGTAGAGCGCTCTGAGCCGCGCATCGGCAGACGACGGGGCCGGCTGGGATTGCGCCGATAGGAGCGAGCACGACAGAGCAACCGTGATCAGTACGCAGTTCGGCATGACGTGCGCGAAGGGCCTCGACATGACGCCCGATTATCACACGGCGCTGTCAATGGGCTGAGGTCCACCTCGCGGCTTCGTGGCAATGGACAAGCACTGCGTCGGACGATAATCGTGCCTGCCTGGTGACTGATATGGATCCGCTCTACCGACAGGCGATTGTTCAAGGACTGTTCGGAACCCTCCTCTTTATCGTCCTCATCTTCTGGCCGGCCGGCACGTTCGACTACTGGCAAGGCTGGCTGTTCCTGGGGACGTTTACTGTGTCGACCGTCGGCTTCACCGTGTACCTGGCGATCTACGACAGACCGCTCCTCGAGCGTCGGATGAAGGCCGGGCCGCAATACGAGCGGGAGTGGTCCCAGAAAATCATCGTATCGTTGGTCTTCCTCGCGTTTTTTGCATCGATCGTCCTGCCTGTGCTCGATTACCGACACGCGTGGTCGCCGGTTGCGTGGTGGGTGTCGATTCTTGGCGATGTGGTGATCCTGCTGTCCTTTCTGTTCATCTTCTGGGTGATCCGAGTCAACAGTTTCGCCGCGTCCAACATTCGCGTCGAGAAAGATCAGACCGTGATCGACACTGGCCCGTACGCGCGCGTGCGTCATCCGATGTACGCCGGGGCGATTTGGCTGTTCGTGGGAATGCCGCTCGCGCTCGGTTCGTGGTGGTCGCTCGCCCTCATCCTGCCTCTTTTGCCTGTGCTTTCGTGGCGGCTTCTCGACGAGGAGAGAGTCCTGCAGAGAGATTTACCGGGGTATACGGAATACATGGGGCGCGTAGGCTCTCGTCTGATTCCGTTCGTGTGGTAGAGGCGACTCGTCGTGACCGTGCATCAAGGATTGCGCCAATTGTTCCAGCGCTGCGCGCACGGCATGATTCCTGCCTTTTGAACTATCGGAGGATTGCCGATGAAACCTCAGGCATTTGTTACGGCGATACTGATCGGCTTGTCCGGCGTCGCGCTGGCGGCAGCCGGCACCGGATCGGCCGAGCAGCAGTCACCGCAGATACGGTTCCAGGAGATGGACGCGAATCGCGACGGCCGGATCTCGCGCGCTGAGTGGCGTGGTAGCGATCAGTCGTTCCGCCAGCACGACTGGAACGGCGACGGCGTGCTCTCCGGCGACGAGCTGCGGCCTGGCGCTGCACGTCAGTGGGGTGAGGACGACGACTTCGATCAAACGCGCCGCCCGGAATTCCGTAACTGGACCGAGCGCGGTTTCGCAAATCTTGACCGAGATCGGAACGGGCGGATTCAGCGGTCCGAGTGGTTCTACGATCGCGAAGCATTCGTCCGCGCCGACCGCAACCACGACAACGTGCTGACCCGCTCCGAGTTTCTCGCATCCGACGTCGACGCGGACCGTGAGGACCGATTCGAGTACCTGGATGTCAACAAGAACGGCCGGATCGAGCGCTCGGAGTGGCACGCCAGCCGTGACGCGTTCGACTGGCTGGACCGCAACAAGGACGGCGCGCTCAGCCGAACCGAAGTCGTCGGCGACAAGATCGAGGAGGCCGATCTCTTTGCAGGCCTCGATGCCAATCACGACAACCTGATTACGCCAAACGAGTGGCAATGGTCGCGCCGCAGCTTCGCGCGGCAGGATCAGAACGGCGACGGGCAGCTCACGCGGCGTGAGCTGACGAACGCCGAACTTCAGGTCACGAGCGGCGGCGGCGCCGTCGGGACCTCAGGACGGGCGGTTGTCGTCCAAGGGGCGCGCGAGTGGGTCGATACCGGAATCGACATCAGCCGCGGAGACCGTATCTCGATCGACGCGACCGGCGAGGTGACGCTCAGTGATAACCGAGCGGACGTCGCGGGGCCGGCAGGCTCGCGTACGGGCCGTCTCGCCGCGAACGCGCCGTTGCGCAATGACCCGGCCGGCGCGTTGATCGCTCGAATCAACAACAGCGCGCCGATCCTCGTCGGCAATCGGCGCACGTTCGTCGTGCCGGACGACGGCCGCTTGTATCTGTCGGTCAATGACGACTACTTCGCGGACAACGTCGGCGAATACCGCGTCACGGTATCGGTGAGCCGCTAACGCTCGGCATAACGCACAGGACGGCGAGCGCCATCAGGGTGCTCGCCGCTTTCGTTTCCGAACCGCCATTCCTCGGTGACAATTTCTCGCATGTCTGTCTCTTCGCGGCAGCCTGTGCTGGGCGCAGCTCCAACCGGACCAACTCGTCGTTGAGCCAAATCGGCGGGAGGGGTCGCAACGACGGAGGCAAAAGGCAGTTCGGAGTTGCCCCAGGCACGACCCGCCCGGAGCACTTGCGATTCGACGCAGCGCTAGTCGTTCCGTCGGCCTTCACTCCACGAGGTTCGGTCGGACACCAAGTGTTCGAAGGTGGGGAATTTGGCGTGACAACGCATGCCGGGCCGTTCATCACGCTGCCCGCAGCTTACGCGGCGATCTTCCCGCGCGTTACTCAATTGCCGAAGCACCAACTGATCGGTTTGCCTGCCGTGGAGATCTATCAGACGGTGCGCGTGAATTCCCGCCTGCAGCTGAATGTCACCGACATCTGTTTGCCCGTGGTCGGTTCCAGTTAGAACTGTCTTCTCGCGGTTTCGCCGCTAACCGTTGGTGTATTAGCGGCGTTCTCAGGCCCGTCGTTTACGACTCATTCAGCTCGGCCAACGAAAGCGAGTCTTCGTCGAAGTCAGGATCTCGCAAGTCCGCCTACATGGTGGAGCGATCCGCTCAGGCGGCCGGACCGACGAAGCAAATACCATTGCCGTCAGGGTCGCGGACGACGAAGTCTCGTCCCCCCCACGCCTGCTTTTTGAGCTTCTGGTCAAACGTCGCGCCGGCCGTCACGTACTCGGCGTAGAACGCTTTCACGTTCTCGACTTCGATGAAGGCGGTGATGATGCCATCCCGGTCCTGCGCGCCAATAGCGAGCACCGGCTCGTGCACGAATTTGAGATGTACACAGGCACCGCCGCGCGACACGGAGCCATAGAACGGTGGTTTCCCGTGCAGGAAGTCGATCGAGAAACCGAGAGTGTTCCTGAAAAACTCGGCCGACGTCTCCACATTGGCGACAAAGATCACCGGTAGAGCGCGCGTGAGTCGAGGTGTCGGCGACATGGGTTTGGTCTGAGTGGGCTCGTTGGCAACCGCGACCTTCAATGCCGCCCAGTTCGTGTAGCCCGCTTCCAGCGCGATGATCTCCTGCGCCTCGCGAAGTGGGAACTCAAGCGCGAGCGCCTCACGGTCGGTCAGCGTCTGGTAGCGGGCGAGACCGCGAATGCGCCCCCCAATCGAATAATTGCCCTCGCGATGCCAGCGAACGAGCTGTTTCGCCTGCTTCTTGTAGATGTCGAGACGAGACATAAGCACACCCTCCCTACATGGTTGCTGTAGGTGGGCCGTGCCCTTTCGGCGAAAGCCGATGCGCCCTACGGACTGAAATGCGATGCGTATGCGCCCGGCCACTGCACCACGTGGTCAGGCTCTCATGCTGCGCAGATGGATCGTAATTCCTCTCCCGCTCGCGTCAATATACGGGTCTGCCCGAGAAAGGGACGCAACGAATCCGCCGAGTTACGCACCGATCGTGTAGAACTGGCGGTCCGGCTGCTCCTCGCACGGCTGGCCCACCAGTTTCGTCATGACTGCGGCCTCTGGGCGAACGTCTGCCCGCAGATGTCGCAGGGGTGATCCACTGGAAAGAATCCGTGCAGCGCGTCGGCCTCGCCGCGGCACTCCCACCAGTACCCGGCATGGACGAGCAGGTCGTCCAGTGTGTTGGCGTCATCATCGCCGGCCGCCTCGAGCAGGTCGTGGATCAACGTCTGCTGGGAGGGCGTGAGCTTTTTCATGACGTCACACCGGCTCCGGCACGGCGTCGAACGCTCTCGGGCGCAGGCCGTGCTTGACGAGGACGCGTTTCAGGTGGTCGGCAATCTGGTTCGGCAGCTGCGGCTGGCGCGCGTCGGCGGAGTCCACCTTGATGGTGACGAAATAGAATTTCTCGTTCATGGACTTGCGGATGTTGACTTTCATTGATCCGAAGGTAGTTTTCGTCGTACGGCGCACTACGGTCAGAGCATGTTGGTGGTTGCAGTTCAGTGGCTCGAGACTGCGTGGAACGCGTCACGAGAGCACGGCTAAAGCGCAACCCCGCCTTCTGTGTCGCTCATACCGAGCTGCAAGATCCGTGGCTTTCATTTTCCTAAGCAATTCCTACTGAAAACCATGGTGGGTCTGGAGACCTGTTTGGCTCTGACCAAAAAATCTGGTTCTGGACCGGCGACCGCGCGGGTACAACCAAAGTGCGCTCTCGCCGTCAACCGGACGAGGGTAACATGCTCGCGGGAGCAAATTCGATGGCCCGAAAAGCCGTGACGCCGTTCGAAAGCCTCGAAAGCGCGCATGAGTTCATGAGTCTGCTGCGAGAAGCGGTTGACGACGCGTACAGCTCGATTCTGGATGACATCGCGGTGACGCGTGAAACAAAGGGCGCCGAACGGCGTGTCGACGCTCTGCGCCTCGTGGATCACAAACTGAACCGGCTTCGGCAGAACGTGCTCGCGAGCCTGATTCTGCTGAACGATCTGAAAATGCTCAGACGGCTGCTACTCAGTGAGCCACTGGGGACAGGCACCGGACCGACGGACGAGGCATGATTCCGAACGAACTGAGCGCCCGCCCGCAGTCGCCGAAGCGCAAGGACAACGCCCAACGCGGAAACGAACGCAAAGTGACGCTTGGCGAAACAGAGTCGCCGAGGCTTGCCACGGGGCTACGAGTGTTGCAGGGCGTCGTAGAGCAGAGCCAGGCGCGGGCAAAGCTCCAATCCCTCCGAAGAACTTGAGCTCGACGATGCGCGCTGCGCGCGGATCGAGTGTGGTGAGCCGTTCGATCGCCTCGTGCAACGAGACGAGATCCAGCTCCGAACGGCCGAACGTATCCTCCACCACCGTTAACGACACCCGCTCGAGGCCACCCCCTCGCTTTTCAGCGGCGCGATCGCGAGCATGGTTGACCAGACCCGGCGCATGATCACGGCGGCAACTCCCAACCACTGCGCCCGGTTCCTCCAGTCGACGCGCCGCGGATCGACGAGTCTGAGATACGCCTCGTGCACGAGGGCCGTCGGTTGGAGCGTATGGTCTCCGCGCTCCGAAGCCACGTAGATAGCCGCGAGCCGGTGCAGCTCCGCATAGACAAGCGGCAGCATCTCGCTGAGGGCTGCCTCGTTGCCGTGGCCCCACTCGGCTTAGTGCAGGTTGTGAGTGATCGCGCGTGCGGGGACTCCCGAGTGGGACAGAGTCGCAGGAGTTCACTCCCGATGCCGCCAGTGCCGCCAGTCACGAGAATCATGAAGGCCGCCTCATCTGTCTTTAGAAGGTGATTCTCTTATGCCAGCTTCGTCGCGATGTGCATTTGGGTGGTGAGCGTCAGATGGACCGGGCAGCGATTGGCGATCGCCAACAGCCGGGCGCGTTGTTCCTCGTCGAGGTCGCCTTCGAGCTCGATGTCTCGTTCAATGAGCGTGAGTGAGGCCGGGCGCGTTTCGCAATCGGCACAATCCTCAGCGTGAACGCGAGACTGGCGCAGGCGAATGGTGACACGCTCGAGTGCCCACTGCTTGCGTCGTGCGTACATCGCGATAGTCATGGACGTGCACGAGCCCAGTCCAGCAAGCAGCAGGTCGTACGGCGTCGGGCCGGTGTCTGTTCCGCCCACTGACATCGGTTCGTCGGCGGCGAAGTGATGCGGGCCGGCGCTGATTTCCTGGGCAAACCCGGTGGCTGCGCCTCGTACGATCACAACGCCTTCCCGTTGCTCGCCATGCATAGGACTTCAGTCCTTTCCGCTCCCTGCGAGCGGTTCAATCACCTCACGCAGCCGAGAGCCTGTCTTCTTCGAATAGCCCACAAAGAACGACTCGATGATGTGGATGCTGCCGACGTTCGCCGGCGGCTTCATCGATCGCGGGTCCATTACTAATTGTAAGGACGCCGGGCCCGCCTGTGTCTGACGTTGTTCGAGTCACGCGCCGGGACGTGAAGGCACTGTCTCCATGGTGACCCCTTGTTGACCGCGAGGGTTTTTAGCGATGTTCACTCAGCGAAGGACGATCGGCCGAACATCCAGTGAGGCAACAAGTTGGAAGTTGGTGGACCTGAGGAGCGCCAGATGGAACCGAATCACGTGTTGGTTACGTCAGCTCGCCGATCTGCAACTGACTGTCTGACGCGCCTCGCCTGATTGAGACCCGAGGTCCACGTCTTTGGCGTGGTGCCCATCGTGTGCCGGAACATCTCGACGAAGGCGCTTGTACGGCGATAACCCACGTCGTACGCGACCTGCTTGACAGAATGTCCCGCTACCAGCAGCTCGATGGCTTTCATCAGCCGCGCCTGGCGCCGCCAGAGCTCGAAGCTCGTCCCCACATCGCGCCGGAATGCTCGTTCAATCGTTCTCACGCTTGCGCCCGCTTCGGTGCACAGCTCGGACAAGGATCGCCCGCCAGCCAAGTCCACCATTGTCGCCCGCGCGACGGCCAACGCGCGCGAATCGCTGGGGAGCGTGACGAAGGTGGGGACGGGGGAAGACTCCTGGAGCTCGTGCACGATCAAGTCCCGTATCGTGCGGTGCAGATGATTCCGCGTCTGGAGCTTCCCTATTCGCGCTGCCTCGATGATGAGCTCCCGGAGCAGCGTCGTGACATGTAACACCGAACACGTTCGAGGCAACCGGGACGCCAGGCCTCGCCGCAAATAGAGCGTTCGCATTGAAACTGCACCGGGCATCCGAATCTTGTGCGACGTCTGCGCCGGAATCCACACGGCGAATTGCGGTGGTATCAACCAGAGGCTTCGGCCGGCCGCCACCTCCATGACCCCGGAGGGCGCATAGATCAACTGGTCGGAACCGTGGGCGTGTTCAACGACGTTGAACCCCGCCGGGTACTCGTAGGCAAGCGTTGAAATCGAAACACCCGGGGTCGGGTCATAGTCAAGAAGGAGGCCTGCTGCCGCTTGTCGCATTAGCGGTACTTTATGACAACTAGTCGGGATTGCGACACGCATGTCTTTGAGCGACACTCTCAGGCATGGCGGCAGACGACAACGCAGCATTTGGTTCCCACAAAATCATGGCGTTCGTGGCCACTTCCAAGCCGACCAGGGCCAGGCGTTTCTATCGAGACATCCTGGGCCTGCGCCTCCTCAACGAAGACGCGTTCGCCCTTGCATTCGACGCGCACGGGACGATGCTGCGTGTGACGGTCGTGAAGGAAGTGGTCGCAGCCGAATACACAGTGCTGGGGTGGCAGGTCCCGGACATCGTCGCGACGGCAAAGCGGCTGAACACGGCAGGCGTTGGACTACAGCGCTATCCGGGCATGGGTCAGGACAAGCAAGGCATCTGGACGTCGCCCAGCGGAGCCAGGATCGCGTGGTTCAAAGACCCGGACGGCAACACGCTGAGCATCACGCAGTTCTGAGGCGCCCATGAATTTCGCGCACCGGTGCTTGTGTAAGTCCAAACGCTGGAAGAGCGTGGTCGAGACACACATTGTCCCCTGGGTTCTCGAGAGCGTCGATCTTGGATCGAACGTTCTCGAAGTCGGACCAGGACCCGGCGTGACCACCGATCTCCTGCGCGGCCGGGTGAAGAAACTGACATGCGTCGAAATCGATCGCGGGTTTGCTCACGCGTTGGCACGCCGTACGGCGGGCTCGAACGTGACCGTGTTCTGCGAAGACGCGACCGCGATGTCGCTTGCTACCGGCACGTTCGACGGCGCCGTGAGCTTGACGATGCTGCATCACGTTCCATCGGTCGGATTGCAGGATCGGCTGCTGAATGAGGTTGCGCGCGTGTTAAGGCCCGGTGGCGTCTTCGTTGGTATCGACACCGTCTACAGCCGGTCGCTCAGGGTTCTGCATCTCTTCGACACGATGGTGCTCGTCGACCCGGACACCTTTCCCGATCGTTTGAGAGCGGCGGGATTCACGGACGTTCACGTCGAGGTCAACCCGTACGCGTTCCGGTTCTTTGCGAGGCGGTAATGCGCTCACTCGCAGCGCACCAAGTTAAGGAGGGAGGTTGGTGGACCAGACGAGAGCCAGTTGGAACCAGCTGGCGAGCTGGCTGCGGCGACTCTACCGAATCCGCGCTGGCCTAGGAGGATGCTGAGACGACCGGCTTCCAAGAGGCCGATTTCCCCGAGTCGCAGCCGGCCAACGACCCTCTTTCCCCTTCCGTCTAAGCGGGCATGCGTACCCTCCAGGACGTCCGGTTCGCGCTACGCCTTCTCGTGAAACGCCCGGGCTTCGCCGCGGTCGCCATCCTGACGCTCGCCCTCGGCGTCGGCGCTTCGTCGTCCATCTTCTCGGTGGTCGAGGCCGTGCTGCTTCGTCCCCTTCCGTTCGCCGAGCCGGATCGGCTCGTTCACCTCACTATTCGCGGCGGGGACGGCGAGACGTACCCACTGCCGGACGCCGACGTCATCTCCTGGCGAGAGCAGAACGAAGCGTTCTCGTCCGTGGCCGTCTACGACGGCGGCGAAGGACTGGCGCTGACAGGCGAAGGGGACGCCGAACGGATCATCGTGCGCAACGTCACCGATCGGTTTTTCGCGACGCTCGGCGTCGCACCTCTGCTGGGCCGCACATTTGGCGAGGGCGAGGACAAGCCGGGAGCTCCGAAGTCGGTCGTGTTGAGCCAGGCGTTCTGGCAGCGGCACTTCCACGGCGACTCGAGCGTAATCGGCCGAACCGTTCTGCTCGACGGTGTCGGCCACACGGTTGAGGGCGTGATGCCGGCGTCCTTCGCATTTCCTGAAGACGACCTCGACGGCTGGCGAGTCCTCACCATGGAGCCGCCGTCCAGGCGTGGGCCGTTCTACACACGGGGAATCGCCCGGTTGAAGGCGGACACGACCCTCGAGCGTGCCCGCGCGAACCTCGCCGTGATCGCGGACGGCGTCAAGCGCCGCTATCCCGGACCGAACCTCTGGGCCTACTCGCTCGTGGCGCTGCAGGAGCAGATGGTCGGGGACGTGCGGAGGATGCTTTACCTTCTGTTTGGCGCGGTGGGATTCCTGCTGCTGATCGCGACGGCGAACGTCGCCAACCTGCTGCTGGCGCGCGCGGGCTCGCGGACACGCGAGATCGCCGTTCGCGCCGCGATCGGCGCAGGGCGCGCCCGCATCGTCGCTCAACTCGTCACCGAGAGCGTGGTCCTCGGAGTGCTCTCCGGCCTGGCCGGGTTGCTCATCGCCTCCTGGGGTACGCGCGCCCTCCTTGCGATCGCGCCCCAAGGCATCCCGCGCCTCGGCGAGGTGCGGTTGAACGCCGCGGTGTTTGCGTTCGCCGTCGGCATCGCGTCGCTCTGCGGCGTCCTGTTCGGTCTGGCTCCAGCGCTGCGAGTGGCCGGCCTGCCGCTCGTGGAAGGCCTCAAGGACGGCGGACGCACCGGAGCAGGGGTGAGCCAGCGGCGGACGCAGCGAGCGCTGGTCGTCTGCGAGATTGCGCTGGCGCTCGTCCTGTCGGTCGGCGCCGGATTGCTGATTCGCAGCATGGCGGCTCTGACGGCCGTCAACCCGGGATTTGCGCCGACGCAGCTCGTCATGTTCTCGTTGAAGCTGCCGGAAAGCCGCTACGACACGCCGCAGAAGATTTCGGCGGTGTACGACGCGCTGCGGGCGCGCCTGGAAGCCGATCCGGCCATCCGATCCGTCGGCAGTTCGACGAGCCTGCCGCCGGACCTGAACTCGATGACCGACAACTTCGTGGCGGAAGGACAGCAGATTCCGCCGAACCAGAGCGCGCCCGTCGCGCCTCTCGTCTTCGTCGACGAACACTACTTCAAAACGCTCGGTGTTCCGCTCGTGGCCGGCCGCTTCTTCGACGAGCGCGACGTGCCTGGCGGGCCATTGGTCGTGATGGTGAACGAGACGCTCGCCAGGCGCTACTTCCCCGGCGGTAACGCCGTCGGCAGGCGACTGAAGCAGGGAGGCGCCGGGCGGCCGAACAATCCATGGATGGAGATTGTCGGCGTGGTCGGCGACGTCAAGTACTCGGGACTCCAGGCGCCGCCGGAGCCGGCCTTCTACCTCGCTGACCGCCAGCAGCCGTTTATCCGCCGTTTCGTGACAGTCCGCACGGCCGCTGATCCGCGATCGGCGCTCAATTCGATCCGGGCGGCCGTTTCAGCACTGGATCGCGACGTGCCGGTTGCGCGGTTGTACACGATCGACCAACTGCTGAACGAATCGGTTGCCGCGCCACGCTTCCGGACGACGCTGGTGACCGTCTTCGCGATCCTCGGTCTCGTGCTTGCGGCGATCGGGATCTATGGCGTCATGGCGCAGACTGTCTCGGAACGCGCGCGCGAACTGGGCGTCCGCATCGCCCTCGGCGCGACGACACGTGACGTGATGCGGATGGTGCTTGTCGAGGCATTCGCGCTCGCCGCTGCTGGCGTCGTGCTCGGCGTCGCCGGCGCGGTGGCGACGACGCGGTTGATCGCGGCGCTGCTGTTCGGCGTCACGCCGACCGATCCGGCGACTTTCGTGTCGATAGCCGGATTTTTGATGGCGATCGCGCTCGCGGGCAGCTATGTCCCGGCGCGGCGCGCGACTCGCGTCGACCCCATCGCGACCCTGCGCTCTGAGTAAGGTCGAAGTAATGGGCGTCTAGTTGACCCGTACATCGGTTTGGACCGTGGCGCCGGAGCGAACGCGCTCTTCGACCCAAGAACGATAATTTCTACTACTCAGACGGGCGCGGGCTGTCGCTTCGAGGAGTCAAAGTTTGCTGCGAACGCGACTGAGCACGGTCTGCGTCCGCGTGCGCGCGTCGCGTCCATACGTCACGTGATCCCCTAGCTGAGTGTCCTCGCCAGACTGGTACGTCAGCGCCATGACTCAATCTCGTTTTCGATAAACGCAAGACAGCCTTTCGGCGTGGCGCAGGGTCAGTGCGCGGGCGATGGAGCCAAGCCGGATGGTTCGTCCGCTGGCGGTTTCGGCACCCGGGTGGTGCTCACCGCCTTCGTGTTGATCCGGGGACGCGGCACCGGCATCGCCATGGCGG
>Ga0070675_100000819_pt1 | contig 21941 bp, 18 predicted proteins | sample KBSM43metaG_FD_65343 | JGI IMG/M metagenome (GOLD analysis project Ga0070675, IMG submission 65343) | Miscanthus rhizosphere microbial communities from Kellogg Biological Station, Michigan, USA - KBS M4-3 metaG | ecosystem: Host-associated > Plants > Roots > Rhizosphere > Soil ... | reverse complement strand
TGCTGTCCGCTTTTGTTTTGGGATCGGCGAGGCCGGCGCCTATCCGAATGCGTCTATCGTGATCGCGCGCTGGATTCCGGAGCGCCTGCGGGCACGCGCCTGGGGCGTGGTCTGGATGACCAGCCAGGTCGGCGCCGCGATTTCGCCCCTGCTCGTGGTGCCGATCATGCTGCGCTACGGCTGGCGAGCGGCGTTTTTCGTCTTTGGATTCGCCGGCGTGCTCTGGGCGGCTGCCTGGTACTGGTGGTTCCGTGACTGGCCGCAGGAAAAGCCCGGTGTCACGCAGTCCGAGCTACGCGAGATCGGCAGCGATCACACCGAGCGCCACGGCGGGATGCCGTGGGGCCGCGCGCTCGCCGACAGCACGTTCTGGCGCGTCGCCGTGGTGGGCGCCTGCTATGTCTACGCGCTCGCGTTCTTCCAATTCTGGCTGCAAACGTATCTGGTGAGGGGGCGCGGCTACACCGAGGCCGCGCTCGTCCTCTCGTCGCTGCCCTACGTCGTCGGCGCCCTGGCCAACGGCACCGGCGGACTGCTCAGCGACGCACTGGTTCGACGCTGGGGGCTGAAGAGAGGCCGACGCGCCGTCGGCGTGCTGGGGCTTGGCTCCGCCGCGGTCTTCATGGTCGCGAACATCGTGACGAGCGACAACGCGTGGGCACTGGCTTTCCTGTCGCTGGCCTACGCCGGCATCATGTTGCAGCAGCCGAATCTCTGTGCCGTGTGCCTCGATACCGGGCGGCAACATGCCGGCGCCGTCTTCGGCTTCATGAACACGGCGTGCCAGGTGGCATCCGTCGTGTCGTCGGTTGCGTTCGGATATCTGGTGGGCTACTCGGGCAACTACAACATGCCCTTCATCCCCATGGTCGTGACGCTGTCGTTGGGCACGGCGCTGTGGCTGACGATTGATCCCACACACCAGCTGTTCGAGGGTGTGGACACACCACGAGCCGCGCCGTTGGCGACGGTGCCCGGCCCTGTCTCATGAGCCTCAGGAGGCACTCCATGTCGGACGGCATTGCGCTGAGCATCTCGCAGTTCATCGACGCCTGGCGTCTGTTCGGCCAGGCGTGGCCGTGCTCGCGTATCGAGAGCACGGCAGGCGTGGACTACGTCTTCACCGGCCTGCCGATTCCGTTCTTCAACGTGGCGATTCTCACGGGCCGCCAGCTGTCCGGGGCGGCGCTGGCCGCTCAGGGGCACGGCGCCACTCGATGGGCATCGGACAAGGGAGCGCCGTGGCTGCTGATCGTCACCCACGAGGCCCTCGAGCCCGGCATCGATGCCGCTGCTGTCCTCGACGGTTGCGGCCTGGCACCGCTGCTGCCGATGACGGGGATGATCGCCCAGGCCGTGGCACCGGCCACGCGTGTGCCGGATGGCCTCCAGCTCGACGAACCGCAGGACGACGAGGGGTGTACGGCGCTCATCGATATCAACAGCGCTGCCTACGGCATGGATCTCAGCGCGTCCAGACCGGCCTACGGCAGCCGGGCGTTCTGGGCCGGCCATGTCGCGGTACTCGGGCGCGCCGACGGTGCCGCGGCCACAAGCGCGGCGGTGCTGATGGCTGGCGGGTATCGCTACGTGGCCATGGTCGCCACCGACCCGGTGCACCAGAAGCGCGGCTTCGCGGAGGCGGCGATGCGGCGGGCGCTCACGATTGCCGAGGAGCGCCACGGTCCTCGTCCGACCTTTCTGCACGCCACGGACGCTGGCCGGCCGATTTATGCACGTATGGGCTACGAGGCCGTCTCTTCGCACACCTGCTTCATCGACAAGCGGTTCCTCGCCGGCCACTGAGGTCGAGCATGAGCAGGCGAGCCGACTGGGAAACGCGGGTGGCCGGCGCCGGGTGTCCGCTCTGTGCGCCGCGGCCCCCCGCGAACGACCACTGGGATCTGGTGGAGACGCTTTCCGCGTCGTCGCTCTACCTGTCGAAGAATCAGACGTATCGCGGCCAGTGTCAGCTGATCTTCGACCGCCGGCACGCCGCACGCCTCGACCAGCTCACCGCCGACGAGTACGGCGCGTTCGCGCTTGACCTCTTCACGGCACAGAACGCGGTCGCGCGGAGCGTGGGTCCCGACCACGTCAACATCGAGTCGCTCGGCAACGTCGTGCCGCACCTGCATTGGCACATCGTGCCGCGCTACGTTGGCGACGCGCGGTGGGGCATGCCAATCTGGACCACGCCGCTCGACGCCATGCCGGACCACCGCCTTGGCCAAGAGGATCGCGAGGCGCTCGCCGCTTCGATTCGCAGGGCGCTGTGATGGTGCTTGTATGAATGGAGGAACGACATGACATTGCAATCGGTCGGAGCGATGGCGATAGCTGGCCTGTTGGCGTGTGCTGGATGTACGGCGGCGCCACCAGCGCAGGACATCGAGGCCGACAAGGCCAAGCTGCAGGCCGACGCGCTCAGCTGGTTCGACTTCTACGCGAAGGCGGACGGTGAGGGGATGGCGAACCTGTACGCGGAAGACGCGTTGCTGATGCCACCGGGCGCGCCGGCGCAGACGGGCCGCGCCGCCATCCGGACCTTCCTCGGTGAGGACGCAGCCAAAACCAGGTCCGCCGGTCTCTCGATCAAGAACGGTACGGTGACTGGCGCCGAGGTGTCGGGCGACACCGGCTGGATCAGTGGAAACTACTCGGTGGTCGACGCCTCGGGCGCGGCGGTCGACAGCGGCAGCTATCTGTCGGTGCACCGCCGGACGAACGGCGTGTGGTTGTATACCCGCGACATCTGGAACTCGGATCGCGCTCCCGCACCGGCTCCGGCCACAAAGTAGCGGGTCTAAGACCCGCGGCCACGTTCCGTCAGTCGACGGTCTTCTTGATCGCCGCGAGAATCGCCTGAACGAGCGACTCCGGCACGTCCGCCGGCACCTGGTCGTCGGCGCACGACTTCGCGAGCATCACCGTCTTCTCGTAGGTCTTCAGGTAGTCCACGCACGAGGGACAGACGGCCATGTGGCGGTCGAACTCGGCGCGCTGGTCGCCCGGCAGGTCGTTGTCCAGATAGCTCATGATGAAGTCGATGAGCTGCTGGCAGGTCATGTTGGGCCGGTTCTCCAGGGCCACCTCCGCTGGGAAGTGAGAGTAGCGCATCCGGTGGGCCGGTGCCACCTCGCAGAACACCTTGATGACGTCGGTGCCCGACGTGAGCGTGCGCATCATCTCGCGGTGCTGCTCCAGCCCCACAATCGGATGCGTGAGCAGCCGCGACAGCCAGCCGGGGAACACAGCCTCGGCCAGCGCCATGTCCTCGACGCCCTTCTCGAAGTACTCGCGGTTGGCGTTCACGGTGCCCACCATCACCTTGTTGCCGAGCACGAATTCGAGGTTGATGCGGTCGGCCGGAACTTCCACGCGCCGGTCGCCGCCGGTCACGCTCGAGAGCACCAGCACGCCGTTCTTGCCCAGCGCCCGCATGCTGTCGAACACAATGGGCGAGTAGCCGGTCGCCTCGAACATGAGGTCGAACGGCCCGAACTCGTGCGACGCGTCGACGACTCCCACGGCCGCAACGGATACGTAGCGTGCGCCGAGTAAGGCCAGGAGGTTCGCGTTGAGATACGGCGCCGGCCGCAGGCCGAACACCGTGACGTCGAGCCCGCGCAGCCGCAGCACCAGCGCCGCGAGCAACCCGATCGTGCCCGCGCCCATGACAGCCGCCCGTTTGGGATTCCACACGCGCAGCCGACGCTGGATCTCGTAGGCCTGCGCGATGCCCTTCTCGACCACTGTCATCGGCTCGAGCAGGACGCCGACGTCCTCGAGCCCGGCCGGCACTTTCACGATGAAGTCGGCGGCGTCGACGTAGTACTCGGCCAGGAAGCCGTGGCGCAGGTTGATGCCGCGCTCGAAGTAAACGTCGTCGGTGGTCATGTCCGACGTGCCGATGCGGTCGTAGAGACTCGACCCTGGCCGCCGCACGGTGGCGACCACGAAATCACCGGGCGCGACCTCCGTGACCGCCGGGCCGACGGCCTCGACCTGCCCGAAGCCTTCATGGCCGGTGATCAAGTAGCCGTCGCCGGGCGGCGCCTGGCCGTACTCGGCCGCATCGATTTCCTTGTCGGTGCCATCCACCCCCACGCGCAGCACGCGGACGAGCACGCCGCGCCCGCCCGGCACCTCGTCAGGCGACGGCCTGGGCACCTCGATCAAGTGCAGGCTGTGCGCACGACCGGGAATGACGGCGAGGGCTTTCATCACACGGTCTCCGCGGGTTCGGGCGAAGTGGCGCGGCGGGGCGCGCGCACCGCGCGGCGCGCGGCGGCCGCTCCGGGCCGGCGGTCGCCGCTCTGCTGCAGCAGCTTGGCGACGAGGCCCGTCCAACCGGTCTGGTGGCTGGCGCCGACGCCACGGCCGTTGTCGCCGTGGAAGTATTCGTGAAACGGGACCAGGTCGTTCCACAGCGGGTCGGCCTGAAAGAGCTCGTTCGCGCCGAACACCGGGCGCCGGCCGCCCTCGTCGCGCAGGAAGATGCGGGTGAGGCGTCTCGAGACCTCCTCGGCCGCCTGCGCCAGCGTCATCATGACGCCAGAGCCGGTCGGGCATTCCACCGTGAAATCGGGTCCGAGATAGTGGTGGAACCGCTGCAACGATTCGACCAGCAGGAAGTTCGCCGGGAACCAGATCGGTCCGCGCCAGTTGGAGTTGCCGCCGAAGAGGCCGGTGGACGATTCGCCCGGCTCGTAACGCACGCTGTGCACCTGATCGCCGACCGTCAGTATGTACGGCCGGTCGAGATGCTCGCGCGACAGCGCGCGGATGCCGTAGGGCGACAGGAATGCGTTCTCGTCGAGCATCACCTTCAGCACGCGGCGCAGCCGATCGACATTGACGATCGACAGCAGCCGCCGCTCGCCCACGCCGGGACGATTCACGCTGGCGACGTTGCCGGTGAGATCGGGGCGATGCTCCAGGAACCACTCGAGGCGGCGGCGGAAGCCAGGCAGTTTATCCAGCAGCTTCGGCTCGAGCGTTTCCACCGCGAAGAGGGGGATGAGACCGACCATCGATCGCACCTTCAGCGGGAAGTGATCGCCGTTCCCCAAGTGCAGCACGTCGTAGTAGAAGCCGTCCTCCTCGTCCCAGAGCGCGATCCCGTCGTCGCCCATGTTGTTCATGGCATTGGCGATGTAGAGGAAATGCTCGAGGAATTTGGTCGCCACGTCTTCGTACACGGGGTCGTCCTTGGCCAGTTCCAGCGCGATGGCGAGCATGTTCAGTGTGTACATCCCCATCCAGCTGGTGCCGTCGCTCTGTTCGAGATGGCCGCCGGTGGGCAGCGGTGCGCTACGGTCGAACACGCCGATGTTGTCGAGGCCGAGGAAGCCGCCCTGGAACACGTTCATCCCTTCGGCGTCCTTGCGGTTCACCCACCAGGTGAAATTCAGGAGCAGCTTGTGGAAGACGCGCTCGAGAAACGCGCGATCGCCAGTGCCGGTGCGCCGCTTCTCGATCTTGTAGACGCGCCACGCCGCCCAGGCATGCACCGGCGGGTTCACGTCGCCGAATGCCCACTCGTAGGCCGGGAGCTGCCCGTTGGGGTGCATGTACCACTCGCGCAGCAGCAGCACGAGCTGCGACTTGGCAAAGGCGGAGTCCACGAGTGCGAGCGAGACGCAGTGGAAGGCGAGGTCCCATGCCGCGTACCAGGGGTACTCCCACTTGTCGGGCATCGAGATCACGTCCTCGTTGGCCAGTTGCAGCCAGCCGGCGTTGCGGCCGTGGCGGCGCTCGGCGGGCGGCGCCGGTTGTCCCGGATCCCCCTTCAGCCATTCGCTGACGTCGTAGTTGTAGAACTGCTTCGACCACAGCATGCCGGCGAGCGCCTGCCGCATGACCAGGCGGCCGTCGGGCGTGAGGTCGCGCGGGATGACCGTGCCGTAGAACTCGTCGGCCTCGCGAATGCGGTCGGCGAAGACGACGGCGAAATTGCGGCCGACGGTGCCGTCGGCCGGGGGCGTCGCGGCCAGGCGCAGCCGCACGACCGTCGAGGCGCCTGGCTCGACGAGCAGCGCGTAGTGTCCCGCCGCCTTCGTGCCGTATTTCTCCGGATTCACCGCGTGCGGCGCGGCGTTGACCACGTGATCGTTGATGCCGTCCTTGACGAATGGCGTCTGGTTCGGCACACCGAAGATGCGATGGGCGTTGGTCTCGTTCTCGGTGAAGAGCAGTTCGGGGCTGCCATCGAGCACCAGCGTGCGCCGGCCGCTGTCGTGGTGATCGAGCTCGATCGTCGCGGTGGCCCCGCGCCCGGCTTCGAGCCGCGGCCGTGCCGCGCCCTCGCGCCAGGACCACGTGTTGCGGAACCACACCGTCGGGAGCACGTGCAGCGGCGCCGGCTCGGGTCCGCGGTTGGTGGCCGTGATGCGGATCAGGATGTCGTCGGGAGACGCTTTGGCGTACTCGACCACCACGTCGAAGTAGCGATCGCCGTCGAAGTAGCCGGTGTCGGCGAGCTCGTATTCGGGCTGGTCCTTGCCGCGGTGGCGGTTGGTCTCGACGAGATCGGTGTAAGGGAAGGCCCGCTGCCCGTACCTGTAGAGAAACTTCATATACGAGTGCGTGGGCGTGCTGTCGAGATAGAAGTAGTACTCCTTGACGTCCTCGCCGTGGTTGCCTTCGTTGCCGGTGAGGCCGAACAGGCGCTCCTTCAGGATCGGGTCCTGGGCATTCCAGAGCGCCAGCGCAAAGCACACCGTCTGGCGGCAGTCGCTGATGCCGGCCAGCCCGTCCTCGTTCCAGCGGTAGACGCGCGACCGCGCGTGATCGTGCGGAAAGTATTCCCAGGCATTGCCGTGGGGGCTGTAGTCCTCGCGGACCGTGCCCCAGGCGCGCTCACTGAGGTAGGGTCCCCACCGCTTCCAGTGAGGCTGGCCTTCGTCGTCGAGGCGGCGCTGTTCGGCATTCATCGCTGCACCACCTTCACGGCATGACCGTCGGGGTCCTGCACCAGCAGGCCTTTGACGAAATCGAGCGGCCGGCCGAAGAGGGCCACCGCGGGGGAGATGAGCATCACGCGCTCGTTCACGAATCGCTCCAGGGCCAGGTCTTCGTCGGCCGTCGTGACCGTCGTCTCCCAGTGGGCCAGGTCGTTGGGTTGGATGCCAGCCGCCAGTCTGCCGTTACGTGGCGCGAGATACTCCAGGAATTCGACGCCGGGCCCCTTGGCCGCCTTCAGTCCGGTGATGCGGAGCCGTGCGCCGAACACACTATTGAGACGCTCCTGCTCCGGTCCGTAGTTGGTGCTTTCGCCTGCGACACGAAGGCCGAGCGTGTCACGGTAGAACCGCAGGCTCGAGTCGGTGTCGCCCACCACGATCGCCGTGTGGTCGATGCCGAGGAAGAGACGCCGGCTCGGCTGGTGCCATTTCGGGTCGCCCTTGCCGGCCGGGAACTGCAGCACCTCGAGCGCATGACCGTCGGGGTCCTTGAAGTAAAAGGCCTCGATGCCGCCGGCGTTGGGGTTCCAGTCGGGCAGCCGCTGCGGCTCGGGGCTGGCGTGCTCCACCTTGTGCTGCTGCAACCGGGCGTAGGCAGCGTCCATGTCCGACACGATGATCGCGACGTGCTGGAACCAGCGGTCGTTGCTGCGCGAGTCCACGGGCACCGGCCGGCCGCGCGGGGCCAGGAACTCGGTGAGCTCGATCTGCTCGTCGCCAAGCCGCAGGCGCACCACCCTCAGGCGCACGCCAAAGAGGCCGAGCAGGCGCTCGTGCTCGCCATCTGCGAGCTCGACGTCGGACAGCTTCTCGAACGTCAGCACGTCGGTGAAGAACGCCACGGAGCGGTCCATGTCGGACACGGTCATGCCGACGAGGGCCACCTCCTGCACCAGGGGCGGCGTGGCCGGACCCGCGGCCTGCGGCCGCGGCCCGGGGAAGGCCGCAAGGAACAGCGCCGCGGCAAACGCCGCCGCGCCGGCGCGACGCAGAAGGAAGCGGGCCATTTCAGGACAACCTTTCCACGAGGTGATCGCCCACCCGGAGGGCGTTGGCCATGATCGTGAGCGCCGGGTTCACCGCGCCGCTCGACGGGAAGAAACTGCCGTCCACGACGTAGAGGTTGTCGAGATCGTGGGCCTTGCAGTGGACATCGAGCGCCGAGGTGCGGGGGTCGTGCCCGAAGCGGATCGTCCCGTTCTGGTGCGCGACGCCCGCCAACGGAATGCGCTGGCCCACGAAGAGGCTGCGCGAGAACAGCCCCTGATGGCACTCGTGGCCGTGGATACTGCAGCCGGTCTGCTGCTGCAGCAGGTGCTCCAGCTTCCCGATCAGGCGTTTGTGGCCTTCCTCGTTGTTCGGTGTGTAACGCAGCTCGATGTTGCCCTCGTGGTCGAGCGTGACGCGATTGTCGGGGCTGGGGAGGTCCTCGGAGGTCAGCCAGAAGTCCAGCGCGTGCTTCGCCATCAGATCCAGCGTGAAACCCGGCGCGATCGCGGGCGCACCCGCCGACAGCGCCACGCCGTCGAGCTTGCCGACGAACGAGATGTGCCCCATCGGGAAATCGAAGTCGCTGGCGCCGAAGTAGAAATCGTTCACGCCGAGCGTCTTCTGGAAGACCGTCGGGTTGGGGCACTTCGACACGGCCATCAGCACCGAGTTGATGTGGCCCATGAAGTGGCGCCCCACGGTGTCCGAGCGGTTGCCGAGGCCGTTCGGGTGCCGATCGTTCGCCGACCGGAGGAGCAGCGCCGCCGAGTTGATGGCGCCGCACGACACCACCACGATGTCGGCCGAGAAGAACTCGGTCGCGCCGTTGTGTTTCACCTGCACCGACGTTACCGCGCGGCCCGACTCGCTCGTCTGCAACCGCGACACGTACGCGTCGGTCAGCAGCGTCACATTGGGATACTTCAGCGCCGGGTCGACGCACGTCACCTGCGCGTCGGACTTGGCGTGCACGAGACAGGCGAAGCCGTCACAGGTGTTGCAGCGGATGCAAGCGCTCTTCTGCGGGTCCGCCTCGTCGAGCCGGATGCCGAGCGGCACATGGAACGGCGTGAGTCCCTGCCGCGCGAAGTCGTCGCTCAGTTGCTGGATGCGCGGCTCGTGGCTGACGGCAGGATGGCAGTAGGGTCCGCTGGCCGCCGGCTCGGTCGGGTCTTCGCCGCGGTTGCCATGCACGGCGTAAAGGTGTTCGGCCTCGGTGTAGTACGACTCGAGATCGCGATACGAGATGGGCCACGCCGGGGACATGCCGCCGTGATGGCGAATCTCGCCGAAGTCGCGCTCGCGCAGCCGGAAGAGCGCCGCGCCGTAGAACTTCGTGTTGCCACCCACGTAATAGTTCGCGTGCGGGTGGAGCGGATGGCCGTCTTTGTCCTTCCACACCTCCTTGGTGTGGTACTTGGCCGTCACGTTGACCGCGCGCGAGTCCCAGTTGTCCTTCTCGCGCGGCACGTAGCCGCCGCGCTCGAGCACGAGGATGCGCTTGCCGGTGGGGGCGAGCCGGTGGAGCAGCGTGCCGCCGCCCGCCCCGGTGCCGATGATGATCACGTCGTAGTGCCGCTCACTGTTCATGGCCGTGTTCTTTCGATGTCGCTCTTTCGCAGAGGCAGGTCTTTAGACCTGCCCGAGTGTCGTGGCCGCGGGTCTTTAGACCCGCCCTCCCATCCGGTCGAACGCGCAATTGAAGATGCAGGGCCCGCTGTGCCGCAGCTTCGCGCAGTGGATCGCGACGCGTCCCTTGACGCGCACGTAGAGCTCGGCGGCCAGGAGCATCCCGGCCGGCGGCGCGATGAAGTAGACCCACAGCCCCCTGGCAAGCCCACCGACCAGGCTCGGCCCGAAAGTCCGCGCCGGGTTCATACTCGTGCCCGACAGTGGGGCTTCGAAGGTGATGAAGCCCGCCACGAGGAGCGCTGCGAAGACACCGGTGAAGCGCGTGAGGCGAGGACGGTTCGAGACCGTGAGAATCGTCATCATCAGCACGAACGAGATGCCCATCTCGGCAGCGAAGGCGGGGCCGTCACCCGCGGGACCCGGCAAGGTGGCGACGTAGTTCACCGCGGCGCTCGAGATCCAGGGGCGTAGCGGCAACGACGCGGCCACGATGCCGGCCACGCCGCCAACGAACTGTGAGCCGACGTAGAACGCGGCGTCGCGGCGCGCGATCTTGCCCAGCCTGAAGAACGTGAGCGTGACGGCGGGATTGAAGTGCGCGCCGGAGCGCCGTCCCCACGGCGAGTAGGTGAGCGATGCCGCCGTGAGCCCCATCGCGAGGCCCATCAGCACGCGTCGAGTGAACGCGCCGGGCAGCGCCTGGCGGACCGGCGACGACGGGTGCTCGAGGATCGTGGTCATGACCGCCGCGGACACCATGAAGAGGCCGAGGCCGGCGACCTCGATCAGATATTCGCGCCAGTGGAGCGGCGGTGAGGTGGTCATGGCAATCGCTAGCTGGCAGCGCGGTGTTCCGCCTGCACGAGGTAGGCGCCGGCCGCAGTGCGCCGGAGCAGGCCGTCGGCGACGAGCAGGTTGAGCAGCCGTTCGATGCTGGGTTGATCGAGGTGCCACAGGCGCGAGGCCTGCGGCACGGTCAGTTTGAGTCCCGGCATCTCGCGGTATTCGCCACGAATGCGCCACAAGGTGGCGCTGGCGTCGTCGAACGACCATTCCATTCGCGTTCCTCCCACGGCCTTCGATGCCCTGACGTGAATGGGGTTACTGGTAAGTGCCTTCGCTGAGGCGGGTCTGAAGACCCGCGGCCACAAGGCGGGTCTAAAAACCCGCGGCTACGTGGCGGAGAGAACGACGCGATCGAGGCGCAGCGCCTCGCCGACGGACCACGCCTGGAACGGACAGCCGTTGGGCCGGTGCGGCGCATCGCCATCGGCAATCTCCGACACGTGATCCAGGCCCGCCTCGTCGAGATGGCGAAGGAGCGGTGCGAGGAAGCGTGCGCGGGCCTCCTGCCGTGCGTCGGGCCGGCCGCCGCGGGCGCGGACCCACGCTTCCACGAACGGTGTCAGCAGCCAGGGCCAGACGGTGCCCTGGTGATACGCGGCGTCACGCGCCAGTACCCCGCCGGCGTAGCGTCCGATGTAACCGGGCTCGCCGGGCGCGAGCGATCGCAGGCCGACCGGTGTCCAGAGCCGTTGCTCGACCGCCTCGATCGCACGGCGGGCGCGCGCACCGTCCACGAGGGCCAGCGGCAGCCCTCCCAGCGCCAGCACCTGGTTGGGCCGGAACGACGCGTCGAACGTGCCGCGCTCGTGGTTCAGGTCCACCACGTCGTTGAGCCCGCCGGTGGCGTCGTTCCAGAACCGCTGGCAGAACGATTGACGGCCGCGCGCGAACACCTCGAGCCAGCGGCGGTTGCGCTGGCCCACGAGCCACAGCGCGTTCAACCACAGCGCCTCGACTTCCACCGGCTTGCCGATTCGCGGGGTTACCACCCAGTCGCCGACCTTCGCGTCCATCCACGTGAGCTGAACCCCTGGTTGGCCGGCTGCGAGGAGGCCGTCGGAGTCGAGCCGGATGCCGTAGCGCGTGCCCGCGGCGTAGCCGGCCAGGATGTCGTCCACCGCGGTCTCCAGTGCCGAGCGGTCGCGTGCGCCAATGGTCACGCCGCAGCGCGCGGCGGTGTCGAAGAGGTCGTATACGGCAACGACGAACCACAGCGACGCATCCACCGAGTTGAACTCCGGAGCCTCGCCCCGATCGGGAAAGCGGTTGGGCAGCATCCCCTCCGAGATCGCGGTCGTCCACTCCAGCAGGATGCGCCGGGCGTCGTCGACGCGGCCGGCCGCCAGACAGATCCCGCGCAGTGCGATGAAGGTGTCGCGGCCCCAATCGGTGAACCACGGGTAGCCCGCAACGATCGTCCGGCCGCGCCCGCGCGACACCAGATAGGCATCCGCGGAGCGGTGCAGGCGTGAGGGAAACGCCGCGCGGCGTGTGGCCTCGGACTCACGGAGCGAGCGTGCGTAGTCGCCGGCGTCGCTGGAGGCGAACGGCGTCACGCCGTCGACAGCGGTCGCGAACACCAGCTCCGCGTCACTGCCGAGCAGGTCGAACTGGAAGGTGCCGGGCGATGCCAGATCTTCGATGCCGTCGAGGCCGCGGGCGATCTCCTCCTCGTATCGGAAGTGGCGATACCAGTCCGGCGCGTGCTCGTAAAGCCCATTGGTCAGCACATGCACCGCCGGAACACCGTCGTACGGACGCCACATCAGCGAGGTGCCGTTGCGAGCCGGCGCGAAGCGGAAGGCGCCGTTCTCATGGTGCAGCGAGTGATAGTCGCGCCCCGACAGGAACGGCCGCACGCGCAGGGTGACCTGGCCGGCTGCCAATCCCGCGCGCACGAGACGCCAGGAGACCGCCGTCACCGGCTCGCCGTGGCGCACGGCGATCGACTGCTCGATCGTCGTGCCATCCGGCAGCGAGTACGTCCAGCGCGGCCACGGGTCGGTCGTGAACGCCGCGATGCGGGACGCGCCGTCGGGATGCACCACGCCGGGGTCGTAGCGCTGGCTGCTGAGTGCCCACGACCCGGCTGCGGTATCGACCCATGCATCGACGCCGTTCACGAGCACGACGCGGCCGGTCGGCGGTGTGGTCGCCGTCAACAGCAGCGCGTGGTAGCGGCGTGAGCGGATGCCCGCCGCTGTGCCAGAGGCGAAGCCGCCGAGGCCATCGGCCTCGAGCCATTCGTTCATTTCGCTCACTGTGGTCATCGCCTCGAGCCCTCCGCTGGTCGGCGCGGCTGAAGCCGCGCCCTACATCCTCGCGCTTCGATGCCGGCCATGCACCCCCGGTGTCGGGGGCCCTGGCTGAAACCTTTCGGCGGGGCCGGCCATCGAAGCCTGCAAACACGAGCGCCGATTGAGGCGCCGCGAAAGAGGGGTGAGCAAATGAACAGCAATCGCAGGGGTGTCATGACGCTGGCGTTCGGTGCCGCGCTGGCGGTGGTCACCGCGTTCGTCTTCACCACGACGACGACGGCGGCGGCGGCCCAGACCAAGACCAGCCGGCCGTTCGCCGGCGTGAAGGCCAACACGGGCAGCGTTTCGCTGGCCACTAACGGCAACCAGCGCGTGCTGACCCTGTCGGACGACTTCAAAGCCCCCGAGGCACCGGATCCGCACTGGCAGGTGGTAGACAACGAAGGCCGCATCTACCTGCTGCAGAAGCTGACGGTGAAGGGGTTCACGGGCGACAAGATGAACCGCTCGATCACGCTCCCGGCTTACATCAAGAGCGTCGCCAAGGTGCAGTTCTGGTGCGCGTATGCCGAGGTCGTGCTCGGCGAGGCGTCGTTCGGCGGCAACTCCACCAACTGACGCGACTGCGCCTGGGTCAGTGCGATGGGACACACCGCCGCATCTTTGCTCTCGCGCGTGGCGGCCCTGACGCCGTTGGGCCGGATCTACGCGGACGTCTCGAGTGGCAGTCGCGAGGTCCCGTTCACGGCCCGGGCGCTCGAAGCGCTCCAGGTCTCGGCCGTCACCCAGGGCGCGCCGGAGATTCCGGCCGAGGGTCCGCTGGTCGTCGTGGCCAATCACCCCTTCGGGGCGCTCGACGGACTGATCCTGCTCGACGTGCTCGGCCGCGTGCGGCCCGATGTGAAGCTGCTCGGCAACCAGTGGCTGACGGCGCTTCCGGAGCTGCGCGAGCACCTGCTGCGCGTGGACGTGTTCGGTGGCCGCGCGGCCGCGCACCGCAACGTGATCGCCGTGAGGGAGGCGCTGCACTGGCTGGCACGAGGCGGGTGTGTCGGACTGTTTCCGGCTGGCGAGGTGGCGCACGCCGTGGCCTCGGACGGCCGCGTGGTGGACTCGCCCTGGCGTGCGACAGCTGGCGAGCTCGCCGTGCGCGCGGGTGCCGCCGTGCTCCCGGTGTTTTTCGAGGGCGCCAACAGCCGGCTGTTCCTCGCCGCCGGCCGGATCCATCCGCTGCTGCGCACGGCGTTGTTGCCGCACGAGCTCCTGGCCAAACGTGGCCGCCGCGTGACGGTTCGGATCGGGGCGCCGATGACTGCGCGCGAGCTGTCGGCTCGCGGCGACGCCCGTACCAGAACCGCCTACCTGCGCTCCGCGGTCGACGCGCTTTCCCTGTCTGGGTCCCTACCCGCCCCACCCGCCTTACCCGCCTTACCTTCCCTACCCGCCCCACCGGCGCCGAAGCCGCCGGCCCTTGTGGCGCCCAGGGGCGACACCGACAGGTGCCTGTCCGACATCGCCGCCCTCGGAGAGCCGCTCCTGGAGAGCGGCAGCTATCAGGTCTTCTGCGCCACCGCCGCGGAACTCCCGGCGGCGCTCCACGAGATCGGCCGTCTGCGCGAGATCGCGTTCCGCGCGGTCGGCGAGGGCACCGGCCGCGAGCGAGATATCGACGAGTTCGACCAGACGTATCGTCACTTGTTCGTCTGGGACCGCGAAAGACACGAGATTGCCGGCGCCTACCGGCTGGGCGCCACCGACGAGATCCTGGCCCTGTCGGGCACGGCCGGCCTGTATACCCGCAGCCTCTTCGATTACGGTGACGCGTTGATGGCGGAGCTGGGCCCCGCTCTCGAACTGGGGCGCTCGTTCGTGGCGCCGTCGTATCAGCGCGACTTCAGCCCGCTGTTGCTGCTGTGGAAGGGCATCTCGCGCTTCGTGGCCCGCAACCCGCGCTACCGCTGCCTGTTCGGCGTCGTCAGCATCAGCGACTCGTACGAGTCCACCTCGCGGCAGCTGATGGTCAAGTTCCTACAGACCACGCGGTTCGACGCCGATCTGGGCCGGCTGGTACGAGCCAGGAACCCGCCCGCGCCCCCGCGCACCGGGCTCGTGGAGAGCGCCAGGGTGGAGCGGCTCGAGGACGTCTCGGCGCTGATTCGCGGACTCGAGCCCGACGGCAAGGACATGCCGGTGCTTCTGCGGCAGTATCTGAAACTGAACGCGCGTCTGCTCGGCTTCTCGATCGACCCGTCGTTCGGCAACGTGCTCGACGGTCTCGTGGTCGTGGATCTCGACGACGTCGAGCCCGCGATTCTGGCCCGCTACATGGGCCGCGATGAGGCGGCGGCGTTCCGAGGCGCCATCAGCGCTGCAAAGGCTGACGAGTAATCCTGGTTCGACCACCCCAGTGCCTGAATGGTGAAACTCGGAAACAGGGGTCCTCATGAAAGCCAATGCCGTCAGCATCGTGAACAAGCTCACAACCAGGAGGATGCTGTCAGGCAGCTTCAGGGCCTTGAACAACGACGTGAAGATCTTCGCGAAGCTGCCCAGTTGTAATCGAGCCGCGTCGGGCGAAACCCCATCGGACGTCCACGGCAAGAGTCGTTCACCTGGCCGCTCTCGAAGCAGCAGCGGTACCAACATGATCAGGACTGCCGTCAGCGACAGAGAGAAGCGATAGCCGATGTTCCATCAACGGCGAAGTACTAATCCTTCGGGTTGGTCGCGAAGACCGTGAGCTCGGTGACGAAGCCGCGGTCGTCCATCTCGAGCGACGACTTCACCGCGTGCGCAATCTCGTCTACCCGCAGTTTCGTCGGGTTCTCCGGGTCGGTCCGCTGCGGCATGCCCGCGTGCGCGGCGAACTCGGTGATCACCTCGCTCGGATTGATCAGGATCACCCGCACGTTCGACGGCCGCAGCTCGGCCCGCCAGCACTCGGTCATGCCGCGCAGCGCGAACTTGCTGGCGTAGTAGGCGGTGCCGTTGGGGGCGCCGCGCAGCGCCGCCGTCGAGCCGATGTTGATGATGTTGCCGGCGCGCCGCTTCACGAAGTGACGGGCGGCCGCGCGGGCCATCAGCATTGCGCCCGTGACGTTGATGCCGATGATCGTCTCGAAGTCCTCGCGCTTCATGTCGACGAGCGGCGCGAACGTCCCGGCGCCGGCGTTGTTCACCAGCACGTCGAGGTGACCGAACGCCCCCAGCACTTCGGCGTAGGTGCGATCGACATCGGCTTCGCTGGTGACGTCGGCTTTGATGGCCAGCACGCCGAGCTCCCGCGCCACTTCGAGCAGGCGCTCGTCGTCGCGGCCGGTCACCGCGACCTTGGCCCCCGCCTTCGTCAGCACGCGGGCCACGCCGCGTCCGATACCACTGGTGCCGCCCGTGACCAGCACCGTGGCGTTCTGCAGGTTCATATCTCGCGATCTTACTGGCTCCCGGCTCCCGTCTGCCGGCTTCGGGCGCTAGTCTCCGCGCGCCGGGGCTGACCCGGCGCGTAGCTCGAACTCCCGGTCGAGCAGTGTGCGCAGCGCCTGGCGGGCCCGGTGCAGCCGCACTTTGACGACGTTCGACGTGGTACCGAGAATCTCGGCGGCCTCCGCGGTGTCCTTTTCCTCGATGTCACGCAGCACCAGCACCTCGCGATACTGGTCTGGCAGCCTCGCGATCGCCTGCCGGACGATCCCGGCCGTTTCCTTGCGCTCCAGCACCGCATCGCTCCAGTCGCGCGACGCCACGGTCTGGTGCCCGTCGGCGGAGTAGGACGGCAACAGGTCGTCAATCGACTCGGTGGGCCGGCGGCGGCGCTCGCGCAGCTTCATCAAGGCCGTGTTCACCAGGATGCGATGGAGCCAGGTGTGGAGCTGGGCGCGGGCCTCGAAGGTGTGAATCGCCTTGAATGCGCGGATGAACGCGTCCTGCACCGCATCCTGCGCATCCTCGTTGTTGCCGAGGAAGCGGCGGGCCACCGAGAGCAGGCGGCCGCTGTGGGCGCGGACGATGGCCTCGAAGGCGCTCTCGTCTCCGCGCTGGAGGCGGGCGACGAGGTCGGCGTCGGTGTCGGGCCGGGCGGGCATCTGCGGCATGGGAGGCGTGTCGACGACGTTCGCGTGCATGTTCATCATGACTTGGCCTTGCTCGCGGTGGAGAGCTGTTCGGTCAGAAAGGGACTGCAGCGGATCGCCACGCGCCGTTCTGTCGCCAGGGACATGAGGAACGCGAGGCCGTCGTGGTCGGCAAACGACACGTCGCTGAGGTCGAGGACGACGCCACGGCCGGTTTCATCGGCCATCGTGCGGCTCAGCTCGGCCACCCAGAGGCCGGTCAGGCGGCCTGCCGCCCGCAGGACCGTGTCGTTGCCGTTGAGGATTCGTTCGATGCGAAGCATGTGCGACCCGGCCCTGCCTATGGCAAGCGGACTGCCAGGGTGTTGGAGCGTCGCCCGCGGCCGTGAAATCGTCTTAAGTGATTGATTGGAATCGCGTTCGCGCGTGAGGCGGGTCAGACACCGTCAGTCGGATGCCCACGACACTTCGTGGGCCCACGAGCCACGAAAGTTCGTGGCCACGAAACTTCGTGGCGGTGACTCCGCAGCGCCACGCCTGGCGGGTGGGCAGGTCGGTAAGGCGGGGTAAGGCGGGTAGGGCAGGTAGGGCAGGCAGGGCGGGTAGGGACGTAGGGCGAGGCTTCAGCCCCGCCGACAATCACCCGCGCTTCGCGCGCTCGAGGCCGAGCTTCTTCATCCGGCTGCGGAGCGTGTTCGGGTGCATGTCGAGGATTTGCGCGGCTCCGCGGGGGCCCTCGATCACCCAGCCGACCCGATCCAGCGTGGCGGCGATGTGGGCGCGCTCGACGTCGCCGAGCCGCCCGGCGGGCGACATGGCCCGGGCCACGGACACGGCCGCTGCGGCGGATGTCACGGACCCTGGCGCGGTCTCAGTCGCAGGCCCTGTGAGTGGTACGAGGCCTTGCGCGGCGTCGAGCACGCCGCCCTGCGACAGCACCAGCGCCCGCTCGATGACGTTCTCCAGTTCCCGTACGTTGCCGGGCCACGAGTAGCCGGCGAGACGCTCCAGGCTTTCGCGCGACACGCTGTCCACCGTGCGCCCGATGCGCTTGGCGTGCTTCTGCACGAAGAACATCGCCAGTTGCGTGACGTCGTCGCGCCGGTCGCGCAGCGGCGGCACGAGGATCGGCAGCACATTGAGCCGATAGAACAGGTCGGCGCGGAAGCGTCCGGCGGCCACCTCCTGATCCAGGTTGCGGTTGGTGGCGGCGATGACCCGCACGTCCACTTTCACGGTGCGGCTGCTGCCCACCGGCTCGAACTCCTGTTCCTGGAGCACGCGGAGCAGCTTCACCTGCATGTCCAGCGGCAGCTCGCCGATTTCGTCGAGAAACAGCGTGCCGCTGTCGGCCAGCTCGAACCGCCCAGTTCGCCGCTCCAAGGCTCCCGTGAAGGCGCCTTTCACATGGCCGAAGAGCTCGCTCTCGATGAGGCCCGAGGCGATGGCGCCGCAGTTCACTTTGACCAGAGGCCGCGAGCGGCGGGCGCTGCGGTTGTGCACGGCCCGCGCCACGAGCTCCTTGCCGGTGCCGGTCTCGCCGATGATCAGCACCGTGGTGTCGGTCGGCGCCACGCGGTCGACCATCCGCACGACCACGCTCAGTGCCGCGCTCGCCCCGACGATCTCCTCGTAGTTGTGCTCGCCAAGGATCTCCTCGCGCAGGTAGACGTTCTCGCGTTCGAGCTGCGACTTGAGGCGGCCAATCTCCTCGTACTCGCGCATGTTCTCGATCGAGAGCGCCACCTGGTTGGCCGCTTCCTGCAACAGTTCGGCCTCGGACTCGCCGAACTCCATCGGGCGGCGGCTGCCGAGATTGAGCGTGCCGATGCTGCGGCCGCGCACCACCATCGGTACCACGATGAGCGACCGGAACCCCTCTGCGAGCAGGACGTCTTCGCCCGGATAGGTGCGCTTGTCGCGGAGGTCGGGGTTGAAGAACACCCGCTGGTTCACGAACGCCCAGCCGGCGTGGCTGCGGTCGAGCGGCAGCTCCAGACCGGGCACGAAGTGCTGCGACGGCACGCTGCTGTCGGCCGACGTCATCCGCAGCACGTTCTTCTGTGCGTCGTGCAGGAAGATCGTGCAGCGGTCGAACGACACCACCCGGCGCAGCGCGTCGGTGATGGCGGCAAACAACGCGTCCTCCGTCAGGTTGAGGACGACCGCGTTGTTGATGGCCAGGAGCGACCGGGCCCGTTCGGCCGCAATCGACAACTCCCGGGTCAGCGCCTCGATCTGCCGTGCCGTGCGCACGCGTTCGAGCTCGACCCCGGCGCGGGCCGCGAACGTGCGCAGCAGCGCCGTGGTCATCTCGTCCTGCGGCAGCGGCTTGTCGTCGATGACCGCCAGATGTCCGGCCACTTCGCCGCTGCCGTTCCGGATCGGCAGGCCCAGATAGCCGCGCGCGCTGAGGCCGGCAAGGTCCGTGTCCTGCGGGAAGAGCGTCTGGATGTTGTCCGGATAGCACCCGCCCGTGCCGTCGATCACCACCTGGCAGGGAGTACCCGCCAGCGGGTACTCGATGTCGTCGGCAAGCCCGTTCCGGTTCCAGAACGCCAAGGTGCGGACCCGGGTCCTGCTGGCGTCGGTGCACTCGGCCACGAACACGTACGGCACCCGCAGCGCGTTGGCCAGGTTGCTGACGAGGGCGCGGAAGAAGTCCGTGCCGGTGGAGAGGGACGTGCCCTCTGCAACGGCCCAGGCCAGCTCGCTGGCGCGTGCCCGGGCCGTGGCGTCGCGCGACACCGCCAGCAGCCGCTCCACAGCGCCGTTCGGGCCGCGCAGCGGGCTGACCACGACGTCCCACCACATCGGCTTATGGGTGGTAGTCGTGGGGAAGTAGCCGGTGAAGCGGCCGATGCCGCCGTCGCGCGCCGTGTCGACGGCCCGTACGGCGGCGTCGCGGTCGCGGCCCTCCCAGAAGTCCACCCAGGTCGAGTTGACGACGGCGTTGAAGTCGCAAATCTCCAGCGCTGCCATGCCGCCGGCATTCATCGAGAGCAGGCGGCCGTCGAGATCGAGCACCTTGATGCAGTCGGGGCTCGAGTCGATGATGCGGGTCTTGAGCTCTTCACTGGCGCGCAGCGCCTGGGCGGTGGACGTGGCCTCGGCGGATGCGCGCCGCCACTCGAGGTGCGCGGTGGCCTGCCGCGACAGGATGCGAAGCGCATCGACCTGTGGCCGCGACAGGCTGCGCGGCACGCGATCGAGCACCGCCAGGGTGCCCAGGGCGAGGCCCGTCGCACCGAGCAGGGGCACCCCGCCGTAGAACCGAATAGCCTCGGTGCCCGCCACCAGAGGATGGCTCGCGAACCGCAGATCCTGTCCCGCGTCGCCGACGATGAGCGGGCCCGCTTGAAGAATGGTCTGTTCGCAGAAACCGCCGGCGCGTGGGACTTCGGTGAGACCGAGCCCGAGGCGCGACTTGAACCACACCCGATCGAGATCGACGAAGGCGACGATGGCGGCGGGTGCTCCGCAAATCTGTGCCGCGAGACGCGTGAGCCCGTCGAAGTCCGACTCCGGACCGGTGTCGAGCACGGCGTAGCCATGGAGCGCGTCCAGCCGTGCCCGTTCGCTGTCTGGTTGTGTGGCCTGCATGATGCGACCCGCCGGCAGACCGGCGGAATGAGTCACGATATCAGACTTAACTTCCCGCGCCATCTACGTTCACGGCGGTCTGAAGCCCCCCGCAACCTGCCCTTCGTTCCGCCCGCCCACCCTTCCCATCGCCGTGAAGTAACCATCGCAAGCCCCGGTCATCCAACGCGATGACCGGCCTGCCGTGCCGGGCCGTCAACCGGAGGCACGGCCTCCGGAGAGGTGTGACATGAAAGCTCTCACGATCGCCGCGCGCACCAACTGACGGGTGACAAGATGGACACGATAGCAGTGACTTCGCACACGGCGCCCGCCACCGGGCGCCTGGTCGGCCGCAAGGCGCTCGTGACCGGCAGCAGCAAGGGCATCGGCCACGCCATTGCCGTGCGGCTGGCGCAGGAAGGCGCCGACGTCGTCGTCAACTACAACAGCGACCCCAAAGGGGCCGACGAGGCGCTCACCGAGATCCGGGCGTTCGGCCGGCTCGGCGCCAGCATCAAGGCCGACCTCGGCGACGTCGCCGACGTGCAGCGGCTGGTCGCCGAAAGCGCCGAGGCGCTCGGGGGTCTCGACGTCCTGGTCAACAATGCCGGCATCGAGACGCACGCCGCGTTCTGGGACGTGACGGAGCGCGACTTCGACGCGGTCATCGACGTGAACCTCAAGGGCGTGTTCTTCGCCACCCAGGCGTTCGTGCGTCAGCGCATGGCCGTACGCAAGCCGGGCAAGGTGATCAACATCAGCTCAGTGCACGAGGAGATGGCGTTCCCGAACTTCGCCGCGTACTGCGCCAGCAAGGGCGGAGTGCGCATGCTGACGCGCACCCTCGCGGTGGAGCTGGGCCCGATCGGCGTAACCATCAACAGCATCGCGCCGGGCGCGATCGAGACGCCCATCAACACGAAGCTGTTGAACGACCCGGTGAGGCTGAAGTCACTGGTCGGGCAGATTCCGCTCGGCCGGCTCGGCACGCCCGCCGATGTCGCCGGCGTGGCGGTGTTCCTGGCCTCGGGCGAGAGCGACTACGTCACCGGCACCACCTACTTCGTAGACGGCGGCCTGCGCGTGTTCTATCAGGAGCAGTAGAACCGGTGAAGAGTGCCGCGAGGGCGCCGCGAGCCAGGTGGGTCACAGTAGACTTTCACCGGCCACCCCGGCGACTTGATGGCACACGAGAGGAACGAAGGCGGCGACGGCACCGAGGCCTCGCGCGAGCGTGTACGCTCGCGCACCTGGTGGCTTGTCACCGGCTTGCTGATCACCGCCTTCCTCGCGCGCGGGCCGCTGTACCTGTCGGTGTTTCCGCCGTTCGAAGGGTGGGACGAATACCAGCATCTCGGTTACATCGCGTATCTCGATCAAGCGCGCCGGATTCCCGTGTTCGACGAATCGACCCGGGTGCCCCGTGCCGTCCGTCCGCTCGTGATCACCATGCCCCACTCGCTGTCGGGAGCGGAGCAGCTGCATGAGTGGGGGGCGCTGTCCTACGCCGAATACTGGGCCGCGCCGGCGCCGGCCGCCGGCACGGGTCGACCACCGTCCTCCTCGCCGCGGCTGTATCAAGCGCAGCAGCC
>Ga0070675_100000818_pt1 | contig 21944 bp, 18 predicted proteins | sample KBSM43metaG_FD_65343 | JGI IMG/M metagenome (GOLD analysis project Ga0070675, IMG submission 65343) | Miscanthus rhizosphere microbial communities from Kellogg Biological Station, Michigan, USA - KBS M4-3 metaG | ecosystem: Host-associated > Plants > Roots > Rhizosphere > Soil ... | reverse complement strand
CCTCGACCGCCAGGATCGCTCCAAGACCATCCGCCGCCTTCTCAAACGCCTTCAAGATCTCGGCTGCGAGGTGCCTCAAATGGCTCATGAAACGTAGAGCTTCCTAGTAGCGGTAGGTGTCGGGCTTGTACGGCCCGGCCTTGTCGACGCCGATGTAGCTGGCCTGCTCGTCGGTCAGCTCGGTCAGCATCGCGCCGACCTTCTTCAGATGAAGACGCGCGACCTTCTCGTCGAGGTGCTTCGGCAGCACGTAGACCTGGCCGACCTTGTACTTGTCGGGCTGCGTGAAGAGCTCGATCTGCGCGATCGTCTGGTTCGCAAAGCTCGACGACATCACGAAGCTCGGGTGGCCGGTGCCGCAGCCGAGGTTCACGAGGCGGCCCTTCGCGAGCAGGATGATCTTCTTGCCGTCGGGAAACTTGATGTGGTCGACCTGCGGTTTGATCTCTTCCCACTCGTACTTCTCGATCGACGCGATGTCGATCTCGTTGTCGAAGTGGCCGATGTTGCAGACGATCGCCTGGTCCTTCATCTTGGCCATGTGATCGTGCGTGATCACGCGCTTGTTGCCGGTCGTCGTCACGAAGATGTCGCCCTTGTCGGCGGCGTATTCCATCGTCACGACCTTGTAGCCTTCCATCGCGGCCTGCAGCGCGTTGATCGGGTCGATCTCGGTGACCCAGACCTGCGCCGACAGCGCGCGCAGCGCCTGCGCCGAGCCTTTGCCGACGTCGCCGTAGCCAGCGACCACCGCGACCTTGCCCGCGATCATCACGTCGGTCGCGCGCTTGATCCCGTCGACCAGCGACTCGCGGCAGCCGTACAGGTTGTCGAACTTCGACTTCGTCACCGAATCGTTGACGTTGATCGCGCGGAACAGCAAGGTGCCCTTCGCGCTCATCTCTTTCAGGCGGTGCACGCCGGTCGTCGTCTCTTCGGTCACACCGAGGATCTCGGCGCTCTTGCGCGTGTACCAGGTCGCATCGGTTGCGAGCTTGGCCTTGATCGCGGCGAACAGGCAGGTCTCTTCCTCGCTGCCCGGATTCGCGAGCAGCGACAGGTCCTTCTCGGCGCGCTTGCCGAGGTGCATCAGCAAGGTCGCGTCGCCGCCGTCGTCGAGGATCATGTTCGGGCCTTCGCCCTTCGCGCCCTTGGCACCGAAATCGAAGATCCGGTGCGTGTAGTCCCAGTAGTCTGCGAGCGACTCGCCCTTGTAGGCAAAGACCGGCGTACCGACACCGCCGAAGCCGTTCGCTGCCAGCGCCGCAGCGGCGTGGTCCTGGGTCGAGAAGATGTTGCACGAGGCCCAACGCACTTGTGCGCCGAGCGCCTGCAGAGTCTCGACCAGCACGGCGGTCTGGATCGTCATGTGAAGCGAGCCGGTGATGCGCGCGCCCTTCAGCGGCTGGCTCTTCGCGAATTCCTCGCGAATCGCCATCAGGCCGGGCATCTCGGTCTCGGCGATGCGGATCTCCTTGCGGCCCCAGGCGGCAAGGGTGGCGTCGGCAATCGCGTGGTCGGCGGGGTTCGCCGACGTCTGCGGCGAGGCGGAAGGTTTCAGGACAGCGTTCATCTCGGGCTCCGAAGTCACACAAGGACCCGCCAAAGCCCGCCGATGAGATTCAGAACTCTCACCCACGGGCTGCGTCGGGTGAGCGCGGTTGCAATGAAGAGTTTCGAGCCTGGGACCGGGTGCGGCCTTGCAACGCTCCTCGAAACTGGAGTGAATTGTAGCCAGCGCGAAGGGCCGCGGTCCAGCGGGGCCTTGTGCAAGACTTGACGCAATGAGCGCGTCGCGACCCGCCCCGCTGAGCAGCCTGCCGGGCGCCGCAGCCCGCCAAGTGCGCGGACTCCTGACCGACATCGACGACACGTTGACGCGCGACGGCCGGATCGAACCCGAGGCGCTGGCTGCGCTGCACGACCTGCGGTCGGCCGGCGTGCCGGTGATCGCAGTCACCGGTCGGCCGATGGGCTGGAGCCGCGACTTCGCGGAGACGTGGCCGCTCGAGGCGATCGTCGCCGAGAACGGCGCGGTTGCGATGTTCACCGACAACGGCAAGCTCGTCATCGAGTACGCGCAGGACAAGTCGACGCGTGCGGCCAATGCCGTGCGGCTCAAGGCGGCTGCCGAGCGCGTGCTGCGCGAGGTGCCCGGCAGCACACTGGCACGCGACAGCGCCGGCCGCATCACCGACATCGCGATCGATCACAGCGAGTTCGCGCACCTCGATCCGGCACAGATCGCGCAGGTCGTCGAGGTGATGCGGGACGAGGGCATGAACGCGACCGTCAGTTCGATCCACATCAACGGCTGGTATGGACAGCACGACAAGCTGAGCGGCGCGCGCTGGATCGTCGGCCGCCGCCTCGGCCGGGTGCTCGATGCCGAGACCGCGCACTGGGTCTATGTCGGCGATTCGACCAACGACCAGCAGATGTTCGGTCACTTCCCGCTCAGCATCGGCGTCGCCAACCTGCTGCACTTCGCCGACAGCTTGACGGTCTGGCCGGCCTATCTGACCGAGGGCGAACGTGGCGCCGGCTTTGCCGAGGTCGCGCGCTGCCTGATCGGGGCCCGGCGCTGATGGAGGAGGCGCCGAGCGCGCCGTCGACCTTGCTCGTCGCCGCCGCGCTCGCGCTAGGCGCGGCAGTCTCGCTCGGTCTGGCGCGCTTTTCCTACGCGCTGCTGCTGCCGCCGATGCGCGACGACCTCGGCTGGAGCTACCTGACGGCCGGCGCGATGAACACCGTCAATGCAGCAGGCTACCTGCTCGGAGCGCTCGCGGTACCGCGGCTCCTCGCGCGGGTCGATGCGCGTCGCGTCCTGCTCGGTGGCAGTGCCGCCGCCGCCCTCTTCCTCGCGCTGCATGGCGGCGTGACGAGCGATGCCGCGTTGTTCGTGCTGCGCCTCTCGACCGGCATCGCGAGTGCCGCATCCTTCGTCGCCGGCGGCCTGCTGGCTGCGCGCCTAGCCAGCGGTCCGGAACTTGGCAACCGCGCGGCCGAGCAACGGTCGCGGCCGGCCGGACTCGTCCTCGGCATCTACTACGGCGGCACCGGGCTCGGCATCATCGTTTCGGCACTGCTCGTCGAGCCGCTCGCCGCCCGGTCGGTGCTGCACGCCTGGCAGGCGGCCTGGATCGCGCTCGGCGCCGTCGCGTTGCTCGCGACCCTGGCGATGCGCGCGCCGACGCGGCCTCTGGCGGTGTCGCCGACGGCAGCGGCGGCATCGCGCCGATTTCGCTGGGCGCCGTTCGCCCCAGGCCTCGCCGGGTACTTCTTGTTCGGCGTCGGCTACATCGGCTACATGACGTTCGTGATCACTTTGCTGCGTGAGCAGCGGATGGATGCGGCCACGATCACCGGCTTCTACGTCGTGCTCGGTGTCGGCGTGATCGCGTCGTCGTGGCTGTGGGCTGCACTGCTGCAGGGCACCCGCGGCGGCGGCGCGTTCGCCTTGCTGAATGCCTTGCTGGCTGTCGCAACCGCGTTGCCGGTGATCAGCCCGCATCCGCTCGCCGTGTTCGCCTCGGGCGCGCTGTTCGGCAGCGTCTTCCTGTCGGTCGTCGCCTCGACAACGGCGCTCGTGCGGCACAACCTGGCGCCTGCGGCCTGGGCGGGCGGCATCGGCGCTTTCACGATCGTCTTTGCCGCCGGACAGATCGTCGGTCCGAGCCTCGTCGGCTGGGTCGCCGACGGGGCAGGCGGCCTGGTGCGCGGTTTCATCGTCTCGGCCGCCGTGCTCGCCGCCGGCTCGCTGATCGCCTGGCGTCAGAAGGCGCTCGTCGTGGGTGCTTGAAGCGAGTCCTCGAGCGATCCGCTCCTATGTCAAACGAATCTCGATTGCTGCGTCAGAGCGCCAGAAAGCGCCGCATCGCATCGAGCTCCGCTTCCAGCGCGCGCTTGAATAGCGGGTCGCTCGCCGGTTTGCGGTCGACATACCCGAAGGTCGGACGCAGCCGGCCGCCCTCGACCGCGAGATTCCCCCAGCCGATCGCGCGATCGCGCCAGATCAGCGGCAGCGCGTAATAACCGAGCTTGCGCTTCGGGGCCGGCGTGTACGCCTCGAAGCGGTAGGCCCAGCCCCAGAGCAGCTCGAAGCGCAGGCGGTCCCAGGCGATCGGATCGAACGGCGCGAGCAGCCGGACCGCGGCGCGCGCTTCGTGGTCGGCCGCCCGTGGATCTTCGTCGGCCGGCCAGTACCAGTCGCGGCCGTCGACGCGTGCATGCCCGAGGCGCGCCTTCGCGCGCTCGACCGCTTCGCCGAGCTCGTCGCGGTGCTGCGGCACGGCGTAACGCAGGCGGCGGATCAGGGTCGACAGCGTCAATGCCGGCAGCGGCGCGTACTTGCGCACGATGACGTCGACCAGCGCATCGATCCGGGCTCGCCGCGCCGCCGGATGCCGCGCATGCGTCACATGCACATGCGGCGCATACACGCGGATGCCGTTGTCGCGCCCGACCACGCGCAGCAAGCCGCGGTAGTGCATGCCGTCGAGCAGATGGGTGGTCGCATTCGACGAGCCGCCCCAGTAGTTGGTGACGCTGCCGTGCGCGAAGTGCGCATCGACCTCGCGCGGGTGGGCGCGGCCGCGCTCGGCCACGAACGCCAGCACCCCGCGGGCGCGCCGACGGGTCGCGGCGTCCCACGGCGCGAACTGGCGCCGCGGGTGCATCAGCGCCCACTGCGGTCCGCTCATGAAGCCGTAGTTGACGAAGAAGTCCTCGTGCACGTCGAGGCGCGCATAGCGGCGCTCGAGGTCGCCGGCCACGTAGCCAGCGACCCGATGCCGCAGGGTCAGGTCCTGCGCGCGCGCCGGTGCGCGGATCGGGTCGGCCTGCACGAAGCCGAACCGCGCGATCGCCCGCGCCAGCGTGGTCGGAGGTCCGAGGGTGCGGGCGACCGCGTAGCGGCGCAGGTCGTCGAGCGTCGGTGTCGGCATCCATCGATGATGCCGCGTGCCGCGCTACAGTCGATCGAGGAGGACGACGATGGCAGCGATCGACAACGACGGCGATGATCTGGCGGCCCGGCTGGCGCGCTGCTACACCGGTGTCATTTACGACGTGATGCGCGGGCTCGGTCATACCGAGTGCATCCTGCCGCCGTCGATCGTGCCGCTCGATGTCGGCATGGTCGCCGCGGGGCCGGTCTTCACGGTACGCGGTCAACCGGACGCGAGCATCTCGGCGCACGAGACGCTGCTGCGCTGGACCGAGCTGCTGGCGCGCGCGCCGGCCGGCCACGTCGTGATGGTCCAGGGCCATGACGCCGAGCGCGCGCTGATGGGGGAGCTGTCGGCCGAAACCCTGCAGTTCCGCGGCGTGCGCGGCTACATCGTCGACGGCGGCTGCCGCGACACCGCGTTCATCCGCCGCATCGGCTTTCCGGTCTTCTGCGACAAGGCGACCCCGCGCGACATCGTCGGCGCCTGGGTCCCGGTCGCGTACGACGAGCCGATCAGCTTCGGGCAGGTCGTGGTGCGGCCCGGCGACCATGTGCTCGCCGATTGCGACGGCATCGTCGTGATCCCGGGTGCGATCGCGGCCAGCGTCATCGATGCGGCGACCGCGGCGATGGCGACCGAGGACAAGGTCCGCGCGGCGATCCTCTTTGGGGTCGATCCGCGCCAGGCCTATCTCGACCACGGCAAGTTCTGACGAACGCCCGATTTCCTTGGATTGACGGGGGCCTTTGCGAGGCAGGGCCGTGACCGTTCTGGGAAAATCGAGCCCATCGATCGCCTGCCGGTATGGCAATTGCCTGCTGCAGGTCGGAGCTTCGCGAATCTGGACCACGGCCGAGGTTTTGCGCAGTTCCGGGCGACCAGGAGTTCGGATGCAGAAGCGTCACCACTCGTTCAAGCAGCGCGCCCGGCACAAGCCGCGGCACACGGCGCGGCGCCATGCCCGACGCGCGATCATGACCCTGGCCGTGCTGTCGTTCGGGGCGGTCGGCGTGACGCGCGCGCAGACAAGTCCGCAGCGGCCGATCGGCTCGACGACGCAATCGAGCACCGAGACGCGCGAGGCGCGTGCCGAGCGCTGGAAGGAAAGCTTCGACCTGTTCGCGGCAGCCGACCTGAAACAGGCGCCGAAGCCGGGCGGCGTACTCTTCGTCGGCAGCTCGTCGATCCGCCTGTGGGACAGCCTCGAGCAGGACTTCCAGGCTCTGCCAGTCGTCACGAAGCGCGGCTTCGGCGGCTCGCGCCTGTCCGACTGCTCCGAGCACGTCTCGAAGCTGGTGCTGCCGTACAAGCCGCGACTGGTGATCGTCTATGCCGGCGACAACGACCTCGCCGAAGGTGCGACGCCGGCCGATGTGCTGACCAGCTTCAAGCGCTTCGTTGAGGCGGTGCACCGCGAGCTGCCGGAGACCCGGATCGCCTACCTGTCGATCAAGCCGAGCCCGCTGCGCGCTGCACTGATCGCGCAGGCGAAAGACACCAACAAGCTGATCCAGACCTACAGCGGCACGGTGCCGAACCTCGACTACATCGACATCTACAGCAAGATGGTCGATGCCGACGGTCGGCCGCGGCCCGAGCTGTTCGGGCCCGACATGCTGCACCTCAATCGGGCGGGTTATGCGCTCTGGCGTCGGGAGATTTCGGCGCACCTGGGGCCGCTCGCCGATCCTTCGGGTACGGTGGTACCCACCCCGGCGCTTGCTGTTGCCGGCGTGCCGCGCGCCGCTCCTTGAAGTTCGATTTGGCGGCCGCGGCCTTGCGGTCGACCTGAGCGCTGATGCGGGCGACGAGGTAGAGAACGCCGAAACAACCGATCAGCAGCGCGAGGTCGATCGACCACGGCCGCTTCGGGTCGATGGCACCAAAGACCACGAGGGTCAGCATCGCGAGCACGAGGTGCGCGCAAAAGACCGGCAGTGATTGCTGGCCGAGCTGCTCGAGCACGCGAACCCGCGGCAGTCGGCGTGCCAGGGCCGGGCCGTAGTGCATCGCCAACAGCATCAGACAGAAGAAGTTGATCACTCGGAGCGGGCCGAGCTGCCACTTGTCGTAGAGCAGGCTGAGCTGCGGGTCGTGCGGAAACGGCGCCTGCCCGATCGCATGCCGCCAGACAAAGTGAACCAGCGCGTAGAGCAGCGCGACGCGCACCGCCCAGATCGGAAACGGATCCGGTTGTGCCGGCCGTCCCGCGCCGTGCGACGAGCCGACCCAGAGCCCGACCACCCACATGAACTGCCAGGCCAGCATCTCGAACGCGCCGGTCTCGCGAAACGGTACCGGCATCCCCGTGAAGCGGACGAGCGCGTCGTAGCCGGCTTGGCTGAGGCCGAACTGCGCGGCCAGCCAGACCAGCCCGCTGACGATCACGATCGCGCTCCAGCCATGCCGCGATGCGTGCAGCAGGAGCAGCGGGCTCAGGATCATGAACAGCACGTACATCGGCAGGATGTCGAGCAGCGGCGGGTTGTAGAGCAGCAACAGGCCGCTGAACAGCGCCGTCAACGGGTTGTCGAGGAAGAAAGAGACGAGGTCGGTGATCGCCGGCTGATGCATCGCGACGCCGACCAGTCCGACCACGCCGAGCAGGAACACCAGCAGCGCCGCCTGGCAGACGTAGAGCTTCAGCGCGCGCTTGAAGAACGCGTCGCGCATCACCGCATGGCCGTCGCGAAGCTGGCGCTGCGTGTAGACCAGGCCGGCGACGAAGCCGGACAGCATCACGAAGCCCTCGGCCGCGGAGACGAATCCGAGCGGCTGGCCGAGCGGGTTGGAGAAGCGCGTCGGGATGTGCGTGATCGTCATCAGCACCAGCATCACGCCGCGCAGTGCGTCGATCTCCCACAGCCGCGACGAGGATCGGGTCGGGGGCGTAGCGGCGGCGGGTGCGGCTGCTGCGACGGCATGCGCGCCGAGGGCGTGAGCGGTGGGCCCGAGGGAGATCACAAGAGTCGCAACGGCAGGTTCGGCTTCAGATTTCGAAGCCTACCGAAACCGTTGCAATCGCCGCGTAAGGCAAATGCCCGCCGGCGAGAAGGGTAAGGGCGCTAGGCGCCCTTTGCTTTACAGGCCGGCCGCTGCACGCAGCGCAGCCGCCTTGTCCGTCCGCTCCCACGAGAACTCCGGCTCTTCGCGGCCGAAGTGGCCGTAGGCGGCGGTCTTCTCGTAGATCGGGCGCAGCAGGTCAAGCATCTGGATGATGCCTTTCGGGCGCAGGTCGAAAAGCTCGTTGACCAGCGCCGAGAGACGTTCATCGGACAGCTTGCCGGTGCCCTCGGTGTAGACCGTGACGTTCATCGGCCGAGCGACGCCGATCGCGTAAGCGACCTGAATCTGGCACTGCTTCGCGAGGCCGGCCGCGACGATGTTCTTCGCGACATAGCGCGCCGCGTAGGCGGCCGAGCGGTCGACCTTCGACGGGTCCTTGCCCGAGAACGCGCCGCCGCCGTGCGGGCAGGCGCCGCCGTAGGTGTCGACGATGATCTTGCGGCCGGTCAGACCGCAGTCGCCCTGCGGCCCGCCAATCACGAAGCGGCCGGTCGGGTTGATCAGGAACTTGGTGTTCTTCAACCATTCCTTCGGCAAGACCGGCTTGATGATCTCCTCGATGATCGCCTCGTTGAACGAGGCCTTCATCTTGGTCGCGGTCTCGCTTTGGCTCGGGTCGTGCTGGCTCGACAGCACCACGGTGTCGATCGAGTGCGGCTTGCCGTCGACGTAGCGCATCGTCACCTGGCTCTTTGCGTCGGGCCGCAGGAACGGCAGGCGGCCGTCCTTGCGCAGCTGGGCTTGGCGTTCGACCAGGCGGTGCGCGTAGTAGATCGGCGCCGGCATCAGCTCGGGCGTCTCGTCGCAGGCGTAGCCGAACATCAGGCCCTGGTCGCCGGCGCCGGTGTTCAGGTGGTCGTCGCTCGCGTGGTCGACGCCCTGCGCGATGTCGTTGCTCTGTTTGTCGTAGCAGACCATCACCGCACAGCCCTTGTAGTCGATGCCGTAGTCGGTGTTGTCGTAGCCGATCCGCTTGATCGTGTCGCGCGCGACCTGGATGTAGTCGACGTGCGCGTTGGTCGTGATCTCGCCGGCGAGCACCACCAGCCCGGTGTTGCACAAAGTCTCCGCGGCGACTCGCGAGCGCGGGTCCTGCGCGAAGATCGCGTCGAGAATGGCGTCCGAGACTTGGTCGGCGACCTTGTCGGGATGGCCTTCGGAAACGGATTCGGAAGTGAACAGGAAATCGTTCGACACGTCAAAACTCCAGAAGTCAGGTTGCACAACTCGCGTTGCCGGCCTGAACAAATCTAGAGGAGCGGCGAACGCTTTAGCGGGATTTGTTGAGCTTTCGCCCGGCAGGCCCGACACGTGGTCCGCGTCCTGCGTCGCCCCGCAAGTAGTTCATAACTCGGCGACGTCCGGATTATAGATGTCGACGGGTTCCGGGCTACGCGCTCGCCGTCGAATGAGCGCAGTGCGCTGAAGGGCCAATTTCACAGATGGGCACGCGCCTCCTGCTCGGCTTCATGTGGCTCCTGCAATGCCTGCCGCTCGGCGTGCAGGCGGCGCTCGGCCGCGCGCTCGGGCGCCTGCTGCACGCCGTCGCCGGCTCGCGCCGCCGCGTCGCGCTGCGCAACGTCCAGCTGTGCTTTACCGAGCAGCCGGTCGAGGCGCGCCGCGCGCTGGTGCGAGAGCACTTCCAGTGGCTCGGCCGCAGCCTGCTCGAGCGCGGGCTGCTCTGGTTCGCTTCGCCGGAGCGCCTGCGCCGCCTGATCCATGTCGAGGGCGACGTCCAGCTGGCTGAGCGCAGCGCGCGCCCGGTGATGTGGCTGGTGCCGCACTTCATGGCGCTCGATGTCGCCGGCGCTTCGGTGCTGCTGTTCCAGAAGCGCAAGGGCATCTCGATCTACCAGGCGCAGAGCAATCCGGTGATGGACGCGGCGCTGCGGCGCGGGCGCCTCCGCCTCGGCAACGCCGAGATCTTTTCGCGCGACGATGCGGCTAAACCGTTGCTTCGTGCGATCCGCCGTGGCGACGCGTTCTTCAATCTGCCCGACATGGATTTCGGCGAGCGCGATGCGGCCTTCGTTCCGTTCTTCGGCGTGCCGGCCGCGACGCTGCTGGCGCCGTCGCGGCTCGCCAAGGCGATGAACATGGTCGTGCAACCGGTGATCGCCGAGATGCTGCCGGGCGGGCAGGGCTACCGGGTGACGTTCCAGGACCCGTGGCCCGACTTCCCGACCGCCGACCCGGTGGCCGACACCGCCGCGGTGAATCGCTGGATCGAGGCCGAGATCCGCCGCAACCCGGCCCAGTACCTGTGGGTGCACCGTCGCTTCAAGACGCGACCGGCCGGCGAGCCTTCGCTGTACGACCGGCGCTGAGCGAACACATCGAGGCGGATAATTCGCGCCATGAAGGTTCGCTTCACGAAGATGGAAGGCGCGGGCAACGATTTCGTGATGCTCGATGCGACGCGCACGCCGCTCGCGCTGACCGACGAGCAGGTGCGGCGCCTCGGCGACCGGCGCTTCGGCGTCGGCGCCGATCAGATCCTCGTCGTGGAGCCGAGCCAGACGCCCGATGTCGACTTCCGCTATCGCATCTTCAACGGCGGCAGCGGTGATGAGGTCGAGCAGTGCGGCAACGGCGCGCGCTGCTTCGTGCGCTTCGTGCGCGACCGCGGCCTGACCGACAAGCGCACGATCAAGGTCGAGACGCAGACGAACGTGATCGAACTGCGCCTGCAGGACGACGGCCGCGTCACGGTCGACATGGGCCGGCCGGTGTTCGACGAAGCGCATGTGCCGTTCGACCCGCGTGGCCTGGTCGCGCGCTCGGTGCCGGCCGGCGATGGCTGTGCGCTCTGGCCGCTCGACGTCGGCGACCAGACCGTCGACGTCGCGGTGCTGTCGATGGGCAATCCGCATGCGGTGACGATCGTCGCCGACGTCGACTCAGCACCGGTCGAATCGCTTGGCCCGTCGATCGAGCGCGAGCCGCGCTTTCGCAACGGCGTCAATGTTGGCTTCATGGAAGTGGTCGCGCGCGACCGCATCCGCCTGCGCGTGTTCGAGCGCGGTGCCGGCGAGACGCTGGCCTGCGGAACCGGCGCCTGCGCGGCGGTTGTCACCGGCATCCGCCTCGGCCTGCTCGACACGCGGGTCGAGGTCGAGGCGCGCGGCGGCACGCTGACGATCGAATGGGCCGGCGGCGCCGCGCCGGTGCTGATGACCGGCCCGGCGACGACGGTTTTCGAAGGAGAGATCGAACTGTGAGCACAACGGCGGGCACTTCATCCATGGGCATCCAGGGCATCACCGAGACCGATATCGCGAACTACCTCGCCAACAGCCCGGGCTTCTTCGAGCGCCATGCCGAGTTGCTGGCGTCCGTGCAGCTAACCAGCCCGCACGGCCATCGCGCGGTGTCGCTGCAGGAGCGGCAGATGGAAATGCTGCGCGACAAGATCAAGGGCCTTGAGCAGAAGCTGATCGAGATGATCCGGCACGGCCAGGACAACACCGCGGTCGCCGACAAGCTGCACCACTGGACCCAGGCGCTGATGCTGACGCCCCATGCGGCCGACCTGCCCGACGTGCTGGTGCGCGAGCTGCTCGACCGCTTCCTGATCCCGCAGGGCGCGATTCGCGTCTGGGGCGCCGACGACCCGTTCGCGTCGCTCGAGTTCGCGCAGCCGGTCAGCGACGACGTCAAGATCTTCGCGAGCAGCCTGACGGTGCCGTACTGCGGCGTCAACGCCGGCTTTCAGCCGGTCGGCTGGCTCGACGATGCCGGCGCCGCGCGCTCGATCGCGATGATCCCGCTTCGCGACGGCACCAGCCCAATCGCGTTCGGCCTGCTGGTGCTCGCGTCGCCCGACGCGACGCGCTACACCGCCGACATGGGGACGGATTTTCTGAATCGCATCGGCGAGATCGCCAGCGCGGCGCTGTCGCGGCTGTTGCCAGCGGGCTAGGCGCAGTTCGCGAGCAGCGGATGCCGATGCTTCACGTCAACAGCATCTAGTCGGCGTCTCGTCGCGGCCGGCCACCGTCCGATTGCAGACGCATCCGATGGAAGAGACCGCTCCCGCGCTCGACGAGGATCTGCGGCGCCATCTTGAGCACCTGCAGGTCGAGCGTCGCCTCGCCGCCCGTACCCTCGCGATGTACGGCGAGGCGTTCCAGCGCCTGCAAACCTTCGCCGCGGCCGGCGGCGTGGCCCTGCGCCAGGTGCAGGTGCACCACGTGCGGCGCTGGGCCGCGCAGCTGCACGGTCGGGGCTTGGCTGCCGGCTCGATCGCGATCGCGCTGTCGGCGTGGCGCGGCTTCTACCGCTGGCTCGGCCAGTCCGGTCTTGTCGCTCTCAACCCGGTCGACGGCGTGCGGGCGCCGCGCGCCGCCAAGCCGTTGCCGAAAGCGCTTTCGGTCGATCACGCGGTCGCGCTGGCGGATCACCGCGCCGAGACCGGCAATGCGTTGCTCGATGCGCGCGACCACTGCATCGTCGAGCTGCTGTACGGATGCGGGCTGCGGGTCGGCGAGCTGGTCGGCCTCGATGCGCTGGCGAGCGGCGAAGCGGCCGGTTGGATCGACCGCGCCGATGCCAGTGCGCACGTGCTCGGCAAGGGCTCGAAGCGCCGCAGCGTGCCGGTCGGCGCCGCGGCACTGCGTGCGCTCGACGCGTGGCTCGCCGTGCGTGCGCAACTGGCGCGGCCGGACGAGTCGGCGCTCTTCGTCAGCCGCCGCGGCACCCGCCTGACGCCGAGCCAGGTCCGCTCGCGGCTGCAGATGCGAGCGGTGCAGGCCGGCCTGCCGACGCACGTCCATCCGCACATGCTGCGGCATTCGTTCGCGTCGCACGTGCTGCAGTCGAGCGGCGATCTGCGCGCAGTGCAGGAGCTGCTCGGCCACGCGAACATCGCGACGACGCAGGTCTACACGAAGCTCGATTTCGGCCATCTGTCGAAGGTCTACGACGCAGCGCATCCGCGCGCACGCCGAAAAACGTGAAAGGCAGGCTGACGAGCAAGATGGTCGTGATCGCGATTCCGTACGGCGCCTACTGGTCGACGCCGTTCGCACGCTGGCAGGGCAGCCTCGCGCACCTGCACAGCATGACCTTTGCCGCGCACGTCGCGAAGGACGCGCTCCGGCGTCGTTCGATCGACCCCACGGTGTTCGACCACGCGGTGCTCGGCCTCACCGTGCCGCAGCGCGGCTCGTTCTACGGGCTGCCATGGCTGATGGGCGAGATCGGGGCGCCTTCCGTCGCCGGCCCGACGATCAGCCAGGCCTGCTCGACCGGCGTGCGCGTGCTGCAGTCGGCCACGGCCGAGATCCGCGAAGGCAATGCGACGACCTGCCTCGCGATCGCCGCCGACCGCACGTCGAACGGGCCTCACCTCTACTACCCGGCCCCCGATGCGACGGGCGGCACCGGCGAGCACGAGAACTGGATCCTCGACAACTTCAATCGCGATCCGTATGCGGGCATCGCGATGATCCAGACCGCCGAAAACGTCGCGGCGAAGCATGGCGTCGACCGCGCCAGCCAGGACGAGCTGACCCTGCATCGCTATGCGCAGTACCGCGATGCGCTGGCCGACGATGCAGCGTTCCTGCGCCGCTTCATGGACCTGCCGTTCGCCGTGCCCGACAGCCGCTACAAGCGCACGCGCGGCACTCTCGGCGGCGACGAGGGCATCCACGCGACCACCGCCGAGGGCCTTGCTGGATTGAAGCCGACATTGCCAAGCGGCAGCGTCACGCACGGCGGCCAGACCCACCCGGCCGACGGCAGCGCGGCGATCGTGCTGACGACGCCCGATCGGGTCCCGGAGTTGACCCGCGAGCCGTCGATCGACATCCGCATCGTTGCCTTCGGCCAGGCCCGCGTCGAGCGCGGTCACATGCCTGAGGCGCCGGTGCCGGCGGCGCGGCGCGCGCTCGCTGCGGCCGGGATCGAGATCGATCAGGTCAAGGCGATCAAGACGCACAACCCGTTCATCGTCAACGACCTCGTGCTCGCGGGCAGCTTCGGAATCGATGCGAGGGGCTTTAACAATTTCGGTTCGTCGCTGGTCTGGGGCCATCCGCAGGGTCCGACCGCGCTTCGCTCGGTGATCGAGCTGATCGAGGAGCTCGTGCTGCTCGGCGGCGGCTACGGCCTCTTCACCGGCTGCGCCGCCGGCGATTCGTCGATGGCGGTTGTGCTGCGTGTCGGCGACCGCAATCGATGACGCGCGGCGGTTTGCCGACGGTCTGGCCGACCGTCGTCCACGTGCTCGACGCAGCGGCGCGCGCGCGGCCCGATGCGCCCGCGCTCGTCTGCGACGGCGATGCGCTGACCTATCGCGAATACGCCGCCTGTGCGGCCGGGCTCGCCCACGAATTGCACGCCGACGGCATCGGTGCCGGTGCGCGCGTCGTGCTGCTGATGGGCAATTCGGCCGACATCGCGATCGCGACCTTCGGCGTGCAGGCCGCGGGCGCCCAGGTCGTCCCGCTCAATCCGGGCTACACCGCGAGGGAACTGGGGCCGATGCTCGACGATGCCGCGCCGGCCGCGGTCGTCTTCGATAGCGCGATCGCATCGACGCTGCGACCGCTGCTCGAATCGATCGGGGCGCGACCGATCGAAGTCGGCCCGACGGCGCGCCGCCTGACCACATGGCGCGACCGCCCGGAGCTCGCCGACCAGCTGCCGCTGCCCGATCCGGACAGCCTCTCGACTCTGCAGTACACCGGCGGCACGACCGGTCGCGCGAAGGGGGTCGACCTGACCCACCGCGCGGTCGCCGTCAATGTCGCGCAGCGCGAGGCGCTGCTGCCGACTGCGATCGACGACGAGCGGGTGCTCGCGATCACGCCGCTGTTCCACGTCTACGCCGTGTCGATGGGCCTGTACCTCGCGGCGAACTGCCGCGCGACGCTGGTCGTCGTCGCGCGCTATCGGCCGGAGGCGGTGCTCGAGGCGATCAGCCGGCATCGCATCACGCTGCTCGGCGCCAGTCCGACGATCCTAGTCGGGTTGATGGGCAGCGAGGCGTTCGGCTCGACCGACCTCGGCTCGCTGCGCCTGTGCTTTTCCGGATCGTCCGCGCTGCCGGAAGAGACGTTGCGGCGCTGGGAGGCCACCACCGGCTGCCCGGTCGCCGAGGGCTACGGTCAGAGCGAAGCCGGGCCGGTGCTCGCGTTCAACCCGCGCCACGGCGTCCGCAAGGTCGGATCGGTCGGTGTCGCGGTGCCGCAGACCGAGATCGAGATCGTCGATGTCGAATCGGGTGCGGGCCCGCTGCCGGTTGGCGCGGTCGGTGAGATCCGCGCGCGGGGGCCGCAAGTGATGCGCGGCTATCGCAACCTTGCGGCCGAGACCGCGGAAGCATTGCGCGACGGCTGGCTCTACACCGGCGATATCGGTGAACTCGATCGCGACGGCTACCTGACGATCCGTGGGCGCAAGAAGGAGATGGTGATCGTCGGCGGCTACAACGTGTACCCGCGCGAAGTCGAGGAGGCACTCTGCACCCACCCCTCGGTGCGTGAAGCCGCGGTCGTCGGCGTGCCCGATGCGTATCGCGGCGAGGCGTTGGTCGCAACGGTCGTGCTGGCCGGCGGCGATCCAACGACTGGGGACGCCTTGCTCGAACACCTCGCCGCGCGCCTTGTCCGCTATAAGCTGCCGCGCGACATCCACTTGATGGCCGAACTGCCGAAGACCAGCATCGGCAAGGTCGACAAGGCGCGGCTGCGCGACGAGGTGCTGCGCGCCCAGCGCTGAGGAGCGACCGCGCCAAAGGCAGGCAGCGAGAATCCACCGATGAAGACGATCCGCCTGCGTGCCGCGAAAGAGCGTTCGCTGCTGCGTCGCCATCCGTGGGTTTTCGAGAGCAGCATCGAGCGCGGCAAGGCCGATCCGGGCGAGACGGTACGGGTCGAGGCGCACGACGGCAGCTTCCTCGCCTGGGCCGCGTTCAGCCCGGCCTCGAAGATTCGTATACGGGCCTGGAGCTTCGACGAGGCCGAGCGCATCGATGCGGCGTTCATGCAGCGCCGGGTCGCGCGCGCGGTCGCATTGCGCGAGCGACTCGCGGTGCCCAGCGATGGCGTGCGCCTGGTGCACGGCGAGGCCGATGGCCTGCCGGGGCTGGTCGTCGACCGCTATACCGACACGCTCAGCGTGCAGTTCCTGTCGGCCGGCACCGAGCGCTGGAAGGCCGCGCTCGCCGACGCGCTGTTGAAGTCGAGCGGCGCCACGCGCCTCTACGAGCGCAGTGATACCTCGTCGCGTGGGCTCGAAGGCCTCGAGGCGAGCACCGGCTGGCTGCGCGGCGAGGGCGACACCGAGGTGACGATCCGTGAGCACAGCTGGCAGCTCGTGGTCGACGTCGCCCAAGGCCACAAGACCGGCTACTACCTCGACCAGCGCGACAACCGCCGGCGCTTCGCCGAGGCGGTGCGCCACTTCGGGTGCCAGCGCGTGTTGAATTGCTACGCCTACACGGGCGGGTTCAGCGTGGCCGCGCTGGCCGGCGGTGCCGCCCATGTGACCAGCGTCGATTCGTCCGCGCCGGCGCTCGCGCGCGCCGAGGCGCATGTCGCGTTGAACGGCTTCGACGCGAGCCGCCATTCGACCGTCGACGCCGACGTCAACCGGACTTTGCGCGAGGCGCTCAAGGCCGGACGGCGCTACGACGCGATCGTGCTCGACCCGCCGAAGTTCGCGGCCAGCGCGGCCCATGCCGAACGCGCCGCGCGCGCCTACAAGGACATCAACCGCCTCGCCTTCGAGCTGCTCGAGCCGGGCGGTCTGCTGTTCACCTTCTCGTGCTCGGGCGGCATCGCGGTCGACCTGTTCCACAAGATCGTCGCCGGCGCCGGGCTCGATGCCGGCGTCGACGGGCTGATCCACGAGCGACTCGGCGCCGCGCCGGATCACCCGATGACGGTGACCTTTCCGGAAGGCGAATACCTGAAAGGCCTGGTCGTCCTCAAGCAGTGACGCGCGGCTCACGCCGTGGCAGCGGGCAAGGCGACCCGGGTGTCGAACTTGGCCCGGTGGATGCTGAAGAAGCTCTTGACGTTGCGCACGTTGGCGTCTGCGGTGAAGAGGCGCTGGACCAGCGCGTGATACGCCGGCATGTCGGCGACCTGCACGGTCAGCACGAAGTCCGGGCCCGGCGAGACGCGGTGGCACTGCAGCACCGCTCGCTCGGCGACGGCGCGCACCTCGAACGCCGTCTGCGCCTCACTGCCTTGGCGATCGAGCGTGACCTCGACGATCGCGGTCAGGCTCGGTCCGCATTTCTCGGCCGCCACGAGAGCGACCCGGCGCTCGATGACGCCCCGTTCGACCAAGCGCTTGACGCGCCGCAGGCAGGTTGCCGGCGAGATGTGAACGAGGGCGGCGAGGGCTTCGTTGGTCATCGCGGCGTCTTCCTGCAAGCGATTGAGGAGCCGCACATCAATGCCATCCAGCGCGACAGATTCATTCTTTTTGACCGAAACCTGTAACGAATCCTTCATGGCATCCATGGTGTGATCAATTCTATCGTTTGAGTGCCAAGAACGAAGCCATATTTCATCCAGCTCTTTCTAAAGTGCCGACACCGTCCCAGGAGCTTGCCATGTGTGGAATCGTCGGCGCGGTCAGCGCCCGCAACATCGTCCCGATCCTGATCGAGGGGTTGCGCCGTCTCGAATACCGGGGCTACGACTCGTGCGGCGTGGCCGTCCACCAGGGCGGCGCCTTGCGACGGGCGCGCAGCACCGCCCGGGTCGCCGAACTGAGTGCGAACGTCGCGGCCGAAGGCATCGACAGCGGCACCGGCATCGCCCACACGCGCTGGGCGACCCACGGCGCACCGGTCGTGCACAACGCGCACCCCCATTTCTCGCACGGGCCTGGGCCGGACGACGCCGCCGCGCAGAACGGCGGGCAGGCCTCGGGCATCGCCCGAAGCGGCCGGATCGCGCTGGTCCACAACGGGATCATCGAGAACCACGACGAACTGCGGGCCGCCTTGCGCGCGAAGGACTATGCGTTCGCGAGCCAGACCGACACCGAGGTCATCGCCCACCTGATCGACAGCCTGTACGAAGGCGACCTGCTCGAGGCGGTGCAGCGCGCCGTGCCGCGCCTGCGCGGCGCCTATGCGATCGCGGTGTTCTGCCGCGATGAGCCGCAGCGGGTCGTCGGCGCGCGCCACGGCTCGCCGCTGGTGCTCGGCGTCGGCACGCTCGAAGGCGCGCACGAGAACTTCCTGGCGTCCGACGCGATGGCGCTGGCCGGCGTCACCGACCGCATCGTCTACCTCGAGGACGGCGATGTCGCCGACCTGCAGCTCGGCAAGCACTGGGTCACGCGCGCCACCGGCCCGGGCAACTGGCGCGCGGTCGAGCGCGAGACGCGCACCGTGCAGGCCCACTCGGGCGCCGCCGAGCTCGGCCCGTACCGCCACTACATGCAGAAGGAGATCTTCGAGCAGCCGAAGGCGATCGCCGACACGCTCGACGCGGTCCCGGGCGTCTCGGCCGATCTGTTCGGCGACGGCGCGCATCGCATCTTCAAGCAGGTCGACTCGGTCCTGATCCTGGCTTGCGGAACCAGCTACTACAGCGGCTCGGTCGCCAAGTACTGGCTCGAGAGCATCGCGAAGATCCCTACCCAGGTCGAAGTCGCGAGCGAGTACCGCTACCGCGACAGCGTGCCCAGTCCGCGCACGCTGGTGGTGACGATCACGCAGAGCGGCGAGACCGCCGACACGATTGCGGCGCTGAAGCACGCGCGCTCGCTCGGCATGGCGCACACCCTGACGGTCTGCAACGTCGCGACCAGCGCGATGGTGCGCGAGTGTGCGATGGCGTACATCACGCGCGCCGGCGTCGAGATTGGCGTCGCGTCGACGAAGGCCTTCAGCACGCAGTTGGTCGGCCTGTTCCTGTTGACGTTGGCCCTGGCCCAGACGCGCGGCCATCTGACCGACGCCGATGAGGCAACGCACCTGAAGGCGCTGCGCCACCTGCCGCTCGCGGTCCAGGGCGTGCTAGCGCTCGAGCCGCAGATCATCGCGTGGAGCGAGGAATTCGCGCGCAAGGAGAACGCGCTCTTCCTCGGGCGCGGCCTGCATTATCCGATCGCGCTCGAGGGTGCGCTGAAGCTGAAGGAGATCAGCTACATCCACGCCGAGGCCTATCCGGCCGGCGAGCTGAAGCATGGCCCGCTGGCGCTCGTCACCGCGCAGATGCCGGTCGTCGCGATCGCCCCGAACGACGCGCTGCTCGAAAAGCTGAAGAGCAACCTGCACGAGGTGCGCGCGCGGGGCGGCGAGCTGTTCGTGTTCGCCGACGCCGACTCGCAGATCGAGTCGGGCGAAGGGCTGCACGTGATCCGCATGCCCGAGCACTACGGCGTGCTGTCGCCAATCCTCCACGTCGTGCCGCTGCAGCTGCTCGCGTACCACACCGCGTGCGCGCGCGGCACCGATGTCGACAAGCCGCGCAACCTGGCGAAGAGCGTGACGGTCGAGTAGCGTGATATCCATGGATTGCGCGCGCTTTGCTTGACTAAAGATACGGGTTACATCAACGTGATCCCGTACCCATGTGGCTATATCAAGAGCGATGTGGACTATTGCGGCATAAGCTACCAACGCTGCATCGTATATTCCTAGCTAACCTGCCGCTGCCGGACAACTCGGTGGTCGGTCGCAGACTTCAGCAGCTGCCAGAGCTCTGCACGTTAATACCCAAAGTGTCGAGCCCAGCGACTCACTAGCGAACTGGTGCAAGTAACCTGCCAAGCTGAGCGAGACGGCGGCGGCCCACGTCTACATCGAGATACCCTCGAATCAAATCCCGGGTTGCGGTTCGGCCCGTGGTGAAAAGACTTTGGATTCGGGGACGGCCGCACGCTGATGGATATCCAACTGTGTCAGCCAACGGTCTCTTCGCTCGGCGTCAGCTTGCGTGACCATCAGGTCTTCAGGGGCTCGATGGAAGCCTTGAAATCCGCATCAAGAGAAGGATTCGCCGCCAGGACACGGGTTACATCGGGCCTTGGCAGTCTCGCCCTGCGACCCACGTTGGTCTTGGTTAGCGCGATCCCTTGCTCCCGCAACCGCGATATTGCCCAAGCGACCTGCCTGCTTGGCTTGCCTGCATTGGCAGCATCAATGGCAGAGCGAAGCCCGGGATCCGATCTCACCGCATCACCGGCTTGGCTATGCGAGAGACCAACCATGGCGCCCAGCTGATTTGCAAACACCCGCGCGGGGAAATCTTCCTGTGCAAGTCTAGTGTCGATCGCCCGCTGCAATGCGTTGACCCGGGTTTGTAGCGTCGCAGCGCTTCTACTGCGTAGACCGGTTAGGGACTCCGACCGAAGCGAGCTAAGTAGTTTCCCGAGCCACTTACTGTCCCGGTACCGCGCGCGAAGGCCGGCAGCACTTTCGACGATCTTCGAACGGCGCTTTGAAACAGGAGTCGAATCGCCCGCAAACCGTCGATTGATGTCCGCACGGTCTTCTTGCACGGAAGGGAGTCGATTGACGTTGGCATACGGAAAACGCTCACGCAGCCAGCGGGCATCGAAGAGTCGCAGGAAGGTGTACGGCGACCGGTGTTGGCACGGTAGTCTATCCGGGCGCTCTTCAACGAAACGCACCAACTCTGAACGCGCTAGCTTGACGTTCCACGAAGGCCGCGCCTGACTTCCTTGGCCCCGGGCGTAAGACGTTGAGTCTGCCGTTATGAAGCCGCGCGCGGCGGTGTCAAAGTCGAGCCCGAGTCCCGTCAGAAGTGCGCAGAACTCGGGTGCTGTCGCAAGAGACAAATAGGCCGCACATCTGAAGGTGGCAGAGGCATTTCCCGGAACCGGCGCGCTAAATTCTCCCGTCGGTGTGCGGCGCGCGCCGAAGGACTCTGACAGGACCGACGGATAGCCTCCAGAAGGTGCACGGCCTCCACCGTTCAAGAGATGGCGTACGTGCGATCTGACGTGCCCTCCGTGCCAAGCCGGCGCCTGACCGGCAAGCGCCCGGCCGCTGAATTGCCCCAGACGCAGGTACATCGGATCAGGCGGCAGCGCCCGCGGTGCCCGACGCAAGTCGCGGCCGCAGGGGCAACGCAACCTCGGTGCTTCAGACATCTGCTTGGCGCTGCGGATCGCACTTGAACCGCATCCGCGGCATCGACGCTGGAGGGCGACTTCGTGTTTGGCGCAAAAGAAGACATGGGGAAGCTGATGCGTGCGGTGCCAGTACGGCTCACCATGACTCCGAAGGTCGTCGTCTAGGCACTCCGGACAAAAGACTACTCCGCGCGCCTCGCCGGCAGAGCGCGCGATTCCGACGTTGGCAAGACTCGACTGGTTCAAGCCGCGGCGATTGATCGGCCACGGTGTGGAAGACGTACCTGGGATAGGCGAACCTGACGAGGCAGCGTCGAACGCAAGCCAGTATGGAAGACTCGTCAGCTCCCACAGCGAACGCTCGTAGGTCGTGCCTAGCGCTGCGAAGAGTCTGTCCAGCGAGCGACTAAAAGGTGCCATATCGAACAACGACCCCTCGAGACGGCGACCGAATCCGGCTTCCTCGAGGAGCGACCGCCAAGCGCCGCGACCGCTGTACAGGGCGACGCGAGCCAACCACGAGCCGAGAATTTCGTCAGGGTAGGGCGGAGGCACGAAGGGCACGTAAAACATGGCTAACTTCAACGTGTCTTTGAACTAGCAGTTGATCCGCAGTGGACAATATGGGAAGCGCTTCAGCAGGCAACGGGTACTGGCGAAGCACTCCTGTCCTCTTTGATCGCGCGAAGAGCGTGCGCCCGAAGGGCCGGCGTCCAGCTGCGGATCCCGGCGAGGCGTTGCACACGCCATAGACATGAACCGTGGCCAATCGGCGAGAGCTGTTGCACGGCCCGGACGATCCGACGCCGCTGGTAGAGCGCATGCGACTCCGCAAGCTCCTCAAGTCGT
>Ga0070675_100000817_pt1 | contig 21947 bp, 15 predicted proteins | sample KBSM43metaG_FD_65343 | JGI IMG/M metagenome (GOLD analysis project Ga0070675, IMG submission 65343) | Miscanthus rhizosphere microbial communities from Kellogg Biological Station, Michigan, USA - KBS M4-3 metaG | ecosystem: Host-associated > Plants > Roots > Rhizosphere > Soil ... | reverse complement strand
GTCCAGCTCGTGCTCGACCTGCCCGAGAACCAGCCGCATCGGGCCGACGTCTCGAAGATGCTGGTGCACCGCCGGGCCCGCAGGCGCGGCCTGGGCGCGGCGCTGATGCGCGCGGCCGAGAACCATGCACGCGAGCTCAGCCGCTCCTTGCTTGTGCTCGATACCGCCAGCCCGGAGGCGGAGCGCCTGTACGCGCGGCTGGGCTGGCAGTTGTGCGGGACGATCCCGCGCTATGCCCTCATGCCGACCGGAGAGCCCTGCGCGACCAAGTACTTCTATCGCGACCTGGGACCGGCCTGAGGGACGGGGTCTAGTGGCTGGCGCCGGCGGCGGCGGTGCGGCAGACGGTCGGGTAGGCGAACTCGACGCCGACGACGGCGCGGGCGTAGAGGTAGTTCTCACGCGCCCGGTCGCTGAGGGCGTCGAGCTCGACCTGGCCTTTCTCGTCGCACGGGAAACAGAGGCCGTGCCCGCGGAAGAGGGAGTTGAAGCGGATCTCGTAGTTCGAGTTCATGTTCGCGGCTCCGGCGAAGCCCGAAACGCGCCTCGCATGGAGAAAAGTGTGCGCGCGCCGCCGGCCGCGGTATGTCGGGTTCGCTCGGCGAATCGCGTCGGAAGATGTCCGACGCCGGCGTCGGATGCACGGTCGCTGGCGCGTGGTCGTTCAGCCGCGCAGGTGGCAGGACACCCAGTGGCCTTCCTCGCTCCGCTTGAGCTCCGGCGACTGCGTGCTGCACAGGGGAAATTGGGCGATCGGGCAGCGGGTGTGGAAGTGGCAGCCCGAGGGCGGGCGGATCGGGCTGGGCACGTCGCCCTGCAGCGGGATGCGCTTCCTCTTGACCTGCGGATCGGGGATCGGCACGGCCGACAGTAACGCCTCGGTGTAGGGGTGCAGCGGCTTGGTGTAGAGCCGCTTCGCCGGTGCGATCTCGACGATGCGGCCGAGGTACATCACCGCCACCCGGTCGCTGATGTGCTCGACCACCGAGAGATCGTGGGCGATGAAGATGTAGGTGAGGCCGAGCTTGCCCTGCAGATCCTCCAGCAGGTTGATCACCTGCGCCTGGATCGAGACGTCGAGCGCCGAGACGGCCTCGTCGCAGACGATCAGCTTCGGGTTCACCGCCAGCGCCCGGGCGATGCCGATGCGCTGCCGCTGCCCGCCCGAGAACTCGTGCGGATAGCGGCGCATGTGGTCGGCCGAGAGGCCCACGGTCTCGAGCAGCTCGACGATCCGCGCCTCGAACTCGGCGCGGCCCTTCGTCAGCTTGTGGATGATCAGCGCCTCGCCGACGATCGCCCCGACCGTCATCCGCGGATTGAGCGAGGCGTAGGGGTCCTGGAAGATGATCTGCATGTCGCGCGCCAGGGCGCGCAGCTCGTTCTTGCCTGCCTTCGTGACGTCCTTGCCCTCGAACCAGACCTCGCCCGAGGTCGGCTCGATCAGGCGCAGGATGCAGCGGCCGGTGGTGCTCTTGCCGCAGCCCGACTCGCCGACGACGCCGAGCGTCTCGCCGGCCTCCAGGTCGAAGCTGACGCCGCTGACCGCGTGCACCGCCTCGACCTCGCGGCCGAGCAGGCCGCCCTTGATCGGGAAGCGCTTGACCAGGTCGCGGACGCGCAGCAGCGGCTGCCCCGCGATCGCGGAGGTGCTCATGCCAGCGCTCCGGCGAGCGGCGCCACCGGCTCGCGGCTCGGGACGATGTCGTAGATGCAGCGCACCTTGTGCCCGGCGACCGGCTCGCGCAGCACCGGCGTCGCCTTGACGCAATCGGCCGTGGCGAACTTGCAGCGCGGCGCGAACCGGCAGCCCTCCGCCGGATCGACGAGCTTGGGCACCGTCCCCGGGATCTGTTCGAGCCGTGTCTTGTGCAAGGCCGCGGTGTCGATGCGCGGGATCGAGCGGATCAGGCCCTGGGTGTAGGGGTGGCGCGGGTTGGCGAACAGCTCCTCGACGCTCGCCTCCTCGACCACCATGCCGGCGTACATGACGACGACCCGCTGCGCCACCTCGGCGACCACGCCCATCGCGTGGGTGATCAGCATGATCGCCATCCCCAGGCGATCCTTCAGCTCGGCGAGCAGGTCGAGGATCTGCGCCTGGATCGTGACATCGAGCGCGGTGGTCGGCTCGTCGGCGATCAGCAGCTTGGGGTTGCAGGCCAGGGCGATGGCGATCATGACGCGCTGGCGCATGCCGCCCGAGAATTGGTGCGGATAGTCATGCACCCGGCGCTGCGGCGTCGGGATGCGCACCAGCGCCAGCATCTCGACCGCGCGCTCGAGCGCCGCCTTGCGGCCGAGTCCCTCGTGCAGCCGGATCGACTCGGCGATCTGCTCGCCGACGGTGTACACCGGGTTGAGCGAGGTCATCGGCTCCTGGAAGATGATCGCGATCTCCTTGGCGCGGACCCGGCGCATCTCGTCGCTGCTCGCGGTGACCAGGTCCTTGCCCTGCCACAGGACCTGGCCGGCGACGATCTTTCCCGGCGGCATCGGCAGCAGCTTCAGCACCGTCATCGCCGTCACCGTCTTGCCGCAGCCGGACTCGCCGACCACGCACACGGTCTGGCCGCGCTCGATCGAGATGTCGACCCCGTCGACGGCATGGAGCCAGCCGTCGTCGGTCTTGAAGTGGGTCTTGAGGCCCTTGATCTCGAGCAATGCCATCAGAGCACCTTGCGCGGATCGAGCGCATCGCGCAGCCCGTCGCCGACGAAGTTGATCGTCAGCACCGCGAGGAAGATCGCCGTGCCCGGAAACAGCGCCCAGTGCGGCGCGATGTCGAGGTATTCCTTGCTGTCGTACAGGATCCGGCCCCAGGTCGGGATGTCCGGCGGAAAGCCGAGGCCGAGGAAGGACAGGGTGGACTCGGCGATGATGGCCGCGGCCACGTCGATGGTGCCGGCGACGATCACCGGCCCGAGCGAATTGGGCAGGATGTGCCGCACCACCTGGCGCGGCACCGAGGCGCCGAGCGCCCGCGCCGCCTCCACGAACTCCTTCTCGCGCAGCGAGAAGAACTGCGCCCGGACCAACCGCGCCACCGGCATCCAGCGGAAGCCGCCGATCACCAGCACGATCAAGAGGAAGACCCCGACCTCCGGGCCGAAGGCGGCCTTCAGCGCGTCGCGGAACAGGTAGATCAGGATCAGCAGCAGCGGCAGTTGCGGCAGCGAGAGGAAGAGGTCGGTCAGCCACATCAGCGCCGCGTCGACGGCGCCGCGCGAGATGCCGGCGATCGCGCCGATCGTCACGCCGACGAGCAGCGCCATCGTCATCGCCGCCAGGCCGACGGCGAGCGAGATCCTGCCGCCGTAGAGCATGCGGGCGAAGATGTCCTGGCCGAGGTCGTCGGTGCCGAAGGGGTGGGCCCGGGTCGGCGTCTGCAGGCGGGCACTGAAGTCGATGTCGTTGACCGAGATCCGCCAGAACAGCGGCCCGAAGGCGACCATCAACACCATCACCGAGAGCACGATCAGCCCGGCGACGGCCAGCTTGTGCCGGCGAAAGCGCCGCCACGCCTCGGCCGCGGGCGAGACGCGGCGCATCGGCGCCGCCGCGACGAGCGCGGGGCTAGCGATAGCTGATGCGGGGGTCGAGCCAGCCATAGAGCAGGTCGGCGATCAGGTTGAAGAGAATGACGAGGCAGGAGAACACGAAGGTCACCGCCATCACCACAGGGGTGTCGTTGCGCAGGATCGCGTCGATGAGGAGCGAGCCGATGCCCGGCACGCGGAAGATCTGCTCGGTGACGATGGCGCCGCCGAAGACCTGCGGCATGGTCAGGGCCACCAGCGTCACCACCGGGATCAGGGCGTTGCGCACCACGTGCTTCATGATCACCGCGCGCTCGCGCAGCCCCTTGCTGCGCGCCGTGGTCACGTAGTCGAGGCGGACGACGTCGAGCACCGCCGAGCGGACGTAGCGCGTCCAGCTCGCGCCCTGGAACAGGCCGAGCACCATCACCGGCATGATCGCCTGCTTGAGGTGCTCCCACCACCACTGCCAGCCGGTGGCGGCGATGTCGGAGCGGAACACGAACGGCAGCCAGTCGAGCTTGATCGAGAACAGCAGGATCAGCAGCAGGCCGGTGAAGAAGGTCGGCAGCGAGAAGCCGACGAAGGCGAGGGTGCTGGCGATCCGGTCGAACCAGGAATACGGCCGGGCCGCGGAGTAGATGCCGACCGGGAGGGCGATCAGCAGCGCCACGACCTGCGAGGCGCCGATCACCGCCAGCGTCACCGGCACGCGTTGCAGGATCAGTGTGTCGACGTCGACCCGGCTGATGAAGGAGAAGCCCCAGTCGCCGTGGAACATCGCCAGCAGCCAGCGGAAGTAGCGCTGCCAGATCGGGTCGTCGAGGCCGAACTTGAGGCGCAGGTTCGCCTGCACCTCCGGCGGGATGTTCGGGTTGAGCGCCATCTCCGAGAACGGGTCGCCCGGCGCGAGGGCGAGCACCGTGAACAGGACGACGCTGATGCCGAGCAGGCTCGGCACCGCGATCGCCAGCCGCCGCAGGAGATAGTGCCCCACGGCGGCTCAGACCGGCGTCAGGCGACGCCGCCTTCGCGGTACCAGTTCTGCAACGCCGAGAAGTCCAGGTCCCAGCCCGAGAGCGTGGTCACCAGCTTCAGGTTGCCGCCGCGCACCCGTGGCCGGCTGATCAGCGGGATGACGATGAACTCGTTGACCACCATGTCGTTCATCTTGATGTACGTCGCCGCCCGCTTCACCGGGTCGAGCTCCGACTTGGCCGAGAGGGCCAGCTTGTCGTACTCGGGGTTGACGTAGCGGCAGATGTTCCGGCCGGCCCACTTGTTGGCCTTCTGCGAGGCTTCGGCGGAGATGTACTGGTCCATGAAGCGCTCGGCGTCGGGCGCGGTCATGGTGGTGGTGTACATCTGCATGTCGCACCAGAACTTGCCGTAGGTGTCGGGGTTGGCGACGTCCGAGGAGAAGAACACCGACGCCGTCACCGACTTCAGCTCCAGGTCGATGCCGGCCTTCTGCGCCGCCTGCTTGACGATCGCCTGCTCCTTCTGCCGGGTGCCGTTGATGGACGTCTGGTAGACGAATTTCATCTTCTTGCCGCCCTTTTCGCGGATGCCGTCGGCGCCCTTCTTCCAGCCGGCGGCATCGAGGATGGCGTTGGCCTTGTCGACGTTGAATTCCCACTTCGTGTTCGGCGACTTGAAGCGCGGCGGGTTGTTCATGAAGTTGGCGGTCGCGAAGCCGGTGCGGCCGTAGATGAACTCCTGCATGCTCTTCTTGTCGCAGAGCAGCGCCATCGCCTCGCGCACCTTGATGTCGCTGAACGCGAAGTGCTTGCTCTTGACGTGGGCGCGCTCGCCCTCGACCTCGTTCCACGGGTCGGTGATGTTGAGCTGGATGAACTCGATGTCGCCGCCGGGAACGATGTGCGCCTTGCCCTTGCCGCCGGCCTCCATGCGCTTCAAGACCTCGTCTTCGACCTGCAGGTTCCAGGCGTAGTCGTACTCGCCGGTCTGCAGCACGGCGCGCGCCGCCGAGGTCGCGTCGCCGCCGCCCTTCATCTCGATGGTGTCGAAATAGGGCCGGTTCGGCATGTGGTAGTTCTTGTTGATCGCACCCGAGACGATGTCGCCCGGCTTGAAGTCGACGAAGGTGTAGGGGCCGGTGCCGACCGGCTTGAGGTTGGTCGGGGCGTCGCGCGACTTGCCGCCGGAGTAGGGGCCGAAGAGGTGCTTCGGGATGATCATGCCCTCGGCAGCGACGAAGGCCGTGGCCCAGAACGGCGTCGCCTGCTTGAAGGAAACGAGGACTGTGTAGTCGTCGACCTTGCTGACGGTGATGTCCTTGTAGACGGCGATGGTGACGGCGGCGGTCGCCGGGTCGCGCGCGTACTCCCAGGTGAAGACGACGTCGTCGGCGGTGAAGGGCTTGCCGTCGTGCCAGGTCACGCCCTTCTTCAGTCGCCAGCGCACGACCTTGCCGCCCTCGAGCACGCCGCCGTTCTGCACGCTCGGGATGTCGGCGGCGAGGATGGGCACGAGGTTGCCGTCGTTGTCCCAGACGGCGAGCGGCTCGTAGAAGATGCGCGAGCCTTCCTGGTCCTTGGTGCCGTTGGCGAAGTGCGGCTGGAGCAGGGTCGCGCCTTGCCAGAACAGCACCTTCAGCGGCCCGCCGCCGCCGCGCTTGGTCGGCTTGTAGGCGGGCGACGGCTGGGCGTTGGCCACGCCGGCGTGCATCAGCATCATCGAGGCCATCGGCGCGGTCAGGCCGAGGCCGACCATCTGCTGGATGAAGCTGCGCCGCGGCAGGGCACCCGTGCGCACGTCTTCGATCAGGGCACGCAGTTCAGGCTCGTTCATCGCAATCTCCTCGTGGTTCGAAACCGGTGGCGGCGATTTGCCGCGGCGGCTTCATGCTATGGACTCGGGAGGAAGTCCGTATCCGGGTCTAACCCGAGCGATATCCGTGCCAGCAACATGGCGGGAAACCCGCCTCGGTCACTTCGCCGGGCGCACCAGGGCTTCGGCCGCCGGCAGCGAGACGCCGTCGGCGAGGGCCTTCAGCGCGGCCATCTCGACGCTTTGGGCAGCGGCGCTGACGACGATGCCGTTGGGGAGCATGAACACCACCTTGCGCCCCGGCGGATCGCGCCGCTCGATCTCACGCACCGTGTGGTTGCCTTCGCGGTAGACGTATTCCTTGCCGGCGTCGGTCTCGCGGCGGTTCGGCGGGCCCTTCCATTGCACCGCGTCCGACGTCGAGGCGATCGCACCTGCGTCGCTCAGGGTCAGGGTCGCGCTCTGCTTGCCGTTGCGGTAGGTGTAGATGACCCGCGGCCCCTGCGGCGGGGCGCCGCTCTCGAGCGGAACCTTGACGTCGGTGCGCTTCCAGGCGCCGATCCGCTCGCCGGCGAGCGGCTTGATCTGGTTGAGGGTGAAGTAGCCGCCCGGAGTGCTTGGATCCATGGTCGTGCTCCGCGAAGGGTTGGCGGCCGGCTGCGCTGTCGCAGGGGCGGCGTGGACGCCGAGAGTCGCCACCGCCACGGCCAGCAAGGTCGAGGCGAGCCCGGCAGCGGGCTGCCGTGTGGCGACGTGCGGACGGGTTTCCATGCGGCCGATCCTAACTCGCAGATCGGTCGCCCCACCCCCGAATCGGGGACCGCTTGGACAGGGCAACCGGTCTGGCTAGACTGCCAATCCCTCTTACCGCGGGGACGCCCATGGGACTTCTGCAAGCGCTCGGACTGAAGCTCGAGAAGCCGGTGACGGCGACCGCCGGCGACGGCGGCAAGGCCGCCACGAGCGGGGGCGATGTCGCGGTCGCCGACGCCAAGGACACGACGGTGGGCGACGTCGTCCAGCAGGGCATCTTCAGCAGCAACCGGGCCGTCGCCGCCGCGACCATCGCGGCGCTGAAGAGCCATCCCCAGACCGCGGCGATCACGACCCTGATCGCCCAGGCCAGCACCAAGCTCGGCATCGCCGACGGCCATGCGGCCAAGTCCGAATGGCCGGAGGCGACGCAGGCCCTCGACGACGTGATGGCGATTTGCGCCACCGCGCAGAAGGCGGCCGACGATCGCCAGGCCTACACCGTCAAGCTGGCCAGCGTGGTGATGGCGAGCAACGCCTACGAGGGTTTCAATGCGGGGATGAAGGGCCAGGTCGACGCCGCCGCCAACAACGCCAGGGCGCAGGCGGCGGCCAACAACTACGTCGCCGCCATCGCCACCCTCGATGGCATCACCGGCACGATCAAGACCAATTTCCAGTCGTGGATCAATAGCGTCCAGGGCAGCCTCGCGACCGCGACCGCGACCGCCTCGACCGCCGCCCTCTTCAAGCCCGAGCTCGACAAGGCCAGGACGCAGCTCGCGGCGGCCAAGGCGGCGCACACCGCCGGCCGCTGGAGCGAATGCGCCATGGGGGCGCTCGCGGCGCTGCGATTCCTGGCGCCGCTGGCCAGGGCGGCCCCGCGGCGGGCGGCGTACGACACGGCGCGCGCCACCGCGGTCACGGCGATCGCCAACGTCAGGAAGGTCGCGGCGGTCGCCGACCGCGGTCCCGGGCTCGATGCCCTGCTCGCCCAGGCCGACGCGGCGGCCGGCCACGCAAACATGCAGTTCGAGGCCGGCCAGGGGATCCTGACCGACATCGGCAATCGCGCCGCCCTGATCATCGCCGCCGGCACGGACGCCGAGGTCTACAAGCGGCAGCGGCCCGGCGCCGATGCCGAGCTGGAGGCACTCGACAAGCACGCCGCCGCGGCGCGGGTGACCGCGGCGCGCGAGACGGCGCGCAAGCAATTGGCCGAGGCGGCCAAGGCGGCGGCCGGTGCCGCCACCGCCGCCGATCCCGGTCCGGGCTGGTTCGCCGCGTCGACGGCCGTGGTGCGGGTGCGGGCCGACCTCGCCGCGGCGAAGGCGCTCGCCGACGGCGCCGGCAATGCCGCGGCGGCCGAGGCGGCCGCGGCCAAGCCGACCGACGTCGCGGCGATGAAGACCGCGCTCAAGGCCCTGCAGGCCGATCAGGCGACGGCGTCGGCAGCGCCGTTCGCCGCCGACGCCGCGGTGCAGCTCAGGGCCTGCAAGGAGGCCGCCGACAAGGCCGACAAGGCCTTGGCCAAGGACGACGGCAAGACGGCCGCCCCCGCCTTGGCGAAGGCTGCGAAGTCGCTGGTCGACGCCAAGGCGATCCAGGTGGCTCAGGGGCAGTTCGCGAGCACCCTGCCGAGCGTCGAGGCGCGACTCACCAAGCTGAAGGCCTTGCCGCGTGCGGCGCTGCTCAAGGGGGTGATCGACCCGGTGGCCAAGGCGCTGACCGAGGCGAAGGCGAAGAACACGGCCAAGGCCGGGGTCGAGGCGATGGCGGCGCTGCGTCGTGCGACCGACCTCGCCGACGCGGCCGACAAGGCCGACCTCGACCGCGGCAAGTTCGACACCGCCGCGGCCGCGACCACCACCCACGTCGCCACCGTCACCGACCCCAAGGCGAAGAAGCCGCTCGACGCAGCGCTGGCGGCGGCGAAGAAGCTGGCCGACGAATTCAAGTTCGGCGAGGCCACGGCGGCGCTGAAAAAGGTGGACGTGAGCGTCGACAAGGCGGCGCTCGTCGCCAAGGCGGCGGCCAACCCGGCCGATCCGGCGATCGCCACGCTGGCGGCGCAGATGGTGGCCAACGGCGGCGAGAAGGAAGTCGACAACCTGGTGGCGGCCGGTTCGACCACCGACCGGCGGATGATCGCCGCGCTCACCAGCGGCCGCTTCGGCGTCACGGTCGTGCCCGACCTGGCGGCGACCAACGCCGCCCAGGAGGCGAAGAGCATGAAGGCGCTGCACGCCACCTTCGCCGGCGTGCCGAAGGACGTCAAGGCCAAGGGCAGCATCACCGCCATCACCCACACCGACGCCACCGGCGCCGGCGGCATCGGCGGCGCCTGGAGCACCGGCGCCACGGTCACGCTGAGCGGCCGGCCCGACCTCGGCAAGCAGGGCTTCGGCACCGCCCTCACCACGAAGGCGCCGGACGGCAAGACCGTCAAGCAGCTGCCCGCCGACATCGACAAGAACTGCGTCGCCGTCGCCGACGACAGCGAGCTGCTCAGCTTCACCGCCCTGCACGAGGTCGGCCACGGCGTCGACGACTCGACCGCCTACATGCTGCGCAACGGCGGCGCCGACGACCACGGCGGCTGGGTCCGGCACGGCTCGAGCGTGCAGCCGATCGCCGACGCGGTCGGCCCGCACGTCCGGGCCAAGATCGGCGGGACCAACACCTTCTACACCAAGGCCGAGGACCGCAAGTACGTGCTCGACAAGATACTCAACCAGAAGCCGGTGCGGCCGGCCTCGGTGGCCGCCGGCTCCGACGATGCCAAGGCCTACGACGAGTTCGACAAGTGGCACCGGCTCGCCACCTCGTCGGGAATCTACGAGCGCCAGGGCGACTGCGACGAGATCACGATCGCCAACAAGACGATCTACCACCAGGCCTATGCGCGCGACTGGGTCAGCTACAACGCCGCCGCGCGCAAGCAGGGTCTCACCGGCTACCAGTTCCGCGCCCCGGGCGAGTGGTTCGCCGAGCTCTACGCCGCCTACAAGTCGAAGATGCTCAAGCCCTCGCACCCGGCCGTGAAGTGGCTGAAGACGCTCTAGGAAGGAGAACGCGATGTCGGTCTTTCGCACCGAGACGGTCAACTGCCCCAGCTGCGCCACGCCGGTGGATTTCGAGCTGGTGCTGAGCGTCAACGCCGACCGCCGCCCCGACCTGCGCGACGAGATCGTCGCCGGCACGTTCCAGCGCCGGCCCTGCCCGAGCTGCGGCACCGAGTTTCGCGTCGACCCCGAGTTCACCTACATGGACCTCGGCCACGGCCAATACATCGGCGTCTGGCCGGTGGCCAAGCGCGGCCAGTGGCAGGCCTGCGCGCAGAAGACGGCGCAGACCTTCGACGAAGCGCTCGGCAAGGGCGCGTCGCCGGAGGCGAGGAAGCTCGGCGCCCGGCTCGAGCCGCGCGCCGTGTTCGGCTGGCCCGCGCTCACCGAGAAGATCATCGCCCGCGAAGCCGGGATCGACGACCGGACGCTGGAGCTGGCCAAGGTGATGGTGCTGCGCAACGGCGACGAGACGCCGGTGCCGGGGCGGCGCGAGCTGCGTCTGGTGGAAGCCCGGGCCGAGGATTTCGTCCTCGCCTGGGTGCGCCCGGCCGACGGTGCCGTCGAGAAGGCGCTGCGCATCCCGCGCAGCCTGATCGCCGAGATCGACGCCGAGCCGGAGCCGTGGAAGGCGATGCGCGACAGCGTCGGCGAAGGCCTGGTGGTCGATTTCCAGCGGGAGATGCTGGCGGCCTGAAAAGGGACCGCCCGGGCGGTGCTCAGTCGCCGGCGAGCGCCAGGCCGGTGCCGCGCGCCGCCAGGGTGCGCGAGAGCAGGGCGGCGAGGTGGTGCACCGCCTCGATGCTCGGCGTCGCCACGCCGGTGATGCGGCCGAGCTCGACGACGCTTCCGACCAGCGCTTCGAGCTCGAGCGGCCGGCCCTGCTCCACGTCCTGCAGCATCGAGGTCTTGTGCGCGCCCACCGCCTCGGCGCCGGCGATGCGCTTGTCGATCGAGATCTTGAAGACCACGCCCAGCTTCCCAGCGACCGCCTGCGCCTCGCGCATCATCGCCTCGACCACGGCGCGGCCATCGGGGTCGCGGCAGATGCCTTCGAGGGTCGCGTGGCTGAGGGCGCTGATCGGGTTGAAGCTGAGGGTGCCCCAGAGCTTGAGCCAGATCTCGGCGCGGATGTCCTTGCTGATCGGGGCCTTGAAGCCGGCCCGCGTCAGGGCCTGCGCCAGGGCCTCGATCCGCGGGCTGCGCCGGCCGTCGGGCTCGCCGAGGGTGAAGCGGTTGCCTTCGACGAGCCGCACCTTGCCCGGCTCGACCAGCTCGGCCGCCGGATAGACGACGCTGCCGATCACCCGCCCGGGGTCGATCGCCGCGGCGATCGCGCCGCCCGGGTCGACGCTTTCCAGCACCCGGTTTTCGTAAGGGCCCGGCAGGCGCTGGAAATACCACCAGGGCAGGCCGTTGCTCATCGTCACGACCGCGGTCTCGGGGCCGAGCAGGCCCTGCATCGCCGGCAGCACATCCTTCACCTGGTGCGCCTTGACGGCAAGCAGCACCGCGTCCTGCAGGCCGGCCTCGCTGCCGTCGGCGTAGGCGCGGACGTCCGGCGCATGCAGCTCCCGGCCGTCGTCCTCGATCAGGCGCAGGCCGTGCTGCTCGATCGCCAGCAGGTTGCGGTTGCGGGCGATGAGGGCGACATCCTGCCCCGAGAGGGAGAGCCGTGCCCCGAGCAGGCCGCCGATCGCGCCGGCGCCGACGATGGCGATCTTCATTGCGCCCGGTCCGACTACGGCGTGTCGGCGATCGGTCCGATCACCGTGAGCGGAATGCGCGGTGGCGCCGCGCGGTCGTCACAAGCCCAGCCACTTCCCGATGGCCAGCATCTCGGCCTCGTCGTAGGGCGCGAAGCCCTCGTACTTGGTGGGCTCGAGCTTCTTGCGGCCTTCCTCGTTGGCGTCGAGGCCGAGGAAGTATTCGCGAACCCGCTGCACCTGCTCGGCACCGAGCGCCGAGCTCGCGAGCAGGTGCTTGATCGGCACCGGCCGCGAGGTGCCCAGGATCCGGCCGCCCTTGGCCGTCCAGCCCTTGACGACCGAATTCGCCGCCGTGGCGCCGGCCTTGGTCAGGCCGTGCTCGACGAAGAACGGAACCGCATCCTGGTAGCGGGTGTAGCTGTAGCGCACGCGCGCGGCGGAAGCGGCGCCGAGGGCGTCGCGCATCGTCGCCCGGACCATCCAGGCGGTGATCGAGTCCTCGTCGGGAGCGCCGAGGCTCGAATCGGCCAGCTCCTTGAGGGTCTTCAGCGGCGAGTCGGCCCGCACCAGGAAGCTCGCGGTGTAGTTCTGGTAGCCCTTGGTGACGGCCAGCAGGTGGTAGCCGGAGTCGCGGATGGCCAGCGCGGAGAGATGCGCAGGGTGGACGAAGGCGAGGTCGTACTCGCGGCTGGCGAGGCCCTTGCGCAGCGTCGGGTAGTCGGCGACGGGCTCCACCGTGACCGGCTGCTTGAGGATCTTCGACAGGTCGGTGGCGATGGCCGCATAGCGGGCGCGGATCTCGTCGTTGGTGACGCGATAGGTCACGCCTTCATTCACCACGAACACCAGGGCATGCGCGGCCGTGCACAGCCAGCCGAGAGACGAGATCAGGAGCAGACGGATCCAGAGCGACTTCATGGGCGCTCCTTACTTCTTGGCCGACGGCGCGGCCACCGGCGTGGTGCAGACGTAGCTCACCACCAGGTCGCGGACCGAGCGCGCCGGGGCGACGCTGTAGGGCAGCGCCAGCTCGTCGTACTTGTAGCTGGAGACCGGGTCGAGGCCGCGGTCGTCGGCATAGCGGGTGCCCTCGGAGACGGCGTAGGCGCGGTTGCTGCAGTTCGAGATCTGCACCTGGCGCTCGAGCCGGTACTGGCGCGGCGGACTGACGTCCGGCACGTCGGTCGGCTTCGACCAGCGCCATTCGAGATTGGCGCGGGCCTCGGCGCCGTTCTTGCGAATGCTGTCCTTGTCGACGTAGACCTGGACCGGGCCGGCTTCGCCGACTTTCTCCCATTTGGCGGCAAGGGCGAGGCCGGGAACGGCGAGGACGGTGAAAGCGATCAGAAGAGGACGGATGGGCACGTAGCGGCTCCCGGAACGATACATATGACAGCAGCCGACTTTATCGCGCCGCAAGGCCCCGACCGGGGCGAAAACCGTGACGGATCGTTCCGTCCGGACGTTCCCGCGAGCTCCGTCGCTAGGCACCGGCCGCGATCTGCCGCAGCGCCTGCTCGAACACCTCCGGCGGCTGGCCGCCGGAGATCAGGTGCTTGCCGTCGATCACCACCGCCGGCACCCCGTTGATGCCGCGCTCCTGCCAGAAGCGCTCGCGTTCGCGCACCTCGGCGCCGTAGGCGTCGGAATCGAGCACGGCGCGGGCGCGCTCCACGTCGAGCCCGACCTCGCCGGCCAGGCGCAGCAGCACCTCGCGCGCGCCCGGGTTCTCGGCATGGGTGTGATACGCGCCGAGCACGGCGTGCTTCAGCGCCCGCTGCCTGGCCACGTCCTCGAGCCCGGCCCAGTACAGCAGGCGATGGGCGTCGAAGGTGTTCCAGATCCACGAGCGCTCGCCGAACTCGAAGCCGACCGCCGCGCCGCGCTCGCGCAGGATCGCGCGCGTCTGCGCGAGCTGCTCGGGCGGCCGGCCGTACTTGCGCGAGATGTAGCGGATCGCGTCCTCGCCTTCCGGCGGCATCGAGGGATTGAGCTCGAAGGGCTCGAAATGCAGCTCCACCGGGATCTCGTCGCCGATGTTCTTCAGGGCCGCTTCGAGGGAATTCAGGCCGACGGCGCACCAGGGGCAGGCCACGTCGGAAACGAAATCGATGCGCATCTCTGAGATCTGGGCGCAGAAGCCCGAAAGTCAAGAAGGAGAGCCCGGCGCGGCGATGCCGGCGCCGGGCCAGCGGATCGTATCCCGGGTTGTCGCCGAGGGATGCCGCGGCGCCGGACCCGCGATCCCCTAAGGTCATTCGCTCCGCACGGAGCGGCACCGGACCCGGTCCCTAGAATGCTCCGCTCCCGTCCCCAGAACCCCTCCTCCGCATGTCCTCCGGCGTCATCCGCATTCGCGGCGCGCGACAGCACAACCTCAAGAGCCTCGATCTCGACATCCGCACCGGGGAGATGACGGTCGTGACCGGGCCGAGCGGCTCGGGCAAGTCGAGCCTGGTGTTCGACACGCTGTACGCCGAGGGGCAACGCCGCTACGTCGAGACCTTCAGCGCCTACGCGCGCCAGTTCCTCGAGCGCATGGACCGGCCCGCGGTCGACAAGGTCGAGGGCGTGCCGCCGGCGATCGCCATCGACCAGACCAATCCGGTGCGCAGTTCGCGCTCGACGGTCGGCACGATGACCGAGCTGAACGACCACCTGAAGCTGCTGTTCGCGCGCGCCTCCGAGCTGTTCGACAAGGAGACCGCGCGGCGGGTGCGCCACGATTCGCCGGAGACGATCCACGCCGAGCTGCGCCAGCGCGCCGCCGCGCCCGAGGGTGGCGAGGAGCCGCGCCTGGTCGTGACCTTCCCGGTGGAGCTGCCGGCGTCGACGACGCCGGCCGAGGTCGAGCAATGGCTCTCGGCCAGCGGCTTCACCCGGGTTCATGCCGAGCGCGAGGTCGCCTCGCCGACCGGGCCGCGGAAGATGCTCGACGTCGTCGCCGACCGCTTCCGCATCGGCACCACGGAGAAGGCGCGGGCGATCGAGGCGATCGAGGTCGCGCTCAAGCGCGGCAGCGGCCGGGTCAACGTCTACGCCGCGATGCCCGAAGGCGAGCAGCTCTGGCGCTTTTCCACCGGCCTGCACTGCCCCGACAGCGACCTGCGCTACGCCGAGCCGCAGCCGGCGCTGTTCTCCTTCAACTCGGCCTATGGCGCCTGCGAGACCTGCCGCGGCTTCGGCCGGGTGATCGGCGTCGACTTCGGGCTGGTCATCCCCGACCACCGCAAGACCCTGCGCAACGGCGCGATCAAGACAATCCAGACGCCGGCCTGGACCGAGATCCAGGACGACCTGCTGAAGTACGCCGGCGAGGCCGGCATCCCGCGCGACACCGCCTGGTCGCAGCTCACCGAGGCGCAGCGCGACTGGGTGATCGAGGGCTCGCCGAACTGGAAGGGCAAGTGGAACCAGCAGTGGTACGGCATCCGCCGCTTCTTCGGCTACCTCGAGTCGAAGGCGTACAAGATGCACATCCGCGTGCTGCTGTCGAAATACCGCAGCTACACGCCGTGCCCGGCCTGCGGCGGCGCCCGGCTGAAGCTGGAAGCGCTGCTCTGGCGTCTCGGCACGAAGGACGACGCCGATGCGGTGCTGGCGCCGGCGAAGCGCTTCATGCCGGTCGGCACCGGCTGGAGCCGCGAGCAGCTCGAGGCCTTGCCTGGCCTGACGGTGCACGACCTGATGCTGCTGCCGATCGACCGGCTGCGCGCCTTCTTCGACCGGGTCTTCGCGGCGGGCGGAGACGGGGCCGAACCTTCGCCCGCGGCGCAAGGGCCGCAGGGCGAGATCCTGCACCACCTGCACGACGAGATCCGCACCCGGCTGCGCTATCTCTGCGACGTCGGCATCGGCTACCTGACGCTCGACCGGCAGAGCCGCACACTCTCCGGCGGCGAGGTCCAGCGCATCAACCTCACCACCGCCCTCGGCACCTCGCTGGTCAACACCCTGTTCGTGCTCGACGAGCCGTCGATCGGCCTGCACCCGCGCGACATGAACCGGATCATCCTGGCGATGCATCGTCTGCGCGACGCTGGCAACACCCTGGTGGTGGTCGAGCACGATCCGGCGGTGATGCTCGCTGCCGACCGGCTGATCGACATGGGCCCGGGCCCGGGCGAGCGCGGCGGCTCGATCGTCTTCGACGGCACGCCCGAGGCGGTGAAGAGCGCCGACACCCTGACCGGTGCCTATCTCGGTGCGAGGAAGCAGGTCGGCATGGGCCTGAAGCGCCTGGTCGGCGACTCGACCCCGCGCCTCATCCTCGAAGGCGCGCGCGACCACAACCTGAAGGGCATCACGGTCGAATTCCCGCTGCTGCACCTGGTGTGCGTGACCGGCGTCTCGGGCTCGGGCAAGAGCACGCTGGTCCAGGACATCCTGGCGCCGGCGCTGGCGCGGCACTTCGGCAAGGCGACCGAGACGCCGGGCGCGCACGACGCGCTGCACGGCGCCGACTGGCTGGGCGACACGGTGTTCGTCGACCAGAGCCCGATCGGCAAGACCGCGCGCTCCAATCCGGCGAGCTACGTCGGCGCGTTCGACGAGATCAGGAAGCTGTTCGCGCTCGAGCCGCTGGCGGTGCAGCGCAGCTACGGCGCCGGCATGTTCAGCTTCAACGCCGGCAACGGCCGCTGCCCGACTTGCGGCGGCTCGGGCTTCGAGCACGTCGAGATGCAGTTCCTCTCCGACGTGTACCTGCGCTGCCCGGACTGCGACGGCCGGCGCTTTCGCGCCGAGATCCTCGACGTGACGATCGAGCGGAGGCTGCCCGGTGACGTCGCCCGCAGCCTGAGCGTCGCCGACGTCCTCGAGCTGACTGTCGCCGAGGCGGTGCAGCTCTTCCGCGACGACCGCGAGGTGGTGCGTCGCCTGCAGCCGATCGTCGATGTCGGCCTCGAGTACGTGAAGCTCGGCCAGCCGGTGCCGACGCTCTCGGGCGGCGAGGCGCAGCGCCTCAAGCTCGCCGGCTTCCTCGCCGAGGCGGCGCAGAACTCGAGCGCCAGCCGGCAGGCGCTGGCCCGGCGCGGCACGCTCTTCATGTTCGACGAGCCGACCACGGGGCTGCACTTCGACGACATCGCCAAGCTGATGCGCTCGTTCAGGAAGCTCCTGGAGGCGGGCCACTCGATCGTCGTCATCGAGCACAACCTCGACGTCATCCGCGCCTCCGACTGGCTGATCGACCTCGGCCCCGAGGGCGGCGAGGCCGGTGGTGAGCTGGTCGCCTGCGGCACGCCGGAAGACGTGAAGCGCCACGGCAGCTCGCACACCGCCAAGGCGCTGCGCGACTACGACGTCGCCCTCGGCTTCGAGGGGCATGCGGTCGAGGAAGGGCGGCCGCTGCAGTTCCTGCTCAAGCCGGTGCGCGAGCGCCGCGCCGAGGACGAAAGCATCCGCATCGTCAACGGCCGCGAGCACAACCTGAAGTCGATCGACGTCTCGATCCCGCGCGGCAAGTTCAGCGTGGTCACCGGCGTGTCCGGCTCGGGCAAGTCGACCCTCGCCTTCGACATCCTGTTCAACGAGGGCCAGCGCCGCTACCTCGAGTCGCTCAACGCCTATGCCCGCTCGATCGTCCAGCCGGCCGGCCGGCCCGAGGTCGACGCGGTCTACGGCATCCCGCCGACGGTGGCGATCGAGCAGCGGCTGTCGCGCGGCGGTCGCAAGAGCACGGTCGCCACGACCACCGAGGTCTGGCATTTCCTGCGCCTGCTCTACGTCAAGCTCGGGGTGCAGCACTGCGTCAAGGACGGCACCGCGGTGCGGCCGCAGAGCGTCGAGCAGATCGCGGCGCAGATCCTCCGCGACCACGCCGGCGAGCACGTCGGCGTGCTGGCGCCGCTGGTCGTGGCGCGCAAGGGCGTCTACACCGACCTCGCCAAGTGGGCCAAGGGGCGCGGTCACAGCCACCTGCGCGTCGACGGCGAGTTCATCAAGGTCGACCCCTGGCCGCGGCTCGACCGGTTCAAGGAGCACACCCTCGAGCTGCCGGTGGGCGACGTGATCGTCGACCGCGCCCACGAGGGCGCGCTGCGCGCACTGCTCGACAAGGCGCTGGATGTCGGCAAGGGCGTGCTGCACCTGCTGTCGCCGCTCACCGGCCTGCATGGCGCGATGCTCGCGGGCACGCCGACGCGCAAGGTCGGCGCGGTCAAGGTGTTCTCGACCCGGCGCGCCTGCCCGACCTGCGGCACCAGCTATCCCGAGCTCGACCCGCGCATGTTCAGCTACAACTCGAAGCATGGCTGGTGCAGCACCTGCGTCGGCACCGGGCTGAAGCTGAGCCGCGAGCAGCGCAAGGCCTACGACGACTCGATCCGCGACGACGACGACCGCGGCCGCGAGCAGAGCTTCCCGGCCGAGGAGGCCGAGGTCGAGGGCCTGGTCGACGAGCCGTGCCCGGAGTGCGCGGGCACGCGCCTCAATCCGACCTCGCGCGCAGTGAGCTTCGACGAGAAGTCGATCGCCTGGATCGCCCAGTGGTCGGTGGGCGACGCGCGCAAGTGGGTCGAGTCGCTGGCGCTCGAAGGCCGCGAGGCGGAGATCGCGCGCGACGTCGTCACCGAGATCAGGAGCCGCCTGGAATTCCTCGAGGAAGTGGGCCTCGGCTACCTGACCCTGGACCGCGCCGCGCCGACGCTCTCCGGCGGCGAGGCGCAGCGCATCCGCCTCGCGGCGCAGCTCGGCAGCAACCTGCAGGGCGTGTGCTACGTGCTCGACGAGCCGACGATCGGCCTGCACTCGCGCGACAACGCGATCCTGCTCGGCGCCCTCAAGAACCTGAGCGACAAGGGCAACACGCTGGTGGTGGTCGAGCACGACGAGGAGACGATCCGCGCGGCCGACCACATCATCGACATCGGCCCCGGCGCAGGCAAGCGCGGCGGCCGGCTGGTGGCCGAAGGCAGCGCCAGCGAGATCTCGTCCAACCCCGACTCGGTGACCGGCCGGGTGCTGGCGAATCCGCTGGTCCATCCGGTGCAGCCGCGGCGCAAGATCGCGCCCGTCACGGCCGCCACCGAGCGGCGCGAGAGCGCCGCCAATCCGCTGCTGACGATCCGCAACGCCAGCCTGCACAACCTGCAGGACCTCACCGTCGACCTGCCGCTGAAGCGGCTGGTGGCGGTGACCGGCGTCAGCGGCTCGGGCAAGTCGACGCTGGCGCGCGACGTGCTCCTCGCCAACCTGCAGTTCATCAATACCCGCGGCGCCCGGCCGAACTGGCAGGGCTGCGCCCAGATCGACGGCTGGGCCTACATCGACCGCGTGCTCGAGGTCGACCAGACGCCGATCGGCAAGACCCCGCGCTCCTGCCCAGCCACCTACATCGGCTTCTGGGACACGATCCGCAAGCTCTTCGCCGACACCCTCGAGGCCAGGGCGCGCGGCTATGCGCCGGCGCGGTTCTCGTTCAACACCGGCGAAGGCCGCTGCCCGTCGTGCGAGGGGCAGGGGATGCGCACCATCGCGATGAGCTTCCTGCCCGACGTCAAGGTGCCGTGCGAGACCTGCCATGGCGAGCGCTTCAACGCCGAGACGCTGGCCGTGAGCTGGCGCGGCAAGAGCGTCGGCGACGTGCTGAAGATGGAGGTCGATGAGGCGGTCGACTTCTTCGCCGCGATGCCGAACATCGCCCACCCGCTGCAGCTGCTCAAGGATGTCGGCCTCGGCTACCTGACGCTCGGCCAGCCCTCGCCGACGCTCTCCGGCGGCGAGGCGCAGCGGATCAAGCTCGTGACCGAGCTGTCCAAGGTGCGCGACGACATCGGCCGGCGCGGCAACAAGGCGCCGCACACCTTCTACGTGCTCGACGAGCCGACCGTCGGCCTTCACATGGCCGACGTCGAGCGGCTGATCAAGGTGCTGCACCGCCTGGTCGACGGCGGCCACAGCGTCGTCGTCATCGAGCACGACCTGGACGTCATCGCCGAGGCCGACTGGGTGATCGATCTCGGCCCGGAAGGCGGCGCCGGCGGCGGCACGGTGGTGGCCGAGGCGACGCCCGAGGGCATCGTCGCCAACGCGGCGAGCCACACGGGCGTGGCGCTGCGGCCGGTGCTGGCCCGTGGGGGAGGCCTCCCGGCGCTGGCGGCGGCCTAGCGGGACCGTCGCGCCCGTGCCTTGGCGCATACTGGCATCGGCATGCTCCTTGCCAAGTTCTGGCGATCCGCACCGGCCATGGACACCGATTCACGCTGGCCCACCACCACTCCCGAAACCCGGCTGACGTCGGGGCCGGAGAAGGTCTCGGTTCGCGACGCCCTGGGGCCGGGCACGCGTCTTCTCGAAGAGTTCGAGATCCTGCGCGTCCTCGGCACCGGCGGCTTCGGCATCGTCTATCTGGCGCGCGACCACGTGCTGCAGCGCGACATCGCCATCAAGGAGTACATGCCGGCGGCGCTGGCGCGGCGCGGCGAAGGGGCCACGGTGGCGCTTCGCGCCAGCACCGGCGGAAGCGCCGAGACCTTCGCCAAGGGCCTCGAATCGTTCCTCGGCGAGGCCCGGCTGCTCGCGAGCTTCGATCATCCGGCGCTGGTTAAAGTGCATCGCTTCTGGCGGAGCAACGCCACCGCCTACATGGCGATGCCGTACTACCCGGGCCGCACGTTGAAGGACGTGCGCCTGGAGATGCCGGCGGCGCCGGGCGAAGCCTGGTTGAGGGCCTTGATCGAGCCGCTGCTCGGCGCGCTCGAGCTGCTGCACGCGCACGGCGTCTGTCACCGCGACATCGCGCCCGACAACATCCTCGTGCTGCCCGATGGCCGGCCGGTGCTGCTCGACTTCGGTTGCGCGCGCCGCGCCGTCGCCGGCGGCTCGCAGTGGTTCACGGCCCATCTCAAGCCGCAGTTCGCGCCGCTGGAGCAGTACGCCGACGAAGGCAGCGTCGGCCAGGGGCCGTGGACGGACCTTTACTCGCTCGGCGCGACGCTCTATTTCGTCGTCACCGGCCGCGCACCGGCCGCCTCGGTGGCGCGCGCTGCGCACGACACTCTGCCGGCCCTTTCGTCGTTGTCGCTGTCGGGGATTTCGCCCGGCCTGCTCGCCGCCGTCGACTGGACCCTCGCCCTCGCGCCCGGCGATCGGCCGCGCGACGTCGAGACGGTTCGACGTGCGCTTCGCGGCGAGATCGCGCCGCCCGCGCGGCGGGTGCCGATCGAGGCCGGCGGCCCGGGCGCCGCGGCGGCGCCGGTGGCGCCGGAAGGCACGGCGGCCAAGGGTAATGCCTTGCAGAGCGAAGGCGTGCCGCTCGCGGCGGAGCGAGCGGATCGCGGAGCGCACTGGGGCGCGGCGCTGTCGATCGCGTTCGCCGCTCTGGTGGCTCTGGCCGCGCTGGGCGGGGGGCCGCCGACGCTGCCCGAGGCTTCGCCGGCGGCGACCCCGTCGTCGGTCGACCCGGTGGCCACGGAGCGCCCGGTCGTCCCCGAGTTCCAGGCGGACGCCAAGGCGTCGATCGTCGTGCCCGCGGTTTCCGGGACGCCACCGGGCGAGGTCGCGGAGCCCTCGGCCGCTGCCCTGCGGTCGATATCGGGGCCTACCCCGGTCGCGGTCGACGGCGAGCAAGACAAGCGGGCGCGCCCGGCGAAGGCGCGCTTGGCCAAACGCCCGCTGCCGACGGCCGCCCAGGCTGCCCAGGTCGGCCATGGCGTCTGCAGTGGCGACGGTGCGGGCCTGCTGACAAACGCCCTGTGCGTCCTGAACCCCTGTCGCGATCCCAAGGGCCGCACCCGGGCCGAGTGCCTGGATCGTCAGCGTGCCGAGGAGGCGCGGCTGCGGCGCCTGGCTTCGCTGGGGTGACCGCCTGACCGATCGTCCTACTCTGGCAGGCCGGCCTGCCTCAGGGCTTGGGCAAAGCGCTCGTAGTCGGCATCCCGCATGAGCGGCGCCTGCGCCCTCAGGTTGCGGAGCGACGCATTCGGCGCCAGCCGCAGGTACTGCTCGATCGACGTCCGGGCTTCGGCCATGCGTCCCAACCGGCTCAGGCAGGCGGCACGAATCCGATAGGGGCCGGGATAGCTCGGCCGTTCGCGGAGCGATCGCTCGGCGAGATCGAGCGCCTCCGCGTCGCGGCCCAGCAGGAA
>Ga0070675_100000814_pt1 | contig 21976 bp, 20 predicted proteins | sample KBSM43metaG_FD_65343 | JGI IMG/M metagenome (GOLD analysis project Ga0070675, IMG submission 65343) | Miscanthus rhizosphere microbial communities from Kellogg Biological Station, Michigan, USA - KBS M4-3 metaG | ecosystem: Host-associated > Plants > Roots > Rhizosphere > Soil ... | reverse complement strand
GGCCGCATCGTCAGCAAGGTCGAGTCGGTGTTCATGGAAGCAACCGATTACTCGCCGATCAAGTAACGCGAGCGACGAGCGAACCACGAGCAACGAGCAACGAGCAACGAGCAACGAGCAACGAGCAACGAGCAACGAGTAGGTGGAGCAACATGAAACGCATTGCATTGGCGTTGACCCTGACCGCTGTGTTCGCCGCGTCCACACGCTGGACGCTCGCCCAACAACAGCCACTCTTCACTGGCACGTCCACGGCGATGGACGGTAAGGACCTGACGGCGGCGCGCCGGAATTTTGAAGCCGGGGCCCGTACCTACTGGCACAGTCACTCGAACGGGCAGTTGCTGATGGTCGAGCAGGGGCGGATGCGTCTGCAAAAACGCAGCGAAGCCGTGAAGGAACTCGGCGTCGGCGGCAGCGATTACACCGCGCCGAACGTCGTGCACTGGCACGGCGCAACGCCGAACGCACCGATGGTGCAGATTAACGTCGGTTTTGGCGGCGAGACGAAATGGCTCGAAGCGGTCAGCGACAAGGAATATTCGGGAAAATGAAGCCGCGCTACCTGTTTTCTGCGTTCGCCGTCGCGACAACCTTGTCTGCGCAAACCGGTCCCGCGGAACCGGATTGGAAAGCGGTCAACGCGGAAACGCTGAAACACTTCCAGGCAGTCGTGCGATTCGACTCGACGGCGAAGGAGCGGCCGCTCGCCGAGTACATCAAGAAAACACTCGACGACGCCGGGATTCCGGCGCAGATCGTCTTCATGGAATCCGATCGGCCAAACGTGGTGGCGCGGCTGAAAGGAAATGGCAAGAAGCGGCCGCTGCTGATCATGGGCCACACCGATACCGTGACCGTGGATCTGGCGAAGTGGCAATTTGCGCCGTTCAGCGCGACGCTCGACGGCGGCTACGTGTATGGCCGCGGCACGATCGACGACAAAGACAACCTCACCGCCGGCCTGGTGACGATGCTGATGCTGAAGCGGTTGAACGTGCCGTTGGATCGCGACGTGATCTTCCTGGCGGAAGCCGGTGAGGAAGGCAACTCGCGCATCGGCGTCGGCTACATGGTGGCGCAGCATTTTCCCGAAATCGAAGCAGAGTACTGTCTGGCCGAGGGCGGCGACATCGTGCACGAGCACGGCGCGGCCAAGTACGCCGAAGTGGAAACGGTCGAAAAGGTGCCGCGCGGCATTGAGTTGATCGCGCGCGGCGTTGCCGGTCACGGATCGATCCCGTTGAAATCCAACGCCATCGCGCACCTCGGCGCCGCGGTCGGTCGAATCGGCGAGTGGCGTCCCGACATCAAGTTGAACGAAACGACTGCGACCTATTTCCGCAAGCTCGCGACGCTGGCACCGCCGGAACAAGCGAAGTACTACCGCGACGTGATCTCGCCGGATCCGAAGGTGGCGCGTGCGGCCGACGACTGGCTCTTCGAGAATGAACCGCGGCACTCGTCGATGCTGCGAACCTCGGTTTCGCCGAACATCTTTCAGGGTGGTTACCGCTCGAATGTGATTCCTTCGGAAGCCAAGGCGACGCTCGACGTCCGGATGGTCCCCGACGAGAATCGCGACGCGTTTCTCGAGGAAGTGAAGAAGATCGTCAACGACCCGGCTATCGAAGTCCGCTTCAGCGGCAATACCGCAGCCGAGCGGCCGATTCCGCCGGTCGCCAAGCTCGATTCCGAAATCTTTCGCACGGTCGAAGCCAGCGTGACCAGGATTTACAACATTCCAACGCTGCCGTCGATGTCGACCGGCGCCACCGACATGCAGCAGCTGCGCGCGAAAGGCGTGCAATGCGTTGGCATCGGTGCCGCGATCGACGTCGAGGACCAGGCCAAAGGCTTCGGCATGCACAGCGACCAGGAACGGCTGCTCGAAAGCGAGCTCTATCGCTTCGTACGATTCAACTGGGACATCGTGACGACGCTGGCGCGAGCCCGCTGATCGGGTTACCCCGTACTCTTTGTGTCCTTTGAACCCTTGGTGTCCTTGGTGTCGTCTTCATAAACGAATTGACCCCTGGGTAATTCGACATCGAACAGCTGACGCGCCACATCGCGCAGGCTCGCTCGATCGATGGTTTCTTCGCTCATCCGCCCGTTGTCCCATCGCGTCAGCGTTTCGTTGCGAAGAATGACCCGATCGTTGCCACGCACCCGCTGAATCGTCAGCGTCTTGCGGAACATCGACTCGGGATGCGTCGACGTGTAATGGTTGGCGACGATAATGTCGCCGGTGGTCTGTGCTTCTTCGGCGAACTCGTAGAGATCCATCGCCTGCGACACGTCACGCATCGACAGTACCCACAGCCGGCCGTCCTGCCGAAGCGTGTAGGTCAACCCGCGCTGCGTCGCGGTGGCGCCGTCGCGCAGCGGAATCGGTTCGATCAGGCCGACCGCGCCGAAGCCGACGTCGGCGAGATACGGCTCAGAACCGTCGCCGCTGCAGGTGACTCGCAACACCATATGGGTTCGTGCCCAGCGCTCGGGTGGGCCGCGGCGGACCCGTCCGAGCAACGCGACCACCGCAAATCCCGCCTGACGGAGCGCTGCGGCGAACAAGGTGTTGTGTTCGAAGCAGTAGCCGCCGCGATGCTGATCGATGAACTTGTTCTCGATGTCCGGGAGTTCGACGCTGATCGCGCCGCCGGTCTGGATCGCGAGGTTTTCGAAGAGAAACGTTTCGCGGTGAGCCGCGTGCAGGCGGCGCAACGTCTCGAGAGTGGGCGGCGTCGCGGCATCGACCTGCAATCGCCGCAGGTAGTCGTGCAATCGCATGAGTTCTCACCCATAATAGCCGCCTTAAGATCAGAGCACTAAAACGGCAACGAACTACGCTGTCTGGCAGCGTTGTCTAATGACTGGTCTAATCCAAGCGCGGGACGAAGGGGAAGAAATGACGAGTAAAGAACGCAACCGACTTCTCCTGGTCGCGGTGGGAATTGCGATCGTGTCCATGGCTATCGCCCAGCACTTTGGATGGATAGCGGGTCCGCCCCCGGTGCTCGCGCCGGGAATTCGGTGATCGCGTTCGGTGCATCGCTACCTTCCACTACCGGAGGCCGTCATCGTCCTTGCGCTTGCGGCGGTAATTCTCGGGCCGCGCACGCTGCGACGTTTCTGGCATCGGCGCTAGAATGTAGCTGATGCGTCGGACCGCCGGCTTCGCGCTCATTGTCGCGGCTTTGGTGGCCCTTGCGACGATCCACTTTTCAAAGGGCGAACCTCTACCGCCGCCTCCCTCGATGGTCACGGTCCGCCCGGACACCAGATAGCCTTTCAGCAGCAGATTCCCAGTCCCAGCGCGAGCACTGCGTAGCACTTCATCAAACTGGACTTGTCACCAACGCTGGTCGACAATAGCCGTCTTATGTCGAAGATCTGGATCGCGACTGCCGCCGGCATCGCGCTCGCCACCGTGGCGACGTTCGCCCGGCAGGGATCGCAGCCCGATTGGAAGGCCGTCGAGGACGAAACGATGCGGCACTTTCAAACGGTGCTGCGCTTCGACACGCAGAATCCTCCCGGCAACGAGACGACCGTGGCCGACTACCTCAAGCAAGTGTTCGACAAGGAGGGGATTCCGGCGCAACTGATCGCGGCCGAACCGAAGCGCGCCAACATCGTCGCGCGGTTGAAAGGCAATGGCAGGAAGCGTCCGCTGTTGATCATGGGACACAGCGACGTGGTGACCGTCGACGCGGCGAAATGGAAGCATCCGCCGTTCAGCGCCACTCGCGAAGGCGGCTATGTCTACGGCCGGGGCACCGTCGACGACAAAGACAACCTGACCGCCGGCGTGATGACAATGCTGCTGTTGAAGCGTCTTAACGTGCCGCTCGATCGTGATGTGATCTTTCTCTCCGAACCGGCCGAAGAAGGCGGCGGCGCTGGCGTGGGCATCAGCTACATGGTCCGCGATCACTTCGCCGACATCGAAGCGGAGTATTGCCTCGCCGAAGGTGGCGGCGTGACGCGCATCAACGGTGAAGCCCGTTTCACCCAGGTGCAGACCCTGGAAAAGATTCCGCGTGGCATCGAACTGGTCGCGACCGGCATTTCGGGCCATGGTTCGGTGCCATTGAAGACCAACGCGATCGTCCATCTCGCCGGAGCGGTGGCAAAGATCGGCGCGTGGCGGCCCGACGTGCGCTTCAACGAGACGACCGGCACCTACTTCCGCCGGCTTGCGGCAATCTCGCCGCCTGAAACGGCGAAGATCTACCGCGACGTGTTGTCGACCGACTCGAAGGTGCGCGCCGCTGCCGACGACTGGCTGCTCGACAACGAGCCGCGGCATTCGTCGATGCTACGCACGTCCGTGTCGCCGAATATCTTCAACGGTGGTTACCGTTCGAACGTGATTCCGTCGGAAGCGAAGGCGACGCTGGACGTTCGCATGCTTCCCGACGAAGATCCGGTAAAATTCCTCGAGCAGGTCAAGCGGGTGGTTGACGATCCGTCGGTCGAGGTGCGTTTCTCGGGCCAGGCGACGCGTTCCGTAGGCCCCGACACCAAGCTCGATTCGGAGCCGTTCAAGGTACTCGAAGCGGTCGCGACCAGAATCTACAATACCGTGACGCTGCCGACGATGAGCACTGGCGCTACCGACATGGCGCAGCTGCGGTCAAAGGGCGTGCAGTGCTACGGCATCGGCCCGGCCACGGATCTCGAAGACGGCCCGAAAGGCTTCGGCGCGCACAGCGATCAAGAGCGTATTCTCGAGAGCGAAATTCACCGGTTCGTCCGGTTCAATTGGGAAGTCGTCAACGAGCTTGCCCGCGCTCGCTGACGACCCCTTGAATCTGATCAACCCTTTGAACCTATAATTCGTCAGCGCCTGCTGGCGGAGTGCCATGCTGCCAGCAATACCCCGATCGTTCATCGTCGTTCTCAGCTGCGCCGCCGCAGTGGCGGCCGTTTCCGGCCAGTCGCAGCAGCCGCCGACGTTTTCCACCACCAATCGCACGGTCGCCGTTTATGCGACGGTCACCAACGAAGCAGGCCGCCTGGTCCCGGACCTCGGCCGGGAACATTTCACCGTTACCGACAACGGCAAGCCCCAGGAACTGACGATCTTTTCGAACGAACTCCAGCCGATTACCGTCGTCGTGCTGCTCGACCGCAGCGGCAGCATGCGTGAAAATTTCAATCTCGTGCGCGACGCCGGCGGCTCGTTCGTCGATGCGATGATGCCGGCCGACAAGGCGCGGATCGGCACGTTCTCCACGCGCATTCAGATCGATCCCGAGGATTTCACGTCCGACCATAGCCAGTTGGTTGGGATCCTGCGCGGCGAACTGCAAGAAGCCGGTCCGACGCCGCTCTGGAATGCCGTCGATCGTGGAATCAGCGCGCTGCGCCACGTCGAAGGACGACGCGTCATTCTGGTGTTCACCGATGGCATCGACGAGCCGATGAATTTCAAGAATGGCAATTCCTCGAAGCGCTCGGTGTTGAAGCGCGCGGAGGAAGAAGACGTGATGGTCTACTCGGTCGGTCTGGCGCCTGATGCGGGTGGCGGCACACGCAGCAGTGCCGGCCGCTCCGGCTACGGCTCGCCCGGAGGCTACGGCCGCGGCGTTTTCGGCGGCGGCGGCGGTGGGGTGGGCGGCGGCGCTCCATTTGTAGTCGGACCCGACCCCGGACTGAAGGACTTGTCAGGGGCAACCGGCGGCGGCTATTTCGAACTGACGTCCGCGCTCAACCTGACATCGACGTTCCGGCAGGTCGCCAACGAATTGCATCATCAGTACGCGCTCGGTTTCACGCCGAAAGTCCTCGACGACAAGATGCACGACTTGAGTGTGAAACTCGACGATCCGCGCGCGGTCGTACGTTTCCGCAAACGGTATTTCGCGGCACGAACCCGGTGAATCGCGCCTCTACAATTGCTGGAGCGCTTCCAGGACTTCTTCGGCGTGTCCGTCTACTTTGACATTGTCCCAGCGCTTCGCCACCTTGCCGTCTGGGCCGATTAGATAGGTCGTCCGCGCTATACCCATGAACTGCCGGCCGTAGAGCGACTTTTTCTGCCACACACCGTACTTTTCCGCGACCTCGTGATCTTCGTCGGCCAGTAACGGAAAGTTGACGTCGAACTTCTTCGCGAATTTCGCCTTGCTCGTTTCGTCGAGAATGCTGACGCCGAGCACCGCCGCTTTGCCGGCCTTGAACTGCGGCAAACTATCGCGAAACGCGCAGGTCTCTTTCGTGCACCCTGGCGTGTCGTCTTTTGGATAGAAATACAGGACGAGTGCCCTGCCGGCGTAGGCCGATAACGTGTGTTTCTTACCGTCCTGATCGTTCAGGGAAAACGCCGGAGCCTTCTTGCCTTCCTCGATGAGTGCCATGGAGGAAATGCTAGCATTCCGCCAGTCGAGTGGCGAGCGACGAGCGACGAGCGACGAGCGACGAGCGACGAGCAACGACTGGAGGTTACCGTGCGACGGAGCATTCTGATCGTGCTGCTGGCGGCGGCTGTTGACGCAGCGACAGTGCCGCCAGCGGTATTTGTCGATCCGCAACGTCGCGCGAAATTGGCGTCCGGCTACGGCGAGGTGGATCGGATCTTCAAGGAGTTCGCCGAGCGGTCGCACGTTCCTGGCGCAGCGTGGGGAATCGTGGTCGATGGCGAGCTGGCGCACGCCGGCGTCTATGGCGTCCGCGACACCAGCAGCAGAGCACCGGTCGACCGCGACACGGTGTTTCGTATCGCGTCGATGACGAAAAGTTTCACCGCGATGTCGATTCTCAAGCTGCGCGACGAAGGAAAACTGTCACTCGACGACGCTGCCGAAAAATACGTGCCCGAGCTGAAAACGTTGAAATATCCGACCAGCGATTCACCGCGGATCACCGTCCGTCATCTGCTGTCGCATTCCGAGGGATTCCCTGAGGACAACCCGTGGGGCGACCGTCAACTGGCCGACAGTGACGAGCAGCTCTCCGCGATGATCCGCGCCGGCATTCCGTTCTCGAACGCGCCGGGAATCGCCTACGAATACTCAAACTTCGGCTTCGCGATCCTCGGGCGCATCGTCTCGACGGTTGCCGGCGAATCCTACGAGAATTACGTCACCACAAATATCCTCCGGCCGCTCGGAATGACCGCGACGACGCTGCATCCAGCGAAGGTGCCGTCCAGCCGTCTGGCGCTCGGGTATCGCTGGGAGGACAACCGATGGAAAGAGGAACCGCAGCTCGCGCATGGATCGTTTGGTGCGATGGGCGGCATGCTGACATCGGTCACCGACCTCAGCAAGTACGTCGCCGCTTTCTTGTCAGCGTGGCCACCGCGCGACGGCGCCGAGACACTGCCGATTCGACGCTCGTCGCTCCGCGAGATGCAACAGTCGTGGCGTCCGTCGGGCGCGCGCGTGATACGCGAGCCGTCCGGCGCGACGCAATTGAACGTCGGCAGTTATGCGTTTGGCCTCAACGTCACACAGACCTGCGACTTTCGGACGATGGTCGCGCACGGTGGAGGCCTGCCAGGATTCGGATCGACGATGCGCTGGTTGCCCGAGCATGGCGTGGGCATCGTCGCCTTTGGCAACCTCACCTACACCGGTTGGACGCCTGCAGCGATGAACGCGTTTGATGCGCTGCTCAAGACCGGCGGTTTGCAGCCGCGGATGCCGCAGCCCTCGACCGACCTCGTATCGGCGCGTGACGCGGTGTCGCAGTTGATTGTCCGCTGGGACGATCAGGCTGCCGACCGCCTCGCGGCCGTGAACCTGTTTCTCGATCGATCGAAAGACCGGCGCCGCGCCGAGATCGACGAACTGCGGCAGCAGGTCGGCGCGTGCGCGATGCCCGATCGGTTTGACACGGTCGAGAACGCACTGCGCGGCGATTGGACGATGACCTGCGAGCGTGGCAAGGTGCAAGTGGCGATCACCCTCGCGCCGACCACTCCGCCGACGGTTCAGTACTTGTCGGTGCGCCGGGCGCCCGAGCAACCGGTCCGCGGCTCGACGTGCTCATAGGGGAGACGATGGCAACCACCGATCCACGCGTTGACGCGTACATCGACAAGTCGGCCGATTTCGCCAAACCGATTCTCGAGCGCCTGCGCTCCGTCGTTCACGAAGCCTGTCCGGAGTGCGTGGAAGAGATGAAGTGGAGCTTTCCGCACTTCACCTACAAAGGCATGCTGGCGAGCATGGCGTCGTTCAAACGGCACTGCGCGTTTGGTTTCTGGAAGGCTGCACTGGTGATGGAAGACGGTGCCCGCACTGCCGGAGCAATGGGGCACCTCGGCTGGATCACATCGCTCGCCGATCTGCCGCCGATCCACGCTGATCCGCTGGACGAAAAAAGCAAGAGCGCTGAACGACGCGGGCGTCAAGGTGTCCGAACAACGGGCCAGGCCGCGCCAGTCGTTGAAGACGCCTCCGGACCTGACCGCGGCGCTGAAGAAGAACAAGAAGGCGTCGGTGGTGTTCCAGTCGTTCAGCCCGACGAAGAAACGCGATTACATCGAATGGATCACCGGCGCGAAGAGCGACGACACCCGCGCGAAGCGATTGACGACGGCGATCGGATGGATTGCACAGGGCAAATCGCGGAACTGGAAGTATGAAAAGCGCCCGTAGCGCGGTGGTGATCGCTATTGCCACGGCGGCGGCGATCGTCGTCTCCTCCGCCCAGTCGCAGCCATTCTCGATCATCTTTCGCAACGGTACGGTGATTGACGGTACCGGCGGCGCGCGATTTCGCGCTGATCTGGCGATCAGTGGCGCCGCGGTGGCGCGCGTCGGCAATCTTTCGAATGAACGAGCCACCACCGAGGTCGATGCGACTGGACTGATCATTGCGCCCGGATTCATCAATATCCATAGCCACGCCACCGCCGATGGCCTGCAGCGGGCCGAGAACATGCTGACCCAGGGCGTGACTACCGAGATTGCGAATGCCGACGGCGCTGGGCCGCTCGACATCGCCGACCAGCTCGATCGCGCGCTGGCGCGCGGACTCGCGGTCAACCTCGGCGCACAGATCGGCTTCAACAGCGTCTGGACGCAGGTGATCGGCGCGGCGGATCGCCGCGCTTCGACCGACGACATCGCGCGGATGCGCGCGTTGATTGTCGAAGGCTTGAGCAAAGGCGCGTGGGGAGTGTCGGCCGGCCTGGACTACAAACCGGCCTATTTCGCGCAAGCCGAGGAAGTGATCAAGGTGGTCGAGGCGGCGAAGCCGTTCCGCACCATTTTCATCAATCACGACCGCGTGACGCCCGAATCGGGGTTCAGTTCCCGGGCGGGAATGGAAGAGACGATGGCGATCGGCGAGCGGGCAGGGATCACGCCGGTGATTACCCACATGAAAGTGCAGGGGCACGAACAAGGCTCGGCCGATCAGATTCTGTCGAGGATGCGCGAGGCGACCGCGCGCGGATCCTACACCGCCGCTGACGCGTATCCTTATCTCGCTGGGCAGACCGGTCTAGCGGCCCTGATCATTCCCGGCTGGGCGCAGGACGGCGGCCGCGACGTGATGTTGAAACGCTTCGCCGACCCCGACCTCCGCGCGCGAATTGTTCGCGAGTCTGAAGAAGCGATGGACAAACGCTTCGGCGGCGCAGCGGGCATTTACCTGCCCGCGACGAGACGAGAGCTGACGTCGGTGATGCGCGAGATGAATGTATCGGCCGGAGAAGCGGTCGTCCGCCTGCTGGAGCAGAGCAGCCCGGGCATCATCGCCCGGTTTGGCGTCGAAGCGGATCTGGTCAAGATTCTTCAGCACCCGACCACCTCGATCGCGTGTGACTGCGGTGCGGTCGTTCCCGGCGCGGCTTCGCATCCGCGCTACTACGGATCGTTTCCACGGGTGCTCGGGCGATACGTGCGCGAACAGAAAGCGCTGTCGCTGGAGGACGCGATCCGTAAGATGAGCGGCTTGCCGGCGGCGACGATCGGCCTGGTCGATCGCGGATTGCTTGCAGCCGGCATGGCCGCTGACGTCGTCGTGTTCGATCCTACGACGATCATCGATCACGCGACGTTCGAAGAACCAACCTTGCCATCGGACGGCGTGCGCTACGTGCTTGTGAACGGACAGTTCGCCGTGAATCGCGGCGAGGCGACCCTGGCAAAGGCCGGACAGGCGTTGCGGCGACTGGAGTACATGCCGACGCGGCCGATGGATCCGCCGGGGACTTTCCGTGCGATCCGCGGCGATTCACCCGGCCGCGAGACGAGCGATCAATTGGCGATGGTTTCGGTCAACGTCGCGCAAGGTCCTATGGATCGGCAGGCGCGCGGAACGGTCTGGGCAGGGACGCCGAGCGATCATGTCATCGAGGGGCGCGAATTCGGTGTCATCCAGACTGGCAGCAATTGGGCAAGTGTGACCGGACGGGGTGCTGTTCGAGGGCAGGGCGAGCAGACGATCACGGTGACCCTTGATGGCGAGTTCTTGTTCCTGACCACCGACAGTGGAATGCGGCTGAAATATCCGTTTCGCCGCCGCCCGTGATCGTTAGAGCGGCTTCTTATAGCTGACAATCCGCACAACCTCCTCGAATCCAAGCGCGCGGTGCGCGGCGTGGCTGACGTCGTTGTCCAGCTCGGCATCGGAGCCGAATTCGCGACAGCCCTGGGCCCGCCCCCATCCCTCCGCTGCCTTCACCAGCATCGCGCCGACTCCCTGTCGTCGGTGTGCCGGGTCGACGTACCAGCCTTCGAGGAACGCGACGCGATCCGACTCGCACCCTTCCGCGTAATTGCGAATCGACAGCTCGGCGAATCCGATCGGCTGGCCGGCGTCGTCAACCGCCACCAGCACTTCGAGCGGCATCGGCAGCACGCCGCGAAAATAGTCAGCCACCTCGCGACCATGACTGTTCGACTCGTCCGGCCACAAGGCGTGACGCATCGATTCCCAGGCCGCAGCGTCGGCTGCGGTTGCGGGCCGCACGACTACTGCGGCGGACATGAAGCGCCTTCACGCCGCTTGATCACCAGCGACCGATCGAACTGCATAACGGTGTCGGTTCCGTTGAACAGTGCCTTTGAAAATCCGTTCACATCGTCGACGATTGCGTACGGCAGACCGCTGATATCGACCCACCGTTCGATCGCTTTTTGCGGTTCGAATGTATCGGGGTCGTTGAATCGCGCGGTACCGCGCGGGTTGTCGAGCACCGCGAGGTGTAGCCAGTAGCCCCGGTAGCCTTCGGCGACCAGATAGTCAACGCACGCCCGATCGAGATGATCGCGCGCCCACAATCCGGCTCGCCACACCGACGCGGTGACGACCGGTCGCGGTTTCGGCGCCGCGATGATGCGCTCGGCGGCGAGTGGCAGGAGTGCGACCGTCGCGATCCACGCGACCGCTCGATGGCCGCTGATCGTCAGCGCGGCAGCGATGGCGAGCGGATAAATAGCCAGGTACATCATCTTCAACGCGAGGTACGGCGCATCCGCGGCCCGGTAACGTGCCACCACGTAGAGCGCGACGGCCTGCAGGCCGATCGCGGCCGCGAATACCATCGCGTGTCGCCGGTTCGGCGAAGTAACCGCGGTTGCGAGCCCGACGCAGGCGGCGATCAGAAAGAACCAGCCGAGTGTGTCGGGCGACGGGTAGATCGCAAAGCCACTGGTGCCGGCCATCTGCAGCCGGCCGGTGCGTCCGAGTGAGTGGAACGCTGCGATCAACCCGATCGGCAGCAGGCCGATGATCGCGTGCTGAACCGTCAGGCTGACGGCGGAGCGATTTCCAGCCAGCGCGACGACGTACAACAGGACGATTGGTCCAATCCAGATCGGCCACGTCACAAACACCACCGAACCAAACACGGCGAACAGCGCCGCGACCGCGCTGCTGGGGCGGTCGTTCCAGATGGCGATCATCCACCACGCAGCACAGGCGAACAGCTCGGAGATGACCTGCGGCCAATAGGAGTGGGTCGTGAAGGATCCCGCGAAATACGCGTTCGGCATGAACAGCAGGATCACTGCCGCAAACCCGGTCAGCGCTCCAGCATCGCGCTCGACTGCGAGCCGCCGCGCGATCGAAAAAATTACGCCCGCCTTCAGCGCGACGGTCAGCACCAGAACCGGGTGGACCACACGCAGCGCCATCGTCCGCGCCCATGCGCCAGCGAGCGCGATCAGCAGGTGGCCGCCCGGCGTGTAATCCATCATGTCGCCGAGGTACGGGTACAGCGCCGGATCGTCTACCAGCCGCCAGTTGCGCTCGATGTAGTTGATCAACACCAGATGGTGTGCGAGATCCGGTCCGCCGCCGAGCGGCAGAAGATCCGGTGCAGCGAGTACCAGGAAAGACGCGCCCGTGCCGGCAACGACAACCAGCAACGCGATCGAATGTGAAAGCGCCGCGGAGGCGAGTCGAATCAACGCACCGGCTACGATCGCGGCGGCGGCGACCGTGACGAGGAGGACAACGGCGGGCGATACGCGCCAGCCAAGGCGGTAGGGCAGGTAAGCTGCGAGGATCGCGAACGCGAGGGTTGCCGTCGCCGATGCGAGCAGCGCTTCGCCGCGCGTCAGCACGCGGACATCTTAGCAGCCAACAGAAGAAACCGCAGAGAACGCCGAGAACGCGAGCCAATTATCTCGGCGCACTCTGCGATCTCCGCGGTTTCTCCTTTGAACGTGTTACTCGTATCGCAGCGCCCGCATCGGTTCGACCTGCGACGCCCGATGCGCCGGAATGAATCCGGCACCGAGCGCGACGATCGTCAGCACTATCGCCGATGTGGCCAGCACGATTGGATCCCAGCCCTTGAGTTCGAACAGCAGCGATTCGGCGAGTTTGCCGAGGCCGATTGCGCTGGCCAGTCCGATCACCCCACCGACCACGGTCATCAGGCCAACCTGTCGCAGCACCATGCCGCGAACCCGTCCGGGCGCGGCGCCGAGCGCCATCCGCAGTCCAATCTCTCGTGTCCGCTGCGCCACGGTATAGGCGAGCACCCCGTATAAGCCGATCCCGGCGAGCAGCGTCGCGAGGACCGCGAACGCAGCAGACAACGTGCTGATGAACCGATCGATGAACACGTTCTCGCGAATCTGCTGCGGCAGCGTCCGCATGTTCTCGATCGGCAGCTTGCGATCGAGCTGCGCGACCGCTTTGGAAATCGACGCCATGAACGCCGTCGGCTCGCCGCCAGTTCGGACGTAGAAGGTGGCGAAGCCGGTGCGATCGTCCTGCCGGTATGGAATGAAAAACTGCGGCGGAACGTCGCGCTTCACCTCGCTGTATTTCGCGTTGGCGACCAGACCGACGATTTCCATGTCGAGCGGGCTGCTCGGACCGTCGCGATTCATGTGGCGTCCCACGGCGGTACGTCCGAGATTGAATTTCTTCGCGAACGCCTCGTTGACGATCGCCACTTTCGGCGCGCCCGCGCCGTCGGCACGCGTGAACTCGCGCCCCGACATGACCGTCATGCCGAGCGTTGCGAAGTAGTTCGAGCCGATCTCGTTGAAACGAGAATTCGCATCGGTGTCAGGTCCCTGTTCGAAGCCTTCGACCGCGACGTTGTTGCCCCAGTTGCTGCCCGACAGTAACGGCACGGTTCCGGCGGTCACACCGGTCACGCCCGGCAAAGCGCTGAGGCTGTCTTCGATCTGTTCGAACAATTGCCGCGTGCCCTGCGCGGTGTAACCGTTCAACTCTGGGGAGATGCCGAACATGATCACGTTGTCGGCTTTGAGGCCCAACTGCACCCGGCTGACGTTGAGCAGACTCCTGGTGAACAACCCCGCCGCCACCAGCAGCGCCATTGACAAGGCAATTTGCGCGGTGGCCAACCAGGTGCGGAATCGTGACGCCGAGCGCGCTCCCGAAGGTTGTCCGGCTGTTCCCTTCAGTGCCGAAATCAGGTCGGGCCGCGTGCTGTGCACCGCGGGGAACAGTCCGAAGAGAAATCCGGTCCCGAGTGCGAGTGCGGCGGCAAACAGCATGACGTTGGTGTCGATCGTCGCCGAAATCGTATCGGTTGCATCCTTCGGCAACAACGCCAGCATCAGGTTCAGCGTCCACTGCGCGACGACCAGGCCGCCAATGCCGCCAAACAGCGCCAGCAGGCACGACTCGCCGAGCAGTTGGCGAATCAGTTGGCCGCGTCCGGCGCCGATCGACAAACGAACCGCCATTTCGCCGGCGCGCGATGCGGATCGCGCGAGCAGCAGATTGGCAATGTTCGCGCACGCAATCAACAGCACGAACGCGGTGACGCCCATCAGCAGCGACAGCGGCGCCATCGCCTGGCTCGAGACGTCACTTTGGCCGCGCGCTCCCCGCTCCATCAGCAACGTCTTCGCCTTGAACCGCTCGAGCGTCTGCGGGCTCATCCCTTTCTGAAGCGGTGCTTCGACGTCGTTGATGATGTTGTGATACGGCGCGCTCAACGCGACGCGCGCCTGTTCGATCGTCACGCCGGGTTTCAGACGTCCGAAGAGGTACGCCCAGTAGCTGCGACGGTTGTCGAACCCTTTGAACGGCTGCGAGAATCCGCGCATCGTGATCGGCGCAAACAACGCCGGCTGGGCTCCGAGCGTCGTGCTGATGAATCCACGTTCCGCAACCCCGACCACCGTCATCGACTGGCCGTTCACGGTGATCGATTGGCCGACAATCGACGGGTCGAGCCCGAAACGGCGTTGCCAGTAGCCATAACTCAACACCACCACGTGCGATTCCCCGATCGTCTTGTCATCATCGGGACCGAGCAGGCGGCCAACCGCGGCGCGAATCCCCAGCACTGGAAAGTAACTGCCGGACACCAGCATGCATTCCGCGTTTTCGGTCTGGTTCCTTGCGGCCAGATTGGCGCCGAAACTCACGTGCGCGGCGATGCCGGCGAACGAGGTCTGGGCGCGCTCGAGGTCGCGGAACATCGGGTAGCTGAATACCCATTCGCAACCCCCGGCATTGCCGCACGACTGCGATCCGGGTTTCGGACCGGGCGAACCGATGTTGACCAGCCGGTTGGCCTCGGGAACCGGCAGCGGCCGCAACAGCAACTGATTGAACAATGAAAAAATTGCAGCATTCGCGCCGATGCCGAGCGCCAGTGAGACGATGGCAACCACCGTGACAAATGGCGTTTTGAAAAGGGTACGGAGCGCGAATTTGATGTTCAGCATATGCTTCAGAAGGTAGACGTAATGGCGAAGGAAATGGTTTACATCGCGAACCTGATCAAGCGGGCCGTCACCGGACCTGCCTGGCACGGTCCCGCGCTCGATCACGTCCTCGAAGGCATCGGCGCCGAACAGGCGGTCGCGCACCCGATTCCCAATGCGCATTCTATTTGGGAACTAACCCTGCATGTCGCGGCGTGGGCAGAAATCGCGCGAGCCCGCCTGAAAGGCGAGCGGATCGCCGACCCGCCGGCGCACGAAGACTGGCCCCCGCTCCCTGCGAATCCCGACGCGGCCGCGTGGGATGCAGCGCAAGTGCGGATGCGCGACGCGTATCGCGCGCTGGCCTACGACGCCCGTCATCTCGAGGACGAGTCCATGCACGACACCATGAGCGGTCTCGAGTATTCGCGATGGGTGCTGCTGCATGGCGTCGTCGAGCACGGCCTGTATCACGCCGGCCAAATCGCGCTCCTCAAGAAACTGTGAATCCGACATTTTTCAAAACGCCTGCCGATTTTCGCTCGTGGCTCGAACAGCATCATGCGCGTGCCGACGAATTGCTGGTCGGGTTCTACAAGAAGGAATCTGGGAAGCCGAGTATCACGTGGCCTGAATCGGTCGATGAGGCATTGTGTTTCGGATGGATCGACGGCATCCGCCGGCGCATTGACGACATCCGCTACTCAATCCGGTTCACGCCACGGCGCCGACGCAGCATCTGGAGCAAGGTCAACACCAAGCGTGTCGCCGAGCTGACCAAGGAAAAACGAATGCGCCCCGCCGGGGTGAAAGCATTCGAAGCACGAGACCCAAAGACGACCGGTATCTATTCGTTTGAACGCGAAACCGCAACACTGCCGGCGGAATTCGCAAGAGTATTTCGCGCAAACGCGAAAGCATGGAAATTCTGGGAGGCGCAGCCGCCCGGATACCAGCGGCTCGCGGCCTACTTCGTGACGAGCGCCAAGCAGGACGAAACGCGCCGACGTCGCCTGGATCTTCTGATTCGCGATTCAGCCAGGGGCTTGCGACTAGGTATCGCCCGTCCGACGCGATCCACCTGACCGTCCACCTGGCCTATGATCGCGTTGATGACCATCCGGATTGAAAGAGCAACCGAGCGGGACGTGCCGGTGATCCTGCAAATGATTCGCGACCTGGCCGAGTACGAACGGATGTCCGATCAGGTCGTAGCGACTGAGGCCGACTTGCGCGAATCATTGTTCAGCGAGCGGCGCGACGCCGAAGTGCTGCTGGCATATGCCGACGACAAACCGGCAGGGTTCGCGCTGTTCTTTCACAACTTCTCGACGTTCGTCGGGCGCAAGGGTTTGTATCTCGAAGACCTGTTCGTGAAGCCTGAATTGCGTGGCGCCGGCATCGGCAAGCGCTTGCTGGTCGAATTAGCACGCATCGCCGTCGAGCGGCGCTGCGGCCGCTTCGAATGGTCGGTTCTCGACTGGAACGAACCGGCGATCGGTTTCTACAAGAAGCTCGGTGCGGTGCCGCTGAACGAATGGACGATTTTCCGCGTCACCGGCGACGCGCTCGCTCAGCTGGCGGCGAGCGAGCGGAGTCCGAATATGAACGCCGAGGCCGCAAAGATCGCCGATCGGCGGCCTCTGCGTTGATCGTGAATCGCGAACCCTGCTGCGTTAGAATCCCGACATGAAAATTCGCATGACGGCCGGGCTGTTCGTCGTCGCGGCGCTGATGGCTTTCGCGTATCGCGGCGCGCGCGCGCAAACGCCGCACGCGTCGTCTGCCCCTGGCGTCGTCCGCTTCGAAGCCCACGATGTTGATGCCGCGTTCCGCGGCGGATACTCGGTTTCGGTCGCGGACTTCAACAAGGACGGCAAGCCGGACGTGATTGCCAACTCGCTGGCCGTCAGCGAACTGGCGTGGTACGAGAATCCGACCTGGACGAGGCACATAATCGTTCCGGAAATGCAGCAGATCGTGAACCAGGCGATGGCCGACCTCGATGGCGACGGTATCCCGGAGGTCGCGTTTCAGAGTTCGTTCGCGATGCAGGCCGCCAACAGCCCCGGCTTGAACTGGATTGCCCGTCACGACGGCGATCCAAGGCAGCCGTGGAAGGTCGAGAAGATCGATCAGTTTCCCACTTCGCATCACGTCGCGTGGGCCGATCTCGACGGAGACGGCACCAAGGAACTGTTGAACGCGCCGCTGATCGGCGAGAAGAGCCTGGCTCCGACCTACGACCAGGACAAGGCGTCGGTGTTCTGGTACAGCTCGAAGGACTGGAAGCGGCACGTCGTTACCTCCGACATTCCCGGAATCATTCACCGCGTTCGCCCGGTGAAGTGGGATGGCAGCAAGCGCGAGCAGTTTCTGGTCGCCAGCTTTGAAGGCATCGGGCTTTACAGTGCGAGCGGCAGCGGTGACGGGATGAAGTTCGAGAAACAACTGCTCTCGGCGGGCCACGCCGAAAAAGCACCACGCCTCGGGGCGAGCGACGTCGGTGTCGGCACGCAGAACGGCACGCGCTTCGTCGCCTCGGTCGAGCCGTGGCATGGCAACGAAGTTGTCATCTATACGCAGAAGAGCGGCAAGTGGGAGCGCCGCGTGATTTTCGACAAGGTCTCGAGCGGCCACGAAGTTGCGGTCGTCGATTTGAATGGTGACGGGCGCGACGACGTGGTGGCGAACGACAACGGGCGGGTCACCCCGCAAAATCCGAACGGCACGCCCGGCGTCCACGTGTTCTTCGCTCCGGCTGATGTCGCGACTGGAGAATGGACGTATGTCCGAATTGAAGACAAGTTGGCAATGAACAGCTGCGTCGGCGTCGACATCAACGGTGATCGCCGCAACGACTTGGTCTGCACCGGCGCAGGCGGTGCGATTCGGTGGTACGAGAACATGGGGAAGTAGGAACTGAGAACTGAGAACTGAGAACTGAGAACTGAGAACTGAGAACTGAGAACTGAGAACCCAGCATGCGAAGCGCCGTGATTGTTGCCGCCTCAGTCGGATTCGTCGTCGGTGCGTTTGCCTACGCGGTGGCGCAGCCGCCGAACCGGACCGGCGTCACGTGGACGCAGCTTGGCGAGCTCGATCTGGCAACCGAGGTCGGATTCGATGGCCACGCACTGCGCGGACGGCTCGTGACGCTGCCGCCGGGCGGTGTGATTCCGACCCACAACCACAACGATCGGCCGTCGATGCTCTACATGGTCGAGGGCGTGGCTACCGAGATCCGCGGGACGACCATCATCGAACACCGACCGGGCGAGGGTTTTCGGATCGGGAAGGACACACCGCATTCCGTCGAAAATCGCAGCACCGCGAAAGCGGCGTACGTCGAAGTTGACGTCTACAAGAAATAGCCGCTTTTGAGTGCCAATCCGGGCATATCGATGCCGCGGTATCGGAAAGCTGCCCCGCGACGACGCCCGACGCTGCGCACCAGCTGCAGATAACCGAGCAAATCCGTCGAAAGTTGACCGGCTGGCTCGGCTTGCAAGTCGCCGTGTCGCAGCCGTGGTTTCCGCGTTAAAATGGCCGGACTTCGCGACTACTGGAGGAACCGTTATGAGTGTTTCCCGTCGGACGTTTATGGGCGGCGTCGCTGCCGCGGTCGGGTACCTCGGTGTGAAGCCGGAAGCGGATCTGCTCGCGCAGGGCGCGGCGCCACGGGCGCGCGCGGCCGCGGCTCCCGCCGACGATTGGGATTCGTTCGCGCATCTTTCGAGCAACGAGAATTGCTGGGGACCGCCCGAGTCGGTGATGAAGGCGATGAACAACGCCTGGAAGTACTCGAACCGCTACGGGTATCCCGATGGCAATCTGGTCGGCGAGATCGCGAAGCACCACGGCGTCAAGGGCGAGAATATTTTGTTGACCGCGGGTTCGGGCGAAGCGCTCGACGTGATCGGTACCACCTACCTGCAGGGTGGCAAGAAAGTGCTCGGCGTCGAGCCGTCGTATAGCTCGGTCTATCAGCACGCCACCAGCATCAAGACGACCGCGATCAAACTGCCGCTGACCAAGGACTACCGGCAGGACATGCAGATGTTCATCAAGACCGCCAACGCGCGTGCGAAGGAGATCGGTCTGATTTATCTGTGCAACCCGAACAACCCGACCGGCGTGATCGTCACGAAAGACGAAGTGAAGGAACTGCTCGACGGTCTGCCGAAGGGCATGCCGGTGCTGATCGACGAGGCCTACCACCACTTCGTGGACGATCCGAAGTACGCGACGTCGATTCCGTACGTGATCGACGGCCGTCCGGTGATCATCGCGCGAACCTTCTCGAAAATCGCGGCCCTGGCGGGCATGCGGCTCGGTTACGCCGTTGCGCCGGCGAACATGATCAGCGAGATGCGTCCCTATAGCATGGGCAGCATCAACGCGCTGGTGAAGTGGGGCGGCGTCGCCTCGCTCAAGGACACGGTGTCGCAGGCCGACGTGAAGAAGAAGGTGATGGATCTGCGCAAGAAGACCACCGCCGAATTGACCGCGTACGGCTACGAGTGCATCCCGTCCGAGACCAACTTCTTCATGGTGTCGATTGGCCGTGAAATCCAGCCGGTGATCGACGAGTTCCGCGCGAAGAAGGTGATGGTCGGCCGGCCGTTCCCGCCGATGACCACGCACATGCGCGTGTCGATCGGCACCGCGGAAGAAATGGATCGCTTCACCAAAGCGTTCAAGGAAATCTTCCCGGCCAAGACGCGGCAGACCGCGGCGGGAATCTAGCGATTTCCGGATTGCGGAGCTCGGATGTCGGACTGGGCGGTGACTCGCAGGAGTTGCCGCCCTTTTTGTTTCGCGTCGCGCGGGTGTCGCGCAACTTTCAGCGCGGTGCGAGTCCGATGATGCGGCTGCGAAACGAAGTCACGCGATGACGTCGGTCGACGGCGTCACCCATCCGTTCGCCGATCGCGTGCTTTCACAACGCTTCGAACGCGCCGAAGGCAACGCCAATCGTTCGTTTGTCGAGGCGCGGCGCAGGCTCGATCCTGCCGGCGGCTCGGCGTGGATCGAATGCGGCGGCGCGCTGGCGATGTTCGACGGCGCCGCGTCGCCGTTGACGCAGACCTTTGCGCTTGGCCTGTTCGAGCCGCCGAATGACGCTCTACTGACCGCAATCGAGCGATTTTTTCGCGACCGCGGCGCGCCGGCGAATCACGAGACGTCGCCGCTCGCCGATCCCTCGCTCGGGTCGATGCTGGCGGTGCGGGGCTATCGGCCGATCGAGTACTCGAACGTGTTGTATCGACCGGTCGCGTTGCCGCTGTCCGAGCCGGATTCGTCGATTGTCGTCACGCCCGTCGCATCGGTCGACGCGGTCCGCTGGGCCCGCACCGCTGCCGAAGGATGGGGCAGCGAAGGCGCACAGGTCGGCGAGTTCGTCCTCGGGATTGGCCGGCTGCAAGTCGCGGCGGACGGATTTCATGCCTTCCTCGCGACACATGCGGGTCGTGACGTTGCGGCCGGCGGGCTATTCATCCACGAAGGCGTCGCGCTGCTGGCCGGTGCCAGCACCATTCCCAGCGCCCGTCGACTTGGCGCGCAGTTCGCGCTGCTGCACGCCCGCCTGCAGATGGCGAGCGCGGTTGGTTGCCAGCTCGCGATGATCGTCGCGTTGCCCGGCAGCGCGTCGCAGCGCAACGCCGAGCGCCACGGCTTCCGCATCGCCTATACGCGAACCAAATGGAGCAACGGTCAGGGGCCTGTCCCCTGGGGACACGGCTGATCACGCAACCTCAACGTCGAACACTTCAGCGGCGTCAGCTTCTGCCTCCAGGCGCAGCGGATATCGCTGCAGGGTTAATTCCGCAGCTGTGAACGGTTCGGCGCAGTGTGCGCGGTAGATCGCGTGCCGCTCTTCCGCGGTTGGCGCCAAGCCTTGAAAAACCTCGTGCTCGACGAGCCAGTCGCCGCCGATGCCAAGGCTGTGGGCACGAAAACTCGTCCATCGGTAATCCTGAGGCCGCTCGACGATGTGCGCTCGCACGGGATTCAGATCGATGTACTTCAAGCATCGAAGCCATTGATACTCGTCTTCAATCAGCACGGACTTATACCGCCCGTTCCAGACCGATCCGATCCTCTCGTGTTTGCGGTTGTAGTAACCCGTGTACTTCTGCGCAATCTCGCCGATGCTGTCGGCGATCGCCGTGGCATTAGGTGGCGTTGCCTGCACGTGGAAATGGTTTTTCATGAGCGCGTATCCATGAACCTGGACTCCGAAGCGGTCCGTGGCGCGGCGAAGCAACGTCAAGAACACTTCGTGATCGTAGTCGTCGTCGAAGACTTGGGCTCGATTGTGGCCGCGGTTCATGACATGGACCGTTAGATCCGGAACGTAGATACGACGTCCTCGAGGCATGACGCTTCGGCGAGCAAAAACCGTTCTTGGCATCAACCCGCGAAAACGTTCCGCTTTTCGAAAGCAGCGCTGCCAATCGTTGCAGATCGCTCGTACTCAGCGAATCCGTCTATGGGCAGGAACTGCGAACAGGGACAGACCCGGGGCCTGTCCCCGAGCCTGTCCCCGAGCCTGTCCCTGGGCCTGTCCCCGAGCCAGTCCCTGGGCCTGTCCCCGGTACAATGCGCGGCATGAGCGTGAAGCGTATTCTCGCCGCCACCATCGTGGCAGTGCCGTCAGTGCTGCTCGCCCAGGCAGCGGCTACGAAACCGGATGTCGACACGGTGTTCGCGCGGTATTCGAAGTCGACACCGGGCTGCGCGGTTGGGGTCGAGCAGAACGGCGTCCCGACACTCGCCAAAGGCTACGGCATGGCAGATCTCGAGCACGATGTGCCGATTACGCCTGACACGATCTTTGAGGCTGGATCGGTCAC
>Ga0070675_100000809_pt1 | contig 22031 bp, 19 predicted proteins | sample KBSM43metaG_FD_65343 | JGI IMG/M metagenome (GOLD analysis project Ga0070675, IMG submission 65343) | Miscanthus rhizosphere microbial communities from Kellogg Biological Station, Michigan, USA - KBS M4-3 metaG | ecosystem: Host-associated > Plants > Roots > Rhizosphere > Soil ... | reverse complement strand
GGCCGGGGTGAGCGCACCCGCCACGGTCAGCGCGATCGTGGTGTCGTGCTCGGGCAACAGCATCTTGTCGGTGAAGATATGGCATGCCTCACCGAGACGGGCGGCATTGAACGCCTGGAATCCTTCGTCGATGAGAGTGCGGATATCCGCACTGCCGCGTGGACGGTAGTAGCGAATAGGCTTGCCGGAAAGATAGTCCTGACGTGTCTTGCCCGGGGAGCCTGGTGCGCGGTGCGGCATAAGACGTCGTAACCGCGCTTGTGTCGCGGCTCGCGGCTAGCTTAGCATCCTCGCGCGAAGGCGGGTCGCACTTCCCAATCGTTATGAATCAGCTCGACTTCCAATCTCCCTGGTTCATCGCCGCGATCGCGGTTCTGGCGATTGTCGTCATCTTGATTGCGATCATCTGGCGAAAAGGACGGCCTTTCGCGCCGGGACATGTGTTTCGCGCCAGTCGAATGAGCTCAGGCAACCACCTGTTTCCCACGCAGGTCCAGATCACGCCGATGGCGATTGTCCATCACACGCCGCGCTTCATCGGCCGCAGTGAGCACTCGATCCATGTCGCCCACGTTTCCTCGGTCCGCGTTGATACGGGCATGGTCTTCAGCGATGTCTATATTGAGACGTCAGGTGGCGCCAGCCCCGTGAAGTGTCACGGCCACCGCAAGCGCGACGCATTTGAAATGAAGCGCCTTATTGAGCAATTCCAATCCACGTACTACCGCCAACAGCCGCCAAGTCCTCCTCCCCCTGTGCCTTAGAACGAGACGCGCCGATAAACAGGTGGGCCTTTTCAGACCCCCGCGGCCCGTCTCAAGCACTGTGGATGAACTGACATTTGCCGCCCGGCGCGCGGTTTCGCAGCCGAAGACGCCGGAACCCAACGACCCCGAGTCGCGGTTTCGCAACCTCGTCCAGTCACCGCTGCGCGCCGGCCTCCTACGCTTCCTGAGCGCGCGCCCCGACGAAACGTTCGACGTCGATGGCCTGATGGCGACGTTCGGCCGCCTGCGTCTGGACGTCGAGAATTGTCTCAATGAGCTCGTCGTCTTCGGCGTGGCGCGCCGCATCGCCGGCACGCCGCCGCGATTCGCCGCGGCTCGGCCCGACGATGACGAGTCCGCCATCCTGCTCGACACGTTCCTCGAGCGTCGCGCGGCCATCAGCACCGAAGACCAGGCGCCATCGGTTCAGCGTTTCCGCGAAATGATCGGCCGTGACGAGAAGATGCTGATCGTCTTCGAGTGGATTCGTACGGCGGCCAAGTCCGACATCGCCGTACTCATCCTCGGTCCGACCGGATCCGGCAAGGAAGTGGTCGCGCGGATGATTCACGAGTTGAGCCGACGCGGCACCGAACGATTCCAGGCCGTCAACTGCGCCGCGCTGCCCGACACGTTGTTCGAATCCGAAATCTTTGGATTTGAAAAGGGCGCCTTCACCGGCGCCCACGATCGCAAACCAGGGCGATTGGAGCTGGCCGACCACGGCACGCTGTTCCTGGATGAGATCGGCGACCTCTCGCTGGTGGCCCAGGCGAAGCTGTTGCGCGTCCTCGAGGACCGCCGCTTCGAACGCCTCGGCGGTCAAAAGTCCCTGCAGGTGGATTTCCGGTTGATCTCCGCCACGAACAGGCCGCTTGACCAGTTCGTTCGCGATGCGCGCTTCCGGGAAGACCTGTACTACCGCGTCAACGCCTTCTCGATCCGGCTGCCATCGCTCCGCGAGCGCCCCGTCGACATTCCGGTGCTCGCAAACCGCTTCCTTGCACGTTATTGCGCAGGCAACGGCCTGCCGCTCGACGCGAAGACGTTGTCGTCGGAAGCGATGACCCGGCTTCAGTCGTACCCATGGCCGGGCAACATCCGCGAACTCGAAAGCACCGTGTCGCGGGCGGCGCTCTCGGCTCCTGGGCGCGTCATCCGCGATACCGACGTCGAGTTTCTTCATGCCGGCGTATCCATGCCGGCCACCGAGGGGCCACCGCGACTGCCGACGCTGCGCGACGCCGAACGGGCGCACATCGTTCGTGTGCTCGACGCTGTCTCCTGGAACAAGAAGGAAGCGGCCCGGGTTCTCGAGATCAGCCGAGGGACGCTGTATCGGAAGATCGTCGAGTACAACCTCGAGCCCGAAACGAGGACGTCCCGGAATAGAACACCCGAGTAGAACACGCTGTTCCGACTCAGCACAAAACTCTGCGGTACCGATGGCGTCACGGCAGCCAGCCCAATCGCGGTAACGCCCAAGCTCTCCACGACTTAGTAACGCGCGTGTCATCGCGCGCGGTGCGCGGCAGACTCTTTGCCCCTGTAGAGGTGGCCAAACCCTGCCTACAGGAGACGACAATGAGAGCCCGTATCACCATCATCTGGCTCCCCTGAAGAAGCCGCGTCCGCTCGCGTCAGACACTACGCGCCTGCGTACCGCTCAAAATGCATGATTCCTTGAATCGCGAAGGCATGAGTGCGCGCCGCGCGCTGTCACGCGTCCTCTGGAGCAGAGCCGGTTTCACCGCTCTGGGCCTTAAAGCGATCGCGGCGTCGTGGCTACTGGCCCACTCTCCGTTCTGGCTTCTGCCCGGTACGCTGTTCGCCGTCTACATCGCGTGCGGCTTCGCGTGGCGAGCCAATCAGGACGCCGCCGCGCACCTTGCCACGATCGAGGCGCTCGCACTCGCGATCGACGCCAAGGATCAGACCGCCCCGTATCACATCCGGCGCGTTCAGGTGTATGCGAGCGGTCTCTCGCGCGAGCTCGGGATGTCGCCGCATGACATCCAAGGGGTCAAGGTCGCTGCGCTGCTCCACGACATCGGCAAGCTCGCCGTGCCGGATCACATTCTCGCGAAGCCCGGAGCGTTGACCCCCGAAGAATTCAAAAAGGTGCGGATTCATCCGCGGGTGGGCGCCGCCATCATTGGCCATGTCCCGTTCCCCTATGTTGTTGCGCCGTTCATCCTGAACCACCACGAACGGTGGGACGGACGTGGCTACCCGGAAGGGCTGCGCGAGCGGCAGATTCCGCTGGGCGCGCGTATTCTCTCGATTGTCGACTACTTCGATGCGCTGACATCGGAGCGTCCGTATCATCAGGCGATGACGGTGGACGCGGCAGTGGCGCTGCTCGAGCAGGAGGCGGGCAAGGCGCTCGATCCCGAAGCTGTACGGACATTCGTGCGCATCCTTCCAGAGCTGCGCGCAGAGATTCGGCGCCTTGGCCTGGATGCAGCCACCGCACCGGCTGCGGCGGTATTCGAAGACATCGCGCTCGCCCACCGTGAGATTTACGCGCTGTATCAGATCGCCCAGACGATGGGCACGAGCCTTGGGACTGCCGACACGATGACGGTTATTTCGTCAAAGCTGACCAGGCTCGTTCCGTTCTCGACCTGCGCACTCTTCCTGCATACGGAAACGACAGAAACGCTGCGTTGCCGCTTCGCCGTAGGCGTCGAGGCAGAGGTGCTTCCGGGCACCTCGATGCGCAACGGCGAAGGCCTGAGCGGCTGGGTGTCACGGCAACGACGGCCGCTTGTCAACGCACGGCCGGCAACCGACTTCGAGGCCGCCGGCCTGCCGCCAACGACGACGTTGCAATCGGCCCTGGTGTGTCCGTTGATGTTTCACGATCGCTTCATCGGCACACTCTGCCTGTATCACGTCGAACCAGGTTTCTATCAGGACGATCATCGACGGCTGCTCGATCGCGTCTGCGAACAGGCCGCCGCCGTGATTCACAACTCGATCGTCTTCGAACAAACCCAGGAAGATTCGTTGACGGACCCGCTGACAGGGCTCCCCAATACCCGGTTCATGTTCGTGCACCTGACACGTGAGCTCGCGCGGGCCGATCGCCTGAGGGCGGAGGTCTCACTGATCGTCATGGACCTCGACGAGTTCAAGGACATCAACGACACGTTCGGGCACCATATCGGCGATCGCGCGCTGCGCGAAGTGGCTGGCGTCCTCCGCAACGCGATCCGTCCGTATGACATCTGCGTACGCTACGCTGGCGACGAGTTCATCGTCGTAATCTCCGGGTGCAGCCGAGAAGAGGCTGAGAGCAAGCGGCGCGAGCTGCAACAGGCGGTCGACAGCATCCGGCTCGAGGTGCAGGCCGACGTCCGCATCCCGATGATGATGAGTGCGGGCGTGGCAGTGTTTCCACACGACGGCGATAGCTACGAAGCTTTGCTGGCGACGGCCGATAGCCGGATGTATCGCAACAAGAGCGATCGTCGAGCAGCGCGCGCCTGTGACCCGACCGTAGACTCGCGCAGCCTTCGCAATCGCGCTGCTGTGACTTGATTACACTGACGATCCGTGGCACTCCTGACGGTCCCGCTCGCGCGTGTAGACAAGGCCTCGCCACGCCTACGCCTGCTCTCGATTGACATCTCCGGCCAACGATTCGCGTACCTCGCCGGTCAGGCCGTCATGGTGGGGCCTCATGGCGCCGCGGTCCGGCGTCCGTTTTCGATAGCTTGTTCACCAGAACGCGCCGGCGAAACGGGCGCTCTCGAACTGCTGATCGCGATGGAGGGCGGATCGGAAGATCTGCAATGGGCGACGGCGGGGGCGCTCCTGGATATCGACGGACCGGTCGGTACCTTCACGTTTCCGGCAACGATCGCTCAGTCACGACTGTTGTTTGTCGCTGGTGGAACCGGGATCGCTCCGGTGCGGGCAATGCTGGACCACGCCGTCCGGGTGCATCCCTCAGAGAAGATCTCTCTCCTTTACAGCACGCGAAGAAGCGACGAATTCGCATTCGTTGAAGAACTGCGTGCGCACGAGCGCGCGGGACGGGTCGAGCTGCATCAGACGGTCACCCGCGATGACGGGACCGCGTGGGACGGCAAGCGCGGGCGAATCGGCCGTGATCATTTCGAGGCCGTCCTGCATGAGCCGGCCTCGACCCTCTGCTTCATCTGCGGTCCTTCGTCGCTGGTCAGCGAATCGGCCGCCACACTGCGTGACCTCGGCGTACCAGACGCGTTGATTCGAACCGAAGGATGGGGAAGGACTACGGGATGACCTGCAGCGCGTCCTTGACGTCGGTTACGCCATCCACCTTCCGCGCAAGCGCCATCGCCTGATCGCGCTCGGTCTGGCTCTTCACGCGGCCTGACAGCGTGACCACGCCCTTATACGTATCCACATCGATGCGCAGCCCCCCAACGCCGGGATCGTTGAGCATCGCGGTTTTCACGCGGGTTGTGATCGTCGTGTCGTCGATGGTTTCGCCGACGGTCTTGCCGCATCCGGCCACGAGCGGCGTGGCGAGGATCGTGGCCAGGAGCGTCATCTTCCAATACCCGAGGTTTCGCATCACAGCCCTCCACGCGGAGGCCGGGCTGCAACCTACATGCCCGTGATGTGAAATCCTGCGTCAACCATCAGCACCTCACCCGTAATGCCGCGCGCGGCATCGCTGAGCAGAAATGCCGCGGTTTCGCCCACTTCAACGGTTTCGATGTTGCGCCGAAGCGGCGCGCGATCGCGGTAGACATTGAGGATGCTGGAGAAGCCGGATATCCCGGCAGCGGCAAGTGTCTTCACAGGTCCGGCGGAAATCGCGTTCACACGGATGTTGCGCGACCCGACGTCGGCCGCAAGGTAACGGACCGTCGCTTCGAGCGCAGCCTTCGCCACACCCATGACGTTGTAGTTCGGGAACACCCGCACGCTTCCGAGATAGCTCAACGTGAGCACGCTGCCGCCGCCGCGCTTTTCCATCAACGGCGCGGCGCCACGGGTCAGCGCGATGAGCGAATAGGCGGAGATGTCGAGCGCGATACGAAAACCCTCGCGCGTCGTCTGTGAAAAAGGAGCCGAGAGCTCCTCCCGCGGTGCGAAGGCGGCGCCGTGCACGACGAAATCAAGCCCGCCGAAGTCCTGTTCGATTCTGGCGAATACCGACGCAATGTCTTCATCGGACCCGACGTCGCACGGCAGCACGAGCGGCGGCTGCGTGAGTCCCTGCGACAGTTCGTTGACGTGCTCTTCGAAGCGACCCTGATACGTGAGCGCAAGGCGCGCTCCCCGGCTCGCTGTCGCCTGTGCGATGGCCCACGACAACGATCGTTTGTTGGCGACGCCAACGACGAGGCCGAACTTGCCAGTGAAGTCGGTCATGAGGAACGAGGCAATTTATGAATGGACGAAGTTACGAATTGAGGGATTCGATTGTCGATCTACAAATCGAATTCGCAAATTCGTAGATTCGTCAATCCAGAAGAGTCGACTCAGCGGCCGCGTTTGCGGCCGGGGCCGCGCGATTGCCCTTGTGGGCGTCCGCCGCGCTGACCGCCGCCAGGGCCCGGACGATTGCCGTTCTGCCGCTGCCCTCCGTGCGGCGAATTCGGTCTCGGTGTGCCGAACCGAGAGGAGCCGCCGAAGGAGCCCTGCGCTCCGCGAGCTGCGCGACGTCCGCGGCCATGACGCTGGCCGCCTCCTCCCGCTCGATTGCCATTGAACTCGCGGCCACGGCTACCGGGACGCGTGAACTCCGGCGGCTTCCGTTCAGGCGGCTGTCCTTCGGGACGCGGAAGCGTTGCGCGAATCAACCGACGATGCACGGGTCCTTCGTCTTCAGCCGGGCTCTCGTCTATTTCATTTTCGTTTTCGTTCTCGTTTTCGGCAGCGGCTGGAACTTCCTCGGCATGATGCACAACGGGTTCTTCCGGAAGCGGCGCCTCCTCTACAGGGACGGACTCGGTGAACGTCTCGCTCGATGGGGTTTCCTGCGGAGTGGGCGCGACCAACGACTCTTTCTTGCGGCGCGGCGGCGGAACGCGAGCCTGCTTGTATTCGTGATCCGCGTCGCACGTGGTGCAGCGCGTCTGCTTCACCTCATCGTCAATCATCGCCACAATCGCGTGATTGGTGATGCGGCGTTCACGCGGACAATAGTCGTCCAGAATGTCACCGAGCCGAAGCCGGCGTTGCTGCATTAAATTCCCCCGGAGCCGTTCCTTTTCAGGCGGGATCGAAAAATAAAAGGCGGCGGTAACCGAAAGTTTACTAGGAAAATCCCAAAATCCAAATTCCAAATCCGAAATCGATACACCAACTGTGCAAGGTGCTCATCGGGAACCGGGATCTGGTACTTTCGTCGGAGACACCGACTCGAGCCAGTCACGACATTCGCGTAACGCGGCGTGCACGGCGTCCGGATTGGTCGACTGAGGGGTCCGCTTGGCGTACACCGACTCCAAGGCGGTCGCTGCTTGAGGCGCATCGTCGCCGAAGAAGTCGCTCGCTTCCTTCCATTCCTTCAGCGTGAGACTGCTGAAATCGCGACCTTCCGCGATCAGCCTCCGGACCATGGCGCCGACGATTTCGTGTGCCCGCCGAAAGGGCATCCCCCGAATGGTGAGGTAGTCGGCGACGTCGGTCGCCAGCAGCAGGCCCGATGCCGCGTCCGTCGCCGTTGACGCGCGTAGTGTGAGCCGCGAAATGACGGCGTGCGTTGCGGTCAACGATGAGGCGAGCGTCCGTTCGGCGTCGAAGACGGCCTCCTTGTCCTCCTGCAGATCCTTGTTGTAGCCGCCCGGCAGGCCCTTCAGCGTCGTGAGCCAGCCGGTCAACCTTCCAATAGCGCGTCCGGTCTTGCCGCGCACGAGCTCCAGCGGATCCGGATTTTTCTTCTGCGGCATCATGCTGCTGCCGGTCGCAGACGCGTCAGCCAGCTCGAAGAACCCGTGCTCTTCGCCGGTGAAGATGATGAAGTCCTCCGCGATTCGGCTCAAATGCACCATCGCGAGCGAAATCGCGAAGAGAAACGACGCGACAAAATCGCGATCGGACGACGCGTCGATGCTGTTGCGCACGATTCGTGAAAAACCGAGCCGGCGCGCAAGCAACGCGGTGTCGATCGGGTAGCTGGTTCCGGCGACGGCCCCCGAGCCGAGCGGCAGCGCATCCGCTTCGATTCGAGCCGCCTCCAGCTTCTCGAAGTCGCGCCGCAACGCCGAGGCGTGTGACAGAAGAAAATGCGCGACGAGTACTGGCTGCGCGCGCCGCAGGTGCGTATACGCGGGCATCAGCGCCTCGCCCATGCCTTCCGCTTGATCGGCGAACGCCGTAATCAGTTGTATGAGCCCCTGCTGAAGCAGCGGTATGCGGCGACGCAGGTAGAGACGCAGGTCGAGCGAAACCTGCTCGTTGCGAGACCGACCGGTATGGAGCCGCCGGCCCGCGTCGCCAATTCGCTCGATCAGTTTCCGTTCGACGAAGCTGTGGATGTCCTCATCTTCGCCGGTAATGAAAGCAGGATCGCGGCGGGCTTCTTCGAGAATCGATTCCAGACCCCTTCGGATGGCGGCCGCATCTTCTTTCGCCAGTACGCCGCATGCGCCAAGCGCCTCCGCCCACGCGAGGCTGCCCGTGACGTCGTCTTCAAACAGCGCCCGATCGAAACCAAACGAAACGCCGAAGTCGAAGGCAGCCGGGTCGGGCTCTGTGTCGAAACGACCGGACCAGAGAGTCATGAATGATGGGCGGAGAGGATCCGGTGCTGCCCTTTGAAGAGCTCCAGACAGACCCTCGCATCGGCCGCGTGTGCGGCATCGGCGCCCAACGCATCGTGCGCGGCCTGCAGGACGACCGCGGCTGGCGCGTGGACAGCGGCGCCCGAGTTGTCGAGCAGGCGGCCAACGCCGTGCGTGCCCGCGATCGTCGACACACTTTCAATCAGTTCAGGCAGCGACATTGGAATGCCATTGATCGAGACGGGCAATCCGGCTTCAAACGCGATCTCAAGACGCGCGGGCGCGTCTGGTTCCGGCTTCGGCATCGTTGTCGAGGGACCCTCCGTCGGTCGTTCCCACAATGTTGCGTGCGCGGCGTGCACCGGATGTGCGCGCCCCGTGCCAGTGCGTATCACGCGAATCAATGGATCGAGGGCCTGCACCGCGGCTTCGATCTCCGCGTGATCCTCTTCGCTGCCAGCGTGCGCGACCAGATCCGCGGATTCGATACGCGCAATCTCGACAAGCGTTCTTGCGATCAGCCCGCACGCCACGTTGTGCCCGGGACTGTACCCTGCCGGCGCGTCGCCGAGCGAGGCCGCAATGCAGGAGCGCGCGAACTCGTCGCGCGTGTCGAGGACGTGAGCACGAACGGCGCCGGCCGCGAGCGCCGCCTGGCGGGTTCCTTCCAGTTCATCTGCCTGGCCCAGGTCGAGCGTGAGCGCCACGACCTCCGCGTTGAACTCTTCAGCCAGCTGCGGTATCGCGGCGACGTTGTCGGCAGCGCCGGAGCACGCAAACACGACGCGCGCCGTCATGCGGGTTGTCCTTCGCCGGTGATCCGCTCGAACCGTTTCACGAGCGCTTTGGCGCGCCGCGCATCGGGCGCGACGATGAGGACGGTATCCTCGCCGGCAACGGTGCCGACGACTTCCGGCAGATGGGCGTCGTCGATGCTGACACAGAGCGCCTGGGCGCGTCCGAGCCCGGTTCTCAACAGCACGAGCTGCTGCACCCGATCGACGCGCAACAAGTACTCAGCAATCGCACGCTGCAGCATCGCTTCCGCGGTCTTGCCGTTTGGCGTCGCGCCGCGTCCGGGCGGCTGATACGCTCCGTCAGCGCCGCCCTTCACGAGCCCGAGCTCGCGGATGTCACGTGAGAGCGTCGCCTGCGTGACGTCGAAGCCCGCCGCGCGCAGACTGCGGCGGAGCTGCTCCTGGCTGCGCACCGGCGCGCGCTGGATGACGTCGAGAATCACCGCCTGACGACGAGCCTTCACACTTTTCAGCATACCTCAAAGTCTTGACTGATTATGCATGCGAATGTATAAATATTCTTTCCTGGATGATCGAGAGAGAATGGCCATAGCAGCCCCTGGAAACATGACGGACACAACGGCGACGGCCACGCAGCGGACGCCCGCCGCACCGGCTGCGCGGACGCGCGTCGCCGTCGCGGGTGCAACCGGCTACGCCGGACAGGAACTGGTACGCCTCCTGGCGCGGCACCCTGCCGTCGCCTTGACCGCGGCGATGTCGTCGGGCGCCACGAGCACGCCGCGTCCGCTGCCCGCGCTTGCGCGCATCTGGGACCAGGCCGTGACGCCGCTCGACATCGAACACCTTGTCGCCTCGGCGGACATCGTTTTCCTCGCGTTGCCGGAAGCGGCGTCCGCGGACGTCGCACCGAAACTGCTCGAGCGAGGCGCACGCGTGATCGACCTGTCGGGTGCGTTCCGCATCCGCGACGCGGCCGATCGAGGGCGGTGGTATCCCGCGACAGCCTCGCTGCCCGAAGGCACCGTTTACGGTCTGCCCGAACGTGATGCTGCGGCGATCGGCAGCGCGCGTCTCGTCTCGTGCCCGGGCTGCTACCCGACGGCCGCGTTGCTGGCACTCGAGCCGCTCGAGGATGCCGGCTTGATCGAGGGGACGGTCGTAGTCGATGCGAAATCGGGGATCTCGGGCGCGGGTAAGGCACCGAGCGATCGGACGCATTTTTCGGAGAACCACGGAAGCGTGGCGGCGTACGGCGTCTTTTCACATCGCCACAACGCCGAAATCGAGCAGGAGCTGAAGCGGACGGTCACGTTCGTGCCGCACCTTGTACCGCTCGATCGCGGCATTCTGGAAACGATCTATGTGTCGCTGAAGCCCGGCACCACCGAGGCGCAGGTCGCCCGCGCGCTCGAAGATGCGTATCGACACGCCGCCTTCGTGCGGTTGACCGGTGCTGCGCTGCCTGAAATCAAGCATGTGGCGCACACCAACTTCTGCGACATCGGCTGGAAGGTGGACGAAGGACGCCATCGGCTCGCTCTCATCGTGGTGCTCGACAATCTCCTCAAGGGCGCCGCCGGCCAGGCGGTGCAAAACCTGAATATCGCGCTTGGCCTCGACGAACGGACGGGGTTGCTGTGATGGCCGCTGGCACAGTCCGGAGGTCGCGTTTCGTCGTGAAGCTCGGAGGCGAGCTGCTCGAGCAACCGGACGACCTCGCGCGGATCGCCAAAGGGATATCGGCGCTGGCGCAGCACACCGCGCTTGTCGTCGTGCACGGCGGTGGCCGCGAAATTGACGCGGCACTGGCAACGGCCGGCATTCCCAAACAGCAGGTCGATGGCCTCCGCGTTACCGACGCGAAGACACTGGACGTCGTCGTCGCGGTGCTGGCAGGAGCAATCAACACTCGTCTGGTCGCAGCGCTGCGCAAAGCGGGCACGCGTCCCGTCGGCCTGACGGGTGCCGATGCGGCGGTGGCCACAGTAAAACGGTCGACGCCGATGACCTCGACGACGGGCGCTCGCGTGGACCTTGGACTCGTCGGGTCGCCGATTAACAACGGTTCGCCACAGCTGCTGACGGATCTGCTCGCGCGCGGCTACGTGCCGGTGGTCGCCTGCATCGGCTCGACGCGCGACGGGCAGTTGCTGAACGTGAACGCCGACACACTTGCGGCGCACCTGGCCGCGTCGCTCGCCGCGCGGCGGCTCGTGATTGCGGGCGGAACATCCGGCGTGCTCGACGAGACAGGGCGGACGATCGAGCGGCTCGATACGCGGCATGCGGCTCGCTTGATCAAATCGGGGACCGCAAACAAGGGAATGGTGGCGAAGCTCGAAGCATGCCGTGCCGCACTTCGACACGGCGTTGGAGACGTTCTCATCGCGAACGGACGAGAGGTCGAACTGGACGCGCTGGGCGCTGCGAAGGGGCCGCTCGCCGGATGCACGCAGGTGGTGCGATGAACAAGTTGACGTTGGACGACATCAAGGGGCTCGAAGAGCGGCACATTGTCCAGACTTACAAGCGGCAGCCGGTCGCGTTCGTTCGCGGCAGCGGCTCACGTCTCTACGACGTAGATGGCCGCGAATACCTCGACCTGGTGTCCGGAATTGGCGTAACTTCGCTTGGCCACGCGCATCCGGGCCTTGCGGCGGCGATTGCCGACCAGGCGTCAACGCTGCTGCACACGTCGAATCTGTACTATCACCCGCTGCAGGGGCAGGTTGCAGCGCGCCTCACGAAGCTCTCCGGCCTTCCCCGCGTATTCTTCGCAAACAGCGGCGCCGAAGCTGTGGAAGGCTGCCTCAAATTCGCGCGGCGCTACTGGTACACGCAGGGTCTCACGACACGAACCGGATTTGTCGCCATCCAGAACGCGTTCGGCGGGCGAACAATGGGCGCGCTGTCAGTCACGTGGGACGAACACTACCGCGCACCGTTTCAACCGCTCTTGGGTCCGGTCACGTTTGTGGCGTCCGGCGACATCGCCGCTTTGGAGGCGGCAGTCACCGACCGGACGGCAGCCGTGATCGCAGAGCCAATTCAGGGTGAAGGCGGAATTCGTCCGTTGTCGCGCGAGTTCGCTCAGGCGATTACCGATGTCTGCCGTCGCACAGGAACTCTGTACATCGCCGACGAAGTGCAGACCGGCCTCGGCCGAACCGGTTTCCCGTTCTATTTTCCGGTCCTCGGCCTGGAACCCGACCTGGTCAGCGTCGGCAAGGCGCTCGGCAGTGGTGTTCCGGTCGGGGCAATGCTGATGTCCGACCGCGTGGCGCGGGCCATCTCGCCCGGCGATCACGGGACGACTTACGGTGGGAACCTCCTCGCTTGCCGAGCCGCGCTGTTCTTTCTCGAGCAGCTGATGGATCACGGCGTGCTCGATCACGTCAAGGCCGTCGGACCGCTATTCGAACGCCGCCTAAGGACTCTGGCGCTGAAGCACCCCATCATCACCGAAGTCCGCGGTGTCGGGCTCATGCAGGCGCTGCAGCTTGACGTCGATGCGACGCCGATCGTCGACAGCGCCCGTGAGCGCGGTCTGCTGGTCAACCGCACCAACGAAAAGGTCGTGCGCATGCTGCCACCGCTGACCATCGAGGCCGCCGACCTCGACCGCGCCGTCGACATCCTTGATGAAGTGTTCGCGACGGTGACAGCGGAGGTGCACGCATAATGCTGCTGCCGCTGATCGAAACTCGGCGTGCCCCGAGCGAAGTCGAGGGCGATTCGGAATTCGGGATTCGTACGCGTCGTGTCACGGACGCGCCGATCGTGATCCGAACGGCGTCTGCACGCGATGCTGACGCCATTCACGAGCTCATCGACGAGCATCTCACCGAGGGTCATCTCCTGCGGCGCGAGCTGGGCGAAATTCTGGTGCACGCGCACCGCTTCGTTGTCGCCGCACAGGATGACGAGGTGCTCGGATGCGCTGAATTGGCACCCCTCAGCAACGCTGTGGCCGAAGTGCGGTCGATGGTGGTCACCCGCGAGGCAAGAGGTTGCGGCGTGGGGCGGCGGATCGTCAACGAACTCGTACGCCGCGCGATGGTTGCCGGGTTCGACAAGCTCTGCGCCTTCACGCATTCGCCCGCGTACTTCGTCCACCTCGGGTTCTCGATCGTGCCGCACGCGTGGCTCCCTGAGAAGATCGTCACCGACTGCCACGCGTGCAGCCAGTTCCGACGCTGCGGGCAGTACGCGGTGGTTCGCTCGCTCGAGCGCGCACGGCAAAAGTGTGTCCCCCTGGCGGCGCTGCATGGCTGACACGATCGCGGCAACTCGTCACACCTCCATCGTCCCGGTCGAAGGCGGCATTACGGCACCGACCGGCTTCCGCTCGGCGGCCGTCCATTGCGGCATCAAAGCGAGCGGTGCGCTCGACCTGGCAGTGCTGGCCGTCGACACGTTCGGGTCGATGGCCGGTCTGTTCACCACGAACCTTGCGCAGGCTGCGCCGGTGCTTGTGTCGAAACGTCACCTCGACATCAATCAAGGGGTCGGCTGCGCGATCGTCGTGAACAGCGGTTGCGCCAACGCGTGTACGGGCGAAACCGGTCTCGCCAATGCCAGGCAGATGACGGAGGACGTGGGTCGCGCGCTCGGCTGCCAGCCGGAGCAGGTGCTCGTCGCGTCCACCGGTGTCATTGGCGTGGGGCTGAACATCGATCGCGTCGGCGCGGGCATTCACGAGGCCTGCTCGTCGCTCGCGCATGGCAACGGCAGCGTCGCTGCGCGTGCCATCATGACGACGGATCCATTTCCCAAAGAACACGCGGTGCGCGTCACCACGGCCCGCGGCTCGTTCTGCATCGGCGGCATGGCCAAGGGCTCCGGCATGATTGAGCCCAACATGGCGACAATGCTGGGGTTCCTTTCGACGGATGCACAGGTGACGCCGACGATGCTTCGCCGCGTGCTTGTCGAATCAGCGCGCGACACATTCAACGCGATTACTGTCGACGGCGAATGTTCCACGAACGATTCGTTGCTCGCGATGGCGTCGGGCACAAGCGGCGTCGTCATCGACGACGAGCTCTATCCGGCGCTGCTCGACGGTCTACTTGCGGTTTCACGGCCGCTCGCACTGGGCATCGTTCGCGGCGGCGAGGGGGCGACGAAGCTAATTTCGGTGACGGTTTATCACGCGCGCACGGTGGATGATGCCCGGCAAGTCGCGCGCACGATCGCGAATTCGCCGCTCGTCAAAACCGCCGTGCACGGCGCGGATCCGAATTGGGGTCGCATCGTGGCGGCCGCCGGGCGCGCCGGCGTGCCGTTCGACATCAACCAGGTCACCGTCCGGATTGGCGGAATCCTGCTGTTCGATAATGGCCTGCCGCGGGACGAAGCAGCCCCGCAGGCGGAGGAAATTCTGAAACTTGACACGATTGACATCGCGGTGAGCCTTGGCGCGGGTGAGGCAGGCGCGACGATCTGGGGATGCGATCTCAGCGCGGAGTACGTGCGGATCAATGGCGAGTACCGAACTTAGGCGTCTGGCGAAGGATTTCGTCTCGATGCGGGATCTCGCTCCTGCAGATCTCGTCGCGCTGCTCGACCTCGCCGCGCGACTGAAGGCGGAGCGTGTACTACGTCAGCGGGCGCCCACGGCGGCGGCGCTGGCCGGCCTGCATGTGGCCACACTGTTCGAGAAGCCGTCGCTTCGCACGCGCGCGACGTTTGAGATCGGCGTGCGCGAGCTTGGCGGCGACATTCTCGATCTGCCGGCACCCTTTTGCGATGGCGTCCGTGAGCCGTTGCCGGACATCGCACGTAACCTCGAACGCTGGGCCGATGCGCTCGTCGTTCGCACCTACGCGCAGTCGAAGGTAACGACGTTGGCCGAATCCGCGCCTCGTCTTCACGTCATCAACGCGCTCACCGACGAGGAACACCCCTGTCAAGCGCTCGCCGACATGCTCACCGTGCGGGAGCATTGGGCGAACTGCCGCGGTCGCACAATCGCGTTCATCGGCGACGGCAACAACACCGCGACCTCGTTGACCCATGCGGCGTTGATGCTCGGCATCAACGTCCATCTTGCGACGCCGGAAGGATTCGAGCTGCCGTCACGCGTCGTCGAGGATGCGATGCGCACCGCGCGCGACGGCGCGTCGATCCGCCAGTTCCGTCATCCCCGTGAGGCTGTCGCGCGCGCGGATGCCGTCTACACGGACGTCTGGACGTCGATGGGACAGGAGGCAGAGGGAGCCACCCGCAACGTCGTATTTCGGCCGTACCAAGTAGATGCCCAGTTGATGGACGCGGCATCGCCGGGCGCACTCTTCATGCACTGTCTTCCGGCGCACCGCGGCGAAGAAGTCACCGCCGACGTCTTCGAATCGCCGGTATCGGTGGTCTTCGATCAGGCGGAGAACCGTCTCCATACGCAAAAGGCTCTTTTGTTGATGCTGCTGTCGTAGAGGCTGCCATTTACGCCTCCGCTAAAGCTACGGCGGACCGCCGAAGCCTGCGGCGAAGCCGGGAAGATCGGCCCCTACATTTAGAATGACGGCAGCATGGCGGACAAGCCCTGGCTGGCGCACTACGACGCTGACGTTCCGGCCTCGCTTTACCCGTACCCGGAAAAGACCCTTCTCGATTACCTCGACGCGCTCGCCCGCGAACATCCGTCGCGGCCGGCGCTGCTCTTCAAAGGGGCCGAAGTCTCGTACGACCAGCTTCAACGCCAAAGCAATGCGTTTGCGGCGGCGCTGGCGGCGCTCGGCGTCGGACATGGCGATCGCGTCGCGCTGATTCTGCCGAACTGTCCTCAGTTTCTGGTTGCCGAAATTGGCGCGTGGAAAGTGGGGGCGGTCGTCTGTCCGATCAATCCGACCTACACCGAACGGGAGATGGAAGGGGCGCTACAGGCAAACACCGCCGAAACCGTGGTGACGCTGACACCGTTCTACGGCCGCATCAAAGAGGTCCAGCCGCGGACAGCACTGCGCAACGTCATCGCCACATCGATCAAGGAGCACCTGCCGCCGGCGCTTCGACTTTTATTTACGTTGTTCAAGGAAAAGCAGGGCGGCCATCGGATCTCCCTTCAAAAGGGCGATTACTGGCTGCAGGGTCTGCTGCGACAGCATCGGAATTCCTCTCGGCCAGCGGGTGCCGTCCGGCCCGACGATCGAGCCGTTATCCTGGCAAGCGGAGGTACGACAGGCATACCGAAAGGGGTGGTCGGACTCCACCGCCACTATGTGGCCGCCGGCCTCCAGCTCTATGAGTGGACGAAGTCCGCAAAACGGCCGTGGGTTGATTCGATCATGCTTCCGCTGCCGCTGTTCCACGTTTATGCGAACGTCGGCGTGCAGCCGCTGGCCTTCATTGGTCCCAATCCGCTCTCGCTCGTTCCGAATCCGCGAGACATCGACGACCTGCTCAAGACCATTCGCGAGGTGAAACCGGCCTTCTTCAACGGCGTACCGACACTCTACACAGCCATCCTCAATCACAAGGATGTTCGCGCCGGCAAGGTTGACCTCAGCTCCATCAAATTGTGCTTTTCGGGTTCTGCCGCACTGATGGCGGAAACGAAACGGGAATTCGAGCGGGTCACCGGAGCACGCATCGTCGAAGGCTACTCGCTGACCGAAGGCATGATGGCGTGCTGCGTCAATCCCGTGCAGGGTACGAACAAGCTCGGGTCGATTGGCGTGCCGCTCCCCGATGTTGAAGTCCGCATCGTTGACGCTGACGTTCCCGAGCGTGAGATGGGCGTCGACGAAGTCGGCGAAATGCTTCTGCGTGCGCCGCAGCACATGGTCGAGTACTGGAACAATCGTTCGGAGACCGTCGCCACGCTGAAAACGTATGGTCCCGGCGGACCATGGGTGCACACTGGTGATCTGGCCCGAATGGACGCCGACGGGTTCATCTTCATCGTCGACCGCAAGAAGGACATGCTCAAAACGAGCGGCTTCCAGGTGTGGCCCCGCGAGATCGAGGAAGTGCTCGCGACGCACCCTGCGGTCATGGAGGTCGGCGTCGCGGGAGTCCCCGATTCCGCCAAAGGCGAGGTCGCCCACGCCTGGGTCGTACTCAAGCCCGGCCAACAGGTCACCTCGGAAGCGCTGCGTGCGTTCTGCCGCGAGCATCTGGCGCCGTACAAAGTGCCGGCGCACGTCGAATTCAGATCCGAACTGCCGAAGACGATGGTGGGAAAGGTGCTACGGCGTGCGCTCGTCGCGGAAGCGCGGCGGGGATAGGGACTTCACTTCAAATTTCGCGGCCTCGAGCGCCGCGCGTATTTTCGACGCAAGCTCCGAGGCCCCTGGCGTGTCGCCGTGCACGCAAATCGTCTCGACATCGGGACGTGCGGCGAGGCCGGTCACCCGAGCCAGTACTTGCTCAGGATCATGAATGACCGCACCGGGTTCCGTTCGAGGCACCAGGGTGCCGTCAGCGCGATACGCACGATCGGCGAATGCTTCACCGGCCGTTCGAAGTCCGACGGCTTTTCCAGCCGCTACAAGCTCGGAGCGCGGCAGGCCGACCAGGACCAGAGATCGATCGATTGACGCGACGGCTCCCGCGATTGCCTCGGCCACCCGACGATCGCGGACGGCGACGTTATACAGCGCGCCGTGGGGCTTGACGTGCATCAGGTGAACGCCCGCGTTCAAGGCAACGGCCGCGAGCGCGTCAATCTGGCGAATGACCAGATCTGCTATCTCAACTGATCGCAGCTGCATCTCGCGTCGGCCAAATTGCTCGCGATCAGGAAAACTTGGATGGGCACCGACGGCGACGCCGTGCTCCCTTGCCAGGGCTACTGTGTCGTGCATGGTTGCCAAAGTGCCCGCGTGTACCCCGCAAGCGACATTGGCGGACGTGATGCACCGCATCAAAGCGGCATCTTGACCGCAGTCCTCGCCCACGTCAGCGTTGAGGTCGACCGATTTGATGTCGGACACGCTTGTAATTCTTGCAACATTCCTGGGCCCGGTATCTTCCGCCATCCCCCAGTTTTCAAGGGAAATTAATCGGCACGCCCGTTGCCCTATAGCTGGGCCGTCGGCCTGTGGTTTACGGCAGGGCGCCGTAAATGCTGGGGGGAGCCAGGTCGGCTACCAGGACGAGGGCGCCTTCGGGCGCCCCATCCGGTTCATTCCATCGAGGCGAGCCCGTAGTAGTTCTTACACCCCGGATCGCTACACGCCCGCGCCTTCCGGATATTCCAGCGCCAGCTTGAGTTCTCTCGCCAGTGTATCGACCGTAGTGCCGCTGCGCTTCCAGGCGCCGTCCGTCTCAAACCGCAAATCGCCAATCCGGCGGCCCCACGGAGCGATGACGCGCCCAATCGCGCGGTAGTCGCCGCGGTCAGCGTGATCCTGATCAAGCCGGCGGACCACATCCGGCGAGACGCGGATGAACGCGCGCAGCGCCGTCGCGGATTTGATGCTGTACTTTCGCCCCGTCCATGCGGCGCCGAACACCATGGAAATCTGCTTGAAGTAGTTGACGAAGAAGCGCTTCGAGTCCTCGCGGAAGTCGGCCGACTTACGCGGGCCGCCGAACGCGTCGCCGGCAAAGAGCTTCTTCAGCTCCTGCGCGAGGGGCGCCTGCGCGACTCGTCCCCGCCCGACGCCGAGCAGTTTGATTTCTCCGTAGAGGGGTGAATCTTCCTTGTCGTTGAGCGCGCGAACGACATCATGCGCTGCCGCGAGCGCGTCATCGCGATAGAGCTGCCGGCCCGACAGGCTGACCAGATGCGATGCATTGAGACGCGTGTGCTTCGCGTTGATCGTCACAAACATCTGAACGATGTGGTCTTCTGGCACACGGTCGAAAATGATCGCGGGCACGGTGAAGTCGTGATTCCGGATGTTGTCGATATCCGCGTGCAGCGCAAGTAGGCGGTGCTGGCCGTCGATTGCGCGGAGAATTCCTTCGCGCTCGGGCACCTTCAAACGGCCGACGGCCGATGCGCCGTCAACAGGCTCGAACGTCAGCTTCTCATCGCATGAAATGATGACCGCGCCCGGAATCGACGGCAGGTCGTGCGCCTGTCGACATTGCTCGTAATACTGCACGAGTTCGTCGATCTTTCGCCGGATGATCTGACGCTGATAGGCCTTCTCGCTCGACGCGATCCGCCGTTCGAGCAGATCCCAGTTCACCTTCGATGGGGCTTTCTTCTTTCCACCCCGGACCGGCTGCTGGCCCGACTCGCCGTAATTCAACACCTCGAAGCGAACGAGCTTGTCGATGTCTTCAGCGGTGAGAGCCGCCTGATAGAACTGAACGCCAAACTGCTGCATCCGGATCGCAGCAACGTTGATCATTCCGTTTTCCCCTCCGGACCGCGTGTCAGCGGCCTAGGAAAGCTGCGAATTGTAGTCATCTGCCCGCGCGAATCTCAATGCCTTTTTGCACGTCTTTTCGTGCTTTCATCGCCTGCCAAACCCGGAACATCCTTTTGAGCCAACACTTAACAAGTATAATTTCCGCTTCTCATGACACGATTCGTCGCTCCCTACGTTGTAGCTGTAGTTGTGCTCGTCGCCGCCCCCGTATTAGCCCAGAACATCGCAACCGGTAGCGCCACAATCCCCGCGGCCGGCGGTCCTGATGGGCCTTCCCGGCCGGCGGCGCCCGCCCGAGCGCCTGGGGATGCGATCAACTACGACACGATTCACCTTGAAAAACGGATCACGGCGGTTCGGGCGACTGGTCCGATCATGCTCGACGGGGCGCTCGACGAGGCGGCGTGGCGGGAAGCGCCAATGGCCAACGGGTTTATACAGAACGACCCGCGCGAAGGTGACCCGGCCACCTACGACACGGACGTCCGGGTCCTCTACACCGACGATGCCCTCTATTTCGGTGTGTTCGCGCGCGACGAGGAACCGTCAAAGCTCGTCGTCAATGACTTGAAGAAGGACTACAACAAGGACGGGAGCGACGGCTTTCGGATAATCCTCGACACCTTCCACGATGGCCGCAATGGCTACGAATTCATGACCAATCCGGGTGGAGCGAAATGGGACGCCCAGATTGCCAACGAGGGCCGCGACAACAACGTGAACTGGGACGGCATCTGGGACGTCAAGAGCCGAATCACCGAGCAGGGGTGGTTTGCCGAAATCTGGATCCCGTTCCGCACGCTCAAGTTCGGCAACGAGGAGTCGCAGGTCTGGGGCGTCAACTTCCAACGCAAGGTGCGCCGTCTCAACGAAGACAGCTACTGGGCGCCGCTGCCGCGAATCTACGACATCGAGCGCGTCTCACTGGCCGGAACGATCGAAGGCATGAGCGGACTGCACGCGGGAAAGAACATCCGCGTGAAGCCGTACGCGTTGACGAGCGGAAGCCGTGTGACGACTCTGCCGATGGCCGGCGATTTCCAGGGCGGCGTCGACGTCAAGTACGGCCTGACGACAGGGCTCGTTTGGGATTTCACGGTCAACACAGACTTCTCGCAAGTCGAGGCTGATGAACAGCAGGTGAACCTCACACGCTTCAACCTGTTCTTTCCCGAAAAGCGGGACTTCTTCCTCGAGAACCAGGGCATCTTCGCGTTCGGCAACGACAACGGCGGCCAGGGTGGCGGCAACGCGTTCAATGGCCGCGGCAACCAGCCTCAGGACATGCGCCTGTTCTTCACGCGCCGCATTGGATTATCGGACGACGCCCAGGCGCTTCCGATTCTCGGGGGCACACGCCTCAGTGGACGCCAGGGTGCCTACTCAATCGGCGTTCTGAACATCCAGGAACGCGAAGACGGGGGCGTGCCCGCGATCAATTTTTCAGCGTTCCGGCTTCGTCGCGACGTGCTCGCCAATTCCGATATTGGTGTGATGCTCCTCGACAAGGAAGTCAGCGGACCACAGTTCAACCGCGTCGCAGGCGCTGATGCGAACTTCCGGTTCGGCAGCAACGTGCAGCTAACTGGATTTGCCGCGAAATCATTTTCGCCGGGGCTGGCCACGCCCACTCAAGGGAATTCCGTCGCTGCGCGAGGAAACCTTCAGTACACGAGTCGAACGTGGCGAACGACTCTTCGCTACACGACGATCGGTGAGACCTTCAACGACGAACTCGGTTTCGTGCCCCGTGTGGGCGTCGGCGAAACCTATACGCAGGTCTGGAGGTCGCTGCGACCGACATGGCTGCCGCGCTGGGTCCGCGAGGTGGGCCCACACTGGATCGTCCAGCAGTCGAATCGCCTCGACGGGAATGCCCTGGACCAGCGCCAGCAAGATTTCCACTTGTCGATCAGTCTATCGAACGGGGCCGGCATGGAGCCGGGCATGAACACGAATGTCGAAGTCATTCGAACGCCGTTTACCTTGAATGCTGCCCGCGGCGCGCGGATTCTGCCGGGCCGTTACGAATACAACGAGTACTTTTTTTATTACCGGACCAATGGCGCGTCGCGCCTCGCCTCGGGCCTACGCTACAGCATCGGCCCGTTCTACGGCGGATACCGCAGGTCGTACGCGTTTGGACCGGAATTCCGCGCGAACGAGAAGCTGAATGCGACGATCACCGTGCAACTGAACGACATCTCGCTGCCGACGGTGTCGTACCTGTCGACGCTGGCGACCACGCGCGTCAACTACAACTTCAACACGAAGATGTTCCTCAACGCGCTGCTGCAATACAGCACCGACACCCATCAACTCAGCTCGAATATCCGGTTCAACGTCATTCACCGGCCGCTCAGCGACTTCTTCTTCGTCTACAACGAGCATCGCGACGAGTACTCGGGGCTGCTGCAGGATCGCTCGCTCATTGCGAAGCTG
>Ga0070675_100000807_pt1 | contig 22044 bp, 16 predicted proteins | sample KBSM43metaG_FD_65343 | JGI IMG/M metagenome (GOLD analysis project Ga0070675, IMG submission 65343) | Miscanthus rhizosphere microbial communities from Kellogg Biological Station, Michigan, USA - KBS M4-3 metaG | ecosystem: Host-associated > Plants > Roots > Rhizosphere > Soil ... | reverse complement strand
CTGGATGACCGGGATGCGGTCATTCAGCTTGTGCTTGGACGCATTCTGCTGTATCGCCGTCAATTTGATGAAGCGGTTCGGCATGTCGATCGCGCGATCGAATTGAACCCCAACGACTCGGATGTACTCGCGCACGCCGCGTTGTGCCGATGCTACTTCGGCGAACCCGCGCCCGCCCTGACGATGACTTCCAAGGCGATGCGCCTGAATCCGCACTACCCCAACTGGTACATAAGCAGCTCGGCCCTTGCGTTGTTCATGCTCGAACGATACCCCGAGGCGCTGGAACTGATGGCCCGGACTCCGGACGCGGCCGTGGACGTCTCAGCCTATCAGGCCGCGGCCCACGCGCTCAGTGGTGACCTCGTCAAGGCTACAGCTTCAATTGAAAGGTTCCGCGCGGATTTTGAGCAGAAGATTACATTCGGGTGTCGTCCCGAAGCTGGAGATCCTCTTCGATGGCTGATGCAGGTCAATCCCTTTCGCCGTCGCGAGGACGCCGCTCATTTCGAGCGCGGAGTCCGGCTGGCGGGCTTGCGGGGTGATTCCGATGAGGAAGGCAACGTCGCAAAGACCGTTTCGGTTTCCGGAAGCGGCAGTCAGCCTGTCTTTCGCAAAGATGGAGATGTCTGGCTGCTGCGATTCGACGGACTTGGACTTCAGTTAATCGACATGAAGGGGTTTCGTGATCTGGCCGAGTTGATCGCTCACCCCCAGGAACCCATCCATTGCCTGGATCTCGCGGGGAGGGCAATAGACTCCGCCGCAGACGACACGGTTCTGGATACCCGCGCGAGGCGGGAACTCACCGCCAGAGCACAAGCGCTACAGAAAGACATTGAAGAAGCCGTAAAGATGAACGACGTCGGCCGCCGGGAAAATGCGCGCGAGGAACTGGAGAGAATTGTCGAGACCTTGTCTCAGGCATTGGGCCTCGCCGGAAAAACCCGACGGCTGGGCAGTCCCGTAGAAAGAGCGAGGACCGCCGTCACCTGGCGGATTCGAAGCGCGATCCGGAAAGCCGTAGCCGTCCACCCCGCGCTCGGCCGGCACCTCGAGAACTCGGTAAAGACAGGAACATACTGTACTTATGCGCCGGAGAAGGAAATGGATTGGCTGCTATAGGGGAGAAGAATTTAGGAGAATGGACGATCGAACAACTTAAAACCGAAATTACAAAATCTTAGATTGGACTGCGCGTTCCGACCGGCGCTTACAGGGTTTGATCGTCCAATTTAAGATTTTGTAATTTCGGTTTTAAGTTGTTCGATCGTCCATTCTCCATTTCTTCTTTCCCCCGCGGTTCTTGTTTTCCTCCCCCCGCCTCACATTGTGAGGTGGTTCCTCACGCCTCCTCTTATGAAACAAGGAGGAACCTATGATCTGTGGACCGACCCTCGATACCCGAGACTTGCCGGTTTCCTGCTCCCAACCCGAGGCGCTGAACCTCTACGAAAAGGCGCTGACGCAATTCCAGAGTTACATTGGCGACCCGATCGCGACCATTGAGGAAGCGCTTCGCCTGTCTCCGGATTTCGCGCTGGGCCACGTGTTCCGATCCGTAGCTCTGATGACGATGTCCGAGCAGAGGTTCCTTAGTCAGGCGCGCGCGAGCGTTGACGCGGCCAGGGCGCTTTTGCCTTCTTCAAATCCTCGAGAGCGCATGCTCACCGCGGCGGCAGCGAAACTTGTCGAAGGAGACTGGGATGCAGCGTGCGTCGGTTTCGATAACGTCCTGGTGGACTATCCGCGCGATGCATTCGCAATCCAGTCGGCTCACCTCATGGACTTCTTTCGCGGGGACAGCCGGAACCTTCGCTCGCGCATCACTCGCGTCCTGCCGCACTGGAGCGCCGAAGTTCCGGGCTACTCCTACATTCTCGGCATGCACGCGTTTGGTCTCGAAGAATGCAATCAATACGCCGAAGCAGAAGAGACCGGCCGTCGGGCCCTCGCGCTGGAACCCAAAGATGCCTGGGCGATCCACGCGGTCACGCATGTGATGGAGATGCAGGGACGCACCGATGAAGGCGTCCACTGGCTCGAGTCACGCAAGAACGACTGGGCCGTGAATAACAACTTTGCCTTTCACAACTGGTGGCATCTCGCGCTGTTTTATCTGGATCGTGGCAAGTGTGCAAACGCGATCGCCGTCTACGATTACCAGATCCATTCCGCTCCACCCGACTATGTACTGCAATTGCTGGACGCGACGGCTCTCCTGTGGCGCTTGTATCTCGAACGCGTTGAGCTTCAGGAGAGGGCCGCCAGGATTGCCGATAATTGGGCAGAGCGATTTGAAACGGAACGCGGCTTTTACGCGTTCAACGACCTGCATGCCATGATGGCCTTCGTGATGGCGGGACGCGAGGGCGAGGCCGACCAGCTCATCGCGGATATGGAATGGACTGTGACGAACGGCAAGGGAAGCAACGTCATGATGACGCGCGATGTGGGCTTGCCGCTTTGCCGGGCGATGCGGGCCTTCGGGCAGGGACGTTACAGCTCCGTGGTTTCGCTGATCGAACCCGTCCGCGATATCGCCTACCGCTTTGGTGGCAGCCACGCACAACGGGATGTCCTGACGCTGACGCTGATCGAAGCGGCAATCCGCAGCGGCCAGTGTCGCCGAGCGCAACACTATATCGCCGAGCGCACGATGACTCGGCCCGGCGGACAGTGGGGAATGCGGCTGATGCAAAAAGCCGCGTTGTGAGCAACCATTCATCAAACAACAAGAGGAAAATTTGAAATCGGAAAGTCCTGCAGTGGAGATTCCAAAAGTGGAAACCTTAGATTGGACTGTCAACCTGCAAACGGCTCGTCCAATTTAAGGTCTCCACTTTTGGAATCTCCACTGCCGGACTTTCCAATTTCAAATTTCCTCCCGGGGGTAGCCATGAGACATCGTCTTACGACATCACACGGAGTAACCGTTTCCTACACGATCAGCGGCAGCGGTCCCACGCTCGTTCTTGTCCACGGGGGATTCAGCGACGACGTCACAAACTGGGAGTTCATCAAACCTCTGCTGGAGGATCGATTCACGCTGTGCGCTGTTGCACGACGTGGCCGGGGTGAAACGGACGCCACCGAAGGCCATAGCATTGAGGATGAAGCACGGGACGTCGCATCCGTGATCGAAACACTGCGAGAGCCTGTGTTTCTGCTAGGGCATTCGTACGGAGCTCAGTGCAGTCTCGCTGCGGCTGCAATGGTTCCGAATCGTGTCCGGAAACTCATTCTTTACGAACCGCCCAGTCCCAGGACCATCTATCCCGATGCGCTAATGCGTCTGGAAGGATTGGCTGAGAAGGGGGCGTGGGATGAACTCGCGTTTTCCTTCTTCAAGGACTGCCTGCACGTTCCCGAAGCGGACCTTCAGCAATTACGCGGTACGGATCTTTGGCCACCCATTGTTGCTGATGCGAAGGCTTCCCTCGGCGACCTGCGTGCCATCGCCCGGCATGACTTCAGGCCAGAGCGTTTCAAGCAGTTGACATGTCCTGTGTTATTGCAGACAGGTTCGGAGAGCCCAGGGAGTCTGTATTCCACCGACGCGCTTGCGGCTTGTCTGCCGTACGTGCGCGTTGAAACGCTCGCCGGGCAGGCGCACGAAGGAATGACGACGGCCCCGGAATTGTATGCCGCGTCCGTCGTTCGGTTCCTGCAGAGTTAGCGGTTTCTCATTTCCTGAAGCGACGGAACACACCAAATCCGAGCGCCACCAGGCCCGTGGTCAACAGTACCAATGAGGAAGTTTCGGGAACACCCTGCGGTTCCGAATAGATAAAGTCGTCCATCACGACAAGGTCCGAAAAGACATCGGTATTGGTATCACTGAGTATGTTGTTACCCGTGGTTATTCGGACGCGTGAAATCTGTTCACCCGCGTTAAACAGAACTCCCAGAAAGCTAAGGGATTGACCGGCGCCCACCAGGTTTGGAACGTTGAACGTCCCGAGGGACACACCATTGCCGTCGAAGTACTGCATGGACGTCGTATTCGCCAGATCCACATCCGAAAACACAGCTCCAAACGCGGCCACCGTAGCGGGAACTGCGCCATTCGTGCCGGGAACGAAAAATGTCACGTCTGTGACGTTGCTGTTAACTGGCGTGAAGACCCGGGCGGGGCTGAAGGTCGAAAACAAATTCGCGTAGGTTGGATTGTTGAAAACAGAATCCAGCCCGCCGGCGGCGGTAGGAGACTGAGTAAATCCGCTCCCCGGAGTCGTGAATAGTGCACCACGAATGTTCTGGAATGCATTAAAAGGTGTGCCTCCAGGTGTGTTCGCGGTGCCGCCGCCATCCCAGTTTATTTCTCTGCGCCCGCTGCCGAGTGGTCCAGGATTGTTGCCATTGTTGGGATTGCCCAGGGCGATACGGAAGTTATCGACCGTCGCCTGGATGCCTGGCGCGCCGACACCCGCCGCCTGGAAGATAATCGGCGCGGCTTGCGCGGTCGTTTGAGATAGAAAAAGCAGAAGCCCTGCAGCAACTACAGCAGATCGGTATTGATTGAAGACTCGCACGAGTGCTCCTTTCCATCTGCAATGAAGAGTTTAAGCAGCCGAGATTGAGCCCTGAATACTAGAGCGTGAGCCCCGATACAGAAGCAGGAACTCTGCCATCTCGAACAGTGCGGAAATGCGGAATTTCAAGGGATTAGTGACGGCACGCACCAATCCCCTGGATGAAGAAGATGTAAAGCCGGCTGACACTGCCACCCACAATGCTGCGTCGAACAGGAATTCCACCTTTTTCAATCGTGAGTTATCGAAGCAGAGCAGAGATGTAAGAATCTTTGACGATTTCAGAAGCCTACTCCGTGACTCGCTGGTTCACTTTCGCGTACAGCGACATCACCGGGTTCGACGTGTTGATGAACTGCTCGACAACCCACGGGTCTTTTGAGCGCCACTGGCTCTTCAACTGTGTGAACCAGAGATTGTGCGGCATGCTCGCGTAGTGTGTATCCATGAAGGTCAGATATCGAGTCATGACGGCATCCCGCTGCCTGCCGGGAGGAGCTAGTTCCGCGATCAATTCATAGGCTTCCGAGACCATCCCGAACCACTCTTCGGAGGACGGTTCTTCGATTTCTTTCCAGCCTTCGATGAGCCGCAGGGTGTCCACGAAGTGTGCGTTCCATTCGTCGGTGCTCCGCTCTTCAAGCGTAAAGAATCTCGAGTTACCGGGAAGATTGCGGTTCCCGTGATTCAGCCATTGCAGTGCCTGGATTACCTGCTTCGAGCGGTCCGACACCCACCAGGATTGGCGTGGATAGGTTCCGGCATCGGTGGAGGCTCGCAGTTCGTCGGAGGAAATCGGCCTGTAGCGCGATCCTGCGGGATCCAGCGCCGAAACGAGATAGTTAAAGTCGTTAACGACGCGAGGCAGCTGACCGATTCGGAAGTCTTCACTGCATCGAGGCCCAGCGACATGTTTCAGGATGTAGGCGCGAAGGGCAGGCACCAACTCGGCGGCAGTCTCGACAACCTGCGGCGGCAATTGTCCCGTTGGAGCCTCGAGGAGTGGGGCCGCCGGGCGAATCCCGGCAGGAAGTGGAACAGGGGCCGACACCGGCACCAGCTGAAACGTTACAGCCCCAAAGACTCGCGGCGAACCCTGGATGGTCGGCAACATGTTGGCGAATGCATTCACCAACTGCGAACGCTCGGCCGACGTTACAGGCGCCTTGAAGATCAGTTTCACAGCGGGAGTCACGTGGGCGGGTGAGCGCATCCGCCCGATGATGGCCTTGAGAAACTCGATGTGCTCAAGCTTCGCTCGCTGCTCCGAAGTGAAAGCCTGTTCGACGAGTTTAGCGGCAGTCTCGTAGTAAGCCGAGAGGTTGGGCGCGCCAGTCACCTGACAGGAAAGCGAAGGGACCTCTGGATTAGGGATTTCTTCGAACATGATCCGTGCCCGCTGGGCATCGAGCGAAAGGATGGCCTGAACGGCTCGCGTCTGTAGTGTCAGACTCTCCAGTCCGTTGTCCCAGTACGCCCGTGACGCACGCGAATCGGTTGTAGCTTCTCCCGTTTTTCTGTAAGGCAATGAAGCGCGGACACCGACCTTGAATGCTTCCTCGATCAATTGACGCTTCCATGCCCGATCCTCAATGATCCGCGAGTCGGCAAGACGCAGAAGAATGTCTGCGGAAAATTCCGGTGGAAGCGATCGGGCTTCGTCGATCAGTCGCGCCGTATCGGAAGGAAGCGGAGGCAAATCCTGGGCAGCGACGCGAGACGCTGCCAAAAGGACGAGCAGGGCGATGGATTTGATCATGGAATTCTCCAGCCGCGTTATTGCCGTACTTTAACGCTTCAAGATGCGCCCATCCAAATTCCTAATGCGCCGACAGGCGACAGGAGCCAAACGGTGCTACCATCAACTCCTTCCAAACGCTTATGAGCCACAACAGAACTGTGGATCAGGAATTCGCTCTGGCAATATCTGCCGCCGATTTCGAGAAAGCGTCGAGGCTCGTGAAACAAGGCGTGGATATCAATCGCGTGATCCCCACGATGGAGCCGGACGAGCGCGGCGTTTACGAAGGCACCACGACATATCTGGTTGACGTTGCGTCGCGCGGCCTCGTGGAATCCGTACGATTCCTGCTCAAAAACGGCGCGGATCCGAACATTCGGATTGTGAGCGTTCACCCGGGCCAGACAGCTTTGCTTGCTGCAGCGAGCGGCGGCCACTCGGCCGTGGTGGATCTGCTGCTTGAGCATGGCGCGGACTTTTCGGTCCGCGACCATCCCACAAAGTTCACCGCGATGGAATACGCAGTGGATCTCGAGAATGCGGCAATGGTCCGCAGTCTCCTGTCTGCCGGAGTGCCCCCGATATTTCGTAGACTCACCTTTTCTCACGGCGGCGGCGCCGACGGCCGGGAAGTTGTCCGGATACTGCTTCAGCATGGATTCGATATCAACAAGTGCGACGACTGGGGCCGAACTCCCCTGATGTGGGCCGCCAATCATGCGCCACTGGAGACGGTTCAGTTCCTGATCGAGTCCGGCGCCGACGTCAATATCGTTTCCGGAAGGAATATGAATGGAGTATCGAGCGACGAGACCGCTCTTTTACTCGCGAGGCGTGCAAAAAGGCAGGATGTGGTTGACCTGTTATTCCGGCACGGCGCTCGCGAAACACCGCCGCGCGGCCGCCTCCGGAAGCTCATCGGATGGTAAGGGACCGAATCCTACAGGGTTTCACGGTATGAAATCTCCAGCCGATCCATGCCTTACATAGCCTTATCAAGCCTTTACGAAACAAGCGTTTTCAGGCTACCTCCGGTATTTCGTAGGCCCGACTATCCTCAATCCACTGTATTGTGCGATTTGCGTGCTTTGTTACTAAATTACCGAGTCATTTGATGCGCGTCCCATAGCCGGGAACTCTGAGCCTCGATATTTCGGAGTATGAGCAACACGGAATGTCGACAGGAGCCGCACGGTGTTTGCATGGCGGGAGACGTGATTGGGTTTCGTGATTGCCCGACTTGCGCTGCCAAAAAGTGCTCGACGAGACTCGTCGGCTGCGCAAACGCCTGGCGTCCAAAAATCGACCTCCGCCGATAGACACAAAAATCGCGGATTTCCCGAGAGGTAGAATGTTGACGACGTCGCGTCCCATTGTTTGCGAAAGCTTCGCTATCCAACAGGTTCTGCAACAGGTTGAACAGGTTGCACCAACGCCCGCCACGGTCCTGCTGCTGGGTGAAACGGGAGTAGGCAAAGAAGTCATGGCCCAGGCGATCCATGATCTCAGCCCCCGCCATCAAAAGGAGATGATCCGCGTTAGTTGCGCCGCCATTCCGACGCCGCTCATCGAAAGCGAATTGTTCGGACGGGAAAGAGGCGCTTACACGGGTGCTCTGTCGCGTCAGATAGGCCGCTTCGAGGCCGCTCACGGTTCCACGCTGTTTCTCGACGAAATCGGGGAATTGCCGATGGAGGTGCAGGTCAAACTGCTGAGGGCGCTTCAGGAGCGTGTCATTGAACGCCTCGGAAGCACGCAGTCGATCCGGATCGACGTCCGAATTATTGCCGCAACAAACCGCAACCTCGACGATGCGGTGCGGGAAAAGACGTTTCGCGAAGACCTCTATTATCGCTTGAATGTATTTCCCATCACGGTGCCCCCGCTACGCGAGCGGACCGAGGACATTCCCGCGCTGGTCTGGAGTTTCGTTGACGAATTCTCCACTCTATTTGGAAAGCCGATCGACTCGATCGCGAAGGATAGCCTTTGCGAACTGCAGCGCTACCACTGGCCTGGAAACGTGAGAGAACTGCGCAACGTCATCGAGCGTGCAGTCATCGTCGCGACCGGCCGTCAGCTCACTATCCCGCCCGCGCGGCCATATAGCCGGGCGAGGTCCCACAGCGCCATGACGCTGACCGAACTCGAAGTGGAACATATTCGCGGTGTGCTCGACAGTACGGGGTGGCGTGTGCGGGGAACCGGTGGTGCCGCAGAGCGCCTGGGTCTGAAGCCGACAACACTCGAAAGCCGCATGGCCAAGCTCGGTATCGCCCGGAAGAGGGTAGCAGCGAGCTGAGTCTTTAATCACATCTATCACATCGTCAGCACAAGCAGGGTTGCACTCATCGCGGTGAGGACATTGCCGATTGCGCATGCCAGTCCATACCCGAGAGTGGGAGCCTCATTTCCGGCGGCCTTTTCGAGGGCCGCAAGAGCAGGCGCCGAAGTTGAGGCACCTGCGCACAGGCCCAGAAGAACCGCAGGGTTCATGCGGACGAAATAGTACCCAACCAGGATGGTAATGATTTGCGGGACCAGCGTGATCCCCGCAGCGGCGCCGAGAAGCGTGACTCCGGAGTTTCGAAGCACGGAGTAAATTCCCGGCGCAGCTTCGATTCCGACCAACGCCAGGAACCCGGAAAGGCCCAGTGCGCCGAATAACGACACCGCAGCCTCGGGCACTCGCCCGAACCTCGGGTTTATGGACCGCAGGTATCCCAGTGTGAGCCCGGCCAGGAGAACACCGACAGGTGCCGTCAACCTGAGTGTGAACTTGCCGATTGTCAGAGCCGGTAGTCCAACGAACCCTCCAATCAGAATTGTGGCGGCCACTAAAAACATGTCGGTCGAGGCCGTGGGGTATTCGGCATAACCGAATTCCGTTGCGACTCTTGCAACCTCCGATACCGTGCCGGAAACACTCAGAATGTCGCCACGCTCAAGAACAGTCGATCCGCTGAATGGCAATACCAGGCCACCGCGTCTCAGTCCAGTAAGGAAAATGCCTCGCGCACCCAGACGGTGTGCAATCTCCTGAAGAGTCTGTCCCGACAACCCGCGGTTCGTCAGCACAAGCTCACCCGATACCGTAGGAATTGCCAGCAATTCGGGATCGTCAACTTCGATGGTGAAAGGGTTGGCCCCACTGACAAACGCGGCGGAACGTCCTGCAAGTGCGACCACGTCACCCCCACGAAGTCTCATCTCCGGACTCGCTTCCAGTAACGTATCCGCTCTCCGCACACGAGCAACGACGACCCGCTGATCTGTTGGCCACGAATGCTCGATTTCATGCACCGTGCGATCGGAGAATTCCGGCGGCAGTTTGTAAGCGCGGGTGAGTATGGCTTTGTAGGCAGAATTGACCGAAGCTAATGGCGCGCCCTTTGCCTTTTGAACCTCGAGACTGGCCTCGCGCAGATCGGAGCGCATTAATCGTGGCCCGACGTTGGGCAGAAACCACACGAGAAGAAGTAAGCCGAACAGGTAGGTGAGCGCGTACGTCGTCGCTACATTGCTCGCCACCCGTGTTCTGGCATCCGCATCCATGGGGAGTCCGGCCGCCGCGGTTGTGGCGGCCCCCAGCGCCGTCGAGTTGGTCATTGAACCGGCCAGCAAACCCGCAGCCGTGCCGCCATCCAGCTTCAGGTAATGCGCAAAGCCCCAGGTCATGGACAAACCCAGTACGTTGAGCAGTACAGTGAGCGCGAGCATACTCACGCCACTCGATCTCAGGCTGCGAAAGAAGTCTGCACCGGTTCTGAAACCGATCGCAAAAACGAACAGGAAGAAGAAGACGGTCTTCATCGCGGCGGGCACTGGCACTCCGAGTTGCCCCACGACGAGGCCGGCCAGAAGCGTCCCTACCATCGGGCTCAGCTGGAACCGGCCTATTCGCACCGTCCCTGCGAAGTAACCCAGCGCGAGCGCCAGGAACAGCGCAAGCGCTGGATTATTTCGCAAGGCATCGCCGAACCAGTCCACGGTGCCGCTTCTCCGTTCCGCCAGAAACTAGTGGCGCGCAACACCCGAATTGGTGCCAATTCGGGTGTTACGCGCCACTAGAACGTGCTCAGAAGCGGAAGCTGATTCCGCCGGTCAGGTTGATCTGATTCGAATACTGCGGATCACCCACCAAATAGCATCCCCAGTACGGGTCGCACCAATATCCCGCTGCATCCGACTTGATGTACGTCGGGGTCCAGCTGGTCGTGAACCGCAAACCGATTTTTGGGCTGGGATAGTACTTCACGCCGGCGCCCCATGTCGTCGAGAATTGGGTATTCCCGCCGATGGTGCCAGACAGGAACGGGGTACTGAAGTCAACGCTTCCGAAGTGGGTGGCGCCAAGACCGCCGTACAGGAACGGGCGGAACTTCGCGTCGGCCTCGAAGAAGTTATACCCGAGGTAGCCGTGATAGTTCATCACGCTCATGTCGCCGACTTCTTTGTCCTGCGATCCCAACACTCCACCGGCCACGAGTTTCGAAGATACTCGTGACCACTGAAAACCGCCTTCCGCATTGTCCGAAAACAAAACCCCAAACCCGAGGCCAAACAGGGCCGCGTCCTTGGGGTCGACGCGATCGAAGGTCCCGGAGAGCGTCGAGAATGCTTGCCCATTGACGCCGTCCTCGAAGCTCCAGCCGCCAAACACCGTCGCTTCGACCTTGCCCTGCGCGAAACCAGAGGTGGCGCCTGCGATGATAAGAATTACAGCCAGAGCCAAAGTCCGCTTCAACATTTTCCAATCTCCTTTTGATTAAAAGCGTTCTGTAAATGTAGACAAAGCTCAGCTCCGATCAGGAGCTAGCCTCCGATCCTTTTCGTGAAGTTGTACTTAAACGAAAACTGCAGTTTGTATCCGTCGCTATGAAAACCATCGGCATCGCAATTTCCGGAAGAACTGATTGAACAGTTTTCCTCTCGCCTGCCCCACTGAAACTCGCCGCCCACCATCACATTCGGAACCGGGTAAAAGACCACGTTGCCGAGTGCGTACTGGCCAACCTTGAAGGCATCGCCAGTCTGGCCATCAGAGTTATCGACGTCCTGTCGTGAGTAACCGATCGTGCTACCCCACTTCTCACTCCATTTGTGATCGAGGAACGCGACGACGCCCACGATCGGCAGCGCTTCTCCCTTCACCGGAGTCACCGGATCGCTGAGATTGAGCTTCAGGCCGACATCAACGGGCGTATCGTTCATGAAGTTCTGGATTCCCTCTCCATACACGAGCTGCAAACGGATCACGTCCTGCTTCACCTTGAGGTTCGAACTGAGGTTGATGCCCCAGCCTGTCACATGACCGCCAAGCTCGAACTGATCCTGGACAACATCGTCCCAGTTGATCCTGCGAACGGCGGCTGCGGCCCGGACATATCCCCAGCTCTTGCCATAGGTGAAAGCCCCGGTGACATCCGGAACAGGAAAGCGGCCCTGGATTCCCGAAAGCTCGTTGCGATCTGCGAACACGCCACTGTCGCCGCTTGCGCCCGGTCGTTCGAGGGCAATCGTGAGGTTGGTATCGCCCTTGATCGGCATCCACCGAAATTGGACGTTTCTGTAGAACACCATTCCCGTGGGTCCCCAGTATTCCAGAGAGTTCGGGAACACATCCGGATCCATGAAGGGGCTCCACGTCTGGCCGGCGCCAAACTGTCCGAGTTCACCGTAGGCGTGTCTCATACGGAGGGTTGTCTGCCCCGCGTCAACTCCCGTGCCGAAGAGTTCGAATTCGAACTGGGTCTTCAGGGGGCCAAGGCTGGTTGGCGTTTCGGTCTTCACACCGAAACGCGTTTGCCGAATGCCGGCAAACGTGTCGTGGTCCTTACCGAACTCCCCCTCGAACGAAGGCAGCTTGGTGACGCGCATCGTGTCAAACCAGTCGGGGTCGATGGTTTTGAAGTCATGCCCCATGTCGAGCATGATGAATCCATAAATGTCCATCGTGGACCTGTCTTGTGCTCTCGCGTAACTCGCGGAGACAAGGAACAGGATCAGGACGAGAAGCCATCTCGGGTGGCTCTTCCTATCCCCTGCCCGTGCTCGTCCGATCCTGTCGATCTGGCTTACTGTCATGATTTCCTCCGGAGCTGGAATTCAATTCGAATAGATCTTTCGTCTGTGTTGAGACGGGCAGACGCTCTGCCGCCTAGCGGGCTTGAGCACGCTGGGTGCCGCAATGCCACACACTCCTTTACCTGGCTGAATCTCATTGATTTAATCGAACGTTCGGCCGAGCGACAGTCCGGAGCGCAGCGGAAGATCACGCGAGTTCCACTCCGGAAGCGGAGGTTCATCTCCGAAATGTCGGAGGTATTTGTGGAGATTCGGAGTTTAGCAACGGTTCCGCTTCGTCGCAGTAACCATGACTGGATTGCAGATTTTCAATATTCTCCAGTATCTCAGCGCCTTCGACTCGCCGTGGAATTCCGGCTGCATAGGGAGTGCCGGGTAATTTAAGGGCGAGCATGGCATTAGATTCGGTACGCATGATCCTGAAGTGGTCTGTGCCGCAGGGAGAATCGCGGCATATTGTGTCGGCATTACAGGGATTGATGCTCACAACACGAGCTGAGCCCGGTTGTGTCGGCTGCACACTCTCCACCGATGTGCATAAGCACGCAAGAGTAGAGATTCACTACGTAGAAGAATGGGATAACGAGGCGGATCTCGCGTGCCGGCTCCGTTCGGACAAGTTTGCGGTCCTGGCCGAACTCATGGAACACGCGAGCGAATTCCCGACCATGGAGTTTGCTCTGCCTGGCGCAACTCGCGGCGTGGATTACGCTGAAGAAATCCGCGGTTCCGGGACCCACTGAAGCTTTTTAAGCTCCAAGACCTACGACATTTCGTAGCTTCTCCAGCGTATCGGAGATTCGCGACCTTTAATCAACCCTCAGGTTCTGTTCCCGCTTTGCCCAACTCCATAGAGGTCACGGCGTTCCGGCAACGCTCCCAGGCACACGGTCTACGGCATCCCTCGTGCACCTTCGCAACCTGGACAGACACGTTTGTCGTCAAGGGGAGAACGGAAATGCGAAAGGTTCTGGATTCGAAACCGAAGGTTACTATCGGAACAGTAAAGACCCTGGCGCTCGCCGCGGTTCTTGTTCTGACGTGGGGATGCACGAGCACGGAACCCACGGGAGTGGCGACAGAATCTCTCATGGCGAAGCCGGCGCCGCCACAAACTGCGGGGCTGACAGGCGGTGGACCCACGCGAACCGAACACGATCTCCTGGGCGAAAAGCAGGTCCCGGCCGACGCGTACTACGGCGTTCAGACTGCGCGGGCGCTCGAAAACTTCCAGATCTCCGGCGTTCCGATAAATCGATATCCCGAGTTCATCGAAGCATGGGCCATCGTGAAACTGGCTGCCGCCCGCGCGAACACCGACGTGGGCGCGATGAAGAAGGACACTCTGGCTGCGATTGAGAAGGCGGCTGTGGCGGTGCGCAAGGGCGACTACAACAATCAATTCACCGTTGACTGGTATCAGGGCGGCGCAGGCACATCGACAAACATGAACGCGAATGAAGTCATGGCCAACGTCGCGCTGGAACAGACGGGCCACAAAAAGGCCGAGTACAAGGTCGTCGAGCCGCATGACCACTTGAACATGTCTCAATCGACCAACGACTCCTATCCGACGGCTATCAAGGTTGCGCTGATCCTCCGCAATGGAAAGTTGGTGGCGGAACTGGAGAAACTCGCGGCTTCATTCCGCGCCAAAGGCGATGCGTTCATCGACATCGTGAAAATGGGCCGCACGGAACTGCAGGATGCCGTCCCGATGACCGTTGGCCAGGAGTTCCATGCTTTTGGGGCGTCACTGGAGAGTGAAATCGCGGTTCTGAAGGAGGCCGAGAAGCAGTTGTACTCTGTGAACATGGGCGCGACCGCGATCGGCACGGGCCTCAATGCGCCGAAAGGTTATGCGCCAAAGGTCGCAACGCATCTCGCGACGCTTCTGAACAAACCGATCGTGCCGGCGTCCGACATGATTGCTGCAACCTGGGATCAACAGGGCTTTGTCGCCTACTCCGCAGCCCTCAAAAGCGTTGCGATCAAGCTGTCAAAAATTGCCAGCGACCTGATCCTGCTCGACTCGGGACCGCGCGCCGGCCTTAATGAAATAAATCTGCCGGAGATCCAGCCCGGTTCCTCAATCATGCCGGGCAAAGTCAACCCGGTGGTCCCTGAACTCGTCAATCTCGTCGCCTTCCGCGTGATGGGAAATGACTACACCGTCACCCTTGCAGCGCACTCGGGGCAGCTTCAACTCAATGCCTACGAGCCCATTGAGGGCTACGTGATGATGGAATCACAGGATCTTCTTTACAACACGTCCATGACATTCCGGACGAAGTGCGTGGACGGCATCAAGGCCAACGAACAGGTACTGGCGCGGTATATGGAAACCACGGTTGGCATCGTTACCGCACTCAATCCCGTTGTTGGTTACGACAAGGCGACGGAACTGGCAAACGAAGCCTACAAGAGTGGAAAAGGAATTCTCGAGGTTGTTCGCGAGAAGAACATCCTTACTGAACAGCAGATCAAGGACCTGCTGGACCCCATCAAACTGACTAATCTCGACAAGAATCAGTATCGAAAGAAGAAGTAGACCGGCAAGCATAGCCTGCAAGCATTTAACAAGAGGAGAGACTATGAATTGGTTACACCATCGACGATTGGCTTTGATCATCGCGGCTCTGTTCGTCACGGTGCAGTTTGGTACCGCGCAAGCCAGGAAGCCGAACATTACGATCCTGGCAACCGGAGGCACCATCGCCGGCGCGGCTGCGACGGGCACACAGGCAGGATATACGTCCGGCGCTGTCACCATCGATGCGATGGTTGCCGCCGTTCCGGGAATCCGGGATCTCGCCAACATCAAAGGCGAACAAGTTTCGAACGTCGGCTCGCAGGACATGAGCTATGACATCCTGCTGAAAGTCGCAAAGCGCATCAACGAACTGACAAAGTCGAGCGACGTCGACGGCATCGTCATTACGCACGGTACGGACACGATGGAAGAGTCCGCGTTCTTCCTCAATCTGACGGTAAAGACAGACAAGCCGGTCGTGATGGTCGGCTCGATGCGTCCGTCAACCGCCGTCAGCGCCGACGGCCCCCTGAACCTCTACAACGCCGTTGGTGTCGCCGCAGACCCCAAAGCAAAAGGGCGGGGCGTCCTTGTCGTGATGAACGACACGATTCACGCAGCCCATTCCCTGACCAAGACGAGTACTACCGCGGTTCAGACGTTCCTTTCGCCGATTCGCGGCGTGGTCGGTACGGCGGCCTACGGCAAGAACGATTTCTTTTCGAGCCCCGAATGGAAACACACCACACAAACGGAGTTCGACATCAGCGCTGTGACGACCATCCCGCGCGTGGACATCATTTACGCGTCCATGGACATGTCGCCGGCACTGATTGATGCCTCTGCGACGGGCGCCAAGGGCATCGTGATTGCCGGGGTTGGGAACGGCAACATGAACAAAGCCTCCGTGGACGCAGCAGCCGCCGCGGTAAAGAAAGGCGTCGTCGTGGTGCGGAGTTCCCGTGTGACCACGGGAAATGTCGGACGCAACGTCGAGCTCGATGACGACAAGCTCGGCTTCATCGCGTCCGATGAGCTGAATCCGCAGAAAGCGCGAATCCTGCTCTCGCTGGCTCTTTTGAAGCAGCACACTCCGAAAGAGCTGCAGGAGATGTTCACGAAATACTGAGGAGCTTTTCAGAATCCCCCTCCTTCGAGGAGGGGCGGCTGCGCCCACTAAGAAACGCTACCTTAGAAGGGCGCAGATACGGGGAGGTCGTACCCGGGTTCCCCCCTCTGGGTGTTTGACCTCCCCTGCCACGCCGATTTTAAGGAAGCGTTTCATGTGCCTGATCGGCGCGTCGTCCCCTCCTCGGAAGAGGGGATTTTTTTCGTAGAGGAAGCGTCATAGATCCCTGGATGGAGGACGTCTTGAACCGCGTGATTGCAGCTTCTTTCTTTATCGCCACTTCGTTGTTCGTGGGTAACCCGCTCGCACGCGCCCAGGACACACCGCCTCCTTCAGCCCCACAGTCCCATCTCGACAACTCGCTCGAGGCCGGTGAAGCCGGCGGTGAAGCGTTGGCGCGAAAGCTCGTCACCTGGAACGAATTCGATGGAAAGTACGCGACCATTCGCGTCGGCGGTGGTTTTCTCTACGAATACGATGCCTATGCTCAGGACGACGACAGCAAGACGCAGATCCGAATGTTTCCCGACGAAAAAGTCCGCGATATGCGCGTTCTCCTCAAGGGTCGCCTGAAATTCATCAAGAAGCGCAAAGTGACTTACAGCGTGGGGATCATGTATGACGGCAACAATGACGAGTGGGTCGCTCGCCAGACGGGCCTCATGATCGAGGTTCCGGAAATATGGGGCCATCTCTTTGTTGGCCGAACCAAGGAAGGATTCTCAATGAACAAGGTCATGGTGGGCTACGCAGGCTGGACGATGGAACGCTACACCATGAACGATACCATCCCCATCCTTGCCGACGGTTTGAAGTGGTTCGGCCATAATGCGAAGCGTCACTTCATCTGGAATCTCGGCATCTATAAGGACTGGATCTCCCAGAATCAGGCCTTCTCGACCTATGACCACCAAGTCGTCGGTCGGTTTGCCTGGGTACCCGAGATGACAGAGGACCATGTTCTCCATGTCGGTATCAGCACCAGATACGGTGTGCCGAAAGATAAGAAGCTGCAGATTCGTTCGCGTCCGGAAGCAAATCCCGCGCCTTACTTTATCGATACAGGAAAGTTCGATGCCGATAACACGAAAATGCTCGGAACCGAAGTCTATTACCGGCCCGGACCATTGCTTGTCGGGTCCGAGTATATCTTTCAGAAGGTTGACGCACCGGCTTCGGGCGATCCCCTTTTTCACGGTGGTGACGTCTTCGTCTCATGGATGGCAACCGGTGAAGTGCGGTCTTACAACACCGTGGGCGGCTACTTCAACGGGATCTCTCCCAGTCGTTCCGTTTTCAGCGGCGGACCCGGTGCCTGGGAATTCGTGGGGCGGTTCTCTTACACGGACCTGGATAGTGGAACACTCAGCGGCGGTAAGTTCTGGAGAATCACACCGATGGTCAACTGGCACATGTCCGACAATATCCGCCTCGAGATGGTCTATGGGTACGGGAACCTGGATCGATTTAATCTTAACGGACGCACACAGTTCTTCCAGACTCGAATCCAGTTCCAGCTTTAAAGGGGGGACATAAACGGTCCGACGTTTCGGAGTAACTCCGAAATATCGGATGGCTTCATTGCGCTGCGCAACCTGTCGGCGACCAAATGCTTGAAGCCTTTGACTTTTTCTGCCAAACCCCTTCGGCAGCAGACTTGCTTTCTACTCCCTAGCTTAGTTTGCACCAACGTCACAAAACCAATCGCCCTTGCGGCGAGGAGGCCTGATTACATGGAAAAGGAAAACAAGCCTGAAGAGAACGTCGACTCGGCATCTGCCCCACACGACAGTACTTCCGGCGAATCATTCGAGGATTTCAAGGCGCTGACTTCGAAGGCGGTGCCGGCCGGTTCGGATCGCCGCGCCTTCATGATGCGAAGCGCTCTGGTTGGCGTTGTTGCGGCAGTAACCGGCTGCGCCCCTGCGCCATCGACGTCGAAAGACGCAACCGCGACATTGCCAGCCAAAGATCCCGTAGTTCCCGCGTCGGCGCCACCGCTTTCTCCCGACCTCGATGTCGTGAAGAAGGAAAAGGGCCCTGTCATGACAACCATCGATGAGTTCTACAAAGTCGGTCCCGGCCCTTCGAGCTCCCACACGATCGGCCCGATGCGCATTACCTATGACTTCTACCAGCGCGCCACGAAGCTGCCGCCGGCTGACCTGGCGAAAGCGACAGCATTGCGGGTCCATCTGTTTGGAAGCCTCAGCGCAACCGGTAAAGGGCACGGCACGGAACGCGCCTCGCTCGCCGGCCTGGTCGGAAAAGAACCCGCAACTGTTGACCCGAAGTTCCTCGACGATCTGCGTGATAAACCCGATCAGACTTTCCCGGTCAAACTCGGAGACAAATCCATCACGGTAAGCCTCAAGGACATCATCTACGACGCCACCAAAGGGGACTTCAAACATCCCAATACGATGACCGCCAAGCTGATGGCGGGAGACCAGGTGTTACTCGAACAGGAGTACTACTCCGTCGGCGGCGGCTTCATTGAATGGAAAGGGTACGAACCGCCCAAGAAGGGTGCTCCCAAATATCCCTTTGTGACCATGGCGGATCTGCGGAAGCACGCGGAAGACAACAAGATGTCGATTGCCCAGGTCGTCCTGGCAAATGAGATGTCGATCTCCGGCAGAAGCAAGGAAGAGATCTACGCCTTCGTTGACAAGGTCACAAACGCGATGAACGCCATCGTGAAGTCGGGACTCAGCATGCCGGAAGACGACGTGTTGCCTGGCCCGATTAAGCTACACAGCAAAGCGGCAACCGTTTACAAGCGCGCCATGAAGGAAGATTTCCAGTCTAATCGCGGCATCGCGACAGTAGCGGCATACGCGCTGGCCGGATCGGAAGAGAATGGACGAGGCCATCTTGTCGTCACGGCTCCCACCGGAGGATCTGCGGGAGTTCTGCCTGCCATCGTCCATGCTCTTGGTGAGGGAGGACGCAAACTTCCGAAGGAGAAGATCCGCGATGGCATGATCGCTGCAGCAGCCATCGGCTATCTGTGCAAGCATCATGCAACGCTATCCGCCGCCGAAGGCGGTTGCCAGGCCGAGATTGGTGTGGCTTCGGCGATGGCTGCAGCATTGATCGCGACCGCCTATGACGAGAATCCGCGCGTGGTTGAAAACGCCGCGGAGTCCGCGCTCGAGCACCACCTGGGAATGACGTGCGACCCGGTTGCGGGATTCGTTCAGGTTCCCTGCATCGAACGCTGCGCCTTCGGCGCCGTGAAGGCCTGGACGGCCTACATGATCGCGACGAATGAAATCGAGTCGAGACATCGAGTCAACCTCGACGAGACGATCCTCGCGATGGCACAGACCGCCAAGGACATGAACGGCAAGTACAAGGAGACCAGCGAAGCAGGGCTCGCACAATCCGTCGTGCTCTGCTGATCGCAGGACCATGAAGGACCGGCTTGCAGGTGCCGCATGGGGCGCGTGGTTACTGACGGCAGTTTATTACTTCTATCAGTACGTGCTCCGTTCGGCGCCTGCGGTCATGCTTCCGCAACTGTCTGACGCTTTCCAGCTCACTTCGGTGGGTGTCGCCTCCCTCGTCGGCGTTCTCTATTACGGATATTCCCCGTTTAGCCTTGTTGCCGGTGCGGCAATTGATCGCCTCGGAGCAAGAGGCGTCGTGTCGGCCGGCGCTCTCACCGTCGGAGTCGGCTCATTACTGTTCGCGACCGGAAATGTCGGAATCGCAACTCTCGGCCGATTCCTTCAGGGAGCGGGAGGGGTGTTTTCCCTTGTCGGCGCGGTCTACATCGCCACAAAGAGCTTCCCTGCATCGCGCGCCGCAACGCTTATCGGCGCCACACAGATGTTCGGCATGGCCGGGGGATGGGCCGGCCAGTTCGTTGTCGGGCCGATCATCCAGCAGGGAGTCCCATGGAACACATTCTGGATGACCATGGGATTGTTGGGTGTGCTCCTCGCCATCGCGCTGCTTGTACTCCTTCCGAGAAGCCCCAAAGTCGATCGCGACAGCAACTGGATCAGTGGAGTACTTTCCGGCTTTCGCGTCGTCTTTATGAACCCGCAATCGATTCTTTGCGGGCTCATTGCAGGACTTCTCTTCATTCCCACGACGATCCTCGACATGGTGTGGGGCGTTCGCTATCTCCAGGAAGCCCACGGATTCGAATATGGCGATGCCGTCATTCGTTCTTCGAGCGTGCCGCTCGGCTGGATTCTCGGCTGTCCGCTGCTCGGACTTATCTCTGATCGACTCGGTCTGAGACGGCCAGTGATCATCGGCGGGGGATTCGTCCTTCTGGCCTGTCTCGCGTGGATCCTCTATGGCCCGACGGATGTTCTTCCACCATACGTGCTGGGCTTTGTCGCCGGGGTTGCCTCCGGATCCGCAATGATCACCTACACGGTGATCAAGGAAGCAAACCCGCCAAAGCTGGGTGGCACCGCAACCGGCGTGATCAACTTTCTCAACTTCACGTTCAGCGCACTGCTGGGTCCGCTCTTTGCACGCATGATGCAGGCAGTCTCAGGCGGCGGGGGCACACCGCTCGAACACTATCAACAAACTTTTGGATCGCTTTTATACGGCGTTGCTCTGGCGGTCATCCTGGGATTCATCCTGAAGGAGACCGGACCGGCAAGGCGCGGGAAACTTCCCCAAGGAGAGGCGGCATGAATCCAGGTACCGGAAGATACGAAATCCTTTTACAGCGATGCGCAGGGCTGAAACCCGTTCCAACGGCTGTAGCCCATCCGTGCGAGAAGACAGCGCTCGAAGGCGCCATTGATGCCGGTCAAAAGGGGTTGATCACGCCAATTCTTGTCGGCCCGACGAAAAGGATCCAGGAGATTGCCAAAACCTCGGGTATCGACCTTGGTCAGGTGGAAATGATCGATACCCCGCACAGCCACGAGTCTGCTGCAAAGGCAGTTCAACTCGTTCGCGAAGGCAAGGCAGAACTTCTGATGAAAGGCAGCCTGCACACCGATGAACTGCTGAGCGCCGTCGTCGCCAAAGAAACCGGTTTGCGAACCGCGCGTCGCATCAGCCATGCCTTCATCATGGATGCTCCCAACTACCATAAGGTCTTTCTCGTGACAGACGCGGCGATCAACATTGCCCCAGGCCTCGAAGACAAGGTCGATATCTGCCAGAACGCCATTGATCTCTGCGAATCGCTGGGCGTGAAGAATCCGAAGGTCGCGATCCTCGCTGCGGTTGAAACAGTCACGTCGAAGATGCCGGCGACGATCGATGCCGCTGCTCTGTGCAAGATGGCAGACCGCGGACAAATCAGAAATGGGCAGCTCGAAGGGCCACTGGCCTTTGACAATGCCATCAGCAAGCAGGCGGCAGAAACAAAGGGAATTCATTCCGACGTTGCAGGAGATCCTGACATCCTTCTCGTTCCGGATCTCGAGTCGGGGAACATGCTCGCCAAGCAGCTAACCTTTCTTGCTGGAGCGGAGAGCGCCGGCCTCGTCCTGGGCGCGCGCGTTCCCATCATTCTGACGAGCCGCGCCGACAGCGTTCGTTCACGCATCGCCAGTTGCGCCGTGGCGATGCTCGTTGCCAATGCTCGTCGAGAGGCGCTGCAGAGGGTTGCATGAAAGACTATGCCCTGGTGCTCAATGCCGGTTCGTCGAGCCTGAAGTTCTGCGTCTATCAAAGGCCGGAGAAGGAAGGCTGGCGCCTGGAATCCCGAGGGCAAATTGAAGGAATCGGCACATCGCCGCGCATCGTTGCACGAAATGCGGAGGAGCGAATACTGATCGATCAGGATCTCGACTCAGACGTTCGCGACGGCCGCGACGCGTTGGGCGCGCTGAGCGTCTGGCTCACCTCGACGTATCGCGAGGCCCGGGTGCTGGGAGTCGGCCATCGCGTCGTCCACGGTGGCCCCCGCCATGCCAAACCCACCGTCATTACACCGGAGATCCTTAAGGAGCTTCACAACCTCGAACCTCTGGCTCCGCTGCACCAACCCTACAATCTCGCAGCGATTGAAGCTGTGGCGGACAGATTA
>Ga0070675_100000806_pt1 | contig 22064 bp, 21 predicted proteins | sample KBSM43metaG_FD_65343 | JGI IMG/M metagenome (GOLD analysis project Ga0070675, IMG submission 65343) | Miscanthus rhizosphere microbial communities from Kellogg Biological Station, Michigan, USA - KBS M4-3 metaG | ecosystem: Host-associated > Plants > Roots > Rhizosphere > Soil ... | reverse complement strand
ACCCCAACGCGTCTCCACCGTCTGGTCCGGCACCCCCAGCTGGGACAGCACCGGATTCGTCATGACAGTGCGCTCCAACGGCAGCGGCAACACCTTCGGCTTCACCACCATGTTCAACGGCAACAGCACCGCCCGACCCACCATCCGGTCCTGCACCGCCGGATAGAAACGGCGCGTTGACCGGCACAAAAGGGATTTTTAGCGCATCTTGGAGGGATGGCGTCCCAAACCGATCACCTGACCGCCGCGTCGCCGTCGCCCGCCGACCCGCCGGTGCCGGGAACCAGCCGGCACTGGCGGCGGTGGCGGCGGCCGCTGGTGATCGCGGCGGTCGTGGTGGTCGGGGCCGCGGCGGCGGCGGTGCCGGCGACGATCGCCTACGGGGCCGACGTCGCCCGCGGCGTCAGCGTGCTCGGCGTCGAGATCGGCGGCCGCTCGACGGCGGCGGCCGAGCGGATGCTGCGCGCGCGGCTCGCCGACCGCGTGGCCGAACCGGTCCCGGTGACCGTCGGCGAGGTGACCGCGTCGGTCGACCCCGTCGCGGCCGGCCTGACGCTCGACATCCCGGCGACGGTCGCCAAGGCCGCCCGCGTGCGCCCGGCGCCGTGGACGGCGCTGTTCGGTACCAGGCGCGTCGAGCCCGTGGTGTCCGTAGACGTCGACAGGCTGGACGGGGCGCTCCGGCCGCACGTCGGCATGCAGGGCATCGCGCCGGTCTGGCCGGCGATCCGCTACGACGGGCTGGAGCCGCGCGCCGTCGCGCCGGTGTCCGGGCGCGGCCTCGACCGCCACCGCACCGCCCGCGCATTCGCCCGCTCCTGGCTGCGCACCGGCCGGATCGACCTGCCGATCACCGACGTGGTGCCGGCCAGCTCGCGCGCCGACCTCGATTCGCTCATCCTCTCGCTGGCCCGGCCCGCCGTCGCCGCGCCGGTGACGATGTCGGTCGGCGCCACCGACGTCGAGATCCCACCCGCGGCGATCGCCGCGAGCCTCACCTTCGACCCGGACGCCGACGGCAAGGTGACCCCGCGCGTCGACCCGGCCTTGCTGCGCCGGGCCCTCGGCGCGGCGCTGGCACCGGCGGAGGCCGCACCGGTGAACGCGACCTTCACCGTCCAAAATGGACAGCCGGTCGAGGTGCCGCAGACCGACGGCCGCGCCGTCGACCTCGACCGGGCCGCCAGCGACCTGCTCGCGGTGCTGCCGAACCCGGCGCCCCGCCACATCACGGCCGGCCTCGTGCCGAAGCCCGCCGACCGGACGCTGGACACGCTGCACGGCATGGGGATCGTCGAACTCGTCTCGACGTTCACGACGAAGTTCGTCCCGGGCCAGCCGCGCACCCGCAACATCCGCATCGTGGCCGACCTCGCCCGCGGCCGCATCGTGCCGGCCGGCGGCACGTTCAGCCTCAACGAGCTGACGGGTGAGCGTACGCTCGCCAAGGGTTACGTCATGGCCCCGGTGATCGAGGGCGGGAAGCTGAAGAACGGGCCGGGCGGCGGCATCTCGCAGTTCGCCACGACGGCGTTCAACGCCGGCTACTACGCCGGGATGGTCGACGTGGCGCACAAGCCGCACTCCTACTACTTCGACCGCTACCCGGCCGTCATCGAGTCGACAACCATCTACCCGACGGTGGACATGGCCTTCCGCAACGACTCGCCGAACGCCATCCTCATCGACACCGTCTGGACCGAGAACTCCATCACCGTCAGCATCTTCGGCACCAGGCGCTACGAGATCGAGACGGTGTACGGGCCGCGGACGAACGTCACCTCGCCGCCGGCGATCCCGCTCGACGAGCCCGACTGCATCCCGACCGACGGCCTGCCCGGCTTCCGGCAGGAGGCGTGGCGGGTGTTCAAGCAGAACGGCGTCGAGATCAAGCGCGAGCGCTTCCAGTGGCACTACCGGGCCGAGCCGAAGTTCGTCTGCTGATCCCGACTGGCCGCTGCTCCGCAGGGGACGTAGCCTGCGCGGTCTGAGTATCACCGTGTTCCGGCCATTGAGCGCCGGTACTCACGCGGTGAGCGGGCCGGGTTGGGAAAGTGGAGTGCATGAGAGTTGGGATCACGGCGGCGGCCGCTCATCTGCCCGCCGAGGTGATGACGACGGCCGACCTGCAGCGCCGGGTGGAGCGGGCCAGCCACCTGCGCCTGCCGCGCGGGCTGTTCGAGAAGATGAGCGGCATCGCCCGCCGGCACGTCGTCGGGCCGGGCGAGTACGCGTCGACGCTGGCCGTTCGCGCCGCCGAGGGCGCGCTGCGCACGGCCGATCTCGACCCGCTCGACGTCGACGTGCTGCTGTTCGCCTCCGCCAGCCGGGACATGGTGGAGCCGGCCACCGCGCACATCGTCCAGGCCGAACTGGGGTCGAAGGCGCACGCGCTCGACGTCACCAACGCCTGCAACAGCTTCCTCAACGGGATCGACCTGGCCCGGGCGATGGTGCTCGCCGGGCGGGCCGGCCGCGTGCTCGTGGTCACCGGCGAGACGCCGACCCGGGTCATGCGGCCGACGCTGCGCAGCATCAACCAGGCCCGCGACGCGTTCGCCGGGTACACCTTCGGTGATGCCGGTGCGGCCGTCGTGGTCGAGTCCGTCGCGTCGGGCGGGATCTTCGACGTCGACACCGAGACGCTGTCGCAGCACTGGACCGTCGGCGGGATCCCCGGCGGCGGTTCGCGGCACCCCCGCGGCGAGGAGTACACGTACTTCACCGGCGACGGCCGGGCGCTGCGCAACGTGTTCGAGAAGATGGGCACCGCGATCCTCGACCGGGTGCAGTACCGCACCGGCCTCGACTGGACCGGGTACGCGCGGGTGCTCGTCCACCAGGTGACCCAGCCCTACCTCGACAGGTTCGTCGAGGTGACGGGCGTGCCGGTGGACAAGCTCGACGTCACCGTCGCCAGCCACGGCAACATGGCCAGCGCGACGCTGGGTGTCCAGCTCGCCCGGGTCTGGCCCTCGCTGCGCTCCGACGACCGGGTGCTGTTCGTCGGCCTCGGCGGCGGCGTCAGCGTGATGACGATGGCGTGGCAGCGATGACGCAACTGTGGGTGGTCGTGCCGGCCTACAACGAGGCGGCCCGCATCACCGCGACCCTGGACGCGCTCGCCGCGCAGACCGACCTCGACTTCACGCTCCTCGTCGTCGACAACAACTCGCTGGACGCCACCACCGGCGCGGTGCGCGCGTTCGCGGCCCGGGCGCCGATGCCGGTGCACCTGATCGTCGAGCCGGAGAAGGGGGTCGGCTGCGCGGTGGACACCGGCTTCCGGCACGCGATCGCCGCCGGCGCGACGCTGCTGGCCCGCACCGACGCCGACTGCCTGCCGTGCCCGGGCTGGATCGCCGCCGCCCGGGCGGCCCTGCTGGCACGGCCGGGCTTCGTGGCCGGCAGGCTCACCGCCCGCGACGACGAGCACGGGCCGCTCGGCCGCGCCGCGTTCCGGTTCGTGGTGGCCGTCGCGTCGGCGTTCGGCCGGCTGCGCCCGGCCAACCGGGGCGCCGAGTTCCTCGCCCCGTACCGGATGCACGCCGGCAACAACATGGCCATCACGGCGTCGCTGTACGAGGCGTGCGGCGGGATGCCGCGCCGCCCGTCGCCGACCGACCGCACGTTCCTCAACCGGGTCCGCCGCTCGACGGCCGCGATCACCCGCAGCCGGGCGATGGTCGTGGCGAACTCGACCCGCCGGCTGCGCGCGTACGGCCTGCGCGGCGCGGCCCGCTGGTACCTCGATCGCGGCAGCGGCGAGCTGACCCCGGATCCGCGCTGATGCTTCTTGAACTCGCGCACTCGTTGCGAAATGTGGACCCCGACCGCCCGGCGGTACTGGGCTCGATCTCGCGCACCGCGTTGGCCGATCTCGCCGACGGATACGCGCTCGCGCTGCACCACAGTGGACTGTCCACAGGGGACACCCTCGGCGTCGCCGTGCGGCCGGGTCCACGCGCGCTCGCCGTGATGCTCGCCGCGCACCGGCTCGGGCTGCGGGTCGCCGTGTTCGATCCGGGCGCCGGCCCGGACGTGCTGCGCGCCCGGCTCGCCCTCGCCGCGCCGGTGCTCGTGGTGGCCGACGCGGCCGCGCAGGCCGTCGCCGGCTGGGCGCGTCCGCTGGCCCGCCGGGCGGGCCTTGCTCTGCCGAGCCTGCGCGCGATCGCGCCGGTGGTCACCGTGGGCCGGCGGCTGCCGGGCTGCGCTCCGGTCCTCCCGCCGCGCGACGGGACGCCGCCGGCTCCCTTCGATGGCGACGGCGACGCGCTCGTCATCTTCACCTCCGGCACGACGAGCGCCCCGCGGGCGGTGGTGCACACGCGGGCCAGCGTCTCCGCCGGGACGGCCGCCGTCGCTTCCCTGGTGCGGCCCGCGCGCGGCGCCCCGGTGATCGGCGGCACGCTGTTCGTGCTGGTGCCGGCGCTGGCCAGCGGCGCACCGGTGGCGCTGCCGGCCCGCTCGCCCCGGCGGCTGGCCCGCCAGCTTGCCGCGGTGCGGCCGCAGGCCACCTACCTGACGCCGCCGCAGTTGCGGGCCGCGCTCGCCGCCGGTGCCCGGTTCACCGGATCCGTCTACAGTGGATCGGCGCCGGTCAGCGCGCCCCTGCTCGGGCGGGTGGTGGCGGCCGGTGCGGCCCAGGCGTACGGGGTCTACGCGCTCACCGAGTTCTTCCCGGCGGCCGTCGTGTCCTCTGTGGACAAGGGGTCCTACGTCGGTGACGGTGACCTCGTCGGCGCGCCGCTGCCGGACGTCTCGGCGACCGTCGACGCCGGCGGGCAGCTCCGGCTGGCCGGGCCGCAGTCGGCCGACCGCTACCTCGGCTCGCCACCGCTGGCGCATGTGGACACCGGCGACGCCGCGTTCGTCGACAATGGACGGATCGTGCTGGCCGGACGGGTCAAGGACATGATCCTGCGGGGGGCGGAGAACGTATACCCGGGACTGTACGAGCCGGCCCTGCACGTGCCGGGCGTCGACCTGGCCGTGCTGGTCGGCATCCCGGCGGGCGACGGCGACGAGCGGCTGGTCGCCGTGGTGCAGCCGCGCCCCGGCCTGCCGGCCCGGGCCGTACGCGCCGCGCTCACCGAACCGTTACGGCGCATGGGCTCCGCCCGCCCCGACGCGATAGTGCTCGCCGAGGTGCCGCTGTCCGGCCGCTCCCGCAAGCCCGACCGGGCCGCCGCCGCCGCGCTCGCCGCCCGCTGTATCGGGGGCGCTTCATGACCTTCCGGGATCAGGCGTGGCTGCGCCGGGGATGGGCCCGCGTCCAGCGGTCGCACCAGCGGTACACCGCCGCCAACGGCGACGCGCTCGCCGGTGCGCTCACCTACGCGTTGCTCATCAGCGCCGCCCCGTTCGTGGCGCTGGCCGCGCTCGCGCTCGGCGGCCTGGGCGTCGACAGCCGCACGATGGCCGACGTCGCGCACCGGGCCGCCGGCGTGGTGCTGCCTTCGCACGTGGCGGCGGCAGTTGACAGCGTCCAGCCCGGGCCGGTGGGGCTGCGGGTGGCGCTCGTCGCGGCCCTGCTGTGGGGCTCGATGCGCCTGATCCGCGCGCTGCGCACCGGCGTGCGGGCCACCTGCGGCCAGCCGGCCGGAAGCGGCAACCCGTTCCGCGACGGGCTGCGCGACGCCGTGCTCGGCATCGGCCTGCTCGCGGCAATGGCGGTGGCCGCTCTGGTGACCGCGCTCGCCGCGACCGGCGACTGGTGGGGCGTCCTGGTCAGCATCCCGGTGGTCGGCGTGCTGATCGCGGCGGCCACCGTGCGCTGCGCCTGGCGGGGTCCGGGCCGTCCACAGTGGAGCGCGGCGCTGCGCGCCGGGGTCGCCGCGGCGGTGGCGCTGCACCTGCTCACCGTGCTGGCCGGTCCGTACTTCGCGACCACGGCCGCGCTGCACGCGACGATGTACCGCTCGGCCGGCGCGATCGTCGGCGTGCTGGTGTGGTGCAACCTGGCCTGCCGCATCATCTTCCGGGCGACGGCCTGGGCATCGACTGCCACCGTCGGCACGGAGCCGGCCGCCGCCTCGGACGCGCCGCTGTGGGTGGTGGTGCCGGCGTACAACGAGGCGTCGACGATCTCCGGCTGCCTGGAGGCGCTGACGAGTCAGTCCACAATGGACTTCGCGCTCGTGGTCGTCGACAACGGCTCCACGGACGCGACGGCCGAGATCGCGGCGAAGTTCGCGGTCACGGCGTCGATGCCGGTGGTGGTGCTGGCCGAGGAACGGCGCGGCCCGGGTGCGGCCGCCGACGCCGGCTTCCGGTACGCCATCGCGCACGGGGCGCGATACCTGGCCCGCACCGACGCCGACTGCGTACCCGCACCCGACTGGGTGGCAACCGTCCGGGCGACGCTCGACGCGGGCGCGGAGATGGCGTGCGGCCGCAGCGTCCCGCGTCCTGACGAGAACCCGACGTGGGCGCAGCGGCGCCTCTTCCCCGCGGCCGTGCGGCTCGCCGCGCTGTACGGGCGGTGGCGGCCCGAACACCGCCGGCCCGAGTTCAAGACCCCGTACGTGCTCTGCCACGGCCACAATCTCGCGCTGACGGCGGACCTGTACGAGCGCTGCGGCGGCGCCACCGACACGCCCCTCGCGGCCGGGTCGGAGGACGTCGAACTGCTCAACCGGGCCCGCCGGCACACGTCGCGCGTGGTGCGGGCCGAGAACATGGTTGTCTACAACAGCCTGCGGCGGCTGCGCGCCTGGGGGCCGAAGCGCACACTGCTGTGGTACTGGGACCGCCGCTACCGCCCGGTCGACGAGGCCGACGTCCACGTCCGGGCATCGTCGTGACCACCCGCGGCCGGCGCCTCGACCGTCGGGTGTATCTCCGCGCGCACCCGGCGCTGTTCGCGCTCGTGAGCGCGACGCGGTGGGCGTCCTCGATGCGGCTGGGCCGCACGGTGCTGGTGCACGACCCGGCGGCGTACGTCGACGGGCTGCTGCGCGTCCCGCTCGACCGCACGGCCGCCGCCACCACGGGCGGGATCGCGCGGGCGGCCGCCGCCGACACGAGCGGCCTCGTTTTCGACGAGGAGGGCACCGGCCACAAGGGCACGAGGCGCGATGTCGCCGACCTGATGGGCGCGCCCGCCGTCGCGCGGCTCGCCCCGGTGTGGCGCGGCGTACTGACCCGACGACTGGCTCCGCTCGCCGCCGGCGGCCGGATCGACGTGGTCGACCTGTCGCTGGAACTGACCGGCGCGACGGCGGCGGCCCTGCTCGACCTCGACGCCGACCCGCTGGTGCTGGCGCGGGCCGCCCGTGCGGCGGCCGCGGCGGCGGCCCGCGACAACCTCCCCGGCCGCCGCCGCACCGACGGCGCACGCGCGGCCGGGCGACGCCGTGCCGCACCGGCCGGCCCACGCCCCGCGGCCGCCGCGGGCGACGCGGCCGCCGCGGGCGACGCGGCCGCCGCGGGCGACCCAGCCGCCGCGGGCGACCCAGCCGGCGCCCTCCTTCAGCTGACCTGCTCCCCGCGCGCCGCGATGATCGCCGTGGCGGCGGTCAACACGATGACCGCGGCGCTTCCGCGGGCCGTGGTGTGGTGCGCCGCCGACGGCCTGTGGTCCGCCGCGGCCGACCCCGCGATCCGGCCGACTCTCGTCGACGAGCTGCTCCGGGTGCTCGCGCCGGCCCCGCTGCTCCCGCGGGTGGCGGCCGGCGCGGGCACCGTCGGGGGGCGGCGGGTCCGCGCGGGCGACCGGCTGATCCTCGTCGCCCGGCACGCGGCCGGCGCGCACCGCGCCGGACCGGACCCCGACGCGCCCGCACCGCCCCACGTGGCCCAGCTGGTCTTCGGCGCCGGCCCGCACGCCTGTCCCGGCGCCCGGCTGGCCCGTGCCCAGCTCGCCGACGCGCTGGCCGCGCTGGCCTTGCACCGGCCGGTGGTCACCAGGATGCGGGTGGACCGCGGTTCGGCGCTGCCCGGCTGGTCCACAGTGGAGGTTCGGGCCGAATGAGGATCGCGGTCACCGGCGCGAGCGGCTTCTGCGGCGGCCACGTGGCGCGCACGGCGGCCATGGCCGGGCACGACGTCGTGTGCGTGGGCCGCCGGCCGGGTCCGGTCGGGACGCACGTCGCGTGGGACGCCGCCGGGCCCGTCGGCCCCGACCTCGCCGGCGCCGACGCGGTGATCCACCTGGCCGCGGCCGTCGGCGATCCGCGTCCGGGGGCCGCCACCGAGGAGCGGTTCCGCCGCGTCAACGTCGAGGGCACGGCGCGCCTGATGGACGCGGCGGCCGGCATCAAGGTCGTCTACGTGAGCAGCGCGAGCGTCTACGCCCCGGGCGGGTACGCGGCGCCGGTGCGGGAGGACGCCCCGATCGGCCGCCAGCGCACCGCGTACGGCCGCACCAAGGCGGCCGGCGAGCGGGTCGCCGTCGAGGCCGGCGCGGTGGCGCTGCGGCCGCGCGCGGTCTACGGCCACGGCGACCCGCACCTGCTCCCCCGGCTGCGGCGGGCGGTGCGGGCCGGGATGCTGCTGCTCCCCGGCCCGGACACGACGCTCAGCCTCACGGCGGTGGAGAACCTCGCCGGCGCGTGCCTGGCCGCGCTGGACTGGCCGGCGGGCGCGTACAACGTCGCCGATGCGGAGCCCTACCCCCGCGACCGGACGGTGCGCGCGGTGCTGGCGGCGTCCGGCCGCCGCGCGCGCACGGTACATATCCCCGTCGGACTCGCAAATGCCGCCGCTGCGCTCGCCGCCCGGCTGCACCCCGCGCCGACGTTGACCGGGTACGCCGTCGATCAGCTGGCCCACGGCCTCGTGCTGGACCTCGGCCGGGCCCGGGCCCGGGGCTACTGCCCCACCCGCACGCTGACCGATTTCCTCGCCGATCGGACCGGCTATCGCCAGCACCGGCCCGGCGGCCTACCGTAGCGGCATGCCCGAACTGGTCTACCCGCCGGTGATCGCCGCTTTGCGCACGGCGTTCCGCGTCCTCGATCTACGGGTCACGATGACGGGAACCGAGCAGGTGCCGACGAGTGGCGGCGCGGTGCTGGCCAGCAACCACATCAGTTACCTGGACTTCATCTTCTGCGGCCTGGCCGCGCGGCCGTCGAAACGGCTTGTGCGGTTCATGGCGAAGCAGGAGATCTTCGCCAACCGGGTGGGCGGCCCGCTGATGCGCGGGATGCACCACATCCCGGTGGACCGCGACGCGGGAATGGCCTCGTACAAGGCGGCCCTCGAGGCGTTGAAGAAGGGCGAGGTCGTCGGGGTCTTTCCCGAGGCGACGATCAGCCAGTCGTTCGTCGTCAAGGACTTCAAGACCGGCTCTGCGCGGATGGCCGCGGTCACCGGCGTGCCGCTGGTGCCGGTGGCGTTGTGGGGCACGCAACGACTCTGGACGAAGGGCCGCAAGCGGTCGCTGACCAAGCGGCACGTGCCGATCACGATCCACGTCGGCGAACCGATGCACCCGACGCGGAAGGACGACCAGGCCGGGGTCCTCGCCGAGTTGCGATCCCGGATCGGCGCGCTGGTGGACAAGGCGCAACGGGAGTATCCGGCCCAACCGTCCGGACCGGACGACCGGTGGTGGCTGCCTGCCCACCTGGGCGGCACCGCTCCCGAACCGCCGGGACTGGCTACGGCGCCGTAGGTTACGCTACCGTAGGTTTGGCCGAACCCCGGAGGAGTCCTGTGTCTGCCGAACCCACCGAGACCGCTGTCCTGCTCCGTGAGCTGGAGCCGATCGTCGAGACCAACGTCAACCGCCACCTGGCGAACGCCAGGGAATGGTTCCCGCACGAGTACGTGCCCTGGAGCGACGGCACCAACTTCGACGGCGTGCTGGGCGGGCAGGCGTGGGAGCCCGGTCAGTCGAAGCTGTCGGAAGCGGCCCGCACCGCGCTGATCGTGAACCTGCTGACCGAGGACAACCTGCCGAGCTATCACCACGAGATCGCGGCGATGTTCTCGCGCGACGGTGCCTGGGGCACCTGGGTGCACCGCTGGACGGCGGAGGAGGGCCGGCACGCCGTCGCCATCCGCGACTACCTGCTCACCACTCGCGCGGTGGATCCGGTCGCGCTCGAACGGGCCCGGATGAGCCACATGGAGGTCGGCTACACCAACGACAACGACGGCGTGCTCGAATCGATCGCCTACGTGGCGTTCCAGGAACTGGCCACCCGCGTGTCGCACCGCAATACCGGGCGATTCAGCGACGATCCGGTCTGCGACCAGTTGCTGGCCCGGGTCGCCGCCGACGAGAACCTGCACATGCTCTTCTACCGCGACGTGCTGCTCGCGGCCTTCGACCTCGCACCGAACGCGGCGACCAGAGCCGTGCTCAACACCGCACGCCGCTTCCAGATGCCCGGCCACACGATCGAGAACTTCAACCGCAAGTCGGTGCAGATCGCCATGGCCGGCATCTACGACCTGCGCATCCATCACGACGAGGTCCTCATGCCGGTGCTCCGCCAGCTGCGGGTCTTCGAACGCGAGGAGCTTTCCGGCGACGGTGAAAGCGCCCGCGCCGAGCTCGTCGACTTCCTCGCCGGGCTGGACAATGCGGCTACCCGGTTCACCGAACAACGCGACGCAAGGCGCGCCCGCGCCGCCGCCCGCCGCTGACCCACACCGGCCGGATCCGGCAACGTGTGACGCCTTCGCGTTGTCATGAAGCGCTGGTAGCAACGCTAAGGCGTCACACGTTGCGGCAGGTCGGCCGAGCCCGGACTTCCCCTCGGGGTTACTGCCGGCATACGGTGATTCACCGTGCGACGTGGGGTGGAGGCCGCCGTGACGACGGATCCGCTGGTCGCGCTCCTGACCAGGATGGCGCTTGTCCTGCGCGGGTCGGTCGCGGTGTTCGTCACCGCCGCCGCGCTGCTCACCATCGACGCGGCGCCCAACGTCCCCGCCACCGTCGCGGCGCTGGTGGGGTACAACGCGGTGACCGTCGCCTACGTGCTGCTGGTGCGCCGGATCGGTATCGGCTCGGCGATCGTCGTCGCCGACATGCTGGCCGCCTCGGTGCTCGCGGTGTCGATGCGGTGGCTGGCGCCCCCGGAGGTCGCGGCCAGCACGGCCGGCTGGGTGTTCACCGCGGTCAGCATCGTCGTGATCGTCGGCCAGCTGGGTGGGCGGCCGCGCTGGACGATCCCGGCCGGCGCGGTCGCCGTCGTCGCGTTTGCCGTCGCGGCCGCCAGCATCGAGGCGACCGGCGGCGCCGCGTCGACGTTCACCCTGGCCCTGCAGATCGCGATCACCTCGGCGTTCGTCGCGGTGCTGCGCCGGGCCGGGCGACGCGCACAGGACGCCGCCCGCGAATACCACGAGACGGTCAGCGCGCAGGAGGCGGCGCGGCTGCGCCGCGACGCCGAGCGCACCGAGCTGACCCTGCTGCACAACGGCCCGCTGACCACGCTGACGCTGGTCGCCCAGGGTGGCCTCACCGTCGAGACCGTCGCCGCGGTGCGGGCCCAGGCGGCGGTGGACCTCGCGGTGCTGGGCGCCGAGGCCGGCCCGCCCGGGCCGGGCGAGGTGATCCAGCTCGCCGACCTGCTGGACCGCACAGTGGCGATCATCCGCCACCGGCTCGACGTCGAGCTGACCACGAGCCCGGCGCTGCTGCCGGCGGCCGTGGCCCAGGCGCTCGCCGGCGCGACCGCCGAAGCGCTGGAGAACGTCGCCAGACACGCCGACACCAGCAAGGCGACTGTCGAGTGCACGACCGACAAGTACGAGATCACGATCACCATCGCCGACGAGGGAACCGGCTTCGACCCGGCCCTGGTGCCACCCGGCAAGTTCGGGCTGCGCGAGTCGATCACCGGCCAGCTGGCCCGGGCCGGTGGACGCGCGCACGTGACCAGCCGGCCCACCGAGGGCACCACGATCAGGCTGGTGTGGCCGTCATGACCGAGCGCAGCGAGGTCATCATCAGGCTCAGACCGCCCGGTCAGGGCGCGACACCGCGGAGCGGGGTTGCGTCATGACCAACCTCCCCACGCTGCCGAACCAGCCGACCCACCTCAGCGACGCCGAACGCATCGTCAGCACCCGCTACGCCGCCGGCGCCGCGCGCACTGTCGTGATCATCGCGCTGGGCTGGCATCTCGCGAACGACCTGCCGGCGACGCTGGCCAGCGGGCCGGACCCGCTCTGCCTGACGGTGTGGCTCGCGTTCACCGCCGTCGGGGTGGCCGGGTCGATCGCGGTGCTGAAGGGCGTCGTGATCGGCCCGGCGTGGCGGATCGCCGGCTGCGCGGTGCTGCTGGCCGGCTCGGCGGCGATGCACGCCACCGCACCCGGGTCGCTGTTCGCATTCGAAAACTGGGCCTGGGGAGTGGCGGGCTGGATCGCGCTGCTGCTGTTCTGGAACCGGCCCGGAGCCCGTCACCCTGTCTGGGCGTTTTTCGGATTTGTAACCGCCAACGCCGCCATCAGCGTCGTCGCCCTGATCGCTCGCGGCGAGGCCGACCGTACCGGCCTCGCGAAGATGCTGCTGGTCGTCTACGGCGTCGGCGCCCTGCAGCTCACGCTCTACGCCGGCAAGTGGGGCCTGGAGTCGACCGTGCGCCGCTTCGCCCGCGACCGCACGGCCACCGAACTGGTGCGCGCCGCCAAGCAGGCCGCCGAGCAGGCGCACATCGCGCGCCAGGACCGGTACTCCACCGCGCGGGCGGCCGCCGGCGAGGTGCTGACCGGCCTCGCCGACGGTCGCCTCGACCCGGCCGACCCGTCGGTGCGCCAGCGCGCGGCCGCGGCGGCTGCCCGGCTGCGCCGCCTGGTCACCGAGACCGACGACGTGCCGGATCCGCTGGTCCACGAGCTGCGCGCCGCGGCCGACGTCGCCGAGCGGCGCGGCGTCGCGGTGACCGTCGATCAGGTCGGCGCCCTGCCCACGGTGCCGCTTCAGGTGCGGCGCGCGCTCACCGACGCGCCGGCGTGGGCGGTCGCGGCGGCCGGAACCCATGCCCGCATCACTGTGGTATCGAATGTGGAAAGCGTCACCGTGGCCGTGGTCGGCGACGCTAGCATCGACCAGCCCCGATCAGACGAGCCGGTGACGGTCCGGCACGATGACGTTTTGGTCAGGGTCGACCAGGAAGGAGGTCAGATATGGGTGGAGACCCGATGGAGCCACGCCCCGTCGGTGTCGCCGTGATCGACGACCATCAGGTCGTCATAGACGGGGTCCGGGCCTGGGCCGCCGCCGATCCCACGCAACGGGTCCGGATCGTGCTGACCGGCGGCACTCCGGACTGCCTCCTCCCCCGCCCGCCGGACGTCGACGTGGTGCTCCTCGACCTGGAGCTCGGCGGCGTCCTCGTGCTCGACCGGGTCGCCTCGCTCAGCGACGCCGGCCACCGGGTGGTGGTCTTCTCCGCCCACGGCGGACCGTCGGTGGTGTCGGCCGCGCTGGAGGCCGGTGCCTGCGCGTACCTCACCAAGGACGAGGCCCGCGAGCACTGCATCGACACCCTCGTGGCGGTCGCCACCGACCGGCCGTACGTGACCCGCTCGCTCGCCGGCGGGATGCTGGCCGACCCGCGGCTGTCCGGCCGGGAACGGGAGGCGTTGCTGCTGTGGTTCCAGGGCATGGACATGGCCGCCGTCGCCCGGCGCATGACCAAGACGGACGGCAGCGGCGAGGCCATCACGAAGGACACGGTGAAGCAGTACATCGACCGGGCCCGGGTCAAGTACGCCCGCGCGGGTCGCTCCGTCGCGTCCCGGTTCGCACTGCTCGCCCGCGCCATCGAGGACGGCCTTATCCGGCCGGAGGACGTCGGCGGGTACCGCTCGACCGCATCCCAGTGATCGTCGGCTGGTGGAACCGGTCCTGCCCGGACCAGTAGCGGCTGTTGCGGTGCGCGCCCGACGGGGTGCGCTGCGGCGGCACCTCGGCCTGCCCGACGGGCGCCGCCGGGGCCGCGAACAGGTCGTCGTCGAGCATCAGGTCGCCGCGCGGCGGGCTGAAGTAGCGGTCGAGGCCGACGTTGCGGTCGCCGCCGGGGTTGGCGTGCGAGCGCCCGCCGAGCGCGTCACCGGTGGGCGCGGGGGTGGGCGTCCGGCCGAGGTGCCGCCACGCGCCGGAGGCGCGCGCCACGCCGCCCCGCCGCCCGGCCAGCACGGCGACCATCAAGCCCGCCAGCATGAATGCGGCGCCGGCGGCGATCGCGGCGATGTCCTCGTTGCGCGCCGGCAGGCCGGCGCGGCTGTTGGCGATCGTGGAGACCAGGCTGGTGACGAATACCGGCGCCCCGAAGGCCATCAGGACATTGCCGAGGATGAACCCCCACCGGCCGAAGCCGTGCCCCGCCAGCATCCGCGCTCCTCATCGCTCCGGGTAATCTTCGAATCAACCCACCGCTTCTTCGCCAGAGAGCTTGCCCGCATCGGCGGCTCGGCGCATGACCCCGGTGGAGGTATCAATGCGCAGTCAACTAGTTCCCTGACGTACTGAAGTGCTGGTAGTCGGGGTTGGATTTGCGTGCTCCGCCCCACTTCCAGCCGGCTGCCGCGAACGCCTTCACCAGCGCCCCGCCGGCCACCGCGTAGCCGGGCTTCGCCGCGGCCCGGTCCAGGTGCGCCGCGCCGGCCGGCGGCAGCACCTCCCTGCCGAACACGTACGGGTTCTCCACCGGGTTGACGTCGATCGCCTTGCCGTAGGCGTGCTCCGACCACGACGGGGTCCCCGCCGCCACCGCCTTGCGGCAGTTGAACGCCGACGTGTTGTCGGCGGCCATCGAGGCGTCGTCGCTGCCGTCGTACGCGTCGACGGGTTCCAGCAGCCGGATCGGGAACCGGTCGCGGTAGAGCGTCTGGAATACGGTGATCAGCCCCTGCGCCACCGACCGGTGCACGATCAGCGTGCCCTCGTGCGCCCGCGCGTCGAAGCCCCAGTAGGTCAGCGTCAGGCGGCTGAGCTGCTCGGGCCCCACCGGGCAGCCGGATCGCCAGCTGCGCGGCACGTCGGCGGCCGTCGCGTTCACGGCCACCCCGCGAAACGCCGGCGGGCCGCTCGCGCTCGGCGCCGGGTCGGCCGGCGACGCGCCGGGCACCGAGGGGCCCGACGACGCGGCGGCCGGCGTCCGCGCGGGTTCGGGCCGCGCGGCCGGCTCACCGCCCGCACACCCGGCCAACAGCGCTGCGACGGCCAGCGTGGCGCCGGCGAGTTGATATTGTGTCCAGCGGCGCATTCCCCACACGGTACGGAGTTCAGGTGACCGCTCGGCGTAGGCGTGCCCTCGGTGCCGCCGTCGCGAGCGTCGTCGTACTCCTCGGGGTGCTCGCCGGAGCGTTCCTCGTGTCCGGCCGCTCCGACGCCGAGCGCGAGACGTCGCCGCTGGCCGAGCCGCTGGCCACCGTGGAGGCCGTCGCCGAGCCGTCCACGGCGCCGAGCGCGTCGTCGGCGTCGGCCTCCCCGTCGGCCAGCCGGTCGTCGGCGGGCAGGTCCGGCACCGCCCCCGCGGCGAAGCCGGCGAACACGGCGTCCAAGCTGCGCACGCTGCCGGCGGCCACCCGGCAGGTAATCGTGGTCTCGGCCGACGGGTACGGCAGCACCACGGCGACGCTGGAGGCGTTCAACAAGATCAACGGCGGGTGGCAGCCGGCGTTCGGCGCGATGACCGCCCGCGTCGGCTCGAGCGGCTTCGCCGACCGCAAGGTCGAGGGCGACCTCAGGACGCCGACCGGCGTCTACTCCATCGGCGGCACGATGTACGGCATCGCCGCGAACCCGGGCGTCCGGTACGGCTATCACCGGCTGGTGGCCGACGACTACTGGAACGAGAACCCAGCGACGCCCGGATACAACTCGTTCGAGCACGGCGCGAACCCGGGCGGTGCGAGCGAGGCGCTGTGGCAGGTCACCCCGCAGTACGACTACTTCGCCGTGATCAACTACAACGTCCCGGTGGTGTCGGCGGACCCGCCGCGGGGCAGCGGCATCTTCCTGCACGTCATGGTGCCGGGCCGGGCGACCGCGGGCTGTGTGTCGCTGGACCGGGGCGACCTGTTGACGATCCTGCGCTGGCTCGACCCGGCGGCGTCCCCGCGGATCGTGCTGTCGCCGCGTTCGTCGCTCGGCCGCTATTGACAGGCGCCGGCGGCGGCCGCATCAAAGGATGCGGTTCTGGGAATACCTCCGGTGAAGGAGGTATTCCTCATGTCAACCGCGCAGGTCACCATTCTGGTGATTGTCATCGTGGCCGTTGTTCTTCTCGTCGCCGTCGCGGTGGTGTTCAACCGGCGGCGGGCCCTTCGCCAGCGATTCGGACCCGAGTACGACCGGGTGGTCGAGTCTGCTGACGATCGTCGCGCCGCGGAACGCGAACTCCGCGAGCGCGAGCGCCGGCACGCCGAGCTCGAGCTGCGGCCGCTCGACCCCGCCGCGCACGAGCGGTACACCCAGTCCTGGGAGGAGATCCAGGTCCGCTTCGTCGACGCCCCGGAACAGGCGGTCGGCCAGGCCGACGAGCTTGTCACGCGGCTGATCGCCGAGCGGGGCTACCCGACCGGCGACTACGACGACCAGCTCTCCCACTTGTCCGTCGAGCATTCCCGCACGCTCGACCACTACCGCCAGGCCCACGACATCAACGAGCGCAATGCTCGCGGTGAGGCCACCACCGAACAGCTCCGCCAGGCGTTCGTGCACTACCGAGCGCTCTTCGCGGACCTGCTCGGCACCGAACCGGACCGGTTGGCCGGTTCGACCCCCAACTCGGACGCAACCCCCGACCGAGAGAGGCAATCCTGATGCGCCCGACCAGCGAGACGGACAACGTTCACGACCGGCACTCCGGTTACCCGGAAGCGAACGATCCCAGCCCGAGTCCCTGGGCGGAGGCCCCCGCCCAGCGCGAGCCCGACCATGACGGGCAGTTGTACGTCGGCGCCGCGCACCCCGACACCGAGGTGACACCCGAGGAAGCCGAGCACCACGAACCGGTCCCGGTGGACGAGTCCGGCGAACCCGTCGACCGGGCGCGCGACGACGAGGACCACGACGTGTCCACGGACCGGCCCGACGCCATCGAGACGGCCCACGAGCACCGGCACGACGACAGGGCGGCACCGGTCGAGTTCGAGCCGATCCCGATCTCGACGGACCGCGACGACACCGCGCACGACGCGGACGCGGCGCACGACGAGACCGCACACGACGTGGACGCGGCCCACGACGTCGACTCGCATGACGTGGCGGCGCACGACGAACTCGCCGCCGACGAGCGCGCCGCCGACGAGCGCGCCGCCGACGAGCGCGCCGCCCACGGCGAGCCGGCTCAGGTCGTCCCCGTGGTGGCGGACCGGCACGATCACGCCGGACCGACCGCGGACCTCGACCACGACGGCGTCGCGGACCGGCTCGAGACGCCGGCTGACGCGCCGGCCACGACCCCGGCCGACGCGCCGGCGGAGTCGCCCGCACCGGCAGCGGCCGAGCTCAAGCCCGGTGACGTGGCCGTGGCTCCGGTGGCGTTCCTCACCGACGACAAGGTGCAGGACCTGCGCCAGCGGTGGCGGGAGGCGCAATTCGGGTTCGTGGACGACCCACGGCAGGCCGCCGAGGACGTGCGTTCCCTCGTCAACGAGGCCATCGACACGGTCACGGCCTCGCTCGCCGGCCAGCGCGACGCGCTGGGCACCGAACTGGGCGACGACACCGAGCAGTACCGGGCGACGGTGCGGCGCTGCCGGGCTTTGTTCGACAGACTGCTCAACCTCTGACCCGCACGCCGGGCCGGAAACGGGGAAGATGACCCACGAGCGGTAGGTGGGAGGTCTTCCCCGTTTTCCATGGACCGGTAAGTTCCCCGATGCGGTAACAACACCTCAAGTGCAAATATGGTGGACCAGCACGAGGAGGCCGCCATCCCTACGCGAACCCAGCCCCGCCGGGTGGTCAGCGAGCGCGACGTCGTTCGCGGTGGCTGCCGCTACTTCCTACGCCACGGAACGCTCGAGATGGACGCGCTGGCCAGCAGCCTCGCGATCAGCCGGGCCACGCTCTACCGGGTCGTCCACAGCCGCGACCGGCTGCTCGGCGACGTGCTCTGGGACCTCGGGGAGAAGATGCTCGACAGGGCTCGGGCCGAGCGCACCGCGTCCGGGCCCGAGGGCGTCATCGAAATAACTCGTCGGTTCTGCGGCTATTTGCTGCGAGCAGAACCGTTTTTGGCGTTTCTGCGGACTGAGCCGAAGACGGCAACCCGGGTGCTCTTTACGCCGTCGGGCGGCGTGCACGCCCGCGCGGTCGCGGCGCAGAAGGAGATCCTCTCGGAGGCGGCCCGCCGCGGCGAGCTGCGGCTCGTCGGCGACCTCGACCATCTCTCGTATCTCTATGTGCGCATCATCGAGTCGACGCTGTACGCCGAACTGCTGACCGGCCAGCAGCCCGATTTGCCGCTTGCCGAGCGGACCATCCGCTCGCTGCTGCACCAGGCCTGAAACCGGGCCGGTCTAGTTGAGCGCGTAGGTACCGCGCACCTGCTTGGCCCGGTACATGGCCGCGTCGGCACGCCGCAGCACGTCGTCAGGGTGATCGGTGGGCGCGGCGAACTCGACGCCGACGCTCGCGCCGATGTGCACCACAGCCGCGAGGGCCAGCACGAACGGCTCCTCGAGCGCGGCGATGACCCGCTCGGCGAGGCTCTCCGCGCCGGCGGAAGTCAGCCCCGGCGCGACGATGACGAACTCGTCGCCGCCGATGCGGGCCAGCGCGTCGCCGGTGCGCAGGCAGTTCGTGAGCCGGGCCGCCACGAGGCGCAGCAGTTCGTCGCCGGCCTCGTGGCCGAGCTCGTCGTTGACGGGCTTGAACCGGTCGAGGTCGATGTAGAGCACCGCCGGGCTGCCGCCCACGGCCAGCGCGGCACCGAGGTCGTCGTACAGCCGGCGCCGGTTGCCCAGCCCGGTCAGCGCGTCGACCGTCGCCTGCTCGTGCAGCCGCTCCCGCAGCCGGCGGTTGTCGGTGATGTCGCGGGCGTTGACCACGATGCCGCCGGCCGCGGAGGAACGCAGGTCGGTGACGCTCGCGTCGAGCCAGATGTCCGCACCGTTCGCGCGGCGCAGCCGGAACTCGGCCCGGTGCACCACGCCCGGCGCGTCCTGCGCGGCGAGGAACGCGGTGCGCACGGTGCGCCGATCGTCCGGATGGACGTAGCTGATCGCCGCGTTCCTACCCCCGGCGACCGTGTCGTGCCCCGTCATCTTCGTCGACATGGGGCTCGCGTAGAGCATGTCGCCTTCGGCGTCCAGCACCACGATCACGTCGCTGCCGTTCTGCACGAGCGCACGGAACCGCTCCTGGTGCCGGTGCACCTTCCGGTCGGCGCGCACGCCGGTCACGATCAGCACGACGGCGGCGGTCAGCACGACGGCGACGAGGGCCAGGTTCACCAACCGGGTGCGGCGGCGCACCTGGTCGTAGAAGTCGGTGGTGCGGGCGCTGCCGATGATCGACCAGTCCCCGGGCAGAGCGCCGACGTGGAATGCGACGCCCGACCGGCCGTCGACCGTCGTGGACCGCATCCGGGGCGTCGTGTTGCCCCTGTCGATCGAGAGCAGCACGGCCGGGTCGACGGTCCCGATGAGGTCGGTGCGCGCGGCGGTGACCACCCGGCCGGCCCGGTCGAAGGCGACCATCGACGTCAGCGGGCCGGTGCCACCCTCGGTGCCGAGGATCCTGCGCACCTGCGGGTCGCGCAGCGCCGCCCAACCGACCAGCCGGCCGCGGGTCTGCCCGTTGAGGTCGAGCAGCACGACACCGATGGCGATCACCGGGTTGCGGTCGGCCATCATCACCGACGACAGCAGCCCCTCCGACGGCTGCGCCGTCACCTTCGCGGGCGGCACGTTCGGCGACTGCGACATCGCGCTGTAGCCGGGGTCGAGCGGGTCCGGCAGCGGCGCCGACGCCGCCGCGGTGAGCAGCACGGCGCCGGGCGTGGTGAGCCCGAGCGCGTAGAACGGCGAGTCGCCGACGAGTTCGCGCAGCATCCGCGTGTCGGTCGGGTCGTTCGGGACCATCGTGAACGGGTGCACCTCGGCGAACGTGCTGAGCTTCGTGGTGAGCTCCTGCAGCCCGCGGGTCAACCGGTCGGACGCCTCCGCGACGGCGTTGACGCCCGCGGTGCGGCGGGCGTCCTCGAGCGACTCGCCGGTCGCCCGGTTCAACGACACGCCGAGGAGGCCGACGCCGACGAGCAAGCCGATCGCAACGATCAGGCCGCTCGCCCGCGACAGCCACAACGGTGTCGACCACGGCTTCGCCATAACACCGCGACGATCGTCGGATGACCGGTCGACCTGAGCGTTTCCGATGTTGAAGCGGCGTCGTCGACGGGTACCCCAGAGGCTGGAGGTGCATCCGATGAAGTTCGTCATGAAGAAGACGAGCAACAACCAGTACCGCTTCAACCTGGTCGCGAGCAACGGTCAGGTCGTGGCGACCAGCGAGACGTACACGCGCAAGGCGTCCGCGCTGGACACGATCGAATCGATGCGCAAGAACGTGGCGAGCGCCACGATCGACGACCAGACGACGGCGGCCTGAGCGGGCTGTCCCGCGCCGCCCTTCTCCGCGATCTTGGACTCCGATCGGGCCTCCGGGCCCGGCAGGAGTCCAAGATCGCGTTCGGTTGCGCCCTCGCGGCGCCGGGCGGGCGGCGTGGCTAGCCGGCGCGCGCGGGGCGACCGGCGCGCGCGGGGCGACCGGCGCGGCTGGCGCGGTCGCGGACGCGCCGGCTCCGCGACGCGGGGTCGCGGTGCACCGTGCGCCGCGCCGGCTCGAGCCGCATGCGGCGGTGCGCCGGCCAGTCGAAGGCGAGCTGCCCGCCGACCGGGCACGCCGCCCACCGCGTCGCCTCGGCACGCAGCCGCCGCGCGGCGCGCAACACCGCCTCGGTGCCGGGGCCACCGTCGGCCTGGCTCGCGAACGCCTCGGGCAGCGACCGCACGGCGAGCCGGCCGTCGGCGACCCGCTCGACGACGCCACCGATCAACTCGGCGCGCTGCAGGCTCTGCCGGTAGGTGCGGATCAGTTCGGCGGACCGTTCGGCGGCGTGCGGCGGCCGGCGCCCGCTCACGTGCGTCATGCTGCTGAACACCACGCCGCCGGCGATCGCGCCCCAGATGCCGTCGGCGATGCCCAACTCGTCTTCCACCGCGTAGTGGACGATGTCGTGCGGCAGCGCGACGGACACCGGTCCGCCGTGGAAGTGGTAGGTCACGCCGTCGTCGCGGGTCACCACCGCGATGCTGCGCTCGTGATCGGCGACCCGCAGGAACTTCACCTGCATGCGTCAACGATCGCGGCGCGAACCCGACCGCGCATCGGGTTTTCTCACCGCGTGGCGTCTCATCGCGACAGCGTCGCGAGCTCCTCTATCCGGGGCGCCGCGCGGATCGCGGGGCTGAGCGTCGCGGACATCGCGAGCGTCAGGCCGATCACCGCGAAGGCCCCGATCGCGACGCGGGAAGGCGCGGAATCCAGCAGTATCCCGGCGACGAGCGGCCCCAGCGGGGCGATGACGAGCCCGATCGAGCGCGCGGCCGACTCCACCCGGGCGATCAGGTGGTCCGGGGTCAACGCCAGCCGGAACCCGTGCACCACCGAATCGGTGGACGGGATCACGAGCATCGTCAGGAGGAAGCTCGCCACCAGGACGGGCAGCCTCGGCCAGACCACGTACGCCACGCTGCCCGTCCAGGTCCAGAATTCGAGCAGCAGCACGGCATGCGACGGCAGGACGCGCAGCACGAGCGGCGACAGCGCCGAGCCCATCAGCAGGCACACCCCGGACGCGGCCACCAGCAGGCCGATCTGACCGCCGGAGAGCCCGTCGCGCTCGGCCAGCACGATGACGGCCAGCGGCATGCCCGCCGCGATGAAGTTGGCCAGGCCGAACATCAGCGTCGACGCGCGCAGGAACGGATGGTCCCAGAGGAACCGCAGTCCGGCGGTGAGCCGGGACCGCACCGACGACCGGTCGGCGACCCGCTCGCCCTGAAACGGCGTGCGCATCAGTAACAGGGACACCATCGAGAACGCGTACGAGGCGGCGTCGACGATGAACGGGATG
>Ga0070675_100000805_pt1 | contig 22070 bp, 17 predicted proteins | sample KBSM43metaG_FD_65343 | JGI IMG/M metagenome (GOLD analysis project Ga0070675, IMG submission 65343) | Miscanthus rhizosphere microbial communities from Kellogg Biological Station, Michigan, USA - KBS M4-3 metaG | ecosystem: Host-associated > Plants > Roots > Rhizosphere > Soil ... | reverse complement strand
GAAGAGTCCCTTGCTGGGGTCGATCTTCGTCGTGGAGCTGGGTCCAGTTCCCATCAACTGAACGATCACTTCCTCACCCTTGGCGCCGTCGAAATGGTGCGTCCCTGCAGGATGTTCCATAAAACTCCCCGCCTTCAGAGGAACGGTGCCGTTGGGGTTGAACGAATCACCCTCGCCTGTATACCAGGTTCCCTTAATGACGGTGGCATATCGGGCTTCGCCATGAAAGTGGGGCCTGCTCATCACATAGGGAGGAAACTTCACCTGAATGATATAGAGTCCCGGCTTCGCGGGATCACCTTTTACAAGAGCCGTCGCGAAGCCCAGCCCCTCCGGATCCGGAACCCACTTCAATTGTTCTGGGGTCACACGCACCACGGGCGCTTGAGCGAGAACCACAGATAGGGAGGCCGCGACGAGGCAGACCAGCAGGCACGAGATGGTTATTTTCATGTTCAACGACTCCTTTAAGGGTTGAAAACGCCGCCATCGTAGCACAAACTCCCCGGCCATGATTTCTGAACCGCAGGTTCTGGAGAAGGTCACTCGTCGTCTTATTCCTTTCATGTTTCTGCTGTATATCGTGGCGTATCTCGACCGCGTCAACGTCAGCTTTGCGTCATTACAAATGAATGCGGCGCTTGGATTCAGCGCCAAAGTCTATGCGCTCGGGGCGGGGATCTTTTTCATTGGATACTTTCTGTTTGAAGTTCCCAGCAACCTCGTTCTGCATCGTGTCGGCGCACGACTCTGGATGGCCCGCATCCTCGTCACGTGGGGAATCATTTCATCGACGATGATGTTTGTTAAGGGGACGACATCATTCTACATCCTGCGGTTTTTGCTGGGCATCGCTGAAGCAGGGTTCTTCCCGGGAATGATTCTTTATCTGACGTACTGGTTCCCCACCCACGCTCGCGGCCGAGCCGTCGGGCGATTCATGACGGCGACAGCCGTCGCGAGCGCGATCGGCGGGCCGGTATCGGGGCTGCTGCTCGAATTGAACGGCTGGCACGGACTCGACGGATGGCAGTGGCTGTTCCTACTTGAAGGTCTTCCGGCCATCGTCCTTGGATTCATCACATTGTTCTACCTGCCCGACGGCCCAAAGAGCGCAAAGTGGCTCAGCAATGAAGAGAAGAGATGGATCGAAGATACGCTCGAGCGAGAACGACAGCAAACGGCCTCAAGCGGTCAGCACTCGATGAAAGACGCGATGCGAAGCGGACGTGTCTGGACGTTCGCAATCATCTATTTCGCGATCATCATGAGCTTCTACGGCATCTCGTTCTGGCTGCCTCAAATCGTCCAGGGTTTCTCTGGCACGAGGGCTTTTATTGTTGGCCTGATCACGACAGTTCCCTGGATTAGCGCCACAATCGGGATGGTGTGGATCTCCCGAAACTCCGATGCATCAGGCGAGCGTCGCTGGCACGTCGCACTCTCTGCGATGGCCGGAGCCGTCGGTCTGATTGGTGCAGGCTTGCTGCACAATCCGGTGCTCGAGCTCGCTGCGCTGTCGCTGGCTGCCGTCGGGATCTGGGGAACACTGGGCCCCTTCTGGGCATTGTCGTCCGAGTCGCTGGCCGGAGCCGGAGCCGCTACCGGCATCGCGCTGATCAACTCGATCGGGAATCTTGGCGGGTTCGCCGGACCCTACCTGATCGGATGGATCCGCGATGAGACGGAAAGCTTTACGATCGCACTCATCGTGCTCGCAATGTTTCCGCTGCTCGGCGCCGTGATTACGTTATCCAGCCGTCACGCGGCTTCTAGCCTGCGCGCGCGAGGTATGGATCATGGCCCTGTAGAGGATCGCCGCTGACACGCTGCAAATCCCAATCAGCACGGCAACGGGAAGAGCGGCGCCGCTCCGAGTTGTGCCAACCAGCGACGCAGACCCTGCTGCCAGCGCAAACTGAATCACTCCGATCAACGCCGATGCGCTACCGGCAATCGCGCCATGCGGCGCCATCGCCATCGCCGTGATGTTTGGGAAAAGGCATCCCACCGACGCCACGTAGACGAACAACAACGTCGCGACGCCGGAAAGTTGCAGAAATCCGGTCCATACGCCGGCAAGAAGGAGAACTCCCGAGATCACCTGAACGGCCAGCACCTTCCGGATGATGGCATCGCTCGAAAAGTGGCGGACAAGGCGCGCGTTCAACTGCGCGGCAAGCACCAGACCGAGCGCATTGATACCAAAGAAAAGTCCGAATCCTTCGGTCGTGACATGGAAATGCTCGATGAACACATACGGCGATCCGACGATATAAGCAAACATGCCGGCCATGGCCAACCCGCCCGTCAGAACGTAGCCCACGAAGGCGCGATCGCGCAGCAAATCCGAGTAAGTACGCATCACCCTTCCGAGGATCAGCGGCTTCCGTTCGCCGCGATGCGTTTCCTTCAGGCGCAGAAGGCCTCCAGCCAGTCCCATCGCTCCCAAACTCGCAAGGACCCAGAAAATCGCTCGCCAGGGAAACCACTGAAGAATCTGTCCACCCAGAAGCGGAGCAAGCACCGGCGACACGCCCATCACCAGAACCAGCAGAGAGTACACCTGCACCGCTTCGCGCGGTTCAAACAGGTCGCGCACCACCGCGCGGGAAATCACCTGACCGGAGCATGCCCCCAGAGCCTGAAAGAACCGAAGAATGATCAAGAAATCGACGGACGGCGCAAGAGCGCAGCCGATGGACGCAAGCACGAAGATTGTGAGGCCGGCATAAAGAGGCCGTGTTCTGCCGAAACGGTCGGAGAGGGGACCATAAAAGCCCTGACCTACAGCGAGCCCGAGAAAGAACGACGCAACCGAAAGCTGGACGTGCCCTGCTGATGCACCAAACTCCGTACCGAGGACTGGCAGAGCCGGGAGATACATGTCGATAGAAGCTGGAGCAAATGCTGTGACAGCGCCGAGAAGGACGATCAATTCAGCCTTACGATGCCTGGTGGAACTCACGAGCCCACCATCATAGAGCCGAGATTTGAAAATGCAACAAGTGGGGCTATCCTTAGCGCATCTGATCGAAAGGCTGGGCAACCATTATGAAACGAATCCTGATTCTAATTGCAGCGCTCATGCTCACGGGTTGCGTTGCAAGTGAAGAGAAAAAAGAAGCAACAAAACTACCTGACGCGCACGCGGACATGGAGGCACTGAACAAACTCCGCAGTGACTTTATCGCTGCATTCAATGCCAACGATGCCACAAAGATTGGGGAACTCTACGCCGAAGACGCCGTAGCGATGCCGGGTGACGGCAGCCCGACCGTAAAGGGACGCGCTGCGATCGTTGAACGGAACAAGGCGCTCTTTGACGCCGTCACTGCAAAGATTACGATCACGCCCTCCCGCAATTCCGTCTCGGGCGACCTTGGCTACGACGAGGGAACATACACGATGGAAGCAACACCCAAGGCGAAAGGCGGTAAACCTGTAACGGAAGAGGGCAGGTATATCGTGGTGCTGCGTCGTGAAGCCGATGGGTGGAAGGTCGTCGAGGACATCGACAATACGATCAAGCCACCGGCCCCGGCGGGCGCGAAGAAGTAGAAGCAAAAGAGAAATTGGAAATAAGGACGAGTTGGAGATCTTAAAACCGAGATTACAAAAACTTAAATTGGACCGGCAATCCAGAGGGTTCGCGCCTCCAATCTAACCTCTTGTAATTTCGGTTTTTGAGATCTCCAACCCGTCCTATTTCCAATTTCTCTGCCTTTGTCGCGGGAGCTCTTCTTCCTTACATTGCGGGCATGGGTGCATCGACACCACCCCACAGGTTCATCGTGTTCAATTCCTCACGACCATTTGCCTTGAGGTAAAGAAACAATTGCGTGCGGTAGGCGGCGTGCCCGGCGATGACCAGGTTTACCAGCACGGACCCTTTGCTGGTCTTTCCATTGCCGAAGAGATCTATCGGGCTGCGGAAATCCTGATCCGTAAATCCGCCCAGCAAATCCGCGTACGCGGCACTCTGCTGTTCAATGGCCTTGAGCACCTGATCGAAATTCATCGCTTTCGCCTGGTTGGTCGCCTCCGTCCATCCGGCAGGATCAAAAGCCCCGCCTTTGATTGCTTTGACCAGCTGCGGCCCCATGACGACGAGGTACTGCAGCAGTTCCATCGTGCTGCGCTGCTTCGGCGTCGGCCGATAGTCGAGCTTGTTCCGATCAATCTTGCTCGCCAGGTGACTAAGTATCCGGACTTCGTTCTGAAGGGACCCAATGAGTTCTTCTTTAGTCATTACCATAGTGTTGAAACCTCGTTGTTGAATCCGTAGTGAAGGAACAAACGCTTGCAGTGGAAACATCGAAGTCTAGCTCAACTTTTGACCCGCCCGGCGGAAAATCTCGATCGAGGCGGGTTATCCGCGCAATTGGCGGCCAGCCTGCCGTACACTACTCGGGTCATGTTGAACAATCCGAGCGAACAGAATGAAGAGTCGAACGAGAAGTCGTTCGCAGATATCCTCAATGAATTTGAAACTGCCAGCCATCCCCCGCGAAAAGACTCCGGACGACACAGCATAAAAGGCAGAGGCAAGGGCAAGGCTCCTGCGCGGCCGGCGTTACTGGGTACGGTCGTTGGCGTCTCCGACGATTACGTGCTGGTGGACTATGGATCGAAGTCCGAAGGCGTGATCTCAAGCACCAATCTGCGTGACGCCAGCGGTAATCTTGCCGTTAAGGTCGGTGACACTTTTAATGTCGCGATTACCGGCTTTAACAAGGAGGGCATGGCGACGCTGTCGCGTGTCGTCGGACCACGCCCACGAGACTGGGAAGGACTGAAGCACGCATTCGACAACAAAGAGATCATCGCCGGACGTGTCACGGGCATCGTCAAAGGCGGCCTTACCGTCGATGTCGGCGCTCGAGCTTTTCTTCCCGCTTCGCGCAGCGGCATCCGCGATGCAGCGGAAATGGAGAAACTTGTCGGTCAGGAGATCCGATGTCGCATCATCAAGCTGGATGTTGATGATGAAGATGTTGTGATCGATCGCCGTTCCGTGGTGGAAGAAGAAGCCGAGCAGGTGCGCCGCACGTTGATCGAAACCCTGCAGGAAGGGAGCGTCGTGCGCGGTACAGTCCGCTCGCTCGCTCAATACGGAGCGTTTGTTGACATCGGTGGCGTGGATGGCCTGCTGCACGTCGGGGATATGACATGGTCGCGCGTGGCGGACCCCGCTTCGGAGATGTCTGTCGGGGATGTGCTCGACCTTAAGGTCCTGAAGGCTGACAAGCAGACTGGAAAGATTTCGCTCGGCCTGAAGCAGATGTCCCCCGATCCCTGGGAAGAAGCCGTGAAGAAACTGAGCCCGGGCGATCGTGTCACCGGTGAAGTGAAGAGGCTTGCGGACTTCGGAGCCTTTGTTGAAGTTCTTCCCGGCGTTGAAGGATTGATCCACGTTTCGGAAATGTCCTGGACCAAGCGGATCCAACGGCCGGGTGACGTTCTGAAACTCGGGGAGCGTGTTGAAGCAGTCGTTCTCAAGGTGGATGCTGCAGGCGGACGACTCAGCCTCGGACTCAAACAGGTCCTTGGAAATCCGTGGGACACACTGAAGGAACGCTATCCCGCCGGGAAAGTCATCGAGGGCAAAGTCACTCGTCTCGCAAAATTCGGTGCGTTCGTAGAAGTTGAGGAAGGCGTGGATGGCCTGATCCACATCTCGGAGTTCACCAATGAGAAACGAATCCAGACTCCGGGCGAGGTCGTCAAAGTCGGGCAAGTCGTTCGCGCGGCCATTGTGTCCGCGGAACCGGAAACGAGACGGCTGAAGCTCAGCATGAAGCAACTGGAAGCGACTCCCACCGACCAGTTCCTGCAGGACATCGCTGTCGGCGACCAGATCACCGGGCGGGTCTTGAAGGTTCGCAGCAACGAGGTGAGGGTCCAGTTGGGTGAAGGCATCGAAGGTGTTTGCACGATCACGTCAACGACATCCGAAGCTCCCGCGCAAGCCGGCGGGTCACTCGCCGAGCAACTCGCCGCAGCGTGGAAAGGTGGCGGAAAGTCCCCCGCAACAGCCGGAAGCCCGGAACCTTATGTTGAAGGTCAGTTGAGATCGTTCAGAGTCAAGTCCATCGACCCTGCCAATAAAAGAATCGAACTCTTGCCGGCGTAAATCGGGACCAGGGAAATCGGTGCCCCAGGAAGCATCCGGCCAAGCGCAATTTTAACGGACAACAATCAACGGACAGCCCGGCTATCTGAGGGAAGCATTCTTTAGATAGTCGGTCCGTTTAATTGTTGTTCGTTGATAATTGCGCTTAGCCGGATGCTCCTCTAGATCGTCATCATGCCGGTGCTGTCGCCGAACTTCTCCTGACGGATATCCATCTTGTCGAGGACGGCGAGCAGCAGGTTCGACATCGACGTTTTCGGCGCATTGCGGATATGTCGGCCGCCCTGGAGTTTGCCCGATCCACCACCGACGAGCACGACCGGCAACGGATCATGATTGTGCTGGTTGCCGTCGCCCATCGCGCTGCCGTACAGAACAATCGAGTGATCCAGAAGAGTGCCATCGCCGTCGGGTGTGTTCTTCAGCTTGTCGATCAGGTAGGTGAAGATCGTGACGTGATAGCGGTTCAACACCGCGAAGCGATCCATGTTTTCCTTGAGGTTCGAGTGATGCGATAGGGTGTGGAACGCGTCGCGGACGCTGCTCTTGGAATACACCGCACCGCTCAGTTCCTTTGCCATGAGCATTGTTGCCACGCGCGTGACATCGGCCTGCCACGCGAGAACCTGCAGATCAAACATCAGCTTGATGTGATCCTCGAAGTCGGCGGGAATGCCGATTGGAGCGGCCGGCAGCTTGATGTCGTCAGAAAGCTGTTCCCCCGCCTTTTGAATGCGCCGTTCGATTTCCCGAACGTCGTTGAGGTATTGATCCAGCCGGCTGCGATCAGAAGCAGGAAGATTTTTCTTCACGCCACTAACCTCACCCGTGACGGAGTCCAGCAGGCTGACCGATAAACTCCTGCGCGCCTTGCGCTCGGCGTCGGTGCTTCCATCGCCGAACAGGCGCTCAAAAACAACCTGGGGACTGTTCTGCATAGGCAGCGGAGTCGTTTCATTCTGCCAGGAGATCGTGTTGCGATAGGCGCAGCTCAGGCCGTCGCAGCTGAGGGTGCTTCCTTCGATCGCCATTTCGATTGATGGCAGGGGCGTATCCTGGCCGACCTTTTTCGCAATGATCTGGTCCACCGAAACGCCAAGGATGGCACGCGGCCCTTCCAGCGCATGGGCGCCTGTCAGGAAGGAGGCAGCCGAACGATTGTGATTGGCCGTCGCGGAACCGCTGCCATACGCAGACGGATGGCTCATATCGCTGACGACGGTCACATATTTCTTGAATGGCTCGAGCGGCTGCAGGATCTCGGAGAACTCGAAGTTCGTGCCGTCCTTCTCCGGAGTCCATTTGTACATCGTGGCTCCGTGCGGCACATACATCGCGCCGAAGCGGGTGCGGGATGCGCCGGCCGCTGTCTGCGCGACGGGTGTCGCTGCCGGAATCATCGATTCGAGCAGAGGCAGCGCCATGCAAACGCCCGCGCCTCTCAGGAACGTTCGGCGTGATAAGTGCTTCTTCGTGATAAATGCCATGATGTCTCCTTCTTTAGTTCCCTGCTCCTGCCTGTGCCTTCTTCATCTTCATCTGAAACGCGGAACTCTTCACAACTCCTGCAATCATGCTCGACACACGATAGTCATTCTTTCCCGCTTCACGGACGATATCACGCACCGCCGGCATATCGGTATATTCGACGGGACGTCCCAGCGCATAGGTCATCAGTCGCTCCGTTGTCACGGTAACGAACGCGTCCGAGCGGCCTAGCAGGGCCTTGCGCAGATCGCCGACGCTGCGAACCGGAGTACCGTCTACGAGTGTGCCGGATGAATCGATCGCCACCCCGCTGTCGGTGTCACGCCATTTTCCAATCAGGTCAAAATTCTCCAGCGAGAATCCGATGGGATCCATGATCTTGTGGCATGAGGCGCAAACCGGCTGGGTTCGATGCAGTTCCAGGCGTTCACGCAGTGTATTGGGCTTTTTCGCCTTCGGATCCGCTTCCAGGTTCACTTCAACGCCCGGCGGCGGCGACGGAGGCGGCGCTCCGAGCAGGTTCTGAAGAATCCACTTGCCGCGATTTACCGGCGAGGTCCGCGTGGCGATCGACGTTACTGTAAGGAAGCTGCCCTGCCCCAGAAGCCCGCGGCGCGGACTCGCTGCGTCCAGCGAGATCCTCCGGAAGTAGTCTCCCCGGATTCCCGGAAAGCCGTAATGTCGTGCCAGCCGTTCATTGACGAACGTGTAATCCGCGTCAAGCATGGTAACGATGCTGCGATCCTCACGAACGACGCTCTCGAAGAGCAATTCTGTCTCGCGGCGGAAGGCCTGCCTGAGGTTTCCGTCGAACTCCTTCGTTTCAGGCGTTACGGATGCCAGGTCCCGCAGATAGAGCCACTGCCCTGCGAAGTTGTCGATGAGTGCGCGGGACTTCGGGTCCTTCAGCATTCGGCGGGTTTGTTGCTCGAGCACGGCCGGATCCTTTAATCGTCCCTTCGCGGCAAGGTCCAGCAGTTCGTCATCAGGCATGCTGCTCCAGAGGAAAAACGAAAGCCGGGACGCGAGCGACGCGTCATCCACGCGATAAGTCGCGCCGTCTTTCAAACCTGCAGGTTCATCTTCCATCCGGAAGACAAAACGAGGCGCCACGAGAACTCTGGCGACAACCTGCTGAATGCCGCTCTCAAAGCCGCCTTCTTTAAGACCGCGCTCATAAAACGACATCAGGCCATCGATTTCGGCATCGTCGATGAGATTCCTTCGAAATGCGCGTCGCGCAAGGTTCGCGACGATCTTGCGCGCGCAGGACGCTTCTTCGCCGGCGTTCTGCGGAGTGCACACGAAAATGCGGCGGCGGCTTGGCGTATCGCCGACGCCCGTGGGACTGTACGGGCCGGTAATGACAATGCTTCCGACGCCTCCACCAACAGCGAACTGGGAGTTGACCCTATAGTCCGCGTATTGGTCATCCACACCGCCGGCGCGACGCCCATCCACAACCGCGACGGCGATCGTATGCGGGCCTGCTTTCATTTGAATGCGACCACCGCGGCCTGCCTGCACCGCCTGGCCATCAATCGTCATGTCGGACCCGCCACCACCTCCGCGTCCACCACCTCCCGAAATCTGGTACTCGCCATCGAGCGGAAAGGTGTGCGTGACGGTCATTCCGCCGCGCGTTCCCAGAGGCATTCCCTCGAAATGCTTGTCCGAGACGAGCCCCGCCGGAGCCTGATAGGTCACCTGATTCGGCACGGCAGTGCGATCGCCAACCGCCAGACGGCTGATCTTCATTGCGGCAGCCACGTATCCCTGAATCAGCGTGGGCGAAACGCTCAACGCATCGGCAATGTTGTCGAAACCCTCGTTGGAATCATCGGAAGGCAGAAGCGTCGTCACATCGACCTGGAGATCGAGCAGATCGCGAACCGCGTTGGCATATTCCGTGCGATTCAGACGATGCAGTGACGTGGAGCCCGGATTCGGCGTTGCTTTTGCCACGCGGTCCAACCGCGTCTCCAGTTCACCGGCAAACCCATCGAGTACCGCGCGCTCGGGCCGGCGCGCGCCGCTGGGCGGCATCATACCGCTGCGGATCTTGCGCACAACCTTCTCCCAGACCTGTGCGTCTTTGCCGACGTTCGCAACATCGAACGTGTCGAGCGCAAGACCGCCCATCTTTGCCGTCTGGTTGTGACAGGTGACGCAGTACTGCGTCAGCATCGCCTGCGGCTGCGATGCCGGAACGGGAGTCTGCGCGTTGCCGACAAGCAACAACAAAAGAATTGCTGCAATCGCGAGTGAAAACCTGCTGAGCTTATTCATTCGTCTTGATGTTCTGCGCAGCCATGTAACCCTTGAGGAGTTCAATTGCGCTGGGCTTCGGGACTCCGGGATGAGTCGCGAGAAAAACGCCTTCCGCCCATGTGAGCGGCGTGCGGCCTTCATTGTCCTTGACGCCGAGCTTTGCACCCTTCTCGACGAGCCACTTGATGATGGGATCCGAACCGGGACGGTTCGCCGCGGCGTGCAGAGCCGTGAGACCCATCGAGTTCATATCGTTGACGCTCATGCCCAGGTCGTAGCAAAGCTTGACGGCTTCAAGAAGTCGATCCGTGCCTTCGTCGTACGTCTGCGCAAACGTCCAGTTCATGCCGGCTGCCGCCATCAGGGCTGTGGTGCCGCTGAATGTCGGGATCTTCGGATCCGCGCCTTTTTCGAGCAACATCTTCATGACGGTGACGTCACCGGATCGCGCGGCATAAAGGAAAGGCGTCATCCCAACAAAGTCCACCCACTCGAGTGAGCCCGTAATCGGCAGGATGAAGCGGCGTATCGGCGGCGTCTCCGCGGTACGGACGTTGGGATCCGCGCCTTTATCGAGAAGGAGCTTGATCAATTCCAGAACAGGCTCGCGATCAACCCCATTGACGAAGGTCGCGTTGTCCACGTCCATGTTTCGGACTTCAACTGCAGACCACAATGGGCTGCGACCGTACCAGTCCACGATATTGATCTGCGCGCCACGTTCGATGAGGAAGCGAGCCGCTTCGACTTGATTGTTCGTGATCGCCATCAAAAGCGGCGTAATGCCGTTGGGATCGGTGGTCTCGAGTTTGGCTCCGTTCTGAACCAGAAGCCGTGCAGACTCGGTGCGGCCGTCACGAGCGGCATAGAGAAGCGGTGTCATTCCTCCGGGAATCAGGTATCGCGAACCGCGATCCGGAAGTCCGCCGCGAACGATGCCGATACCGTGTCCAAAACCAGCCACAGAGTTGGGGAGTACCCAGTTCGGTGTCGCCCCGACGCGGGTGACAGCATTAACGTCTGCCCCGCGCGAGATCAACAAACGGACGATGTCGGGATGATCTTCACGGATGGCAAGCATGAGGCTGGATTGACGAACGGAGTCTTTGAAATCAACGGTTGCTCCACGATCCATGAGCGTTCGCACAGCCTCGACGTTGCCGCTGCGAATTGCGGACCACGAAACAGGTTCGTTATTGGGATCAATCGTATTCGCGTCAACGCCCGCGTCCAGAAGGATTTTGAGGATGTCCACATTGCCGTTGGCTGCGGCAAGCGCAATAGGCGTCACGCCCAGCCGATTGGCCTTTTTCGGATCGGCCCCGGCAGCCAGCAGCATCTTCGAAATTTCCAGATCATCGATCCGGATCATCCACTCCAGGGCAGTCGTACCGTCGGGTCCGGTCGCATTGACGTCTGCTTTTTTAGAGAGGAGCTCCCGCACGGCAGAAATATCGCGACGCATCGCAGCTTCTGCCAGGGGGGCATCCGGTTCGGCGACTGCCGCGAGTCCGGAAAGCGGCAACGCAGCCATCAACACGCACGTCGCAAGAAGCGAGCGAGAACTCATGAACCCTCCCCTAAAATGACCATTACGAATTATCGCGTCGATGCCCGTAAGTCAACAAAAATAAAGGCGATGAAGCGTTTCCATTATTTACTGGACTCATATCGCGAAAGTATTGGACCTCGCTGCCGGACTTTCACGTTATCATCCGCTCCGATTCACCCAAATCCTTCAAGGAGCCGAGCATGAAGACACGACTTGCGATCACGACTCTGGCGTTCGCGCTGACCACACTGCCCCTGGTATTTGCCCAGGCCCAGGCGCCACGCGGCGGCGCAGCTGGAGCGCCACAGGGCGGAGCTGCGCCCGCAGGGGCGGCCCGAGGACCCGCAGCAGCCCCGATGGCGCTCACCACCACCGGGTGGATGGACGGCGCCATCATTCCCAACAAGTTCACACAGGCCGTGCCGATGCCTGTCTCACCGGCTCTGACCTGGACCAATGCCCCGATGGGGACGCAGAGTTTTGTCCTCCACTTCCATGATCCCGATGTCTCCATCCAGCGAGGCACGGGGGACCAGGTGCACTGGCTCGTCTGGAACATCCCGGCAACGACGATGAGCTTTGCCGAGGGAATGCCGCAAGGTCCGACGCTACCGGATGGAAGCAAACAGATCAGCGCGACGGGTCAGGTTTACCGGGGACCCGGGGCGCCGGCGACAGGACCCTATCATCACTACACCTTCGAGATTTACGCCCTCGATATCAAGCTCGATACCATCGAGGCAGCCACGGGCACGGCCCCCGAGCAGGAGACGAGAACAAAAGTCATGGCGGCCATGCAGGGCCATGTCCTGGGCAAAGCCGTGATGTTTGGTCTCTTCCGCCGGCCACCCGCATAGAATCCACAGAATGCGTTATCTCGTCACAGCTCGCGTCAAGGAGGGCAAGGAGGAATCGCTCGAGCGTGCGATCGAAGACGGCACGCTCGGGCGCGGCTCCATTGCCGGTGACGAATACGAACGAAACATGAACGAGGCGCGGCAGTTCGCCGACGGCCGGCTCCAATGGGTCGAAGTTTGCTACTGCGATCCTCCTCTCGACGAGGAGCGTCCTTATTGGGAGAAGTATTTCGACCTGCTCAGAGTCCAGGACGCCCATGCGCGCAGCCGCTGCCGCGACCGGAATGGAACCGAGAACTGGGCGTGCAATGACTGCGACTGCACCGAACGCCTGGAAGCGCGCCTTGCAACCAGGGGAAAACCGTTTAGAGGAAACTCGAAATGAAGCGAGCGTCTTTGATTGCTCTGCTCGTTTTTGCCGGAATGCTCACGGTAGTGGGCACGCAAAGCGAAACGGCCCGCATTGATGCCGCGTTTCAGAAGTTCTGGCTCGCGGATTCTCCCGAGCACGCGACGCGGCTTGCCGACGATGTCATCAAGTCCGGAGTTTCCTTCGATGAGGCTCTGTCGCGTTTGAAGGCAGGCCGGGCCTATACCGCGCAACAACCCGGCATCATCAAACTGATGAACAGGACTCGAGATGGCGTTGAGCATTACTTCGCGGTCACTGTCCCCGAGGGCTACGATCCAGCAAAGAAGTATCAGGTTCGGTTTCAGCTTCATGGGGGCGTCGATGGCCGAGCGGATAACCAGCCTCGTGGCTCCGGCGCCATTGGTCAGCTTGCCGGCGCCGAGCAGTTTTACGTGCTTCCGTATTCCTGGCGCGATGCGCCGTGGTGGAGTGACGATCAGGTTCTGAACTTCGACGCGATCGTCGATCAGCTGAAGCGAACGTACAACGTGGACGAAAACCGCGTCGTCGTCGCCGGGGTGTCCGATGGCGGTACCGGCGCTTATTACATCGCGATGCGGAACACGACTCCGTTCGCGAGCTTCCTTCCTCTGAACGGCTTCGTCATGGTGCTCGCCAATGAAGAGATCGACAACGGGCAAAACTATCTAAACAATCTGCGAAACAAACCGTTGTTCGTGGTCAATGGGGGCCGCGACCGACTGTATCCGACTTCCGTTGTGGAGCCGTACACCCGCCATCTGATGAGGAGCGGGGTCGCGATCGACTATCACCCGCAACCCGAAGGCGAGCACAACACAGCCTGGTGGCCCCAGGTTAAGGATGTGTTTGAAAAGTTTGTGGCGGATCATCCGCGCGATCCCCATCCCGATACGCTCACGTGGACCGCGTCGGTGAACGGTGGACACAATCGCGCGCACTGGCTGGTGATCGACGAATGGGGACGGCGAGATGGCGAACACGCTACTTTGCCGGACCCGAACAACGCTCCCACAGTTGGTGCGCTGTTCGAAAACCTGAAACCTTCAGGACGTGTGGACCTGGTACGGAAAGGCAACACGGTCGAAGCATCGACGAAAGGCGTCGCGACACTTACGTTGCTGCTGTCACCGGACAAGTTCGATTTTGCAAAGCCGGTGACGGTGGTATTGAATGGAAAGAAAGCTTTCGAAGGACGCGTGGAGCGGAGTGTGAAGACGCTGCTGAAATGGGCGGCCGTTGATAACGACCGGACGATGCTCTATGGAGCGGAGTTAAAGGTTAAAGTTCAATAAGTCCGGAGGGATTGAGCTTTCACTTCTTTCTCGACGCCGTACAAATCTCGATCCACTTCTTCACCGGGTAACGCGCCACTGCCCTGCCAATCACATCGAGCGGCAAGTCTTCAACGCCCCTGAAGCGCACACACGACTTTCCCATATCGAGTCGTTTCCCCGTGGCTTCGTATTCCTTGCGAAACTGTGCTTCATCATCTCCATAGGCACTCATCAAATAGATCGACATGTAATTCTTCTGAGACGCGAGGCACACATACGGCAACGGTTCGCTCTTTCGATTGAGATAACCTGCCGGAAAAACCTTCAGAGGCACGACGTAGCCGAGCATTCCGTATTGCAGAACTTCTTCATAACCTTTCGGCAAATTCTTCAAAATCACCTTGCGGACAGATGCCATCGCATCGCGCCGCTCAGCCGGCAGTTCTGCGAGGTATTCCTCGACCGTTGTCGCTTTGCTCTTCATGGGAAGTGCCTTAGTATACGGCGCGAGGAATCGGAATGAACAAGATTAACCGGCGTGAATTCGTGGGTGCCGCGGTCGGCGCGGGGCTCGTATTGCAGCAGGCTCGCGTACTGCCCGCACGTCCGAACGTGGTCTTCATCCTCGCAGATGACATGGGTTATGGCGATCTCAGTTCTTACGGGCGGCCGGATTACAAAACGCCGGTGCTCGACAGCATGGCGGACGAAGGTGTCCGCTTCACCGATGCCTACGCTGCAGCAGCGGTCTGCACCCCGACACGCGTAAGCTTTCACACGGGACGCTATCCGCAACGCCTTCCCATTGGTCTCCAGGAACCACTCTCCGATGCCAACGATACGCTCGGGATTCCGGTCGAGCACCCAACGATTTCATCGCTGCTCAGGGCGAATGACTACGAGACCATCCTCATCGGGAAGTACCACATCGGCAACGATCCCAGGTTCAATCCTCTAAAGCATGGGTTCAATGAGTTTTTCGGCATCGTCGGCGCGGGAGAAAGTTACTTCACACACAAGAACACACAGGGTGTCATGGATCTGTTTGATGGTGACCGTCCCGTAGAAATGGACGGCTATCTTACCGATCTCTTCACAGATCGCGCCGTGCAGTTCATCCGACGGAATCGAACGCGCCCCTTCTACATGAGCCTGCATTACAACGCGCCTCACTGGCCCTGGGAAGGTCCGGGCGATCGTGCCAATGCCGCTCCCTGCGCTGTCACCACCGGCGGATCCGCCGAGATCTACGGGGAGATGGTCAAGAGCATGGACCGCGGAATTGGACGAGTCCTCCAGGCGCTTCGCGATCGGGGATTGGAGCGCAATACGTTGGTCCTCTTTACGAGTGACAACGGCGGAGAGCGGTATTCGAACATCTGGCCATTCTCATTCGAAAAGACGTTTCTCTGGGAAGGCGGCATCCGAGTCCCCGCAATTGCCCGCTGGCCTGGCGTGATTATGGGAAACAGAACGACAAGCCAGCCGGCCATCACCATGGATTGGACCGCCACGATTCTCGCGACAACAGGCGCAAAGCCGAACCCGACCTACCCGCTCGATGGCATCGACCTGATGAGAGTTCTGATCGGAGAGCAGGCTCCCGTCGAGCGAAACCTCTTCTGGCGCAACGCGAACTACGATGCGGCGCGCATCGGCAACTGGAAGTACCTGATCGAGAATGGCGCGGAACATCTCTTCGATCTTTCAAAGGATCTCGGAGAAAAGTTCGATGTGAAGGAAAAGGAGTCGGCGGCGTTTACTAGAGTGAAGGCCGCCTACGACGCCTGGAACAAGCAGGTGCTCCCAAGGGCAGCGGCCCCTCGCGGGAACGGTGCGGCTAGTGGCGGCGCCCGTGGTGCTGGCGCTCAGAGTACAGCGGCAGCAGCTCCTCGAGGTGGCAGTCAGGCTGTCCAATGTGGAGTAGGAGCAGGTACTCGCGCCGAGCAGAACTGAGATCGAGAAGCTAGGTCGCGAGCTTCCGTCGCGATTCGTCCAGACCTTTCCAGAAAACCAGAATCGCGTCCAGCGCGCGCGTCGCGCCCGACATCCATTTGTCGCGATCGAAATCCCGCCTCATGAAAACCTCGGCCAGTTCGTGTTCCACATTCGCGACATGGCCGGTTTCCAGGCCAAAGTGAAACCTGAAGAATCCAATGTTCAGTGGAGACAGACCTTTACGATTCGTCTGGTTGAATCGTTCAAGACCAACGATCAGTTCTCTCCAGAAATTGTTGGCTTCGGCTTCCTCACCCTTCCCAATGCCATAACCCGCCCAGGATTCAATCGCGAAGCTCGCGCCCGAACCGATGTTGTTGTCGGGACTCCCGTAGACTTCCTCGAGCAGCTTCAGGAATCTGTGCGTCGGTTCACTTCCCAGGGCCCACTTGCCGAGCTGATTGCGATCCAGTCCCAGCATCTCCCCGATATCCCTCAGCCATTTAATGTGCGCGGCGTTATGCGAGAAGCGGTGGCCTTCGATATTTCCGGTCGCGGCGTCAATAGATACGCCGATCTCGCTGCCAAGGATGGCTCGCGCTTCCTTCTCGGCTTCCTCGGTTGCGGCGTTGACCATCCGCTTGGCTTCGAGGGGAATGAAGTGATTGGAAAAGACCGAGAACTGCACGACGAGGTCGATCACCTGCTCGGTGTTGGCTTCTCCCCGTTTGAACCACTTCGTATAAGAATTCCGCTGAATCACCTCATGGGCGAAGACACTGGCGGTAAGTTCTTCACGCAGCGAGGCAATTTGTTTCATAGCATTCCTCCCAACACTTCGATTATATATAGGTGCCATTAAACCTATTGGACGGATACGCATCTAAAAAACCATAGCGATGCGAAAAACGGCTTTTACCCTGACCGGGCTGTTACTGCTGGTTGGAGGTGCATTAGCGCAACTCCGCGTAGATGTCCGACTTGTGAACGTCGTCGCTACCGTTACCGACAGCCACGGACGGTACGTCGAGGGCCTTCAAGCCTCTGATTTCACACTGGAAGAGGACGGCAAAGTCCAACAGATCTCCCACTTCACAGCTTCTACCGACCTGCCTGTCAGCGTAGGGATCGTCCTCGACACCAGCACCAGCATGGAACGCAAGATTTCTACCGCGACGCGCGCCGTGGACCGATTCCTGCGGGGCATCCATGCCGACGACGACATTTTTCTGATGACTTTCGATACATCCGTCAAGGTACGGCAGGACTTTACCAGCAATCGGGACAGGCTGTGGGATGCTCTCGACAAGATCAAGCTCTCACCCGGCACATCTCTCTACGATGCCGTTATTGCGGCCACGGACAAAATCCGCCGGGGAAAGTACCCGAAGAAAGCCATTCTGCTGATTAGCGATGGTGTCGATACGACCAGCGATCGCGACTATAACGTGGCTCGGATGGCGGTGCGTGAATCTGAAGTGCTGGTCTATATCCTGGGAATTGCCGCGGATCCCGGAGTCCGCGGGCCGATGACCGAGCGTAATCCTCCAGTGATCGGCCCGGGCGGTGGACGGAATCCCGCTCCTTCCCCGATCCCCGGTGTCGGGACACCGAATACTACTATTCCCTTGCCAGGACCTGGCCGCCGGTATCTGCCATCACAGGGGGGAAACAGTTTCCCCAACATGGATACTGTCGATATGAATGTCCTGAATTCCTTCGCGGATGCCAGCGGAGGCAAGGCGTGGCTGATCACGCCGGACTCTCGTCGAAATCGTCTGCAGGACGCACTGGATGAAATTGCAGAGGAACTGCGCAGCCAGTACAGCATGGGCTTCTACCCCGCTCACGACCTGAGCGACGGCAAATGGCATCACATCGAACTCAACGTGAAGAATACCGATTACAACGTCCGTTATAAGCAGGACTACCTCGGTAAATAGCAACCCACTTCTTCCCGCGGGGAAACGCGAAATTCACCCGGCTTTATCGGTATACTCTCGCCGCGATGCAACTCCACAAGTATGACTTGCCGACTCCGGCACTTCTCGTAAATCTGGACGATCTGGAATCCAACATCGCAAAGCTTCAGGCCGCTGCATCTGCGGCCCGCAAGCAACTTCGCCCACATGCCAAAGCACACAAGTGTATCGAGATCGCGCGCAGGCAGGTTCATGCGGGCGCTGTCGGTGTATGTGTTGCGACGCTCGCCGAAATGGAACTGATGACGGCAGCTGGAATCGGCGTGCTGCTGACCACACCCGTGGCTTCGTCACTGAAAACGGATCTCATCTCAAACTGGATTCGTGGAGACGCGCATATTCGCGCGGTCGTCGATCATCCGTTCCAGGTTCAGCTTTACCAGGAATCCGCGGAGCGTGCGGGAGTCACGATCCCTCTGCTCGTGGACCTCGATGTCGGAGATCATCGCACTGGCGTTCCCTGCGACGAGCGCGCGGTGGCTCTCGCTGTTGAGATTGCGTCGTCGCCAAATCTGAAATTCGCAGGACTTCAGGCTTATTCCGTCAGTGGTTCGCACACCGAAGGCTGGGAGGCGCGCAAAAAACACTCCGAGACAGCGATAGGCAAGGCGATCCCCATCCAGCGCGAGCTTCTCTCTCGAGGACTCGATGCAAGAACTCTCACGGGAGGATCGACAGGAACCTGGGATATCGATCTTGCCATTCCCGAACTGACGGAGTTGCAGGCAGGGTCTTACGCACTGATGGATGTCGCCTATCGCAGGATCGGAGGTGTGCCTTTCGCGCCCGCAATGACCGTTCTGGCGACCGTAGTCAGCGCCAGTCATGACAGCTTTGTCACCGTCGATGCCGGATACAAATCATTCGCAACGGATCGTCCTTTCGGTCCTGAAGCCGCCGGTTTGAGTGGCGTGCGATGGCAGTGGGCCGGCGATGAACATGGGATCCTTCACTTCGAAACCGGATCGCGAACCCTTCAGCCGGGCGATCGCGTGGAGTTTCTCGTTCCACACTGTGATCCAACCGTGAATCTTTATGACCGGATCACCGCTTGCCACGGCGACCGCGTTGAGGCCGTATGGCCTCTCAAGCGCGCGTCACTCGAGGCGCCTCCGGTACTGGTACCTGTCACATGCTGAATCATCTCGGACTCATCACACTCCTGGCGCTTGCCCTCGCGGTTATCCTGAGCTGCTTTACACAACTGAATGTCGGCGTGCTCTGCATCGCGCTGGCATGGATCATCGGCGTGTATATGGGGAACATGCCCTTCAGGGAGGTTATTGGCGGCTTCCCTATTGAAATCTTCCTGACGCTGACCGGAGTCACGCTGATCTTCAGCCAGGCCCGGGTAAACGGCACGCTCGATCGCGTGGCACACGAAGCCATCCGAGTTGCGGGCGGCCGTGTGGGATTTGTCCCCATTCTTTATTTTCTTCTCGCCGCCGTCATTGCGTCGTGCGGTCCGGGGAACATTGCGACGATCGGCCTGCTCGGCCCGATCGCAATTGCCACAGCAATACGAATGAACATCTCCCCGTTTCTGATGGCGATCATGGTTGGCAATGGAGTTCAGGCAGGAGCCCTGTCGCCAATTGCACCGACGGGCGTCATCGTGAAGGGCCTGATGGAGAAAATCGGTCTGCCAGGGATGCAGATGGAAACCTGGCTGTACAACGCCGGCGCGCATGCGCTGGTCGCGTTCGCCGGCTACTTTATGTTCGGAGGCCTTTCACTTCTCAGGCGCGGAGAACGATACAAGGCGACCGAAGAGAAGGTTGCGCCGTTGGATAAACGGCACGTCATGACGGTAGCCGCCATTGCTCTGCTGATCCTGGGCGTGATCTTCCTCAGGCTGAATGTTGGCATGGCCGCGTTCACGGGTTTCGTCGTACTCACACTGCTTCGCGTTGCCGATCAGGATGAAGCGATCAAGAAGGTACCCTGGGCAACCATCATTATGGTGTGCGGTGTGACGGTATTGATAAGCCTTATGGAAAAGACCAGCGGCATAGACCTGTTCACCAGTTTCATCGCACGCTTTTCAACGGCGTCAACAATCATTCCGCTGCTCGGAGGCACCGTGGGCCTGATCTCCGCTTACTCGAGCACTTCCGCCGTTGTGCTGCCCGCATTCCTGCCAACAGTTCCGAGTCTGGCTGCAAAGCTGGGCATCACTTCCACAGCGTCCATTGCAATGACGATGAATGTCGCGGGACACCTGGTCGATGTTTCTCCGCTGTCTACGATCGGAGCGCTTTGTGTCGCGTCACTACCTGCTGGATACAACAGCCGCCGGCTGTTTAATCAACTTCTCGCGTGGGGCCTCTCGATGACTGTAGTCGGCGCCTTGCTCTGTTGGCTGCTGTTCAAGTAACAAGTCCGCCATGTCTCGAAGTTAGAAAACTACTCACCACACGTTGGGCGGCGGAACAGAACCCATCTGTTTGAATATTTAAAGGAGGAATCCCCATGCGGAAGCTTTTTTCTCCGTTGGCTGGAATCGTTCTTCTTTTGATGCTGTCATCGCCCACAAACGCAGCAATACAACTTCAGGCGATCCTGAACGGACTGACCGACCCGATATTCGTAACAAATGCTCACGACGGCACGAATCGACTTTTCATTGTCGAACAGGGAGGAGTCATCAAGGTATTGCAGCCCGGATCCGCCAGCCCAACCGTATTCCTTAACATTACAAGCAGCGTGTTAGCCGGAGGTGAGCAAGGGCTTCTCGGGCTGGCATTCCATCCGCAATATCCGGCGAATCCCACCTTCTACGTGAATTACACGCGGGCCGGCGACGGTGCGACAGTGATTGCTCGATATCAGGTCTCGAGTGATCCCAACATCGCCAGTTCAACTGAAACCGTCCTCCTGGTGATCGGGCAGCCATTCGCCAATCACAATGGAGGAATGCTGGCGTTTGGACCTGACGGATTTCTGTACATTGGAATGGGCGACGGCGGCGCCGGGTTTGATCCGGACAACCGAGCTCAGAACGTCGATGACTTGCTGGGAAAAATCCTGCGTATCGACGTGGATCACACGAATGGTCCGGCGCTTTATTCCTCGCCTCCAACAAATCCTTTCTATGGTCCCGCGGCTGGTGCTGACGAGATCTTCGCGTATGGTTTCAGAAATCCCTGGCGATTCTCGTTCGATCGGGCAACCGGCGACCTGTACGCTGGCGATGTCGGTCAGAACCAGATTGAAGAAGTCGATATCGTCGGGGCGGGCGGGAATTATGGCTGGCGTTCCTGGGAAGGCACTCTCTGCACGGGCCTGAGCCCTGACATTGGCTGCTCGGGGACCGGGTATCTCTTTCCGACCATCCAATACACCCACGAATCCGGACGCTGCTCCATAACCGGTGGATATGTTTATCGCGGCTCGCTCGGAAGCCTTCCGGTAGGAAGCTACGTGTTCGGCGACTACTGTACCGGTGAAATTTTTCTCGGGCTGGCCGGGTCGGTCAGCACGCTTGCCGACACGACGTTTCAGATTTCTTCGTTCGGCGAAGATGAAGCCGGAGAGATCTATGTTGTCAGTCTGGACGGAAGTATTTACCGGATTGTCCACTCGGGTTTCTGTCTCTGCCGCGATCATGATTTTAACGGCGACGACAGGTCCGACATATTGTGGCGACACAGTTCGGGCACCGTCTATGAATGGCTGATCAGTGGAACCACGCTCGTAGCGCATGGCTCGCCCGGCGACGCCACGACGGATTGGACGATCGTGGGCGTCGGCGATTTCAACGGCGATGGCAACGCCGATATTCTGTGGCGGCACAGTTCCGGCACCGTCTATGAGTGGTTGATGAACGGAACGACGATCGCGCAGCACGGCCCCCTCGGCGACGTCCCGACCGATTGGACAATCGTGGGCATCGGTGATTTCAACGGCGATGGCAGATCCGACATTCTGTGGAGGCACAGTTCCGGCACGGTTTACGAGTGGTTGATGGACGGGTTCACCCTGGTGGATCACGGCTCGGCCGGCGAAGTCCCGACCGAATGGACGATCGCCGGTGTCGGTGATTTCAACGGCGATGGCAGGTCCGACATTTTGTGGCGCCACAGGTCCGGCATCGTCTACGAGTGGCTAATGAGCGGGACCACTATTGTGGACCACGGCTCGCCCGGTGAGGCCTCCACCGAATGGACGATCGTGGG
>Ga0070675_100000803_pt1 | contig 22089 bp, 11 predicted proteins | sample KBSM43metaG_FD_65343 | JGI IMG/M metagenome (GOLD analysis project Ga0070675, IMG submission 65343) | Miscanthus rhizosphere microbial communities from Kellogg Biological Station, Michigan, USA - KBS M4-3 metaG | ecosystem: Host-associated > Plants > Roots > Rhizosphere > Soil ... | reverse complement strand
CAACGCATCGCCGTCGCCCAGAACGCCAGATCGAACACCGGCCATTCGAACCGGAACTGCCGCAGGATTCCCCACCGTTCCGTCATCCAGTGCCAGGCGGTGTGCGCGACGAGGGCAGACAGGATGATCGTACCCACCCGCTCCGCGACAACGTACTTGAACAACAGGCCGAGCGCGGGAACGAGTAGCACCAGCACCAGCAACTGACCGAGTTCGACACCGACGTTGAACGACAACAGTGACGTGAGCAGGTGCGATCCGGCGAACTGCAGCGTCTGGCGCAGCGCGAACGAGAACCCGAAGCCATGGACCAAACCGAAGCCGAACGTGATCATCCAGCGATGTTGGAACGCCGAGTCCGCCGAAACCGCAGAGAAAAATGAACGCGGCGGGCTCTGCGAGCTCGGCGTTCTTCTTCCGAATCCACCGGCGATGTTCTCGAGCGCCATATAGACAATCGACGTGGCGATCAGCGTTTCGATCAGCGGCGGGAACCACAGCGCGTCCGGGGCGAAATCGTACGCCGACGCGATCAGCGTGACCGAATGCGCCACGGTGAACGATGTAATCACCGCGATTAGCGGACGAAGGCGGCGGAACGGGATCACCAGGCAGAACAGAAACAGCAGGTGATCAATCCCATCGAGGATGTGTTCGAAGCCGAGCACCACGAAGCGCAGCGCCGCCTGGTGCCATCGCGGATCGAGTCGGATGAAGCCGCCGTCGTTATGGAGGTCGAAGGCTCGCACCGCGCCGCTTGGCAGCACCAGCCGCAGGGCAGTGACCGTCCGCAGTCCCAGTCGGTTCAGCTTCGAGTTGATCGAGAAGCGCGACTGGTCCGATCGAATGGCGTACTCGAAGAGAACGTCAAGCATCCCTTCTTTCCACTGCAGTTCCGTGTCGTCCGGCAGCGGTGGCCCGGTGACGTGCGCAAGCGCCGCCTCGTACGACGTCGCAAACGATCGATCGGACGGCAAAGAGACGCGGACGGCGACAACAGTCGGCAGCGCCAGGAGCGTGTCCTCTTCGAACAGATCGACCTGCTCGGCCACCCACAGGGTCGCGGCATCGTGGAGCGTGCGATCCGCCCGGCCAAGGTCGAGAATTCCTTCGGCTTTGTCCCGGCGCGCCGGGTACTCCATGTCGCGCATGGCGACGAGCGGAACACGAACGACGAACCGGAGGCGCTGCCCCTCCGGTTTCAGCCAGGCTTGGATTGTCACGTCGCCGGGAATCTCGTGGCCGGCGACATTTGCTGACAAAACGCCGAGAAGGACGGCCAGGAGCAACCCGCGACGGCGTCCGCGGCTGAGTATTGCCTTCAACACGATGGGTCTCGACAGAGTATACTTGGCGCCGCAAAATGCTCATCCAGCGCGCATTCCGCTCCGGCTGGAGGAATGAGGGATTGAGAATATGACAGGCATGCGCAACAGGTTAATCGGTGCGGGATTGATCACGCTGCTGGCTGCCCTCGGCATCGGCCAGCATCTGCTCCAACAAGAAGCGATCGCTCAGAGCAACGGCAAAGTGATGGTGCCGAAGTTCGAGGTCGATCCGTTCTGGCCGAAGCCGATGCCGAACAACTGGGTGTTCGGACAGACGATCGGTCTGGGCATCGACGAGAAGGACCAGGTGTGGATCATCCACCGCGGAAATGATCCGGGCAACCTGGATCGAACCGAAATGGCGTTCCCGCCGCCGGTTGCGGGTCGCGGCGGTGCCGCCGCCGGACGCGGTGCAGCGCCTGCGACCGAACAGCCGGAGCTGCAAAGCACCGAACCCCGACGCGTCGCCGAGTGCTGCCTGCCCGCTCCGCCGGTCGTGGCGTTCAGTCCCGCCGGTGACGTCGTCTACAGTTGGGGCGGTCCGAAAGTCCATCCTGACTGGCCCGAGTCCAACCACGGCATCATCGTCGACAACAAGGGCATCGTCTGGATTGGCGGCAACGGCCAGCCCGACTCGCACATCATGCGATTTACGCGTGAAGGCAAGTTCGTCGGCATGTTCGGCAAGAAAGGCGCTCGGCGCGACCCGAACAATCCGAATGCCTACGTCCGTAACGGCGACGACCTGGAGAGCTTCGGCCGCGTCGCGAAGATCTTCCTCGACCCGACGGCCAATGAGGCTTACGTCGCGGATGGGTACTTCAACAAGCGCGTCGCCGTGATCGACATGGACTCCGGCAAAGTAAAGCGCTACTGGGGCGGCTACGGCGAGAAGCCCGACAACGCGAATCCGGCGCCGTACAATCCGAAAGAAGGTCCGTCGCGTCAATTCCGTACGCCGGTGCACTGCGCGATGGTGTCGAAAGACGGTTTCGTCTATGTCTGCGACCGTCCGAACGATCGCGTCCAGGTATTCACCAAGGATGGCAAGTTCGTAAAGGAAAAGCAGTTCTTCCCGGAGACGCTGGCGGATGGATCGGTGTGGGATATCGCGTTCTCGACCGACCCGCAGCAGAAGTTCCTCTACATCGCCGACGGTAAGAACGACCACATTTACATCGTCGATCGGCAGTCGCTCGAACTGCTCACGAGCTTCGGCTACGGCGGACGCCAGCCGGGGATGTTCATGGCCGTGCACAGCATCGCGGTGGACTCGAAAGGCAACATCTACACCACCGAGACCTACACCGGCAAACGGCTGCAGAAGTTCATCTACAAGGGCATGGTCGCGCTCGACAAGAAGGTGCAGGGAGCGCCCTGGCCGACGAAGACCGGACAGTAAATCGGTAAACTTAGAACTTAAAACTTGGAACTTAGAACTCGGATTGTCCGAGTTCTAAGTTCTCAGTTCTCCAGTTCTAAGTTCATGATCACCCGCCGCGACTTTCTCTCCGCAGCCATTCTCGCCCCCGCACTTGGGCGTCTCCAGCCAGTTTTCGGCGGTCGTCTGATCGGAACGGTTCCGTTCGGCAATCGCGACGTTCCCACCACTCCGCTGAATCGGCTGCTCGGCGCCGGCCTGGATGCGAGGCTCTTTACCGACCTCTCCACGATTACGTCCGAACGACTGATCACGCCGACCGATCGTTTTTTCGTCCGGACTGCCTCACCGCCGGCACTTCCGGATTCCGCCGCGTGGAAGATCGACTGCGCCGGACTGGTCGATCGCCCCGCCGCCATCGATCTGGCGTCGCTGGGGAAGATTGCGACACGCTCCGGTCGTTATCTGATCGAATGCGCCGGCAATGCCGACCCCGACAATTACGGATTGATCAGCGTCGCCGACTGGGAGGGAGTGCCGATCGCGTCGCTTCTCGAACGCGTCGGCGTCCGCTCGACCGCGACGCGCGTGCTCGTTTCGGGATTCGACATCGAGAACACGCCGCAGCAAACCTCGCGGACTTCGGTGCCTGGGGCGAGTTGGGTTTTCTCGCGCGACGATCTGCGGCAAGCGTTATTGGCCACCAGGATGAACGGCACACCGCTGACCGGCGAACACGGTTCGCCAGTCCGCCTGATCGTGCCCGGTTGGTATGGGTGCGCGTGCATCAAATGGGTGAACCGGATCGAGTTGGTCGATGACGCGGCGCCAGCGACCACTCAAATGATGGAGTTCGCGCAACGCACGCACCAGGCCAGTCGCTCCGAGCGCGCCAGCGACTACCTTCCTGCCACCATCGACACCGCCGCCGTGCCGATTCGTGTCGAACGGTGGGAGGTCGCCGGAAAAATCGAGTATCGGGTCATCGGCATCATCTGGGGTGGGCAAACGCCAACCAACGCATTAGCGATCCGCTTCAAGACCAGCGACCCATGGACGCCTGTCGACAATTGCCCGATGCCAGCGACGACGTTGACGTGGAGCCTCTGGACGCATGCCTGGCGGCCCACAGAGCCTGGGCGCTACGAGATCGTCTTGAAGATCACCGACCCGGCGATTCGAACGCGGCGGCTCGATCTGTTTTATTACGTGCGAACTGTGACGATTGACGCCCTGTAAGATCACACGGCCACAAAACAAAGGCGTCTCCGGTCGCCGACCACCTTCGCCAAGGCTACGGTGGTACGCCGAAGCTCGGAATTATCTTCGCGAGCGAAGCGGCGAATCAAATTGGCTGCGGCTTTCGGCGGGAGGAAGCGTCTCGCGCAGCGGCCCGTTGGAGCGCGGCGCGCGCGATTCCGAAAAACATCACGAAGCTGAGGATTGCGCGGCTGTCTGATCGAAAGTCACCCCGAAGTGCGGATCACATCAAGCGCCACTTGTTGCCTTGAGCGATGTTCGGACTAGTAGGACAGCCGCGCGGGGCGTGAAGCCAGCGAACGAAGTGATGTTTTTCCGCCGCGCGGAACACGGGACGCGAAGCGAGATGCTTCCTCCCGCATTGGCGAAAGCCGCTAAGACCGGGCGCCAGCGGGTGCTCCGCCACCGGTGCAGCCCTATCACGAGCGGCAAAAGGAGAAACCGCAGAGAGCGCAGAGAGCGTTGCTCTTGGCAGCCTATGGACGTGCCGATTTGAGAATCTGTCGCGCCTGTTCGAGTTCAGGCCGTGCCGCGTCGGCCTGTTTCCACATCTCCAGAAACTCCTGGGCGGTGCGGGTCGCAAGCGTGGGTTGTTTGGCCGCCGCCGCGGCGCGGGCGAGGCCGATCAATGACTGCGCCCGGCGTGGTATGCGGGTGAGCGATGCCTGGAACGCCCGCACCGCGCCGGCAGCGTCGCCATTGGCCAGCAGGGCCTCGGCATAGAGTTCACCGGCCGGTTTGATCGGATATGGACGCGCGATCGGCCGAGGCGCCTCCGACTCGATGCCGGCCGCCGATTCGAGGGCGGCCAATCCCTCGGCCTTTTCTCCCCGCATCATCTGATAGAGCCCGCCGACCTGGCGGTACATGATCTCGGCGAGCCGCTTGTTGTCGGCGTCTGGCGCCGCGGCGCGCGCCTTCTGCAACTGCTCGAGCGCCGCCTCGGCGCGGCCGCGATCGTTCAGTTTCACGCTGGCCAGACCGAGCGCGAACAGCTCATCGACGTTGTCGAACGACGGCTGCCCTTTCATCAACTCCCAGCGTCCGCTCTCGACGACCAGCCTCGCGCGCATCGACGCGCGCTCGCCTCTCAGCGAGACAGCGCCGAAGCCTCGGCCGATTTCGCTCTCCACGTGTTGATGGGCTGCAGAGGAAAGAGGGGAAGGCGCAGAGGGCACGAGCGCGATCAGGGACTCGGCCTTCGCGAACCTCCCCTGCTGCAAGTACTCGTACTGCAGCCAGCCGAGCGCGTGAAAGTCGTACTGCGCAGCCGACAGGCCTTTGGCCTTGGCGAGATCGATCGACGTCTGCCAGGCGGCTTCGTCGGATGTTGCAGCCTCGTCCCACCGGCCGAGCGGCAGGAAGGCATGCGACGGCATGTGCCGCGCGTGGCTCGACGCCGGCGCGATCTTCGCGTAGATGCGTGCTGCTTCGAGCGCCATCGCCGCATGCTCGCCATCGTCGTAGGCGTGAAGCACCGTGTGAGCGGCCCCCGGGTGCTGCGGGTTGCGCTTGAGAACCGCCGCGGCAATCTCGCCGGCCTTCAACGAAACCGGCAGGTTGCGCTGTCCGCTTGGAATCGTCCCGAGCAGTGCGAGCGCGTACAACACGGCCGCCTCATCGTCCTGGGGGTTGGCCCGCGACAACTGCGCCATCCGATCGGCATAGGCCTGGTCCCGTGCAGACTTGGCGCCCGTGGCGAACAGCTTCTCGACCGCGTCCAGGTATCCCTTCTCTCGCGCTGTGGGCGTTTTTGCCTGGCGTGCTGCTGGCGTCGGCGCCAACCGAGCGAGCGCCGCACGTGCCTTTTCTACGTTTTCGTTGTACCAGAGCGGCTGGTTGTAGCTGAGCGCCTCGCCCCAATAGGCGAGCGCAAATCCGGGATCGATCCGCTGCGCTTCGCGGAACGCGGCAATCGCGTCGTCGTACTCGAAGCTGTGGAGAAGGAGGACGCCGCGGATGAATGGGCCCTGAGCGGCTTGAGAGCCCGAGTTGGGAAAGGAGATGCGGCCGAGGAGTGGCTGGGAAACAAGTGTGGCCGCGAGGGAGAACCCCGCGGCCAAGACGAAGAAGATCCAACGCCGAGGACGCAAAGCACGCCGAGAATACATCGTTCTCTGCGTGCTCGGCGAGCTCGGCGTTCCTCTCTCTTAGAAGGTGAACCGGAACATGAGCTGCGTAATCCTCATGAACCCGGCCTGCGCGCCGATGGTGCCGAAGTTTGCGTTGCCGATCGTGTTCCTGGCCTGCAGCGCCCGCACGTTGACGCGGTTGAACAGGTTCAGCATCTCGATCTTGATCTGTGCCGACTTCGTTCCAAACCGGAACGACTTGTTGAACACTCCGTCCACGTTGAACTGGCCCGGCGACCGTACGTCGGTGATCGTGCGCGGCGCATTGCCGAAGGTGAACGCCGCCGCCGGCGTGAACGCCGCCGGATTGATCCACGTCGCGGTGGGGTGATCCGCCGAGGCATACCGGTCTTCGTTGCTGCCTGAGGTCCCCAGCTCGACGTTCGGGACCACGTTCGGCCGCTGCGCGCCGCCGCCGAGCAATCCGATATTGTCCGTCTGCGTCACCTGGAGCGGGAAGCCGCTCTGGATGTTGATCGCCGCGGCAAGCGTCCAGCCGCCGGCGATCAAATCGACCGCCGTGCTGTTGGAGCCGTACTTCTTGCCCTTGCCGAATGGCAGTTCCGCCATCGGCGCGAGAATGAAGCGGTGAGGCACGTCCAGCAGGCTGGTCGTGTAGTCGGCGTCGGGGTTATAGCAAGCGGCGAAGTTCGTGTTGGTGCAGGCCGGCATGCTCGAGATGTAGTTGTAGTTGTTGAACGGATTCGTGCCACCGGCCGAGTAGAAGTTGCCTTCTCCGACCTGGTTGTCCTTCAGGTTGCTGTAGGTGTAGCTGACGCGGGCGCCGTAGCCTTTCGACATCCGCCGGCTCCACTCGATGACCATCGCGTTGTAGCTGTTCTTGCCCTCGGTGACGTGGCCCAGATTGACGTTGCCGAATTGCGGGTACGGCCGCAGCAGTTGCGCGCGGGTCAGCGTCGCCTGCGTCGCGAACGCGCCGGCCGACGGGTTACCGAAGAACGGGTTGGGCACCGTCTGGTTGAGCGCCGAGCCGAGCGCCAGGTACTTCGGATCGAGCTGGTTGATGTTCACCGGCACGTCGTTCGACCCGCCCAGGCCCAGGTTGGTGCCGCGGGCTCCCATGTAGGTCACGAGCAGCGAGCTATTGGCCGTGAGCTCGCGCTGGAAGTCGACCGAGTACTGCTGCACGCGCGGCGCCGAGCTGTTCTGATCGACCGTCGCGATGTTCAGGCCGGCGCCGGTCGCAGCTTTAAGCGTGCTGCCGCTCGGCTGAATCAGGCCGTTCGGGAACGGGTTGGTCAGGCTGACAGTCGGTACCGGAGCGGTCTGCGGTACCAGCGTGTTCTGCGTGAAACCGACCTGGCCGTAGTTGCTGGTCGCCGGGTTCGGAACCGGCGCATTCCACGGCGCCCAGAAGATGCCGTAACCGCTGCGCACCACTGTTTTCGTGTTCATCGAGTAGACAACGCCGACTCGCGGCGACCACTTGATCGCCGGCGGATTGCCCTGCGTCTCCTTGTTGCCGTCGACGCCCGCGTACATCAGGCCGCCCTTCACCTGTTTCGCCGGCGTGCCGCCGGTCGGATCCACGCTGCTCGGGATCGTCACCGACGACAGCGCGCTGGTCGCATTCGGATCGAAGCCGACGGTGGTGTTGTTATTCTGCTCGCGCAGCCCGTCCTGATGTTCGATGCGCAACCCGTAGTTCAGCGTGAACTTCGAGTTCACGCGCCAGTCGTCCTGCAGGTAGCCGCCGTAATAAAGCGAGAACACGTTCAACGGCGTCGTCAGCGTCAGCTGGCTGGGCCGCGCGTTGATGTTGCCGGACGGGAAGCCGAGCAGGAACGAGGCAAACGAATTTCCGTTCAGCACGTTACCGGTCGTGAAGCCGTCGGACGACGTGGTGTCCTTCTCGAAGTCGAACGAGCCGGCGCCGTTGCCGGGAATCAGCGTGTCGACGCCCTGCTTGCGGAAGTCGGCGCCCATCTTGAACGTATGCGTGCCGACGAACTTCGAGAACGCCCCGTTGCCGCCAATCGACTTCCAGTCGATCTCGGTCGGCTCGATGGCGCCGAGCGTCCGGCCCTCGTTGTCGTAGCCGCGGATGCGGACCTGCGGGAACTTCTCCACCGTCGTCTGGCCGATGAACGCCTGCGAGAAGCCGAGCGTCGCCGGATTGAATTCGGCCGTCAGCGTGTTGTTGTCGGGGAAGTCGGTCCAGCCGAACCGCAACGTCATGACCGAGCTGTCGCTCATCACCCACGTGTTGTTGACGGCGAGGATCTGCGGACGCCGCTTCAGCAGGTAGTCGAGCGGATCGGCGAACCGGTTCGGCTCGGTCTGATCCGCGGTGCCGAAGTAATTCGCGCACGGCTCGTCAGAGCGGTTGTAGAGATAGAAGCCAGTCAGCGAGACTTTGTCGCTGAACTTGTGTTCCACCTTGCCGGTGTATTCCTGTGTCCACTTCGACTTGATCAGCGATGTCCGGTTGTAGTTCGCGCTGCCGTTGGAAACCTGCGTGTCGGCCGCCGGCAAGTACTTCAGCATGTTGAGCGCCACCGGGTTCAGGCGGTTCTGAGGAATCACGTTGCCGGGGAACGGCTGTCGCGTCAGCGGATCGTAAATGACCACGGGCACGCCGGCGGCGTTCGTCGTCCGCGAGAAGTCGCCGGCGCGCTCGAGCGCCGTCGGCATGATCTCGGCGGCGTTGCGCGTCTGCGTGTCGGTGTAGTCTTCGCCGGCCACCCAGAAGAACGTGCGGTTCTTCTTGATCGGCCCGCCGACGCCGAAGCCGCCTAGATAGTACGGATTGTTCGGCTTCGCCAGACCAGCCTTCTCGGCGAAGAAATTGTTCTTCGACAGCGAGATCGGCCGCGTCTGATAAAAGCCGGTGCCGCGGAACACGTTGGTGCCGGATCTGAGCGTCGTGTTGAACACGCCGCCGCCGGTCGCGCCCATTTCGGCGTCGTAGGTGTGCACCTGGACCTTCATGTCCTCGAGCGCTTCGATCGTCGGGTTCGCGACGGCGCGGTTCCGCATGTCCGTGATCGGAACGCCGTCCAGCGTGTAGCTGTTGCCGCGGCGCGTGCCGCCGCCGAGCGACAGCAGCGAGGCGTTGGTCTGATCCTGCTGGCGGTTGAACTGCGTGTCGCCAGTCGGCACCACCGTCGGCACGGTAGTGCCGATCATGAAGGCGGCGCGGCCAGGGGACGGCAGCGACTGCAGCGACGCCGCGTCGAGCACCGTACCTTGCGACGCGTTCGACGTCTCGATGATCGGCGCCGCGCCGGTCACCGTAATGTTCTCCTCGAGCCGGCCCACTTCCATCGTCAGCTCCATGGTGAGGAACTGCTGCGTGCCGATGCGGATGGCGCCCTGCTCGATGGTCTTATATCCCTGTAATGAAGCCTTCAACTTGTACGTGCCGGGATCGACTGCGGCGAACACGTACTCGCCGCGATCGTTCGTCGTCGTCGATCGCCCGACGTTCGTCGACTCGTTCGTGAGAGTCACCTCGACCCCCGGCACTACACCACCCGAGTCCTTGATGGATCCGCGAAGTCCGCCCTGGAATCCTTGCGCGAAAGCAAAGCCAGGACTGATGACCGCGAGCAACGCTCCTAACATGAGCGCAGTGCGGAACTTCATAGTTTCCTCCCCGAGATGGACGCCCCAAGCGTCGTTATCCGCCTGCGCTGCCGCCATGCGCACAGCTTTGGCGGGACAAGTATGTGAACGATTGGGGGATTCTAGGGGAGAGTTGTCTCAGCGTGCAACAACTGTGTAGGGAATTTCACGTATTGCGAATGCGCCGCCTCCATTTTTATGGATAGGACCTGTGCTACCCTCCGTCCGGACTCGTCATGTCCGACCGACCTGAAATGCAAAATGCCAAATGCCGAACGCCGAAGAGCGGCCGAGTTCCAAGGTAGGCGTTCCACGGTCTGCATTCGGGCGGCGTCTTGCAGCACCCTGCTAGGGCTGCTGCTGGCCGCGGGCTTCGCAGCGAGCGCCCAGACGTCGGCGCCGGAACTCTTCGCTCGAGGGCTCACTGCCCTTCACCATTTCGAATACGAAGACGCGAACGCCGCTTTCGTCCAAGCCCGCGAAGTTGACCCGGCCTTCGTCCTCGCTTATTGGGGCGAAGCTTTGACTTATTACCAGCCGCTGTGGCGGAACGAAAACGTCGAGGCCGGCCGACAGGCGCTGGCGCGTCTCGGACCGACGCCCGGCGCGCGCGCCGCCGCAACCGTCAATGCGCGTGATCGAGACAAGGAACTGCTCGGGACGGCGGAAATCCTCTTCGGGGAAGACAACGCGGCAACGCGACATCGCCGCTATCGCGAGGCAATGGCCAACGTCGCCGCTCATTTTCCACGAGATCCCGACGTTGTCTCGCTGTACGCACTCGCACTGCTTGGTAGCACTTCGCGCAGCCTGATTGGTGCGAGCGACTCGCAGGTGGACGGTCTGGCCGGCAGCGGCCTGCAGAAAGAGGTCGCAGCGCTATTGCAAAGAGTGCTCGACGCCAACCCGCAGCATCCCGGCGCCCTTCACTACTTGCTCCACACCTATGACGACCCGGCGCACGCGGCAATGGCGTTGCCGGCCGCGAAAACCTACGCCTCGATTGCCGGCAAGGCGAGCCACGCGCTCCACATGCCGGCGCACATCTTCCTGCAACTGGGCCGATGGCAGGAGGCAGCGGCATCGGACCGGGCGGCCTACGATGCGTCGGTGGAGTGGGTGGAGCGCAAACACTCGCCGGCGACACTCCGCAACTATCACGCCCTCGGCTGGCTCCAGTACGAACTGCTGCAGCTCGGTCGCTACCGCGAGGCGCGGGACACGATTCAGCAACTCGCACCGGTCGTCAGTTCGGCTCAGACCAGCGGCTTGCACAACGGCGCACACCAGCCGCTTCTGAGCGACCTGTCATCGATGCGAGCGCGCTACGTGGTCGAAACGCGGCAGTGGCGGGAGATGGCCGGCGTAACGACCTTCGGCAACGTCAACGACTTGTTCGCGATCGGCATGGCGGCCGCCTATTCGAGGAACATCGACGCGGCGCGAACTGTGCGCCAGACGTTGGCCGCGCGGAGCCAGGCGCCTGAAGAAGGCGACATGCGCCCCGCAATCGCAATCATGGAACGCGAAATGGCGGCGCTAATCGCGCGCGCCAATGGCGCCGGCGGCGAAGCCCTGGAGATTCTGTCTGGGGCGGCGCGCGACGAACGGGCGCTGCCGCCACCCCTCGGGCTGCCGGCGCCGATCAAGCCTGCGGCGGAGTTGATGGGCGAAGTGCTCCTGGAGGCAGGACGCGGACGTGAGGCCTACGATGCGTTCGAGGCCGTGTTGAAGCGGCACCCGAATCGATCGCTGGCCGTGCTCGGACAGGCGCGCGCCGCCGTTCAACTCGGGAACGTGGCGAGCGCGCGGCGACACTATCAACAGTTGTTGCGGAATTTCAGCCGGGCAGATGCGAACCTGCCGGAAGTACTCGAGGCGCGGTCCGCCGTCATCGTCAAAAAATAAACTGTCAAAAACGAAAACCGCGGAGCTCGCAAAGAGCGCAGAGAACTTAATCTCTCTGCGATCTCTGCGCGCTCTGCGGTTTCTTCTTCTTGCCGGCAGCTCTCTTAGAATCGATACCTGAACGTCAGCTGCCAGATCCGCATGAACCCGGCCTGAATGTCGACGCGGCCGAAACTCGAGAGATTTGCGGCGTTGATCGTCGGGTAGTTGCCGAATTTGGGCGTATTCGTCAGGTTCAGGATCTCGAAGCGGATCTCTCCGTTTTGATCTCCGTTGAAGCGTGTGCTCTTGGCGAATACCAGGTCGACGTTCTTGCGGAACTGCCAGCGGGCGTCTCCGTCGGTGCGCGCCGCCGCCCCGTACTGCCCGACGCCTGGATTGGCGAACGCCGCGGCGCTGAACCACCGGGCGCTCGAATGGTCGTCGGAGGCGGCGCGATCCTGATCGCTTCCAGACGTGTTGGGATCTCCGACGAGATTCGGACGCTGCTGTCCTCCGAACAATCCGAGGTTGGCATTGGAAATGTCGGTGCTCATGACGGCGTTCAGCGGTGGGCCGCTCACCAGCTCCACGACTGCCGATATGTTCCACCCGTGGGCCAGCCAGTACGCGGGACCGCTTGAGGCGGCGGGGTTCGGCAGCTGGACGATCGGCGCAAGCACGATGCGATGGGGCGAGTCGAAATTGCTCAGCCCGTACTCCGCGTCGAGATCATAATTGTTCTGTGGCGTCGACGTACGGCTGCCGTATTGGGTGCTCTCCCCGAACTGGTTGTCCTTCATCTGACTGTAGGTGTAGCTGAATCGGCCGCCCCACCTGTTCGACCCGCCGACCCGCTTGTCGAGCATGAAATCGAGCGCGTGGTATTGGCGCTTCGATCCGTCGGTCTTCTGGTGCATGTAGACGTCCAGGAATTCCGGAAACGGTCGAAGGAGCTGACCGCGCGCCACCGTCGACGCCGAAGCGAGCTCACCGGCTGCGGCAATACCGAAGAAGGGGTTCGGCACCTGCTCGCGCAGCTTCGCGGCGTCCCAGCCGTTGCCGAGCGGAAACGCCGCGCGCGCCACTGCCGGATCGATCTGGTTGATGTTGACGAGCGCATCGGTAACTCCGCCGTAGCCGATGTCGCGTCCCGTGGAGCCGACATAGCCAATCGTGACGGCCATCGCTCCACGCAGCTGTCGCTGAACGTCGACGGAGTACTGGTGCACCTTCGGGTTGCCTTTGTTCTGATCCACGAAGTCGACGCGTCCGCCGACGTTCGTCAACAGACCGAGCGAACTGCCGATCGGGGCCTGCAGGCCGCCCGGATACGGGTTGTCCATGATGGTCGACGGCACATCGCTCTCGGCTGCGGTTTGAATCATTGCGGTGCGCCGGGAGAAGCCGGTGGAGATGTAACCGGAACCGGCCGCTGGATAGTTCCAGGGCGCCCAGTACAGCCCGTAGCCCCCCCTGAAGACCGTGTTGGTATCCATCGCATAGGTCGCACCCACGCGCGGCGCTGGCTTGATCGTCTTGGGATTGCCCAGATAGTCGTTGGCGCCGTTCACGCCCGCGAAGATCAGGCCGCCCTTGAGCGTCTTACCCTGGAGCAGCGTTCCCTGTTTGGGCACCAACCCATCGATCGGATTCGTGACGTTCTGATCGAAGCCGACCGTCTGCTTGTTGTCGACCTCGCGCAACCCGTCTTCGTGTTCCAGGCGCAGACCGTAATTTAGCGTGAACTTGGAATTCACGCGCCAGTCGTCCTGGACGTACACGCCCCAGTATTTGGTGAACCACTCGCCCGCGCCGTCGTTGTACGGCGCCGATCCGGATGAAGGCAGGCCGAGCAGAAGGCTCGCGATTTCGTTGCCGCTGTTTGCTACGCCGCTCCTGCCGGTGAAGTTCGCGTCGAAGTCGAAGTTGCCCGCAATGGAATTGTCGAAGCAACAGACCGTTGCCAGCTCCACGCCAAGCCGCCGAAGGTCGGCGCCGACTTTATAACTGTGCGTCCCCTTCAGCTTCGTGACGGCGCCGTTGATGGCATACGGGCCCTTCCATCGGACCGGACCCGGCCCCCATCCGCCGACGTCTTCAACAGCCTGGAAGGCAAGAGACGGGAATGTCTCCTTGCCGGTAGAAGGAAGCGCGTTGACGTACGCGGGGTTGAATCCCAGCGACTGCTGTCCGGCCGAAAAGGGCTGGCTGTCGCAGGAGTCCTGCCACGTTGTCCAACCGTAGCGCACCGTCATCACCGTGGTGTCGTTCAGGACGTTCGTGTTGTTGAACACCAGCACATGCGGCCTGCGGCGGAGCGGACCGAACCACTGATCCTGATCCGCGATGAACAGCTTGTCCGCTTTCATGATGGTGCTGCCCGGTTCATCGGTCTTGTTGTAAAGGTAGAACCCGCTCAGCGACCATTTGTCGGTGAACTTGTGCTCACCCTTGAACGTGTACATCCCCGCCTTGTCGACGATGAACGCGGTTCCGTTGGCGTTGGTGTTTCCGTTCTCGTTCTGCGCCATCGGACCCTGAATCGTCTCGGTCGGCCAGAGCTTGAGAATGTTGAGCCCGACCTGGCTGACGGCAGGGTGGGTCAGCGGGATGGTCGCGCCCGTGAACAGTCCGCCGCTTGCAAGGGATCCTGTGCCGGTCGCTGGACACCGTGCGTTTGCCACGCCGCCGCGGCACCAGGGGTTGTACAGAGTGATCGGTGCGCCGCCGGCGGTCGTGCGCGAGAAGTCGCCGTTCCGCTGGTTCGCCGTCGGCCAGATCTCGTTGATGTTGCGCGTCGTACCCGAACGGTATCCCTCGGTGCCGAACCAGAAGAACGTCCGGTTCTTGACCACCGGTCCACCGATGCCTCCGCCGAACAGCCGATAGTACGCGTCGGAGAGTCCCGTCTCATCCTTCGTCTTGCCGGCGACGTCGTTGAAGTAGTTCTCGGACTGGCCCCAGACCGGTCGCGTCTGATAGAAGCCGCTCCCGTGATAACTGTTCGATCCGGAACGCGCCGTCACGTTGAAGACACCACCGCCGGTTCGGCCCATCTCTGCGTCGTAGGTGTGCACCTGCACCTTCACGTCCTCGAGCGCCTCGATGGTCGGATTCGCCACAGCGCGGCCGCGGAGCTCCGTGATCGGCACACCGTCGACGATATAGTTGTTGGCCCGGATGCCTCCGCCGCCGATTGAAATCAGCGATGCGTTGCTCTGGTCCTGCTGCCGGTTGAACTGTGGATCGCCGTTCGGCATGACGGTGGGCACCGTCACTCCGATCAGGAATGCGTTCCTGCCCGGGGCCGGTAATGCTTCCAGCGTCTGCCGATCGAGCGATACGCCGGTCGAGGCGTTGGATGTATCGATCAACGGGGACTGGCCGGTGACCGTGACCGACTCTTCGATCGCGCCGATGTCCAGCACGACGTCGACGGTCAGGAACTGCTGCGTGCCGACGGTCAGCCCTTTCGATTCGAAACGCTTGTAGCCGGTGAGCTGGGCGCGCAGGGTATACGTGCCTGGAGCGACGGCCGGGAAGTTGTATTGCCCGGCATCGTTTGTCACCACCTCACGGGAGATATTGGTGGCTTCGTTGATGAGCGAAACCGTCACGCCCGGAATCACCCCATTGGGATCGTGGACGGCGCCGCGAACTCCACCGGTGAATTGCTGCGCGCCGGCTGGCGTAACCGCGGCGGATAGCAGGAACAGAAATAGCGAAGTACAGACCCGCGTCCTCATTGCGCCCCTCCCTGTGGTAACCGTAGCCGAACGACGAACAGGATGAGAGCCGGTCGATCCGAGCTGTTATGAACGCGTGTAAGGAACGTGCAACAGGATGATGTGGCGGATTCTAGGGTGGGGCGTGACCGGACGCAATCGAAAAGCGGCGCCCGCGGCGCCGCTCCTGCTTCTGTAAAGACTACGGCTTTTTGGCCTCGAACTTGATCGTCTTCAGGATCATCGCCTCTTTCGGCAATTCACTCTCGCCGGCTGGGAACTTGTTGGACGCCAGCACGAACGCGAGGATGTCCGCGTTCACTTGCCCGCTGAGGCTGCCCGGGTTATTTTGCGGCATCGAAATACGGATGCGCTCGAATAAGTCGCCGAGCGTCAGACCGTCCCAGCCTGCGAGGAATTCCCCGCCCGCGAGTCCAGGCGCCATTTCACCACCGGTCAATTCCGGACCGTGACACGAACCGCATTCCTTCGAGTACAGATCCTTGCCCCGCGCGGCCTGCGCTTCGGTATACGAGCCGTCCCAGACCGATTTGGTAGCCGGTTGCGCGCCCAATGTTGACTGCAGAACCAGCACGGTTAGAACGGGAATGATGGCGATAACGATGCGAAGTTTCATAAGTCCATTATGCCGTACAAAAAAGAGGAGCGCCGAGCCCGCCAAGACCGCCGAGAACAACTGTCTCGGCGTGCCCGGCGAACTCTGCGTTCCGATCTTCTACGCCTGTTACTGTTGCTGAGTCGTCGGACGGGTCTCGGACGCCGGCAAGGCGAACGCGAGATACTCGCCCGAGTAATTGCCCCCGCTAATTGCGACAACGAAATACTGGCGGCCGTCCGACCCCTTGTAGGTCATTGGCGATCCGCTCTGCGGCGCCGGCATCCACACCGCGCCGACTTCCTTGCCCTCGTTCTTGTCGTAGGCTCGAAGCATCGCGCCGCGCGGATGCTCCGGCGTCGTGGTCACGGCCGGGTCTCCGAGAACGACCAACGTTTTGGTCACCACCAAACCGACACTGCCCTGCAGACCGGTCTTCGGGATGGTCATGCCTTTCAGGACCGGGCTGTTGCGCACCGCGTCGGGCGTGTCACCGTGCGGCACCTGGAATTTCAGTGTGCCGTCTTTCAGATCGATCGCGTTCAGCAAGCCATATGGCGGCTTAAGAAGCGGCAGACCCTGGACGGTCAGTCCGCCGCCACCTCCGCCCTGCGGCGGCGTCGGAGGCGTATTGGGTGTGGCGCCGGGGGCCGCCGGTGCTGCGGGCGCAGCCGCGGGTGCTTCACCACGGCCGCCACGGCCGCCGCGTTGCGGGGCGTCGGCCGCACTGCCGAATCCTGGGCCCTCACGCTCGACGAACGGCTGGCCGGCGGTGCCCGCGACGTACTTGATGTCCGAGAATCCCGACGGCGGTTCAATCAAACCGATCGGTGCGACCGAGTGGTTGCTCGCCTGCGCGTAAACAATCCCAGTTTCCGGATCCGCGCTCGCGCCCGGCCAGTTCGTGCCGCCAGCGGTTGTGCCGATGGTGAGCGCCGCGACCGGCCCTTCGGTTTTGCTGACCACACCGGGCAGGAACATCGGACCGAGCTTGTAGCGCGAAACAATTCTTTTCGCTTCGGCGTTCAGTTCCGGCGTGAAGTCGATCAGGTCTTCGACTTTGACGGCCTGGCGCGCGTACGCCGGAGGCTTTGTCGGGAACGGCTGCGTCGGCGAGGTTTTCTCGCCCGGCACGTCGCTCTGCGGAACCGGTCGCTCTTCGATCGGCCAGAGCGGCTGGCCGGTGATGCGATCGAACACGTACAGGAACGCTTCCTTGCTCGGCAGTGCAACGGCCTTGATGGTCTTGCCGCCCTGATTCACGTCGAGCAGAATCGGCGCGGACGAAAGGTCGTAGTCCCAGATCGGGTGATGGACGATCTGGAAGTGCCACTTGCGCTGGCCGGTCTTCAGGTCAACGCAAACCAGGCTTTCGCCGTACAGGTTGTTGCCCGGACGGTGGCCTCCGTAGAAATCCGAGGTCGGGGATTCAACCGGCAGATACACCAGCCCCGCCTCTTCGTCGACGGTGATCTGGGTCCAGACGCCGGTGTTACCGTTGATCGCCCACGATTCGTTTTCCCACGTGTCGTTGCCGAACTCGCCCGGACGCGGAATCGTGTTGAACGTCCAGAGGTGCTTGCCGGTTTTAACGTCGAACGCACGGACCAGGCCCTTGGTGTTGTTGTGCGTCTTGACCGTCATGCCTTCCTTGAACGACGACCCGACGATGACGATGTCTTTGACGACGGTCGGCGTCGAGTGAAGCCCGATTTCGCCGGTCTCGTACTCGATCTGCTGACCCTTGCCAACGACCGCGCCTTTTTTCAGGTCGACCACGCCGCCTTCGCCGAACGACTGAATCATCGAACCGTTCTTGGCGTTCAGCGCAACCAGGCGATAGCCGGTGGTCACGTAGAGAATCCGTTCGTCGGCCTTGCCGTCAGTCCAGTAGGCGACGCCGCGGCCCGACAGCTGGCGCGGCGCAATCGCGGCGCGCTGCCCTTCACGGTAGCTGTGCGACCAGATCAACTCGCCAGTACGGCCGTCGAGCGCGATCACCGACCGGCGCGTGCCGGCGGTTACGTACAGCGTGCCCTTAATTGCCAGCGGCGTACCTTCGAGTTTGAATTCCGGGCGCGTGCCAAGGTTGTCGGTCTTGAAGCGCCACGCCACTTCCATCTTGTTGAAGTTTGCCGCGGTCACCTGATCGAGTGGTGAGTATTTGGTGCCGCGGTTGTCGGCGGTGTACGCGACCCAGTCGCCGTTCTTCGTGCTCGGGAACATCGTCTGGGTCGACGGCCGGGCCGTGTACCAGAGCGCGCCGAGCGCCAGCACGGCCGCAATCGGGGCCGCGCGTTTCGCGAGCTTCAGCATGTCCTCCCCCTAAAAAGACGAACGCAGAGTCCGCGGAGTCCGCCGAGAATCGTTTTCTCTGCGTGCTCAGCGAACTCTGCGTTCCACGTCTTCCGACTTCTCAGTTCTGAGTTCTGAGTTTTCAGTTCTCAGTTCCGCGATTATGCAGCAGCGGTGGTGCTTTTCTTGCCGAGGACTTCTCCGAACACTGCAACTGCTTTCTGCATTTCTTCCATCGTGCCGAGGGTGATCCGCGCCATCGTCTTCTCGAATGGCGGGAAATCGCGCGCGACCAGCACGTTCTTCTTGCGGCAGGCATCGCGGAATTCCTTGGCCGGCGTGCCGATGTTGACGAACATGAAATTCGCCTGGCAGTCGGCGGGCTTCATGCCCCGGTCGGCGAACCATTTCATCGAGAAGTCGCGGACCGCCTTGTTGCGGGCGCGCTCGTTCGCGGTGAACTTGCCGTCGCTGTCCTGCGCGATCGCCGCGGTCGCGGCCGCCATGCCGAACACGTTGAGCGAACCCGTACCCGATGCAGCCGTCCAGCTGCGCATCTTGGCGATAGTGTCGGGATGCGCGATGGCGTAGCCCTGACGGAGGCCGGCCATGCCGTAGGCCTTCGAGAACGTTCGCGCAACGATCACCCGCGGGTTGTTGATCGCGAGTTCAGCGTGCGTATCGTGGTCCGCGTCGGTAACGTAGTCGAAATACGCTTCGTCGATCAGGATGGTCGTCTCGGGCGACGCCGCATTGAGCTTCGCGATGAAGTCGCGGGTTGCTTTGGCGCCGACATAGGTAGACGTCGGGTTGTTCGGGTTGCAGTAGAACACCAGGCCGGCGCCCTTCGAGGCCGCCAGGTAGGCGTCGAGATCGATCTTGAACTCGGCGTTGAGCTTCACGCCCTTCACCGGGTTGCCAATCAATTCTGCGTAACCGGCGCACTCTTCGTAGGTCGGGATGGTACCGACCAGCGCTTTGGTCTTCGCGGTGAAGGCCTGCGTGGCGGACCGGAGGATTTCGGTCGAGCCTTCGCTCAACAGCACGTTATCGCGCTTGACGCCCTGTTTGGCGAACTTCGAAACGACCGCGTCCTGCAACTCGCCCATCTGGTTCGAGTAACGGCCAGGCTTCGCACCACCCTCGAGCAGCGTGCGCAGGGTATCGAGGACTTGCTTGCCCGGGCCGACCGGGTTTTCGTTGCTGGCAATGCAGACGACGCCACGCTCGACGGCCTGCAGGTCGGGTTCGATAGCCGACCAGATTGAGTTTTCACGGCCTCGGCCCCAGACGTTGGCGGTGAGGGCCGTGCCTGCTCCGATTCCGACGGTCTGAACGAATTTACGTCGTGAAAGCATTGGCTCCTCCTACTGTCCCGCCGCGGTCGAGGTCGACCGGAGCACGTTCTTGAACACCGTGGTGGCTCTCTGCATCTCTTCCATCGTGCCGAGCGAGATGCGCGCCCACTGCTTTTCAAGCGGCGGGAAGTCGCGGCCGACCATGACGCCCTGCTTCGCGCAGGCGTCGCGGAACGCGGCAGCGGTCATCGTCTTGCCGATGTCGGCGAAGATGAAGTTGGTCTGCGAATCGGTGGCGTGGAAGCCGAGGTCGGCCAGCGATTTCACCGTGAAATCGCGGACGGCGGTGTTGCGCGCCACTTCTTCCTTGATGTGCGCCGGATCTTTCAGCGACGCGATCGCCGCGGCGACACCGAAGGTGTTGACGTTGTATGGCATCCGCCACCGGTTCATCTTGCGGTTGGTTTCAACCGACGAGATGACGTAGCCAATCCGAACGCCGGCCATCCCGTATGCCTTCGAGAAGGTCTTGGCGACGAGAACGTTCGGCGTCGACAGCGCGATCCCGAAGGCGCTTTCGAATCCCTTGTCGGTCGCGTAGTCGGCATAGGCTTCGTCGAACAGGATCGCGGTCGTCGGCGAGGTCTTGCGCACCTCGGCGACAAAGTCCTTGATCTCCTGACCGCTGTTGATCGTCGCGGTCGGGTTGTTCGGGTTGCAGATGTAGACCATGCCGGCGCCTTTGACGAGCGGCAGCAGCGCGGCCAGATCGGTTTTCAGGGTCTTTGGGTCGACCGGCGCCGTTTTGATCGGCACCTTGAGCTGGTTCTGCGCGAAGCCCGCCGGATCACCGTAGGTCGGCGACGGAATCACGAGGTGCTTGGTCGGCGATAGAAACACGCGCGCGGCATTCTTCAGGATTTCCTGCGAGCCGACGCCAAGCGTGATGTTCTCCCGCGTGCCGCCCGCCAGCTTGGCTGCCAGGATCTCGAGATCCGCGTCGAGCGGCGAACTGTTGAACGGATACCGGTTGGCTTCGGGGAACTTGCCGAGAATCGCATCAATCGCGGCCTTGCCGGGACCGAGCGGGTTCTCGTTGCTGCTGATACGGATTGTTTCGACTCCAGGCGGGGGTGTCGGTCGCGGCTGCCCACTACGGCCCTGTCGGCCCAGCAAGGCTTCAGCGACAAACTCTTCATGACCTCGAGCGGCCATGAAATCAGCGGCGGCGGCGTGACTCCGTCCGCCTCCCAGCCCCTGAAGGAAACCGCGGCGCGTTACCGACATGGGGATTCCTCCTTCAACGACAATCGGATGTGGGTGCGAGAGTAAAACTGTGGGTCAATTCCGGCCGATCTTACGCTCCGGTTATGTGAGTGTCAACGGAACTCTCACGGGTTCAAATTGTTGAGAGTCAGTTACATACAAAGACAAGAGCCATGTTATTCTGAGGCCACCTTCCTGGCCCGCTCACACCTCCCAGTGCGTGAGCTACGGCTTCGACCGCGAAGCGCCGATAGTGCAGAAGTAGGCAAATCTAGGAGACCTGTAAGTATGCAGACTGTGTCTACCCGACTGTACTGCGGGTTCGGACTGGCTGTCGCGCTGATGTTGGCGTTTGCCGCACCCGCGCGTGCGCAATACAAACCCCGGCCGTTGAACGACCCGGCGACCGGCGAGCAATTCCACATCGAAGCAGCAGCATCGTTCTGGAGTCCCGGCGCAGACCTCACGGTCACCAGTGGTGGATCGGGCGCGCTGTCGGGTATTGCCGGCACCGAGATCGACGCGAAGCGCGACCTCGGCTTTACGGACAAACGGATGCCGTCATTGGAAGTGTTTCTGCAACCCGCAGCAGGACACAAATTCCGCCTGCAGTACATCCCGATCAAGTTCGAGGCGAGCAGCACCGTCTCGAGAGACATCGTCTTCAACGGACAGCGCTATCGCATCGGCATCCCGGTGGATTCGACGCTGCAGTGGAACGCGGTGCGGTTCGGCTACGAGTACGACTTCATTCGCAAGAATCGTGGCTTCGGCGGCTTCATCGTCGAGGCGAAGTACACCGACGTGCAGGTCGAGCTCGACAGCCCGGCGCTTGGGCTCACCGAGTTCGCGCGCGCCCGCGCGCCGATTCCGGCGCTCGGCGGCATTGGACGGTTCTACGTCGTTCCGAACATCTCGATCACCGGCGAGCTGACGGCTTTCAAGCTGCCGACCACCATCGACGGCCGCTACGATGGCCACTACGTCGATCTGGACATCTACGGCACGGTGAACCTGACGAAAAACGTCGGCTTCAAGGGCGGCTACCGATCGCTCGACATGTATTACCTCGTGAAACAGGATATCGGGTCGTTTGTGATGCGAGGGATTTACTTCGGAGTGGTAGCTCGCTACTAAAACTGAGAACTGAAAACTAAGAACCGAGAACTTAGAACTCGGGCGCGATCCGGGTTCTCAGTTCTCAGTTCTCAGTTCTCAGTTCTCAGTTCTCAGTTCTCAGTTCTCAGTTCTCAGTTCTCAGTTCTCAGTTCTCAGTTCTCAGTTCTCAGTTCTCAGTTCTCAGTTCTCAG
>Ga0070675_100000801_pt1 | contig 22093 bp, 18 predicted proteins | sample KBSM43metaG_FD_65343 | JGI IMG/M metagenome (GOLD analysis project Ga0070675, IMG submission 65343) | Miscanthus rhizosphere microbial communities from Kellogg Biological Station, Michigan, USA - KBS M4-3 metaG | ecosystem: Host-associated > Plants > Roots > Rhizosphere > Soil ... | reverse complement strand
GGCGAAGATCCGCCGGCATCGACATGCCGCCGGTCAGGAAAATCCGCACACCCTCTTCCACGGTCAGGTCGGGAAAGAACGCCTGATCCGCCGGAAACACCACGATGTCGCCCAGGTACAAGTGATTGGTCGGCACGTAGACCGTAATCAACGCCTCGGGGCCGCGGCCGCGATCGACCGTGAACTCCTTGGTGAGGAACCCCATCACCCATGCGCGCCGGTGATCTTCTACCATCACCACGCGTTTGAAGCCGTACTCGTTGTCCGGCGAGAACGCGACGACCAGCTGCTTCACCGGCGCGTAGATGGTGCGGAACACCGGCACCATCATCAGCCAGCTCTCGGCGCGCGCCATCACGCGCCGCCCGATCACGTTGGTCGCCAGGGCGCCGACCGCCAGCAGAAACAGCCCCGTGACGAGCACGCCGACGGCCACGGCCACGAGCCGGGCCACCGCGGTCTCGCGGCCCATTATCTGCGTCGCCAGCGGCGCCGTGAAACCATCAATGATACCGAAGATCCACGCCAGGGCCGCGAGGCTCACGAACAGCGGGACGGCGAAGAAAAATCCCGTCAGGAAGGTGCGGCGCAGCCACTGCATCACAACCAGCCCGCGAAGATGGCCAGGCCCAGCGCTGCGCCTGCCGAAATCCGGTACCAGGCAAACGGGCCGAAGCCCACCCGGCCCACGAAACGCAGGAACGGCTTGACCACGAGCAGCGCGGCCACGAACGCGGCCACGAAACCAATGGCGATCTCGCCGCCGCGGGTGGCGGTGAGATGGCTGCGCACGTCGATGAAATCGTGGACGAAGGCAGCCACCATGGTCGGCATCGCCAGGAAGAACGAGAACTCGGCCGCCGTGGTGCGCTCGAGGCCGCTGACCAGCCCGCCCACGATGGTGGCGCCCGAGCGCGACACGCCGGGAACGAGGGCCAGCACCTGCGCCGTGCCAATCGCCAACGCTTTCGAGAACGGCACCGAGTCGAGGTCCGAGACCGTCGGCTGCGGGCGCAGCCGCTCGACGAGCAGCATCACGACGCCGCCGCCCACGAAGGCCGCGGCCATGATCGCCGGGCTGTAGTAGAGCACTCGCTTGACGTAGTCGGCGAAGAAGGCGCCGGCCACGAGCGCCGGAATGAAGGCGACGAGCACGAGCGCCGCAAACCGGCGCGCTTCGGCGCGGCTCGGGAGGCCCAGGACGACGGCGAGCACTCTGGCGCGGTACAGCCAGATCACGGCGAGGATCGAGCCGAGCTGAATCATCACCGTGAACGCCCCGCCGGGATCCTCGTAGCCGAGCAGACGGGCACCGAGCAGGAGGTGCGCCGTCGATGAAATGGGCAGGAACTCGGTGAGCCCCTGCACCACTCCCAGCAGCGCGGCGTACAAGAAGTTCACGACGAGCGAGGCTTCGCCACAGGTTGGTTCTGGCTTGGGACTACGAGGCCTTGGCGCCCTTCTGCTTGCGGCTCGCCCGCGCCGCCTCGGCGGCCGGCGTCGCGGCGGCCTGGGGCTTCTTGCTGAGAAGGATGGCGATGGCCGAGGCGATGAACACCGTCGAGTAGGTCCCGCTCACCACGCCGACCAGCATCGTGAACGAGAACCCGCGCAGCGCCTCGCCGCCGAAGAGAAACAGCGCCAGCACCGACAGGAACGTGGTGCCGGCCGTGATGATTGTGCGCGACAACGTCTGGTTGACCGCGGTGTTGACCACCTGTTCGAGCGGCTCGCGCCGCTTCGACCGCATGTTCTCCCGCACGCGGTCGAAGATCACGATCGTGTCGTTGACCGAGTAGCCGGTGATGGTCAGGATGGCCGCCACGACGTTCAGCGACAGGTCGTACTTGAAGAACGCCAGGAACGCAAAGGTGACCAGCAGGTCGTGGAACGTGGCCACGATCGCGCCCACCGCGAAGCTCGGACGGAACCGGATGGCGATATAGGCGGTGATGGCGAGAATCGAGGCCAGGGTGGCGTAGATGCCCTTCCGCTGGAGGTCGGCGCCGATGACCGGGCCGACGATGTCGCGGGTGAGGAGCGCGAATTTCGGCAACCCCGCCTTCTGCAGCGCCTCCTCAATCTGCCGCGATCCCTGTTCGAGGCTGGTGCCCTCCTCGACGGTCGCGGTCTGGGGCAGCCGGATCATGACCTGGCGCTCGCCGGGCGGGCCGTACTGCTGCACCACCTTGTCGCCGGGAATGCTGTTCACCGCGGAGCGGACTTGGTCTTCCCTGACGGGCTGCTCGAACTGCACGATCACCAGCGTGCCGCCGGAGAAGTCGATGCCGAGCGAGATGCCGCGCGTCGCCACCACCACCGCGCCGGCGATGATGACGGCCAGCGACAGCGCGATGGCGTGCCAGCGCCAGCGGATGAAGTTGTAGTTAGGATTGTGGAAGATCTGCATGACAGTCTTTGGCAAACCGGCTTGGCGCCGGTTCGCGATTTAGATGCTCAGAGCCTGAACCTTGCGCTGGCCCAGCACCAGCTCGAACACCGTGCGCGACACGAACACGGCAGTGAACACGTTTGACGCCAGCCCGATGATGAGCGTCACGGCGAATCCCCGAATCGGCCCGGTGCCGAACTGCAACAGCAACAGCGCCGAGATGAGCGACGAGACGTGGGTGTCGACGATCGTCCACCACACGCGGTCGAACCCGGCGTTGACCGCGGCGCGCGCGCCCCGCGCCGTCGTCAGCTCTTCCTTGATGCGCTCGAAAATCAGCACGTTCGAGTCCACGCCCATGCCGATCGTGAGGATGAAGCCGGCGATGCCGGGGAGCGTCATCGTGGCGCCGAGGTAGGCCATCAGGCCGAGCAGGATCAGCAGGTTCACGACGATCGAGATGATCGCGTTGAGGCCGGTGAGCTTGTAGTAGAACACCATGAAGATCACCACCATCGCGAGCCCGCCGATCGACGCGGCCACGCCGGCGCGGACCGAGTCGGCGCCCAGCGTCGGGCCCACCGTGCGTTCCTCCAGGTAGGTGAGCGACGCCGGCAGCGCGCCCGAGCGCAGCACCAGCGACAGGTCCGCCGCCTCCTGCTGCGTGAACGAGCCGCTGATGCGGCCTTCATCGGAGATGCGGCTCTGGATCACCGGCGCCGACGTGACCCGGCCGTCCAGGACGATGGCGAGCTGGCGGCCGATGTTCTGCTCGGTGGCGGTGCCGAACTTGCGGGCGCCGTCCGAGTTAAGCAGGAAGCGGACGGCCGGCAGGTTGTTCTCGTCGCGCGACGTGCTCGCGCTGCGCAGGTCACGGCCGGTCACCACCGAGGCGCGCCGCAGCGCGTAGAACACCGTGCCGGGCGCAGCTCCGCTGCCCGCATCGCCCGATCCCGGCACCAGCAGGATGTCGGGGGGCACGTTGTTGTTGTAGGCCTGGCGCGCGGTCTCCTCGCTGGCAAACGGCCCCTGCTCCACGATCTTCAGCTCGAGCAGCGCCGTGGACCGGATCAGGTCCTTGGCGCGCTGCACGTCGCTCACGCCGGGCAGTTCCACCAGGATCTGGTCGATCTGGCCCTGCCGCGCGACGATCGGCTCGGCCACGCCCAGTTCGTTGACGCGCCGCTCGATCGTCTGGAGCGCCTGGGTGACCGCCTCGCCGCGCAGCTGGTTCTCGATGTTCGGCTTCATCGAGTAGGTGTAGCCGCCCACCCTGGAGGCCCGGTTATAGACCGTGTCGGCGTCCGCCGCCGCCGTGCGGTAGCCGGGGTCGTTCTGGATGCCTTCGACGATAAAGGTCTTGGAATCCGTCATCTCCAGCTTGGTGAACTGGATGCCGCCACGGGTCAGCGTGTCGCGCAGGCGTTCCACGGTGGTCTCGGTCTCGAGCCGCAGCGCGTCGTCGGTCTGGACGCGCAGCACGAGGTGGACACCGCCTTTGAGGTCGAGGCCGAGGTTCACCTTCTTCCCGGGCGGGTAGAAGGAGAAAATCGACAGGCCGACCACGACGAGGATGAGAATCAGCTTCCAGCGGATGTTCGGGTTCATGACTGGCTTTCGGTCGAGACGGGCTCCTGGCCCTGATAGCCGACGATCGCGGACCGCGACACCTGCACGCGGACCTTCTCGGCAATCTGCAGCTGCACGGCCTGCTCGGTCATGCCGGTGATGCTGCCGAAGATGCCGCCCGAGGTGACGATGCGGTCGCCAACCTTGAGCCCGGAGAGAAACGAGTCCACCTTCTGCTGCTTACGTTTCATGGGCAGCAGAATCACAAAGTAGAAGATGCCCAGGACCAGGGCGAACGGAATGAACGACACCCACGCCGGTGCCCCGTTCGGGGGCGCGCCCATGGCCACCAGGAACGGAAACGCCGCGTCCTGCATCCACTCTCCCGCTGCGGATAGATTCATGAATCGAGTGCCAGGCGGGAGAGCGACCGGACGAACCCCTGCCTGAATGTTTCGAAGTTCCGAAACGCTATAGCGTCCCTGATCCTCCGCATGGTGTCAAGGTAGAAGGTCAGGTTATGCAACGTGTTAAGGGCTGCCGCGCTCATCTCCCCGGCCACGTAGAGATGGCGAAGATAGGCCCTGGAATGACGCGCGCAGGTGTAGCAGCCGCACTCGGGATCGAGCGGGGCCGGGTCGTCGGCGTAGCGGGCATTCTTGATGTTCAGACGCCCCTGGCTCGTGAAGAGCTGTCCGTTGCGGGCGTGGCGGGTGGGCATGACGCAGTCGAACATGTCGATGCCCCTGGCCACGCACTCCACCAGATCCTGGGGAGTGCCGGCGCCCATGAGATACCGGGGCTGGGCCACCGGCAGACGGGCGGCCGTCGCCTCGACGACGGCATACATCACGGCGACCGGCTCGCCGACGCTCAGCCCGCCAATGGCGTACCCCTCGAACCCCACCGCGACGGTGGCGTCGGCGCTGGCGTCGCGGAGGTCCTGGAACACGCCGCCCTGCACGATGCCGAACTGGGCCTGCCCCGGGTTGGTGACCTTCACGTCGGGAGGCGGGCCGCCCCGCAGGACGTCGAGGCGCGCCCGGCAGCGGGCGCCCCATCGCGCCGACCGCTCCATCGACCGCGCCGCGTCCTCGTGCGTGGCCGGGTAGGCCAGGCATTCGTCGAACACCATCTGGATGTCCGAGCCGAGGCGAGCCTGGATGTCGGTAGCGCTCTCGGGCGTGAGCAGGTGCCGGGAGCCGTCCAGATGCGACTGGAACTCGGCGCCCTCCTCGCGGATGACCCTGCGGTCGGCGAGGCTGAACACCTGATACCCGCCGCTGTCGGTGAGGATCGGCCGGTCCCAGCCGATAAATGTGTGTAGCCCGCCGAGGCCGGCGATGCGGCGGTCCCCCGGCCGCAGGTACAGGTGGTAGGTGTTGCCCAGGATGATGGCGGCGCCGATGCCTTCCAGGTCGCGGTGCAGCGTCGCTTTCACGCTGCCCTGCGTGCCCACCGGCATGAACGCGGGCGTCTCGACCCGGCCGTGCGGCGTGTCGAGGGTACCGAGACGCGCGCCGCTGTCGGTCGCGCGGAGACTGAAACCGAAGCGGGACACCGCTATTATTCTTACTTCACGTGAAAAAACTGCGCGTCGGCGTCATCTACGGCGGTCGCTCCGGCGAACACGAGGTATCGATCGCGTCGGCCGCGGCCATCTTCAAGCACCTCGACCCGGCCCGCTACGACGCTGTCCCGATCAAGATCGCCAAGGACGGGCGCTGGGCCCTGGGCACCACCACTCCGAAAGCACTGTCGGCCGCCGACGTGCACAAGCAGACGGGCACCGAGGCGCTCGTGCCGGTCGATCCGTCGGCCGCACTGCAGGGCTCGGGCGTGGACGTGGTGTTTCCGGTGCTCCACGGCCCCTACGGCGAGGACGGCACCGTGCAGGGCCTGCTCGAGCTCGCCAACGTGCCCTACGTCGGGGCCGGCGTGCTGGGGTCGGCCGTCGGCATGGACAAGGCGGTCATGAAGGCGCTCTTCGCCGCCGCCGATCTGCCGATCGTGCCGCACCTCACCGTGCTGCGCCGGGACTGGGAGCGCGCGCCCGCCGACATCACCGGCGCCGTCGTCCGCGACCTCCGCTATCCGGTTTTCGTGAAGCCGGCCAATCTCGGGTCGAGCGTCGGGATTTCGAAAGCGGACTCGGACACCGCCCTGGCCGAGGCCATGCGGCTCGCCTTCGACTTCGACCGCAAGGTGGTCGTGGAGGCGGGCGTGCCCGACGCGCGCGAGATCGAGTGTGCGGTGCTGGGCAACGACGACCCCGAGGCCTCGGTGCCCGGCGAGATCATCGTCACGCACGCCGACGGGTTCTACTCCTATGCCGCCAAGTACCTCGATCCGAACGGCGCGTCGTGGCAGATCCCGGCCGACATCGCGCCCGAGACCGCGGCGCTGGTCCGCCGCCTGAGCGTCCAGGCGTTCAAGGCCCTCGAGCTTGCCGGGATGGCGCGCGTGGATTTCTTCCTGGGCCGGCAGAGCGGCGCCGTCTTCCTCAACGAGGTGAACACCATTCCGGGGTTCACCACGATCTCGATGTATCCCAAGATGTGGGAAGCGACCGGGCTGCCCTATCCGGCGCTGCTCGACCGGCTGATCGCCCTCGCGGTCGAGCGTCACGCCGAGAAGCAGCGCCTGCGCACCAGCGTCACATGAGGAGCGAGGCTGCGCCTTGGACCGACGAGAGCATGAGGCGCCGCCCCGCTAGTCGCAGTATCGCTTGCCCGCCCTCCGTGCGGGCGGCGGCGGCGGAGCGCGCTCGCCGCGTCTGTGTCGCCGTGGCCGTCGTGACGGTGATGGCGGCCACCGCCCTGGCGCCGGTCTCGGCGCAGCGCCGCGCGCCAGGCACCGGCCTGACCAACGCTCCGGCCCTGGCGCGCGCCTACGACGCCATCTTCGACGCCCATTTCCCCGCCGCCACGGCCCGCCTCGAGGACGCCTGCGGCCGCGGCTGGCGCGGGCGCACCGTGGCGCGCGCCGGCGAGGCCTCGCCCCACGCGTGCCGCGTACTCGACCTCGTCTCGCGGTGGTGGCAGTTGCAGGCTGACCCGCTCGACGGCACCCACGATGCCGCGTTCGCGGCGCGCGTCGATCAGGTGGTGAGCGAGACCGAGTCGTGGACGGCACAGGAGCCTGCCCGCGCCGAGGCCTGGTTCTACGCCGGCGCGGCCTACGGCGTGCGCGTACAGTGGCGCGCCCTCCGCGGCGAGCGGCTCGCCGCTGCCCGCGACGGCAAGCGCATCAAGGACGCGCTCGAGCGCGCCCTGGCCCTCGATCAGGACCTTCAGGACGCCTACTTCGGCATCGGGCTGTACCACTACTACGCCGACGTGGCCCCCGTGGCCGCCAAGGTGCTGCGCTGGATGCTGCTGCTTCCCGGCGGCGACCGCGAGGCGGGGCTGCGGGAGATGCTGCGGGCGCGAAACGCCGGCCAGGTGCTGCGGAGCGAGGCCGACTACCAGCTGCACGCGGTGTATCTCTGGTACGAAAAGGACACCGAGCGGGCGTTGGGGCTGGCCCGCGACCTGCGCGAGCGTCATCCGCACAATCCCCTGTTCGCGCAGGCGGTGGCCGACACCGAGGACGTGCACCTGTCGGATTACGCGGCCAGCCTGCGCACGTGGACGGCGCTGCTGGCCGACGCCCGGGCCAGCCGCGTGGCCTGGCCCGAGCAGACCGAGGTGCGCGCGCGGCTGGGCATGGCTCGCCAGCTCGATCGGCTGTCGGAGACCGACCTCGCCATCGAGCACCTGCGCAGCGTGGTGGCCGCGGCGCCCGCCGCACCGGTCGGCGCGCTGGCCGACGCGTATCTTCAGCTCGGCGATGCGCTCGACCGCATGGGCGCGCACGACGATGCACGGGCGGCCTACGACGCCGCGATGGCGCGCACGCCCATTGGCGACCCGCTCGAAACGGCGGCGCGGGCCCGGGCGGCGCAGCGGCGCACCCCGGATCGCACCGCCGCGCAGGCCTACCGGCTCTCGCTCGAGGGCTGGCGGGCGCTCGAGCGCGGCGACCTCGCCGAGGCGGGTCGGGCCATCAACCGCTCGCTGGCGCTGCGGTCCGCCGATCAACTCACCCGCTATCGCCGGGCCCGGCTGCTGCTCGCGCAGCGTCACGAGCGCGCGGCCATCGAAGCGCTCGAGGCCGTCATCGCCGCGACGGACACGCCTTCGCACGTCTATGCGGCCGCGTGTTTCGACGCGGCGCAGGCCCTCGAACGCCAAGGCTCGACGCCGCGAGCCATCGAGCTCTACGAGCTCACCGTCGCGGCGTTCGGCGTCGATCCGGGCGCCAAGAGCGCGGCGCAACGCGCGCTCGCGCGGCTCACGAAGCCCGCGTGATCACACGCTGGCGAGGCCGCGCGACGCGGGCTTCGCGCACCGCGCTGCAGAACTCGCGCGGTCGAGCCGAGACTTGACATCAAGGGTGAGATTGGACGTGGCTCGATGCTGCGTTTTTTGACAAGCCGCTCGATTTTGTGCTTGACACAACAAGAATCTCACTCGTAATCTACATCTGGTATGAGGGTGGATGGCTCAGCCCACCAATTGTGACGGCCGAGCGGTCGTCGGAGGCTGAGTCGCTAACTCCTAAGGAGAAGCAAATGGCGAAGAAAGCTGCCAAGGGCGCAAAGAAGAAGGCCGCGAAGAAGCGGTAGTTCTTCTGAAGGCTTTATGGGGTGCTTGTTGAAGCACCCCATTTTTTTAGCCTTCCCAAAAGGGGCGCGTGCTGACGCGCCCCTTTTGCTTGTACGGCCACCCTCACTCCCGACGCGGCTGCGCACGTCGGTCGCGAGGAAACGCCGTACGTGCCGCGGGTCTTTAGGCCCGCCTCAGTGGTTCTTCGTGGGTCCGCGAGTCTTCGGACCCGCTACTCCGGATTCACGCCGTCGCGGATCCGCACGCGGCGGATGACGTCCCACGGGAGGAGCCGATCCACGACCTCCATCCCCGTCACGACATGGCCGAACACGGTGTAGCGCGCGTCGAGGTGCGGCGCCGGCGAGTGGGTGATGAAGAACTGGCTGCCGCCGGTGTCGCGCCAGTCCAGCGCCATGCCGACCGTGCCACGCAGATAGGGCCGCTGGTTCAGCTCGTCGCGAATCGTGTAGCCCGGCCCTCCTTCGCCGTCGCCGCGCGGATCGCCGACCTGGGCCACGAAGTCGGGCACGATGCGGTGGAAAGCCACCCCGTTGAAGAAGCCTTTGCGCGCGAGGGTCATGAAGTTGCGCGCCGTGAGCGGGGCATCGAGCACGGCCAGCTCGATCTCGACGACGCCCTTGTCGGTTTCGATGAGGGCGTGGGGCGAAAACTGGGGAGTCACCATGGCCAGCCAGGCCGGTGTGTCCACGGGCTCCCCGGCCGTGGCCGGCCGCATGGCCGCCGCCACACCTTCGGTGACGTTCTGGTCCTTCAGCAGATCGGCGGCACGCACGCGCATCGCCCAGTCCTTGTCCAGGAGCGCGGCCTCGAGCAAGGGCCGGGTGCCGGCCGGATCGAGCTGCGCGAGCGCGGTCAGCAGGGCCGCGCGCGCCACGTAGGTCTCGTCCGCGGCGGCCGCCGCGTAGGCCGCCCGTAAGTCCGGCACGGTGTCGGCCGTCTTGAGCTGGACGAGCGCCTGCGCCGCGGCGGCGCGGATCATGAAATCGGGGGACGTGAGCCGCGCGCGGATCAACCCGGCGGCGCCAGGAGCTTTCGAGGCCGCCAGGGCCGCGAGCACGGACGGCACCACGCGCACGTCGGCGTCGCCGGCCATTGTCGCGAGCCGCTCGAATCCGCGGCCGTCGGGCAGCGTCCCGAGCGTGCCCGCCTGCGCCACGCGTACCGTCCAGTCCGGATCGGGGTCGAGGCCCGAGAGCGTGGCGGTGAAGGTTTCGGGGTCGACGCGGGCCAGGGCGCGCATCGCCGTGCCGCGAACGGCGGGGGCGCGATCGGCCGCGAGCTCCACGAGGACGTCGGCCGTGCGGGCATCGGCCAGCGCCGCCAGGGCGGTCATCGCCTCGAGCCGTATCGCGGGATCCGTACGCGGGTCGCCGACGATCCCGGTGACGAGCGCCAACGACGGGCGATCGCCCAGGGCGGCGAGCGCGCGGATGGCCTGGATCATCAGCGCGCTGTCACGCGGCTGCTCCACCAGTTCGCGAATCGCGGCCGCCGACTCCGCGGCCTTGGCCGCGGCCAGGCCCCGCACCGCGAACGACGCCGTGTAGCGCCCCGGGGTCGAGAGGAGCGTGAGCAGGACCGGCGCCGCGCGCGCATCGCCGGCCCGCTGCAATGCATAGGCAACCGGCCACCAGCGCGACACGGGCTGGCCGTCCGCGCCGACGACTGCGGCGGCGATCGGCTCGTAGACCGCCAGGCGCGCCAGGGCGAAGAGTCCAAGGCGGACGGCCTCGACCGGCGGCGCGAGCGGTGACGTGAGGTCGTCGGGCTGCACACCCATCAACGCGCCGGCCGCGACGTGGAGGCGCACCATCTCGCCGACGGGCGCCGCGTCGGTCTTGTCGCCGATCAGGCCAAGGGCCTCGGCCGCGCGGCCCTGAAGCACCACGTCCGATCCCGAGAGCGCTTGCAGCAGCGGCGGCCGGGCGGCCGGCGAAGCGATCAGTCCGAGCGCGAACGCCGCCATCTGCCGCACCTCGGGCTCCTCGTCATCGAGCGCCTTGACGAGCGGCTCCACCGCCTCCAGCAGGCCGATACGCCCCAGGGCGAGCGCTGCGCGCCGGCGGACGCGAGACTCTGGGTCGTCGAGGAGCACCAGCAGATCGGATGGCGGTGGCGGCGCCACGAGGGCCGGCAGCGTGCGAGTGGCCGGCCGGATGATCGCGGGCGCGGGCGGATTCGGGTCTTTCAGGATCCGCTGATCTTCGAGCCGTACGACCCAGGCCAGCTTCTGCTCCCACGAAATCCGTGGGACCAGCTCCCGTGGGACAGGCTCCGGTACCGTGGTGGCTGGGACCTTCGGCGCGCAGCCTGCGACCAGCAGTGGAAGGCACAGGGACAACGTGCGGGCGGCGCGACAAAGCAGCGGCGAGGTCCGCCTCCATGAGAAGCGAAGTCGCGCGGCGCGCGCCTTCGGGGCCGTGGGCATCGATGTGAGGTGGGAGCGGCGAACGGCTTCGGATGATAGCATGCGACCTACAGCTCACTTTGGAGCCCGTTCACTCCCTCCCATTCCGGTCGATTGCAATCGAGGGCCCGATTGGCGTCGGCAAGACCGCGCTCGCCGAGCGTCTTGCCACCCGGCTCGACGCGGCCACGATGCTCGAGGATACCGAGAATCCGTTCCTCGCCGATTTCTACGCGGGGCGTCCCGGCGCGGCGCTGCAGTCGCAGCTCTTCTACCTGCTGAACCGCCACCGCCAGCAGTTGTCGCTGCGGCAGTCGAACCTCTTCGCACAGACGACCGTCTGCGACTACCTGTTCGACAAGGACAAGATCTTCGCGTATCTGAATCTCGACGACAACGAGCTCTTCATCTATCAGCGGCTGTACGACCTGCTCGCCGCCGACGTGCCGGCGCCCGATCTCGTGGTCTATCTGCAGGCGCCGACCGAGGTGCTCGAGCGCCGCCTGCGCCGCGACCGGACCCCGGATCCGAACGACGAGCCGCGCGTGCCCGATCCGTCGCCCGACTACGTCAAGGAGCTCAACGAGGCCTACCAGCACTTCTTCTTCCACTACACCGCCACGCCGCTGCTCGTCGTGGAAACGTCCGACGTCGATCTCGCCGGCGACCACGCCCTCGACGAACTCCTTCGCCAGATGGCCACGATGTCGCGCGGGACGCGCTATTACGTGCCGCGTCCCTAGGCAGGTAGGCAGGTAGGCAGGTAGGCAGGTAGGCAGGTGAGCAGGTAGGGTCGGAGGAAGCGCTTTCGCAAGCGCGCAGGCTGAGGAATTAGAAGCTTTCCCCACCCGCCCACCAGCCCACCTGCCCACCTGCCGGAGGCACGCGCAGCGTGCTACAGTCCCCGTGATGGCGTGGTTCAAGAAGGCCCGCAAGCCGATCACCTCGGTGACGGCCGAAAAGCCGAGCCGGGTGCCGGAGGGCTTGTGGGTGAAGTGCCCCGACTGCGGCAACCCCGTCTACAAGAAGGATCTCCAGGGCAACCTCAATGTCTGCCCCAAGTGCGCCCATCACTTCCGCCTGAACGCCGCCGAGCGACTCGCCGCGCTCTTCGACGGCGGTGAGTACGTCGAACACTTCCGCGACCTCCGCTCCACTGACCCGCTGCAGTTCACCGACACCAAGCCCTATCGCGAGCGGCTCCAGAAGACCATCGAAGCCACCGGCATGAACGACTCCGTGGTCGTCGCGACCGGGCGGCTCGACGGGCTCGACGTGGTGATTGCGGCCATGGAGTACACCTTCATCGGCGGCAGCATGGGCGTCGTGGCCGGCGAGAAGCTGACCCGCGCCGTGGAGATGGCGCTCGAACGGCGTCAGCCGGTCCTCATCATCTCGTGCTCGGGCGGCGCCCGCATGATGGAAGGCGCACTGTCGCTGATGCAGATGGCGAAGGTGTCGGCGGCGCTGGCGCGGCTCGATCGCGCCCGGCTGCCCTACATCTCGATCCTCACCGACCCGACCACCGGGGGCGTGACCGCCAGCTTCGCGATGCTCGGCGATCTCAACATCGCCGAGCCCAAGGCGCTCATCGGCTTTGCCGGCCCCCGGGTAATCGAACAGACCATCCGGCAGAAGCTGCCGGAAGGGTTCCAGCGCAGCGAGTTCCTGGTCGAGCACGGCATGCTCGATCTCGTCGTCGACCGGCGCGACATGAAGGCGGTAGTCGCGCGTGCGCTGCGCTTCATGGGAGCAGAGCTGGCGCCGGCCGCGGTGCCCGAACAGACCGGCGTCGCCGTGGCGGCCCCCACGCGCTGACCACTCCTTGCTCGATCGGCTTTCCTCGCTCGAAACCTTCGGCATCAAGCTGGGGCTCGAGAACATCTCGCAGCTGTGCGAGGCGCTCGGCCACCCCGAGCGCAGCTTCACCACGCTGCACGTCGCCGGCACCAACGGCAAAGGGTCGGTCACGGCCATGGTGCACGCGGCGTTGGGCGCGGCCGGCCTGCGCACGGCGCGCTACACCTCGCCTCACCTGGCGGACATCACCGAACGGTTCGTCATCGGCGACGCCCAGGTCGACACCGCCACCTTCAACGCCGTCGCGCACGACGTGCTCGACCTCGCGGATCGCCTCGTGGCCGGCAAGGTCCTGCGCGTCCTGCCGACCTTCTTCGAAGCCACCACCGCGATCGCGTTCGAGCTGTTCCGGCGCGCCGGAACCGAGATTGCGGTGATCGAAGTGGGCCTTGGCGGCCGGTTCGACGCGACCAACGTCATTACCCCCATGGCCGGAGCCATCACCACGATCGGGTTCGACCATCAGCAGCATCTGGGCGGGACGCTGGGGGAGATCGCCTTCGAGAAGGCCGGCATCATCAAGACGGGCATGACGGTCGTCGCGGGCGCGCTGCCGCCCGGCGCCATCGAGGTCGTCCGCCGAGTCGCCGCCGAGCGCGGCGCGACGCTCGTGGAGGCCATGAGCGATTCCCGGGTGGAGGCCGATGCGCTCGACGGCGCGGCGCGGGTGACGATTACCACGCCGAACGCACGCTACGGGCCGCTCACGCTGGCGCTGCGCGGCGATCACCAGGTCGGGAACGCGGTCGTGGCCGTGCGGCTCCTCGAGGCGGCAGCCGCCGGCGGCGTGGCGGTGGCGGCGGCCGACATCGCCGCCGGTTTGACGTCGGCCCGCTGGCCGGCACGTCTCGAATACGTCGCGGTGGATGGCGGGCACCGCGTCCTGCTCGACTCGGCACACAACGCCGAGGGCGCGGGCGCGCTGGCGGTGCACCTGCGCCGCTGGCACCCGGAGGGGCCGCCGCTCGTCATCGGCATCATGCGCGACAAGGACGTGCACGAGATCCTGGCGCCGCTCCTGCCGCTGACGTCGCGGGTGATTGCCACGTCGGCGCCGACGCCGCGGGCGCTCCCGGCCGAGGAACTGGCGACCCGCGTCCGTACGGCCGCCGCGCGGCTCGGCCTGTCATCGCGCCTCACCGTGGAAGTGGACGACGATCCCCTGCACGCCGTCGACCGCGCGCTCGACGCGGCGGACCTCGCCTGCGTGGCCGGATCGATTTTCCTCGTCGGCCCGCTGCGCGAGCGCCTGGTGGCGCGCGCCGCGGTGCCGGCGCCGCCCCCGGCGCGATGACGCGCGTAGTAGGGGCGCTCTGTCTCGTGTGCCTGCTCGCCGGCCTGCGCGCCGCGGCCGGGCAGCAGCTCCAGCCGCCCGCCACACAGCCGCCCGCCGCCCAGCAGCCCGTGGACCCCGGCGCACCGCAGCCCGCCGGGGCCGGACAGCCCGGCGCGACGGCGAACACTCCACTGGCCAAGCTCCTCGGCGGACGGTCCGACCGCCAGGAGGTGGTTGGCAACCGCCTGAGCATGATTGGCTCGGTCGAGCTCCAGCCGCCCAACAGCATGGTGAAGTTCTTCGCCGACCAGGTGGACATCTACTTCGACGACAACCGGCTCGAGGCGCGCGGCAACGTCGTCTTCTCGGACCCGAACGGACGCATTGCCGCCGAGCGCGTCGAGTTCGACCTCGCCACCGGCACCGGCGTCTTTTACGACGCCTCGGGCATCATGGCCATGGGCGACTTCGCCAACCCGACCCAGTTCGCCGGCCAGGACCCCGACGTCTACTTCTACGGCGAGCGCATCGAGATGCTCCCCAACCGGAAGTACCGCATCACCAAGGGCGCGTTCACCACCTGCGTGCAGCCCACGCCCCGCTGGGAGCTGGCGAGCGGCAGCGTGGACATCACGCTCGACGACTACGCCTACGCAAAGGGCACGGTCCTGCACGTCAAAGGCGTGCCGGTGTTCTACCTGCCGGTGCTGTACTACCCGCTGCAGAAGGACGAGCGGGCCACAGGATTCCTGCTGCCGACCTACGGCACCTCCACCTATCGCGGTCAGGCGTTGAGCAACGGGTTCTTCTGGGCCATGAGCCGCAGCCGCGATCTGACCCTGATGCACGACTGGTTCACGCGCTCGGGCCAGGGGGCCGGCGCCGAATACCGCTATGTTGCCGACGCGTCGTCGTCGGGCAACGTCAAGGTGTACCGCTTCACGCGCAAGACCACCACCTACGACACCGACGGCGTGACCACCGTGCTGCCCGCCGACCAGAGCGTCGAGGTGCAGGCGGCGGTCAACCACCGGCTCACGCAGCGGCTGCGCGCCCGGGCGCGCGTGGACTACTTTTCCGACCTCCTCACCCAGCAGCTCTATCACCAGAACATCTATCAGTCCACGCGCAGCACCCGGGTGATCGACGGCAGCGTCAGCGGCACGTTCGGCCGCGCCTCGGCCAGCGCGCAGTACCAGCGCAACGAGTACCTGTCGAGCAACCTCCGATCGAGCGTCTACGGCAGCACGCCGCGGCTGGCGGCGAGCATCGCGCCGCAGATGCTCTTCGGCACGCAGGTCTACGCGTCGGCCAACACCGAGTACGCCTTTATCCCCAACCTGCAGCTCGTCAACGGCAACGTCGCGACCGATCAGTCGCTCGCCAAGTGGGACCTGTCGCCGTCACTGCGCGTGCCGCTGTCGCGGCTCACCTATCTCTCGGCCAACACCAGCGCGCTGTACCGGTCGACTTACTATTCCCGCAGCCTCGACGAGGACGGCGACCTGACGCCGGTCGCGCTGCTGCGCCAGTTCATCACCGTCCGCTCCGAGGTGATCGGGCCCGTGCTGACGAAGATCTGGGACACGCCGGAGAGCACCGTGACCGAGCGGATGAAGCACGTGATCGAGCCCAGCTTCGCCGTGGACTACACCACCGAGTTCGCCAACCAGCTGAACGTGCCGAAGACCAACGATGCCGCCGACTACGTGGTGGGAGGCTCCGCCCGCGTGACCTACGGCGTCACGAACCGCCTGTTCTACCGGGGCCGGCCGACCGAGGAGGTCAAAGGGCAGACGCGCGAGTTCGTCACCGTGGGGGTGCAGCAGACCTACTACACCAACCCCGACGCGAGCCTTTATGATACGAGCTACGTGAGCTACTCCGGGCGGCCGAAGGCGGTGGCGCTGTCGCCAATTGCGGTCACGGCCCGGTTCTCGCCGACGGTGGCGTTCGACGCCAACGGGCGCGTCGAGTACGACGTCAACGGATACGGCATGCAGAGTCTTTCGACCGGCGGCTCGTTCAACGCCACTCGCTCCTCGGCCAACCTCACCTTCAGCCGGACGCGGTCGACGCCATCGAGCACGCCCAACAGCTTTCTCACCGGGTCCACCAGCGCGCGGATGCGCGACGGGCGCGTCACCGGCCAGTACCTCCTGAGCTGGGACCTGGCCCGCGGCTACATCGTGAACCAGGCCGTGTCCACGACCTACATGGCGCAGTGCTGCGGCATCCAGTTCGAATTCCAGAAGTTCAACTACCAGCCGAGCACGATCGCGTCGCCGTCGCTCCCGGCCGACCGCCGGTTCAACGTCTCGATTGTGCTGGCCGGGCTCGGCAGCGTCTCCAATTTCTTCGGCGCCTTCGGCGGCAGTAGTACAGTGAGGTGACGTGCGCGGACTGATTCTGAGCGGCGGCAAGGGCACCCGCCTGCGCCCCCTCACCTACACCAGCGCCAAGCAGTTGGTGCCGGTCGCGAACAAGCCGGTGCTGTTCTACGGGATCGAGGCGATGGCCGAAGCCGGGCTTCGCGAGATCGGCATCGTCGTCGGCGACACCCAGGCGGAAATCCGGGCGGCGGTGGGCGACGGCTCGCGATGGAACGTGCGCATCACCTACATCGAGCAGGACGCGCCACGCGGCCTGGCGCACGCGGTGAAGATCAGCGAGTCGTTCCTGGGACACGAGCCGTTCGTCATGTACCTCGGCGACAACCTGCTCAACCGCGGCATCACCAGCTTCGTGCAGGAGTTCGCCCGCGATCAGCCGGCGGCGCAGATTCTCCTGACGCGCGTGCCCGATCCGCAGATGTTCGGCGTCGCCCAGCTCGACGGCGGGCGCGTGGTGCGGCTGGTGGAAAAGCCGAAAGAGCCGATTGGCGACCTCGCGCTGGTCGGCGTCTACATGTTCGGCCCGCAGATCTTCGAGTCGGTCAACCGCATCACGCCGAGCTTCCGCAACGAGCTCGAGATTACCGACGCCATCCAGGACCTCATCGACCGCGGCCTCACCGTGCGGCCGCACATCGTCGAGGGCTGGTGGAAGGACACCGGCAAGCTGGAAGACATGCTCGAGGCCAACCGGCTGATCCTCGACACCTTCGAGCGGCGCATCGACGGCACCGTGTGCCCCGACAGCCGCGTCGAGGGCAAGGTGGTGGTCGAGGCCGGCGCGGTGATCGAGCGGTCGGTCATCCGCGGCCCGGCGGTCATCGGCCGCGGCGCGCGGATCGTGCACGCCTACGTCGGCCCCTTCACCTCGATCGGCCAGGACGTGGAGATCAAGGACACCGAAATCGAGCACAGCATCGTGCTCGAGGGCTCGAGCCTGCGTGACCTGTCGAACCGGGTGATCGACAGCCTGATCGGCAAGGGCGTGAAGATCTACCGCGAACCGGTGAAGCCCAGCGCCTACCGGTTCATGCTGGGAGACAATTCGGAGGTCGGTATCAGATGGTGAAGCCCGCCGCCTACGCCGCGCCGGCCGCGAAGCACCCCCGCATCGACGGCGTCAGGACGAAGCCGCTGCGGCTCATTCCCGACGAACGCGGCTGGCTGATGGAGATCCTGCGCGCCGACGACGCCGAGCTGTTCACCAGGTTCGGCCAGGTCTACGTGTCGGCCACCTACCCTGGCGTCGTGAAGGCCTGGCACTACCACCAGAAGCAGGTAGACCACTTCGCGTGCGTTGCCGGCATGGTGAAGCTGGTGCTCGTGGACACCCGCGACGGCTCGCCGACCAAGGGCGCGGTGAACGAGTTCTTCATCGGCACTCAGAACCCGATGCTGGTGCAGGTTCCCAACCTCGTGTATCACGGCTGGAAGTGCATCAGTCAGGAGGTGTCACTGGTGGTGAACGTGCCGACCGAGCCCTACCACTACGCCGAACCCGACGAATATCGGGTCGAGGCACACGGCACGCTGCCCTACGACTGGACGCGCCAGGATGGTTGAGGTGCTCGTCACCGGCGGCGCCGGGTTCATCGGCAGCAACTTCGTGCGCCACGCGCTCGCCGCCCACGCCGACTGGCGCGTGACCACGCTCGACAAGCTCACATACGCGGGACGGCGCGAGAACCTCCACGACGTGATGGCCGACCCGCGCCACGAGTTCGTGCAGGGCGACATCGCCGACGCCGCCGTGGCGGGTCCGCTGGTCGAGCGGTCGGCGATCGTCGTGCACTTCGCGGCCGAGACCCACGTGGACCGGTCGCTGCTCCACGCCGGCGACTTCATCCGCACCGACGTCGAGGGCACCTGGGTGCTGCTCGAGGCCGCGCGGCGCGCCATGGGCCTGCGGCGCTTCATCCAGATCTCCACCGACGAGGTCTACGGGTCGGTGCCCGTGGGCGCGAGCGTCGAGACCGACGAGCTGAAGCCGCGCAACCCGTATGCGGCCAGCAAGGCCGGCGCCGACCGCCTGGCCTACAGCTACTGGGCCACCTACGAGCTGCCGGTCGTCATCACCCGCGCCTCCAACAACTACGGGCCCTATCAGTTTCCGGAAAAGGTGATCCCGCTCTTCGCCACCAACGCCATCGACGACGCCCAGGTGCCGCTCTACGGCGACGGGCGGAACGTGCGCGACTGGCTGCACGTGGACGACCATTGCCGGGCGATCGATCTGCTCATCGAACACGGCGTCAACGGCGAGGTCTACAACGTGGGCGGCGGCAACGACATCATGAACGTCGACCTCACCCATCGCATCCTCGACGGGCTCGGCAAGCCGCGCACCCTCATCAAGCCGGTTGCGGATCGTCCCGGGCACGACCGCCGCTATTGCCTCGACACCGCCAAGCTGCGGGCCGCGGGGTGGGCGCCGCAGGTGCCCTTCGAGCAGGGCCTGCAGCACACCGTCGAGTGGTACCGCGACAACGAATGGTGGTGGCGGCCGATCAAGGAACAAGACGCGGCGTACAAGGCGTATTACCAGACGCAGTACGGCGCCAGGCAATAGCGTCGTGACGGCTGAGGCCGGGCCGCCGACCCGCGCCCACGACGGACCGGTCCTGGTCACGGGTGCCGCGGGGTTCGCTGGCAGTCACCTCGTCGAGCGGCTCGCCTCCACCCGCGACCTGGTCTGCTGGTCGCGCGAAGCGCCAGCCCTGGGCCTCGCGCCCTCGGCGCGGTGGCAGCAGATCGACCTGCTGGATCGTGACCGGGTAGGCGCCGCGGTCGCCGACCTCCAGCCCCGCCAGGTGTATCACCTCGCGGGCGTGCCGCACGTCGGCGCCTCGTGGGACAGCACCACCCCGACGCTCGCCGGCAACGTGCTGGCCACGCATTACCTGTTCGATGCGCTGCGCCGGGCGGGCGTGCATGCGCGTGTGCTCGTCACCGCATCGGCCACCGTGTATGCGCCGTCGGACCGGCCCATCGCCGAAGACGGCCCGATCGCGCCCGGCAGCCCCTACGCGCTCAGCAAGCTGGCGCAGGAGATGCGCACGCTGCGCGCGGCCGTCGAGGACGGGCTCGAGGTGATCGTCGCGCGCGCCTTCAACCACACCGGGCCGCGCCAGACCCCGTCGTTCGCGGCACCGAGCTTCGCCCGCCAGATTGCGCTGATGGAGCGGGGCGCGCTGCCGCCCGTCATCCGCGCCGGCAACCTCGCGCCGCGGCGCGACCTCTCCGACGTGCGCGACGTGGTGCGCGCGTACATCGCGCTGATGGACCGCGGTGCCGGCGGCGCCATCTACAACGTCGCCTCCGGCGTCGGCCGCCCGATTGGCGACGTCCTCGAGGCGCTGATCGCGCGCGCCCGCATGCCCGTCACCGTCGAGATCGACCCGTCGCTGCTGCGCCCCAACGACACCGCGGCGCTCGTCGGCGACTGCACCCGCCTGCAGCGCGACACCGGCTGGAGCCCGCAGATCGCGTTCGACCAGATGTTGGACGATTTGTTGGAGTATTGGCGGACGGCGTAGAGTAGGGGCCGGCTTTAGCCGGCCCTGGGCCGCCTGAAGGCGGCCCCTACGTCATCTCCTCGGCATCACTTCATCGCGCATCGCCGTGTTGTAGAGCATCGTCGCCACCACCACGGCGGCCTGCTTCAGGTCCTCCGGGATCAGATGGTCCGCGGTGTCGGCGCTCGTGTGCAGCGTTCGCGTGGGCAGATCCAGCGGATCCTGCAGGAAGAGCGGCGACGGAATCCCCGCCTCCTCGAACGGCACGCAGTCGCTGGCGCAGCCGCCGCGCGGGCTCACCGCGGTCACCCCGAGGTCTTCGAGCGGCGCGAACCAGCGCTCGAAGATCGGCGCCATGGCCATGCGGCCGGTCAGCCGCACGCCGCGGATCTTGCCGCCGCCCTGATCGAGGTTGTAGTACGCGGACAAACGCGCCTGCCCCGGCGCTTCGGCACCGGCGCCCCGGCCGGACGGCGCATCCCCTCGGGCAGGAGCTGCTGTGCCGGCGTGTCGAGGCGGGGCAGCGCCGCGATCTCGCGCGTGACGTAGGCAAACGACCCGAGCAGCCCCTGCTCTTCGCCGGTCCACAATGCGATCCGGATGGTGCGCCGCGGGCGGACGCCGACGGCGCGCAGGATGCGTATGGCCTCCAACGTGATGATGACGCCGGCGCCGTCGTCGGTGGCGCCCGTGCCCACATGCCAGCTGTCGAGATGGGCGCCGACCATGACCCATTCCGCGCTGCGAGTGGCGTCGCTGCCCGGAATCTCGCCGAACACGTTGACGCCGTCGATCCGGTCGCCGGTGAATTCGGCGTCCACCTGCACGGTGACGCGCACCCGCTCCTTGCGCTCGAGCAGCCTCGAGATGCGGCCGTAATCCTCGATGGAGACCACGACGACCGGCACCTGCATGGCGTGATCTCGCCGATGGGCCCGCATGCCCATCGCGTAGTTCCAGTCCGCTCCCAGCATGCCGCCGCTCATGCCCCCACGCTGGTTGTTGCCGGTCGGCGTCAGTACCGCGCGGACGCCCTCGTCGGCGAAGAACCGGCTCAGGCGCTCGTAGAACGCGGCGGCGGCAAACGCCTGCTCGAGCGCCTCGGGGTTGGTGGGCGCGGCGGCGGCCGGCTGCGTGAACTCGGCGAGCTGCGCGTCGGTGAAGCGCTCGAACAGCGGCCGGTCGATGGGCGTGACCTCCGGCAGTCCCGGCGCTCGCCCCAGCATCACGATCTTCCCGCGCAACGTGCCGCGCAGGGGCGCGAAGCCGCTCTCCTCGGAGAAGCCTTTGACGTAAACAACCTCGCCGGTGACTGGTCCACTCGTGGGCGGCGACCACGGCGCGGCAATCGCGGGGAGACTGGCGGTGTCCGGCTCGACGAGCGTCACCGACACGAGACGCTGCCGCCATCCCATCCCGAATTCGCCCCAGCGATCGCGGCGGACGTTCTCGAGCCCCACCTCGCCCATACGCTCGACGGCCCAGGCCACGGCCCGATCGAGGTTCGGCGAGCCGCTGAGCCGCGGGCCGATCCGGTCCATCAGCTGGAACGCGTAGTCCATGATGCGCGAGCGCGAGAGGCCTTCGTCGCGGATGCGCGCGTACATCGTCAGATCGGGTTCGTCACTGGCACCCTGCGCGAGTGCGGCCCCCGAGGAGGCCAACAGCGCGAGCGCCAGCCACGCGATCGGTTTCGTCACCAGCGGGCTCCTTCAGCGTGTCTCAGGACAGAAACGCCCCCCACGAGCCATCCGGACGCCGCACTTCGTTGGGCCTGAACCGGCCCTTGTACTCCACCGAGCGGCACCCTTCGACGTAGTAGCCGAGATACACCCAGGGCAGACCGCGCTGCCGGGCGGCGTCGATGATCGAGAGCACGTTGAAGGTTCCGAGCGAGCGCTGCCGCTCGTCGGGATCGTAGAAGAAATAGATCGCCGAGAGCCCGTCGGGCAGGGCGTCGACGTAGCCGACGGCCACCAGGCGCTCGCCGACGAAATAGCACCATTCC